>ERZ1026844.591-NODE-591-length-25720-cov-8.790376_pt1 | contig 25720 bp, 24 predicted proteins | sample MGYA00380152_ERZ1026844 | MGnify/ENA primary metagenome ERZ1026844 (study PRJEB33269, sample SAMEA4719788) | human gut metagenome | biome: human-associated habitat; feature: organic feature; material: feces | place: Cameroon | collected 2013-10 ... | reverse complement strand
GGGTGTTGTAACCATTTTCACGCCAGGAGACCGCATCGACTCCCTGCAGGAAAAAACGGTTGCCCTCCGGTGTGATGAACCACCAGCGCCCATCAATCTTTTCAAGGCGAAAAAAGCCGGTGGCGCGGTAAACTTTCCCATCACGCCTGCCGCCATATCGGTCGAAGCGGGCAGAATCGGGAGCGAGGGAGGACAACTTTTCCCATTCCCGGCTGGCATCAGCCCGAAGTTGTCCGTCGGAGGTAATTTTGCCCGGCCATTCCTCCCGGGTGTACTGACCGTAACGGTCCACGATTGCGGTGTCTGCGGCAGTACAGGCCAATGTGCCAAACAGCAGGGTTGCAATATGAAAATGTGAGAGATTCATGGCGGAAATTTCCTTATTCAGTATTTGTAAGAGGCCAGATTGCGGCTGAAAGTGAATTTTACTTTGTTCGGACTGTCGTACAACTCCTGACGGTTCATGGAGGCGACATGTCCGTCGGCAAAGCCGAGATTGGCCTTTTCATTGTGAATCAGATGGATTCCGCCATTTTCGAGGTGGTCGCTCCATTTGGCCTGCCAGGCCATTTTCCCTTTATTTCCCGATGCAACCCCGTAAACGGAATCAGTGTGGATGATCAGGCGCGAGGCATTTTTGATCCGATTGAGCAGATAGACTGCGCTGCCTCCGGAAGCAACTCGGAAAAAGTCCCCAAAAGCCTCTCGAAGTTCCCGGACCCGCGTCTGGTTGGCTCCGGTATCGGTTTCCCGACAGGCATCGAACATCGCATAGACGCCGTTGTATTGATTGTACTGTTTCGGAACATCGGGATTGGCCGGGCAATTCATCATTTCATAGGGCAGATAAGAATCCTTGATGACCTGCGACCAGGTGGTCCAATCCTGTGAACCGAACTTCATCGGACTCCAGGCTTTGAGGATCATGTCGCGGTTGTTGTCGGCATACAGCAATTGAGCACGCATCAACTGTCCCAGATTGCTGGTACAATTGGCGGTCTTCGCGCGTTCCCGCGCCTGATTCAGGGCCGGAAGCAGCATTGAGGCGAGAAGCGCTATGATTGCTATTACGACGAGCAACTCAATAAGGGTGAATTTTTTTTGCATCTGATTCTCCTATTTTGTGAGTGAAGCTGTGGTATCGCGATTGATGAAACGGCTGGGGACCAGCGTTCGGGGCGGAATGGGTGTATTGCGATTGATGCGCTCCGCCAGCAGCCGGACGGCGGCTTCCCCCATTGCTTCGCCGTCCTGCCGGACCGTCGAAAGGCGCGGGGTGATCAAAGTGCAAAGCTCGTCGTCGTTGAAACCTACCAGCGAGACATCGCGCGGCACTTCGCGGCGGGTGTCGCGGATCGCGGCGATCGCTCCCGGCGCCAGCTCGTCCCACAGCAGCAGCACGGCGGTCGGAGGGCAGGGGAGGTGCAGCAGCCGGTTCATGGCCGGATAGCTGAACAGCTCCAGCCCCACGTCGGAGGGGCGCATGTGCGACAGCGCCGGCCCCAGCTCGGAGATCAGCGCCGGATCGAATTCCAGTTTCGCGTCGGCCAGCGCCTGCCGGTAGCCTTCAAAACGGTTGCGGACGGAATCCACCTCCCGCGCCGCCTCCAGCGTGGTCAGCAGGAAGCCGATCCGGCGGTGGCCGAGTCCGATCAGGTGCCGTACCGCCTCATAGGAGGCCCGGAAGTTGTCGGAGGCCACCAGCGGTATTGCATCGGTGGCGAAACTGTTGTCCAGGCAGACCAGCGGCAGTTCGGCGGCGATCCGCAGCGCCAGTTCCCGGTTGCGCTGGAAATAGGGAATCAGGATAATGCCGGCTGCCCCGCCGGAACGGGCACGGCGCAGGTATTCGGCTTCGCGCTCCGCATCGTTGCGGGTATTGCACGTGACAAGGGAAAAACCGTGCCTGTGCGCGGCGCTTTCCACTCCGACCAGCGCCCGGTGGGCCAGGGATTCCTGAAGGTTCGATGCAATGTAGACGAGTTGCCGCAGCCCGGAAGCCGGCCGCGGCGCGGCCGGAGCGTTTACGAACGTCCCCCGACCCTGTTCGGAGCGGAGCGTCCCTTCAAGTTTCATGATGTTGAGCGCCTTGAGCAGGGTCTGGCGGGTTACGCCGAAGCGTTCGGCCAGCGCCTGTTCGGTCGGCAGCTTTTCGCCGCCGGAGAAAACCCCTTCGGCGATGTCGCGCATCAAAGCGCGGTAGATTTCCTTGTAACGGACCTGTGTAGACATCTGAAAGTTGCACTCCTGTATTTACCGTCAATTATAGTGAATTTTCTCGCAAAAGGCAATAGAAAGACGGTTTTTTTATCGGAAAATTGCAAGTTCAGGCCAAACTTGTATGTACAAGGCGTCCGTTTTCACGCGACGGTCCCCGGCTTATCGGAACAATAAACCGGGGACCTGAATATGGAGCAGCATTGTTACGGCAGATATACTTCGAGTTCGTCGCGCAGGAAAGCGCGCAGCTTTTCCACGTCGACCGACCGGACGGCTCCGTTGCCCGCGGCGCTCATGGCCGCGGCGGCTCCCGCCGCCTGTCCGGTCAGGAAACAGCCGGGAATCACCCGGATCGAGGATTGCGCTTCCCGGTCGCAACTGATGCAGCGTCCCCCGACCAGCAGGTTTTCCACCTCCTGCGCGACCAGCGCACGGTAGGGAACCCCATAGTTTTCACCCCATTTGTACATGGTTGCGGCCAGTTCTTTTTCCACCTCCTTCTGCCGGGCGACGTCGCCCGAGGAGTGGATGTCGATCGGATAGTTGAAGCGGCCGATCTCGTCCGGGAAAGAGGCGCGGCGGCGGTAGTCCTCCCCGCTCAACTGGTAGTCGCCCCGGATCCGGCGGCTTTCGCGCACGCCCATCAGCGCTGCGGTCTGGGAGAGTTCTGAGTTTTCAAAGCCGGGTACGTGTTCCCGGTAGAAGTTATGGTAGACCAGCGCGAGTTTCCGGCCCTCGATGTAGGCGCGGGTCAGCTGTTCGTCGTCGAGCGTATCCGTGCCGTAAAGATGGCCGACGTTGGCGCGCCCGCTCTTTTCACTGTACTCCCAGAAGCCGGGGAAATGGAATTCCGCCACCGGAGAAACGCCCTTTTCCGCCATTTCCATCCAGATGGCGCGGTCGGAACGCCCCCGGGCTTTCGCCTCCCGGTAACGCGCCATATCGACATTGGTGTACTGCGCGCAGAGGGTGGGGCTCATCGTATTGCCGTCGCCGTCGCCCTTGTCGAAAGGGACTCCGGCAAATGCCGCAACGGAACCGTCCCCGGTGCAGTCGACGAAAACCCGGCCGGTGACTTTCTGCAGGCCGGAGGAAGTCGCGACCAGCAAGGCCTCAATCCGGTTGCCGCGGCGGATCGCATCCGCGATGCGGATCATGTAAAACACCTTGACCCCGGCCTCCAGAAGCCGCCGGTCACAGACCCGCTTCAAAGCTTCGGTATCGACCGACTGCCAGAGGGGATGCACTTCATGAATGCCCATTTCGGCGCACGCATCCCGGACGATGGAGTGGCAGATATTGCCGACGACGACCCGTTTGCCGTCCCCCTGGTGAAGAATGATCGGAATCAGGGAGTTGGTGCTCATGCCGCCCGCGGAACCGGTCTGCTCCAGAAGGACGGTTTTCCTGCCCTGCATGGCGGAAGCGATTGCCGCTCCGATTCCGGCCGGTCCCGCCCCGGCGATTACGACATCGGCATCATGGAATACGGGTACGTCAAGCGATTCAAACATGATTTCGTTCCTTATAATTCGATAGATCAGGCGAGGGCGATTGTGCGCATGGCCCGGGTGATGCGGGTCAACTCTTCCGGGGAAGTCACAAAGGGAGGCATCGTGTAGAGCCACGGTCCGAAGGGGCGCAGCCAGACGCCGGTTTCACGCACGATCCGCTGGACGGTTTCGGGGGAGGGGGTGGAAGCAAGTTCCGCCACTCCGACGGCTCCGAGCGTGCGGACATCCTTTACATTGGGAAGGTTGCGCAGTTCCTCAAGCTCCGAGCGGAGCTGCCGCTCGATCGCCTTGACGTTGCCGCGCCAGTCGTATTCGCTGAAGAGTTCGAGCGACGCGCAACCTGCGGCGCAGGCGAGCGGGTTGGCCATGAAGGTCGGCCCGTGCATGAACTTGCCGGGGGGAACCGCCGAAATCGTCTCCGCGACCTTGTCGCTCGCCAGCAGCGCGGCCAATCCGATCGCGCCGCCGGTCAGCCCTTTGCCGACGCACATCAGGTCCGGGGAGACTTTCGCGTATTCGGCGGCGAAAAATTCCCCCAGCCGCCCGAAGCCGGTCGCGACCTCGTCGAAAATCAGCAGGATGTCGCGCTCGGAACAGGCACGGCGCAGTTCGGCCAGGTACCGCGGGTGATAGAAGCGCATTGCGCTGGCGCCCTGAAAGACCGGTTCGAGGATCACCGCCGCGATTTCGTTTTCATACCGGTCGAGCATGGCTTCCATCGGGGCGAAATCGTCCGGATTCCAGTCGGCGCCGAACGGCGTGGCGGGCTGCGGAGCAAAGTGGTGTTTCGACAGAATGCCGGAAAACATGTGGTGCATCCCGTCCGGGTCGGAAAGCGCCATCGCTCCGGCGGTGTCGCCGTGATAGCCGCCCCGGACCGTGCCGAGCAGCCGCCGCGAACCGCGCCCCGCCGCCAGCTGGTACTGAAGCGCCATCTTGGCCGCGCATTCGACGGCCACCGAACCGGAATCGGCGTAAAACACCCGCGTCAGTCCGGCCGGAGCCGATTCCACGAGCAGCTGCGCCAGCCGGATCGCCGGTTCATGGGTGAAACCGGCGAACATCACCTGCGACAGTTTCGCGGCCTGTTCCCGGATCGCCGCGACGATCTTCGGGTGGTTATGTCCGTGGCACATGCACCACCAGCTCGAAACCCCGTCCAGAAGCTCGCTGCCGTCGGCCAGTCTGATTTTCGTGCCGGAGGCGGAAACCGCGAAGTTCACCGGCGGCGGCTCGGTCATCGAGGCGTAGGGGTGCCACAGGTGTTTGCGGTCGAATTCCAGAAGCTGTGTCGTATTCATAGGTCAGCGTTCTCCGAAGATCGGGCCGAAATCGGTGTCCGGATAAGGCTCCGCGACCTTGCCCAGCTCCACGAGGATTTCCGGCTGTTGATATTTGTTCAGGTATTTCAGGATCATCCGCCGGGAGTCGGCGGAGATTTCCGGGTCGGCCCCGGCGCTCCAGTTATAGACGACGCCCGCGAGCTTCATGCCCCGCCGAACCGCCATTTCGATCGACATGATGGTGTGGTTCAAACTGCCGAGACGGCCGGAGGTGACCAGAATCAGCGGATACCGCCGCTCCGCCGCGAAATCCACCGTCAGGAGATCTTCGGTCAGCGGCACCGCGAGGCCGCCCGCGCCTTCGAGCAGCACGACATCGTAATTCACCGAAACCTTCTCCACCGCGGCGCGGATCGCGTCGAGGTCGACGGTGCGGTGTTCCCGCGCCGCCGCGAAATGGGGGGAGGCGGGGAAGCTGAAGATCGCCGGAGCGGTCAAACCGGCTTCGTCTTCCGGGAAACGCCCGACGCCCATCATCGCGCGATGCCTGTCGAGGTCCTCGGAAAAGCCGACATTGCCGGTCTGGATCAGTTTCACGGTGATCACGCGCCTGCCGCGCCGGTGCAGATAACGGGCCATCATGCCGACCGCGACGGTTTTACCGATGTCGGTGTCGATGCCGCTGACGAAGTAAACATTCATAATTCAGGCCTTCTTTCTGGCAATCAGGGTAATGGGATGATAGGTGAGCGGGAACTTGCCGTCCCCGAGTTGAAACCGGCGGTAACCGGCGGAAAATTCTTCGAGCCGCTTCCGGGTCCAGCGCAGCGGACCGCCGGTCGCGGTCACCCCGGTTGCCTTCAGGTGTTTCAGCACCGCCAGCGGAGTATCGAAGCGCGGCTTGAGCAGCTCCTGCCGGAAGCCGATCAGGTCGAACTCACGGCTGAACAGTTGCTGAAGACGGCCGGGGTCGAGGTAACGCAGTCCGCTGCCGGTCAGGTCGGCGATCTCATAAAGATTCTCCGGCCCGAAGGTGGTGACCGCCAGCAACCCGCCGGGATTCAGTGCTCCTGCCAGCTTTTTCAGCAGCGCGGGCAGGTCGCTCATCCACTGGATCACGGCGTTGGAGAGGATCAGGTCCAGCGAGCCGGGCAGGGGGATTCGCTCCACATCCCCGGCGATGAACTCCGCCCGCTCCCGGTTGCGGTGAAAGCGGCTCCACTCCTCCACAAGATCGAGCAAATAGAGTTTGCCGTAGTCGAAGCTCTGTTCGATCCGGTCAGTCAGAATGCCGGAGCCGCATCCGAGTTCGAGGATACGGGGAAAGTCGCGTTCGCCGGTCGCGAGCCGGAACAATTCCAGCAGCTCCTCCGCCATCAGTCGCTGGACCTCCGCCGCGTGGTCATAGCTTTCCACGCTGCGGCGGAAACGGCTGCGGACCAGATTCTTATCCAAGTTTTCCAAGTTCGGCCACCTCGGGATAAAGGGCAAAAGGATAATGGGGCGAATCGATTTCAACGATCCGGCTTTCGGTCATCTGCCATGCGGCGCGCTGGGCGGCGGGAGAAAAGATCCGGTCCCGGCTTCCGATCACCGCCAGCCGGAACAAATTGGTTGGAATGAGCGACTCCATGATATTGTGCAGCAATGAGTTGAGTTCGTTCTGCTGCGACTCGGCGGAACGGCCGGAACCGGGAAACGCGGCCAGTTCGGCGCGCCCCCCCGCCAGCCGCAGGTTGAACCGCTCCCGGGCGCGTTCTTCAAGCCAGTTGGCGGCGGTTCCGGCGAAGATGTCCGGGGCGATGCCGTATTCGGCGCTGACCGGCTGAAGCGTGCCGTTGACCGCGACCGCGTCGGCAAATGCAACCTCCTTGTTTTCAAAATATTTCGCGGCGGACCAGACGCCGAGCGACCATGCGGTCAGGCGGATTTCCCGGTAACCGGCCAGCAGCGGCAACAGGTCGAGATCGAAGCTGGTGTAATTCCAGACCGCCAGCAGGTCATCGGCACCGGCGAGGGCGTGCGCGACACGGTCGTCCATGCTCCAGCCGTTGAAAAAAAGTTCAAGCACGGGAGTGTGGTTCTGTCGGATGAATGCCGCGTTCACAGGAGCTTCCCCACTGCTTCGATATCGCTTTCATCCAGCGCGGCGGTCAGCGAAAAGCGCAGCCGCGAGGTGTGGGCCGGAACCGTCGGCGGACGGATCGGAAAGACCAGACAACCGTTGTCCTGGAATTTTTCCGCCATCAATTCGGCATCGCGGTCTTCTCCGACCATGAAGGGGACAATCTGCGAATCGCCGTCCGTTTTCACTCCGGCGGCGGTGAAAATCGCCCGCAGCCGGTCGCTCATGCGTTTGAGTTTGGCGCGTTCGGCATCCATCTCTGCCGCATGGCGCAGCACGAAGTCGCTCCAGTTCAACACCACCGGGGGCAGCCCGGTCGTGAAGATCAGACTGCGCATGTGATTGACCAGATATTCGCGCACCTCCGGCTCCATGATTGCGTAGGCCCCGGTCGAACCGAACGCCTTGCCGAAAGTGCCGATCAGTACATCCACCTTGCCGGCCACGCCGAGCTCGGCGGCCAGCCCGGTTCCCCGCGGGCCGCGCACTCCGACCGAGTGGGCCTCGTCGACCACCAGCACGGCGTCATATTTTTCCTTGAGTTCCACGAGTTTGCGCAGATCGGCGAGGTCGCCGTCCATGCTGAACACCGACTCGGTCACGATAAAGACCTGCCGGTAGGCGGCGCGCTTCGCGGCGAGCTGTTTTTCCAACTGCTCCAGGTCGAGATGAGGGTAGCGGCGGAATTCGGCGTCGGCCAGTTTCAGGCCGTCGATGATGCTGGCGTGGTTGAGCTTGTCCGACAGGATCAGGTCGCCGCTCCGGGCCAATGCGGGCAGCACGCCGATGTTGGTGTGGTAGCCGCTGTTGAACACCAGCGCCGAACGGCCGTTGTAAAGCTCACTCAGAGTCCGCTCCAGCCGGTTGTAGGCGGGCGTGTTGCCGGTCAGCAATCGGCTGGAAGCGCTCGACTGCGCCAGTTCGGGCGTCGAAAGGTCGGCGGCGTACTGTTCGTAAAATTTCCGGCGCAACTCCGCGTCGCCGGAAATACCCATATAGTCGTTGCCGGAAAAATTGCAGTAGCGTCTGCCGTGATAGACCGCCCGCCCGTGCGGTTCCGGCGCGATTTCGCGCAGCACCCGGAGCCTTCCGGCCGATTTCAGCGCCGCGGCGTCGGCGGCGAGTTCTTCCAACCAGGACATATTGCATCCCCCTCATTTGATGAAATTCATTTTCTTACTATAGCACCTCAATCATCAAAAATCGAGTGAACCGGCTTGCAAACCCGGCCGTTTTGTTGTAGATTATAGCTGTTCTGTTAATTTATCATTGTTTTGAAATCGTTTCATAATCGAAATCACAAGGAGTTCATCCACATGGACAAGGTAAAAGTCGGTATCATCGGCGTCGGCAATATGGGGAGCGGGCACATCGGATTCGTGAAGAATATCCCGGAAGCCGAACTCGTGGCGATCTGCGACATCGACAAGGCCAAGGCGGACGCCAAGGCCGCCGAAGCCGGCTGCAAGGCCTATTATTCGACGGATGAGCTTTTCGCGGCGAAAGCGGTCGATATGGTGATTATCGCAGTGCCGCACTACTCGCACACTCCGATCACCATTCAGGCGTTTGAAAACGGCGTGCATGTGCTGTGCGAAAAGCCGATTGCGGTGACCAAGAGCGACGCGCAGAAGATGATCGACGCCCACGCGAAGCACCCGGAGCTGCGCTTCGGCCTCGTGTTCCAGCAGCGCACCAATGAAGCGCACAAAAAGATCAAAAAGCTGATCGAAGGCGGTGAATTCGGCAAGATCGTCCGGGTCAACTGGATCGTGACCGACTGGTTCCGTTCGCAGAGCTACTACGACAGCGGCACCTGGCGCGCCACCTGGGCGGGGGAGGGCGGCGGCGTGCTGCTGAACCAGTGCCCGCACCACCTTGACCTCTTCCAGTGGTTCTTCGGTTTGCCGGTCAAGGTGCGCAGCTCGGTCTCCATCGGCAAGTACCACGATATCGAAGTCGAGGACGATGTGAACACCTACTGCGAATTCGCGGACGGCTCCACCGGCAACTTCATCACCTCCACCGGCGAATTTCCCGGCACCAACCGCCTTGAAATCATGGGTACCCGCGGCCGCATGGTCTTTGAGGACGGAGTGATCAGATTCCGCCGCACCGAGGAGGATGTGAACCACTTCTGCCGTACCACTCCGGAATCTTTCCCGTCGATGACCACCTGGGATATCGAGGTGCCCTACAAGAAGGACTCCGGCAACCAGCACCAGAACGTCGTTGCGGCCTTTGTGAAGGCGGTGCTCGATCCGAAAGCCAAGCTGGTTGCGGATGGCGAAGAGGGAATCCGCTCGGTCGAATTCGGCAACGCGATGCTCTACTCCGGGCTGAAGCATGAGGATGTGGCGATCCCGATGGATACCGCCAAATACGACGCGATGCTGCAGGAGCTGATCAAAAACTCGAAGTTCGTGAAGAAAGAGGCCAAGGCCGCCATCGTCGACATGAGCAACTCCTACTGAGGAAGATAAAAGATGCGCCGGATGGAACGTCAGCTGGAATTTCAGCAGATATTGGAGATTCTGAAAGATGCTTCATTTGGCGATCTCGCCTTTCTGGACCACGGCCGTCCGGCCGTGGTGCCGCTCTCTTTCGGCTTTCAGCAGGAAGAGAAGCGGCTGGCATTTTTCTTTCACTGCGCCCCGGAAGGGCGCAAGATTGAGGCGTTGCGGGCGAATCCCGCCGTCTCGTTTTCGGTCGTGAGCCGGGCGGATGTTGTGCTGGCGGAACCGGCCTGCCGCTCGACCATGCACTACGCCAGCGTAATCGCCGACGGCGAAATTTCAGAACTCACGGTTCCGGCGGAGAAAGCCGCCGCACTTGATCTGATCATGAACCACTACGGCGCGGCCGGGCATTTCGATTATCCGGCACCGATGCTCGAACGTACCGCCATCCTGAAGCTGACCGCAAGTTCCATCACCGGCAAATCCAACTGCCGCTGACCGAATCAACTTCCGCTTTTCTCACGAGAGAGAATCTTTGCGGATTTTCGAAGGAGCTTTGCCGGACTGCCTGCGGAACTCCTGGGTAAACGCTGTCGGCGAAGAGTACCCCAGTTTCAGGGCAATCTCCTTGATCGGCATGGCTGTGTCGCACAACCAGGCGTTCGCCTGTTCCATGCGCAACCGCGTCAACATAGCGCGCGGCGTGGTTCCCAGATACAGCCGGAATTGCCGTTCAAGCTCGGTTCGGTCGAGCCCCACCTCACGAGCGACATGCTCAATACGCAGGGGCTTGCGGAAATTGTATTCGAGAATATGCACCGCTTCTGCTACCGACTGAGGCAGTTTTGAATGCTGCGGAAACTGCAGTTCCATCAGCATCTGCATTGCCAGTCCCGCGATTTTCGGAACTTCCGCGCTGTTTTTCCGCTTCAGCAATTGCGCGGCTTCTCTGGCAATGCGGCAGACTGCTTCCGCCGGAATTCCCCGCAGAAATGTGCGGTTGCCGAACAGCACCGGTATCGTCGGGATCAACAGCTCCCCCAACAGGCCGAATGACAGTTTACGGCATCCGCGCGGTGTCTCAAGGCGGTTGTATTCCCCCGGCGGCAACAGCAACACATCACCACATGTCAACCGGAAGTTCCGTTCGGCTGATGTAACGATCAGTTCGCCGGAAAGGGGAAGTTCAAACGCATAGTTATTCGGATTGTAGTGGATGTATTTCCATCCCGGCAGACAATCGGATTCCATTACGAAATCTAGAAACAGCGCCATCGAGTGCAGCCGCCCGTAATCCCAAAATTCCACCTTGCGCTTCTGCATCAGGTTGGTTTCTGCCGGAGAGAGACTGTACGTATCCAATTTTTTCAATTTGACTGCCATAAAAATTACTGTACCGTTTTATTCCGGAAATTCCACTCCCGGATTGCAAAATGTTTAATTTTTTTATGGATTTGTGCAAGTGATTTGAGATGTCCGCACTTGTTTCCGACATCCATTTTGCGTATAATGATAAATAGAAAATCAGAGATCATTTAAAGGCGGGAAAGAATCATGATCACATCTGTTGTTGAAAGCTGCATTGCTTCCTGTGAGTGTCATCGTTACCGGCAACCACTTTCTCCGGTCTTCCGGGAGAAATCGGAAAGTGATCAGCCTGTCCCCGCCGGATACGGAATATCGACACGTGTCGTTCCTCACCGCATGCTGGCGAGCTTCGTCCTCGGTTTCCGGGGGGGAAAGCGCAGTTTCACTCTCATTGAGCTGCTCATTGTGATGGCAATCATCGCCATACTTGCAAGTATGCTGCTGCCGGCGCTGAATGCGGCACGGGCGACGGCGCAGCGGATCAAATGTGTGAACAACCTGAAGAACTTTGGTAATTGTGCGGCGATGTATGCGGCGGACCATGCAAACTATCTGGCTCCGCCGATCACCTGGCCCTATACGCAGGCAAATCCATGGTATGTGATCTACGGGGTCAACTATCTGTCGGCCAATTCCGCGGTGATACAGGATAAACGCGATGGCGGTTCATGGACGCAGTTCAGTTGTCCTGCCGATCCGTTGCGGAACTTGAGGAAAAGAAGCTATGCGATCGCCGGAACCTGGGTAATCAAAAATGCGAATGCAATTGCGGCGGATTCCGCAATCCGACCGTTGACGGCGGGACAGTGCCGGCAACCGGCCAATACGTATTTCATCATGGACACCAATCCGCGGGCGAAATACAACGAATATGCGACAGCCGACCTGACTGCCCCGAATCCATCCGGCAACAATCAGGAAATCATCAAACACAATAACAAAGGCGTGGTCTATCTCGGAACATATCACAATGACGGCTGTAATATCCTGTACGGCGACGGCCATGCGCAAAACCGGAAAAACTGGAAACACCGTAATGACGAGCAGGCACGTATGACCGCCCAGAACTATTTGGAGGACAGCATCTACGGCCGCGGCCAGTATCGAAATAAAACCGGAGCCATTGACGATAATTGAAAGGAACTTGTTCGATGAATCAATTCTGTTTTCTGCTGACATGGGCATTCGTCTTTTCCTCGGCGGCGCTGGAGTGGTCAGGTTACCGCCTGGAACGACAGGCGGATCCCGCCGGAATCAACTTGAAAGGGCCGGCAAAGGCACTGATTCAATTCTATTCCTCCACCAAGCAGACCGATACGCTGCGGGCAGAACTGCGGAATGAATATCTGGAAGTGGAAGTTACAGCTATGCAGCCTCAGGAAGAGGTAAAAGTGCGTTTTTACCTTTTTCACAACCGGGAACTGGCCGACAGGAAGATGACGCTGAAGCTTACGGCCTCCTCGCCAACTGCGGAGAACTGTGCGATTCTGCTGGAAGGCCAGGTCGATCCCCGGAAATCCGCCCGTGGGGATGTGCGGACTCATTTCTGGAAAAAACGGACAGTGCCGTTAAGTATTGAACGGACGCTGCTGACACTGGATGCGGAACTGCCGGAAGGACTGATCGGCTTGTCGGCCCGGCTTGATATCACGCGTCCCGGCGTGTACCGGATTTATGATATTACGCTCGACGAAACGAAGCCGGAAACATCCGGGCTGGAACCGGGACGCAACTATCTGGCGAACGGCGGCGCGGAACGCGGCTGGTACGGCACCGCCGGATGGAATTTCGACTACGTGAAAATGCACGACTCCGGCAAGATCGAACTGTGGAGGAATAAAAAATACGACAGGCTGATCGAAGCAGCGTTGGATGGGCGGGAAAAGTTTGCCGGGCAGTACTCTTTCCGAATTTTCGCTCCGAAAAACTCAACCGGCAGCTTCATGTTCCAGCCGGTGCCGTTCGAGGTCGGACGCAGTGCCTATCTTTCGGCGTGGATGAAAGCGGACCGCAAGTGCCGCGTCACCTACGGCTTGTTTCTCGCCAACGGGATCGCCTATGAAAAGTATGCCGAAGTCGGCACGGAATGGAAAAAGTATGAATTCCCAATCCCCGAATGGGGCAAGGCTGCTCCGGGAGCGTGGTTCTACGGCGATCCGGCACATGGCTACAGTTCGCCCGTACCGTATTCCATGCCGAATTTTATGGTGCCGGAAGGAGCGACGGTCTGGCTTGACAATGTATTTTACTCGGTCGATATCGACAGCGGGGAGTTCCGGCAGGAACGTGCGGTGACGGCTTCGGCAAAACTGGATCGGGACAGCGGTCTTTACCGTCCCGGAGAAACGATCCGTTCCACGCTCCGGGTACGCAATACGGCGGAGACACCGCAGACTGCGACCATCCGCCGGGTCATGCGGAACTTTCTCGGCGAGGACTTACCCGGTACGGTTCATTCGGAAAAGATCACGCTCGCACCCCATGAATCCCGGGAACTCGGCGCGGAACTCCGGCCCGCGCCGGAATTGCGCGGCGCGCTGAATCTGGTGTACGATGTCGAAGGAGAAACCACCGGAGTATATTTCGGTATTCTCGACCGGCCCGCCGCGCCGGCCCCCCGGCTCGGCTTGAATTTATGGGAGTTGAATGGCGACAGAGCGGTGGAGTGGCTGAAAGAGTTCCGGGTCGGTACGGTCCGGACCTGGGGCGGTTTTCGCGACTGGCGTTATCACGGCCTGCGTTATGCGGAGATATTGCACAAGGCGGGAATCCGCAATCTGTACGTGGTCGCACCTCCGGCCTCGCTCAGAGGTATGCCGTTGAAAGCCGATACGCTGTTGCCGAAGGATTATGCCGAATGGTTCCGGGAACTGGCCGGACATATCGATCGACACAGAGGACAGATCGCGATTTACGAATTTTTGAATGAATTCAATATCTGGCGGGGACGATCGAAGAATCCCGATCCGGCTGTATACGACGAGCCGACGCCGGATGTGTATGCGAAGGCGGTGACCGCATTCCGGGAACTGCTGAAACAACATGATCCGAAGGCGTTGGTCGCGGGACCGGCCACTTGCGGTACAGATGTACCGTTCACGTTGAACCTGCTCCGGCTCGGCGCGGGCAAGTCATTGGATCTGATTACGGAGCACTCCTACCGCCAGCAACCGGAATGCCCCGACTACGAAGAGGACCTCAAGTCGCTGATGGAAGGGGCCGGAGCTTACGGCAATTTCCGGTTCGCCCAAACCGAGGCCGGGATGATCAAACTGCCCCAATTGCCAGATAACCTGATCGAACGGTACGGCCGGGCCAAGGCGGCCTGGGATGTCCGCAATATGCTGATCGGCTGGGCAAATGGAGTCGATCACTATTCTCATTTCATGTTTTCTTTCGCAACCCGCGGCTGCGACTGGGGCGTAACACTACTGGGCAACGGCGACAACGGTTACGTGCCGCGTCCTTCGGTGGCACTCTTCGCCTACCGGGCGGCAGCGGATCTGATCGGTAACGGACGGTGCGTGGAACGACTTCGGCTCGGGACGAACTATCGCTGTTATCTCTTCGACCGGGGTAATGCACGCGTGGCCGCCCTATGGAAATGGAATGGCGCCCCGGATAAAATGGTGCCGGCTTCTTCACTGCGTTTCGCTGCAGTCTATGACCTTATGGGAACGCGCCTTGCGCCGGATAGACTTGTCCTGCGGGAATTTCCGTGCTACATCGTGACGCAGGCTTCGGTGGAAGAACTGAAGCGCGGCATTCTGGACTCCCACCGCGAGGAGAATTCCGAACCGCTGGCGGCAGAATTGATCCCGGTCGGTCCCGAAGAGTTTGCAGTACAATTGGAAAACCGCAGCTCCCGCTTTCTGGATGGTTTCATACAGGTCGGCGAGGAGAAACGATCGTTCCGAAACTTGCCGCCCGAAGAAAAAACACGGTTGGCATTCCGGACAGCGGAACCGATTTCGCTGCATGAACAGGAGGTAATCGTCGAAATTGTACTGCCGAAAGAAAAGTGGGCACGGAAATCGGCACTGCCGCTGCTGGGCTTATTCGTTCCGAGCGCCGTGTCCCCGATCACAGCAGACGGCAATCTCGCTGACTGGCCGGATGCAGCCTTGCCCATTCCGTTGAAGCTCAAAGGGAAAGATAAAGGTTGGGGGCAGGATGAGGAAGCTGTCCGCGCTGAAGCCCGGCTGGCGTGGGACGACGATTTCCTCTACTTGGCGCTGACCGCCCATAAACCGGAGTTGTTTCCTGCGGAAAATGCCGGTGCGCTGTGGCGCGGCGACGGTATTCAGGTCGCTTTCGACACCATTCGCAACGCTTCGGCGGAACAGCGGGGGTACCAGGATGACGATTTCGAATACGATATCGCCTTATTCGGCGGCAAACCGACGGTCTACCGCGCCCGCGGTTCGGCGGCGACTTACGACAGTCTCGGCAAGCCGACCGGAATCACGGAGGAGGTGCGCTGCGGCATCCGCATGCTGCCGGACCGCGTCATCTACGAACTGGCATTTCCAAAATCTGCCGTCAGTCCCTTCCGGCTTGAAGAGGGAGCCTCAATGCGCTTCAATGTACTGCTGAATATTGCAAACAGCGGCGGGCGGGCCGGTTATCTGCAGTTGACGCCCGGCATCGGGGAGTTTCCAAAGTGGCCGGCGAAATTCATCGATCTTGTTCTTTTACCCCAACAACCCAAATAAAGAAAGGTTAATCTCATGAAAAAAATCATTGCGGCTGCGGTATTTTGCTGGCTGCTCCTCGTCCAGCTTGGTGCAGTTGAACTGAAACCGGTAAAATACGTATTTCTGTTCATCGGAGACGGCACGTCCTATCCGCAGCGGGAAGTAGCAAACCGGTATCTGAAAGCGACGAATGCGGAGCCGCTGTTCATTGATGCGATGCCCTTTCATCGTTCGACCCGCACTGCGGCAGCGAATAACGTTGTGACTGATTCGGCCGCTTCCGGCACCGCAATCGCATGCGGCAGCAAAACCAACAAGAATATGCTCGGCCTTGCCCCGGATGGTTCGCTGCTGGAATCCTGCGCGACGCTTGCCCGAAAAAATGGCCGTAAAGTCGGAATTCTGACTTCGGTGACATTGAACAACGCAACCCCGGCCGCTTTTTATGGCCATCAGGACAATCGTCACAATTACTATCTGCTGGGAACCGAACTGGTGAAATCCGGTTTCGACTATTTCGCAGGAGGTGCAGTTGCTGACGCGATGCCGCGTTCAACAGCCCGCCCGGATAACATTCCCGCCTTGAAACAACGTATTGCCGCGCTGGAGGCAGAAATCGAATCTTGCCGCAAAGCCAACGCCCGCATCGACGCTGGCAGGCAGGAGGCACGCAAAACCGGGGACAACGCGAAATTCGAGGCATTCCAGAAAGAGAAGAAAGCCAACAGTACCAGATGGAAAAAAGCACACGACCAACTGCGTTACGCCAATCAGGATCTGAAAACTGCCGAAAATTTCGTCGGCAATATCATGGATTATGCCAAACAAAATGGATTTCTGACCATCTTTTCACGTTCCCGGGAGCGAATTTCAGCGCTGAAACCCGGGTGCGGCAAGGTAATTGCAGTCGGTAAAACACTCTCGGGACCGCTGCAGTGGGAGATCGACGCGGCCGGGGATGTGCAGGCAACGAGTCTTGCTTTCCTGACTGCGAAAGGAATTGAACTGCTCGACAATCAGAATGGATTTTTCATGATGATCGAGGGCGGCAAAATCGACTGGAGTTGTCACGGCAACGATGCGGGTACAATGCTGCGGGAAGTACTCGGCTTTGACGACGCGGTGAAAGTTGCGGCCGATTTTGCGAAAAGGCATCCGCAGGATACCCTGATTGTCGTGACCGGCGACCACGAAACCGGGGGGCTCTGTCTGCCTGGCACTCCGGAACAGCTCAAAAATCTCGGTGCTCAAAAACATTCGGCAGATTACTTCAGTCGCAAACTCAGGCAGTTGAAAAAGGAGGACGGCGAAGACAAACTCGCGAAAGCGAAAGCCCTTGTGACGGAGTGCTTCGGGTTGCAATTCGACGGAGAAGGGCCGATGACGATGAATGCGGACGAAAAGATGGCGCTGGAGGGGGCCTTGCTCCGGGCGCTCGGAGAAAAGTCGGCGATTGAAGTTGGCTTCTATGACAATGCCGCTGCCGCAATCAAAGCGGGAAAGAATCCGGGAGCGGTCTTTCTGGCGACACTGCTGGTATCCCGGAAATCCGGACTGGAGTGGGGCACTCAAGGACATACCGCCCTGCCGGTGCGCACTTCCGCAATGGGAGCACAGGCAGAAGAATTCCTCGCTCCCGGCAATTTGACTGAAGAACAAAAAAAGCCGTACCATACCCACGATCCGAAAATTGAAGTGCCGCTGCCTGAAATTGACAATTCAGACATCGGCATACGGTTAAAGCAGGTAGTCGCTCCGCTTCAGATATGATAAAATTTTCGCCGCTTCCCCGGAAGTTCTTCGGGAGCGGCGTTTTGTGTTTTATTCCGTGGCGCTGATGACGAGCCAGGCCATATAACCGACGAAGACCGCCAGCAGCCCTCCGCCCTCCCAGCGGTTGATCCGGCTGCCGCTGCGCACCATCGGATAGAGCAGGATGGTGTAAAACAGCATCAGACTCCAGTCGATCCACGTGATGCCGCTCGCCTGAACCGGGCGGATCAGCGGCGCGATCCCCATGATGCACAGGATGTTGAAGATGTTCGAGCCGACCACGTTGCCGATCGCAATGTCGTCCTGATGGCGAATCGCCGCGACCACCGAAGTCGCCAGTTCCGGCAAACTCGTACCGATTGCCACCACCGTCAGTCCGATCACCGCCTTGCTGACGCCGAGCGCATCGCCGATGGCGACCGCGCCTTCCACCAGCAGATGCGCACCGCCGACCAGCGCGGCAAGACCGACCGCAACCAGTGCAAATGCCGTCGGCAGCTTCATATTGCGGTTTTCTCTGACCTCATCGGCCACTTCATCGTCAGGCGCGCCGCCGCCTTTGAGCGCGGTGCGCACATTGCAGAGAACGTAGCCGATCAGCAGCAGGAAAAAGACCGCCCCCGCAATCCGGCCGATGCCGCCGGTGGCGATGCCGAGGCCGGAAAGCAGCAGCGAAACCGCAATCAATACCGGCACGTCGAATTTCAGCAACTGCTTTTCCACCGCCAGCGGCGTGATCAGCGCGGAAAGTCCGAGAATCAGCCCGACGTTGCAGATATTGGAGCCGACTACATTCCCGATCGAAATATCCCCGGAGCCGGCCAGCGCCGCCTTGACGCTGACCACCAGTTCCGGCGCACTGGTCGCGAATGAGACCAGCGTCAGGCCGATGATCAACGGCGGAATGCCGAGGCGGGCGGCGATTCCGACGCCTCCCTTGACCAGCCATTCCGCGCCGTAATAGAGCAGGGCGATTCCGGCGAGCAGTTGAATTGCAATCAGCATAGATTCCCCTCGTGGATTAAAAAGGCCGAACCGGCTTTGGTATCCGGTTCGGCCATATCGTGTATTCGGATGGGATTACTTGTTGGCCAGCTCGAACTTCTTCATGAATTCGACCAGGGCCTGCACGCCTTCCATCGGCATCGCGTTGTAGATGCTGGCGCGGCAGCCGCCGACCAGACGGTGTCCCTTGAGGTCGGTCAGGCCGTTCTTTTTCGCCTCCGCGACGAAAGCGGCGTCGAGCTCTTCCGACGGAGTGCGGAAGACCACGTTCATGCGGGAACGGTCCGCCTTCGCAACCGGAGTCTTGTAGAAATCGGAGGTGTCGAGGAAGTCGTAGAGATACTTCGCCTTTTCATTGTTGATCTTCTCGATCGCCGCGACGCCGCCGAGCTCCTTGAGCCAGTCGGTGACGAGCGCGAGCATATAGATCGCGAAGGTCGGCGGAGTGTTGAACATCGAACCGTTTTCGATATAAGTGCTGTAACGGAGCATGGTCGGCACCTTTTCCTCGACGGTGCGGGCCGCGAGATCCTTGCGGATCACCACGAGGGCCACGCCGCTGGGACCGAGATTCTTCTGGGCGCCGGCGTAGAACATGCCGAAGTCATTCACGTTGAAGACGCGGGACATGATGTCGCTGGACATGTCGGCAATCATCGGCACTCCCGGAGTCGGAGTCGGCATCACCTGATACTGGCTGCCGGCAACGGTGTTGTTGCTGGTGATGTGCATGTAAGCGGCATCGGCGGTACGCTTCCAGGTGTCGGCGGCCGGGATGTGGTCGTATTTGGCTTCACGGCTGGAAGCGACGATGTTGACGTTGCCGAAAAGTTTGGCTTCCTTGGCCGCCTTGTTGCTCCAGACGCCGGTGTCGACATAGTCGGCGGTGCCGCCGTTGAGCAGGTTCATCGCCAACATGCAGAACTGCATGCTCGCACCGCCCTGAATGAAGAGCACCGCGTAGTCATCGGAGATATTCAGGAGTTCGCGGATATTCGCTTCGGCGCGGTCGATGACCGGCTGGAAGAGCTTGCCGCGGTGGGAGAGCTCCATGATGCCGCTGCCGCAATTCTGATAGTTGGTGAATTCGGCCTGCGCGCGTTCCATGACTTTCTTGGGCAACATAGCCGGACCGGCTGCGAAATTATAAACTGCCATGATCAAATCTCCTGAATATATGGTTGTTTATTGCGTAGGTGATTATAAAATATACCACGGCAACTGTCAATTGCAAATAAAATTTACCGGAAATCTCTGATTCAGCAGGAGTTATATTGAGGCTGGATAAAAAATGGGGTCGTATAGCAGATATATTCGAACTGTTACGGCTAAGGTTTCAATTTACGAAAGCCTCTTAAAATCAATTTGTTATATTATTGTAATTGTAAAGAAATTTAGAAAATAATATAGCGATCAGTCGGCCCACGTCCAGCCCAATACGCTCAGCGCTTGTTTAGCGCGTTTTTCTTGTCGCCACGGCGCGAGCGCACTTAGCCTTGTTGCAATAAATGGGGTGCGGCGATGTTCCCGCAACAACTCTGGCGGAAACAATTCTTTGTGCGTGCGCACAAAGTAATTCAAGTTCTTGAAGCGGTACTCCGTTCCGTCCGGTGCGCGCAACGCCCATTCCTTGGCTCGAAAATGCTGGGGTGTAGGTTGCAGGAGCGGACAGCGCTTACCGCCTTCGTGCATGGGAGTCAAATCCTGTTGTTTTGCGCTTCTGGAAAGAAACTCTTTCCAGCATTGCTGTGAACAGGTTTTGCGGTTTGCACTCTTGGGAGCAAAAAATTTCCTCCCGCAAATCACACAAATCTCTGAATTTTTCGGGATCTCCCTCTTGCTGCCGCATGCGCGGCTGCAGTAAGTTCTATTTCTCCCGCGTTGGGTTTCAAACACCTTGCCGCAAATCGGGCAGGTTTTGGTCAGATAATGTTCTGCCCGATGCGCCGCCGCCGCTTCCTTTATTTTCTTGCTGTGCTGCTTTCGCGCACAGTCCGGCGAACAGGTTCTGTGCGTACCGGGGGCATCGGTTTCAAACACCTTGCCGCAGAAGGCACAGGTGAAAACCCGCACTTTCCGAGGACGATGGGGCTGATTCAAAGAGTTGCGGCGGACCAGTTCGATCCAGCAGTCGCGCGAACAGGTCTTGGCTGCACTCTTGGGCGCGGGCGTGAACTCATGTCCGCAAATGATGCACACTCGCGATTTAGAGTTCCTCATCCTCTAAAATCTCCATGATTTTCCGGAGCCTCCGAGCCGCTGCCCCGGATCGCAGCCCCCGGATCGCAGCGCGGGTTTCCATTGCCAGCACCCACGCCTCTTTCATGCGCTCCGCCGGGATTTCACTGGTTGGCTTGTTCCGGTACTTGTACCATGTTGCCTCTGCAATGCAGAGCCCTTCGCACCATGCCCCGGTCGTCAAACCGGAAAATTTATATAAGTCCAAAATCGTAATTTCTGTAACTTTCTTGACCGCCTGGTAGGCGCCTTTCCCATCTGCAACATAGTTGGTACAGGCACAGTTAAGCAGAAAACCAACCGGACCGGTCAATGCCAGCCCATCCGGTAGCGTTGCCGTCAGATCGCCCGGCTGCGGTTCAGTCGGGCGCACGTCATCGGCAAGATCGTCCCAATCTTCTTTTAATTCCTCGTTCATAATATCCTCCTGAAGCCCCGGATTGCTCCGGGGCAGTTGGGGTTAATCTTCTTCTGCTTCGCATTCTTCCTCAAGCACCGCGTCCGCGGCTTCTTCGCCGCAGGCGATACAGAACCAAATGTTTTCCCATTCGGTTCCGTAACAATTGCAGTCCCAATCACTTCCATAGCTGTCGTATTTGTGCAGCTCCTCCGCAGATTTTGAGGTCCGGCGCAGATATTCTTCATCCGCCGCTTTGCGGTAAATGCGGCACATCACCTGTGCCAATTCTTCTTCGTAGTCATCTCGCTCTTCGCCTGCCGGGAGCAAGTCGAAAATCTTCGTTCTATCATCGATCACCGTTTCGGGGGCGAACTGGTCGACTACCTTGCGAACTTCACCAATCGCCCATTCTACAAGTTCATCATATTCTGTGGATTCTTCCGCAACCGGGGCCGCCAGTTCGGCGGCAACCGCGTCGATCGCCTCGAAAATCTCTGGGAAAGGCCGGTCGATTTCGTTTCGGACGGTGCCATCTTCCAGAATTTCAACGTAACCTTGACGGGCCAGACCATAAACCCGGACCTTGTTGCCGCCCTGCCAGACCTTCGCCGGAGCGGTGAGCTTCAGCCCGCGGTCTCCGCCGCAGATTTCCGCCAGTTTCGCGATGAACAGCTTAGCGACTTCGATGCGCTTTTCGATTTCCATTTTCTTGCCCTTTCTTTTGTTTTTTGGGAGTTGCCGCTCCCTTGTTCTGATATTCAATATATAATGATTATTTATATTTTCAAGTGTTAAATATGAATATTTTTAATATTTATTGTTTTTTGGCAAAAAAAAGTGCCGGGATGGCGGCAACCATTCCGGCGGTGCGGGTGTCGGGCAAGAATTTCTTCTTCGTCCTGTTTCTAATCCACTACGGTAAGATGGGGACAAAACACCCGCGAAATTCAAAATAGTACGAATCTGGCAAAAGTCAAGGGCTATTCCGCGCTTTCCTGTGCTTTTGCCGCATCGTAGTCCAGCAGGGCCTTCATGCGCGCCTCGGCTTGCTCCGGAGTGGAGGCGGTGAAACTCCAGCGCACGTTCACGGATTTTGCACTGGCGTTCCAGATGCTGGCGCTCTCTTCGCGGCTATACTCCGCCGCGTCGGGTACTGTGCTCCCCTCCGGCACCGAAACCACGTTGGAACGGTAGTTCAGGCTGCCGGTCACCAGCAGAACTTTCGGCGTGACGCTGCCGGTTACCGGATCGTATCCGGTCTGGATGTCCTGCACCGACACCACCCCGGAGGCGTTGACGTTTTTGGCCGCCGCCGCTTTTACTGCTTCGTTGGCGGTGGTGCAGCCAGCGAGGGCGAACACGGACACCAGCACGGACAAAAACAGGGTGATCTTTTTCATTTTCTCTTTCTCCTTTGGATTATTTGGTATGGGCATTCGGCCCGGCGTTGATCGCAGACCTTGTAGCTGACTTTATGTTTGTCGATTTTGTTCAGACCTTTTTCGATGCGATGATTTTGCTTAATGATCCAAAGCAGACCGCCGCAGATCGGAACGATCAGGGCCAGCAATTTTATAATGGATTCAAGTGTCGTTTCCACTAGGCCCCCTCCATTCCTGCGAATAGGTCGCCTTCTTGAATCGCGGTCGTTGCAGATTCTGCGAAGCGTTTATGAACAAAAAGGTGTTCAGTCGCTTTCTTGGCATTTAGTATTACTTTGTATCTGCAATACTTCTTTTTACTCCAAACTGATTTAAAGTCCATTGGCATTCTGTATTCTGAAACGTAAACAGGAAAGTTAACAGACCTCACCCAGTTATAGAAGCGCTCTGTATCAAATTTTCTGCTGTAGGTGCGTTTATCTAAAGCGATCGGGATATTAGCGTATGGAATATCACAATAGACCACAGCCCCTGCTGGAATTTGAACAGACTGATAATCTCCAGAGAAGCTTTGGAGGCCTTCGAGACCTTGGAGTTGCTCGAGGTTTTGGAGACGTTGGAGACGTCCGAAGCTTTGGAGTTGCTCGAGGCTTTGGAGGCTTTGGGTGTGTCCAGAGTGTTCCGTGTCTTTTTGAGGATTTTTCTTATACTCCCCACTTAAAATTAACTGTCTGATTGCTCTATGCCCAGCGTCTTTCGTTTTAATTCCAAAATCATTTTCAAGCAGGCTGAAATCGCCGCGCACTCTTGCGTAATGTAAGGCTTTCTTCCAATGCTCTAGGCTCCTGCCATATGCATAGCTATAACCCCCATTCCCGAAACTCCAGCAATATTTTACGTATGCGTCCGTGTCTTTCAGCCGAAAAAAATCCTCCCTGCTGATCCATCGCTTTTCGTTCGCATATTTGCCACCTATTGCATCGATGAATAGCTGTACAATCTGAGGATTAATATCGTTTATAATAAATCGCTTGTATTTACCTGACAACATCGCGGCGTGAGTAACCGCACAGCCTCCGCAAAAAAGGTCTACAAACACTTCTCCCGCCGGCAATGCGTCCACAATCGCTTTTGCGATCGTGTTTTTACTGCCCATGTATGGCAAGCCGTAATTCATTTTTCTTCCTCCCTGTAATTGAACGCCAGCGCGCCGCCACCGGCCAGCAGCGCGGAAAACTTCCAGACCTGCCACATCACCCAGTAGCGCCGGGGATCGTAGAAGCGATAGACGTATTTCGCCATCTTCAGGCCGTTCGCGCGAAACTCCGCGTCGGCGGCCTGCCGGTCAGCCTCCGTGCCGCCTTCGCTGTACCGGCGGTCATGGATGTCCGCGACAACTACCAAAGACGGGTTGGCACTGCTGATCCATTCGCGCGTGGCATCCGGCATCCACGCCGCGCCGATGCCGTTGCAGTCGCGTTTGACTGCTGCCGCATCGTTTAGCAGCTCCGCGCCGCTCAGGCCCGCCGCGCGCGCCAGCTGCTGCTTTTCTCTGATTTCTGCGTCACTGTACATGGCCTACTCCTGTTCTGTCGCTGTCGCGGCCGCGGCTTCCTCGTTCAGTTCGCGGATGGTGTACTGCGGTACGTCCTCCGGATCCGGTGCGAGATTGATCGCTGCCAGCGCGTCGGCATCAGCTGTGGCTTCGATTGCATCTTTGACCTGATAGTAGGCTGCCCAGAGCGCCAGCACCCACGCCTGCACCGCCGCGCCTTTCGCGCTGCCTTTCGCTGCACAGACGACCGCCAGCGTCAAATCTTCTGGATCAACGTACTTTTGCTGGTGGCGCTTGTAGTTGCCCCAGAGCGTCGCGACGGCGGCGGTTTTGCGTTCGTCGAGGGAGGGTTGCGGCGGGTCCGCCAGCTCCGGCAGACCGTCCGCACCGGTCACGATTCGCTTTCCCGCCGCCTGTCCGTCAAGCAGGTTGTGGTAGAGTTCTTCGGTGATTTCAGCGTATCCCGCCGGGATGGTGTATTCCCCCGTCTCCGGATCAAGCTCGAAGTGAATTTCATCGATATAAAAGCCATCTTTCCAGTAGTATTTCATGGTATTTCTCCTCCTTAATATCCGATGGCGATCCAGTAAACTGCGAAGCTCCCTGAGCTGGGATAACCTTTTACAATCACATTCAGTTTACTGTTCCCATCAAACACCGTCGATGCGATCAATCCCGAACCGGTGGCGGTGGCAGTGGCTACGAACGCTGAATTCGGGAATGCAATCGGTAAAGTGACACTCGTTGTTCCGTCAGCGGTTATATTCAACACAGCTCCCCACTGTACAATCATTCCACCGGGCAATTTAAAGTAGCCGGGACGGGCTTTGAATTCTGTGATGTCAGTATCGATAAGCGGCCGCCGCCATGCCGAAAACGTACGCTCGCTTGAATCACTTAAAACATTCAAACAACTACGAATGAATGCTTTATTTATATTCAGAGGAATGAACGTTTGTGTCAGATAATTACCATTTCTGATTACCTGCAAGGTCCCGCCGTTTTGTTGATACGTTTCCGGGTAGTTCAGGTGCGGTGTATCTCCTCCGATGAAATAGAAACCGTGGTCGATGACCTCGTTGAAATCGACCGCTCCAGATTTTGCTGCCGCACTCGGATAGATACCGCGCGTGGTCAGCCCGGCGATAGCAGCCTTATCAGCCGCCGCCATCAAACCTGCTGCCGAAGCCGTCGCTTCCGGGAGTGTCACCGCGCCGGAGCTGTCCGGCGTCTGGCCGTTCACGCTCTTGACCGTGCCGGAGCCGCCGCCGATTTCCGCGCCGTCGAAGGTCAGCTTGCCGTCAGTTTCCGCGAGTTTGTCCAGCGTCGCTTTGTTGGCGTGGGTGTGCGCTTTGCCGACCGCGTCGGCGACCTGCGCGGCGGTGGTCGCGCCCACGGCGTCGGCGGTCGCGGCGTGATCGACGATGCCGTCATCGTTGGTGTCGTAAACCGATTTGAGCATATCTCCCGCGCCGGAACCGGCGGCGCCGGTATCCCCGCGCGGAATAGTCAGATTCAGTATTTGATTCGGAGATTCTCCGGTGATTGTGGCTGCGGCTGCCGTTCCCGGTTCTCCGGTGGTCACAGTGCCGATCGAAAGCGTATTCGCCGGGCCAGCGGGGCCGGTATCGCCTTTGGGGCCCTGCGGACCGGTTTCTCCGGTGTCGCCTTTGGGGCCCTGCGGACCGGTCGCTCCCGGAG
>ERZ1026844.588-NODE-588-length-25891-cov-4.220932_pt1 | contig 25891 bp, 20 predicted proteins | sample MGYA00380152_ERZ1026844 | MGnify/ENA primary metagenome ERZ1026844 (study PRJEB33269, sample SAMEA4719788) | human gut metagenome | biome: human-associated habitat; feature: organic feature; material: feces | place: Cameroon | collected 2013-10 ... | reverse complement strand
GCGAAGAATACCGCGGCGAACAAATTGATTTTGACAACTATCTTAACTTCATGCACGGGCAGGTAAAGGAACTCGTCACCGGCTACGGCAAGCTTGACCTGCTTTGGTTCGATTTTTCCTATGATGATATGGCGGGCGAAAAATGGCGGGCTTCCGACCTCATTTCAATGGTGCGTAAATATCAGCCGAATGTCTGCATTGACAACAGGCTTGAAGGTTCAGGCGAAAAATACGGAAGCATTGCAACCGCCTCGCCTCTGCCGTACAGCGGAGATTTTGTAAGCCCGGAGCAGATAATTCCGCCGCACGGCATATTCGATGAGCAGGGGGAGCGCGTTCCGTGGGAACTTTGCGCAACGCTGAACGATCACTGGGGTTATTGCGAAAGCGACAAAAACTATAAATCAGCAGCACTTATAATCAAAAAGCTCGTTGAATGCGTTTCAAAGGGCGGAAACATGATTTTGAACGTCGGCCCGGATGCACGGGGGAATTTCCCCGAAACGGCGATTGAAGAGCTTCGGAAAGTCGGCGCATGGCTTTCGAAAAACGGATGCAGCATTTACAACTGCGGACACAGCGAAATCGAAAAACCCGAATGGGGAAGGTATACGGAGCCGCTTGAAATGCAGGAGGATGAACAATTTCGGACGGTTTTTGCGCATGTTTTCGAACCGGCCCTCGGTGCGCTGCCGCTTTTCGGGATACGGGCTGATGCGCTTGAGTCGGTGCGGCTTTCGGCAACGGGCAGCGAGCTTCGCCGCGGGGAGGCATGGAATTCGGTGCTGTATCGCGAAACACCGCTTGTAAGTTTCGGCGCAAACCCCGTTTATACTTACGCATTGCCGGATGAAGTTGACACTGTGCTCGTGCTGAAAATCCGAAAAGATACCGGAAATTGAAAACAATAACAAAAAACGGAGAGCGAACAGACAGCCCGCTCCCCGGGAGTGAGCAGGTTGTCATTCCGAATTCTTCGGCGAGCTGCTGCCCGTAGGCAGGTTCGGATGCGATTCGCTGAAGCAGAAGAAATAACAGCCCCGTTGTCGGCAATATCAGCGTATTCGCCCGCTATGACCTTATGGGCGATGCCGATGCCGACGGTGCTTTGACGGTGTCCGACGCACTGATGATCCTGCGCCATGCGATGGGTCTTTCGGAACTGCCCGAGAACAGGATCGCACTTTGCGATTTCGACAACAGCGGCGATATCTCCGCAGCCGACGCATTGACGGCAATGAGAAACGCTCTGTAACCGTTATATAACCTGAAAAGGTTACATCAGCCATGCTCAGCTTCACAACGTGAAAAAATCCCCCGCGCAGGCCTCCCTTGCATGCGGGGGATTTCTTAAATGTAGGGAATCAGTATCAGCATATAAAAAACGCCTCCCTTGCACGCGGGGGATTTCTTTTTTCTTCGTGATGAAAAATCGGGAATCGAAAGTGAAGAATAAACCATTGCCATGATAAAACCAAGTCGGAAACAAGCGGTCGGCACACCGCAGAGACAGCAAAAAATATATTATTAATATGTAACAAAAAAACTTGACATGCCCAAATATGTCTCATATAATGTGTACATGAGGAACGGCAGCTGTGGCATACGTTAAACCGTCAGGGTTATATTTCCCTCGAGGCAACAGCATGCAGACATAGCCGTACGGCGTTTCGTTTTGTACCAAGCTTCCACGTGCCTCAGAAATACATGAAAGGACACTGTGCGGTCTTTTCAAACAATTGACGTTCAAATGAAAACAGAGTTGAATGGAGGAAAAAGACTATGAAGAAACGCATCTTTGCACTTGTGCTCACCGTGTTGTTCATCGTGGCTGCCGTTCCGGTTGCAGGCGTTGGGGAAACGCCGGAGGGCTATGACGAGCATGATTATTGGAAAATCCGTAATTTTTTGGAGATTGCGGACGAGAACAATATCAAGAACGGTAACAAGATTTCCGAAAACTATTCCCCTTACGATCCCACCACATGGACCGGTACAGACAGCAACGGCTATTCGACGGAATGCGTATGGACTTCGGACGGACATTTGCGTTCGGTATACTTCCAAGCCTCCGATGTCGTTGGTGAGCTTGACGTGAGCGGATGTACAAAACTGTATACACTTGCCGCTTACGAGAACAGAATCACAGGTTTTGATGTGTCCGGCTGCAACGAACTGTATACTTTAACACTGAACAATAATCAGATTTCCACCGCAAACGTGAGAGACCTTCCGGCTCTTCATATAGCTGCTTTCGACTACAACCTTCTTACAGAGCTGGAATTGCCAAACTGCCCGAATATCGGACTTATAACCGCACCCGGGAATCGGATAACTTCATTCGATGCACAAATGTACAGAGGAACGCAATTGTACGGTCTGAATCTTTCATATCAGGATTTGAGCGGCGTGCTCGATTGTCATGGCATCGATACTTTGAACTTTCTTTCGGTGGAAGAATGCAGTCTTGATGCAATCAATTTGACGGGCTGCACCGGCCTTTTGGACATCGTTGTTATGGGTAATAATCTGACCGAACTGGATTTAAGCGAGGCGTCGGCCAGATCCATTGGATGCAATGATAACATGCTTACATCGCTGATTCTTCCTGATAACCTTGATGGAATTGATTCGATATTCTGCCAAAACAACTGTCTCAGCGAGCTTGACATAAGCGGCTGCGGAAACATCTGGACGCTTGCCACATCCAACAACAGGCTTGAACAGAGTCATTGGCGTTCCGAAAGGTATGGAGTGGATTACAATCTTATGTCTGAAGGCAGTGGCTATGTGGGCTTTTTCTCAGACACGATACCTTATGCCGGCGGCGTATGCTACACGAATGCAGTTGCGACACCGAGTGAGGGAGCTCAGTTTGCCGGCTGGTACACCCCGGACGGAACTCTGGTTTCATCCGAACCGGAGTTTGAACTTGGAATATTCAACATGGCGAATTGGGCTTGGTTTTCCGAGTGTGAACAGCCGGAGTTGATAGCGCGCTTTGTCGGCGGCATAACCCTCGGCGACGTGAACGGAGATAATTCAATAGGCTTAGAGGATGCAATTATCGTGCTGAGATACACAATGGGGTTGGCGGCACTGACGGACGAACAAATTGAACGAGCCGATTTCAACTCAGACGGTACGGTGGATGCGCTGGATGCGATTCTGATACTCCGTCATGCTCTCGGGGTTTCTGCCTGAAGCGTCCATCACTTTTGAACTGACGGAAGTCAAGACAGGCAGAGTGAACTCCATCAGTCATATACAGTAAAAAAGAACTTGCGGGACGGAAAGCTCAAGGTCAGATGTGATTGCATTTGACCTTGACTTTGCCGTTGCGCCTGAGAAATGCATTGCCGGATTGGGCAGGCATTTACGAAAGAATAAATACTGAAAGGATGATTCGTGCTGAATACGATGCAGAGCAACACATACGGAATCAGAACGGAGCTTATACCGCTGATTGAAACTTTCGATTACCTCAGCGGCAGGGCGAATGGAGAAAGAATCTATATTAATGAACAGGAAGCTTGCGAGAGACACCCGTATTTGAGAAAAAAAATTAAGGAAATTTTGCGCAAAGGTATAGAATTTGAAAAAGAATTGGATGAAGCTGTTCATGTTGACGAATCGGAACTGCAATACTTTTTTAAGGATCTTTCGACTAATTGCAGCATTGCCAGAATGCTCATAATGCCGTATACCTTCATGGGCGAAGCTCAATCAGGCAAGTTCTTTTTTGAGGAGCTTTTGAATATGAACCCGCAGCAGCGTATCAAAAAAATGTGCTGTCATATGCAAAATTTTGACAGCTCACAGAATTTTGATTACGAGAGCCTTGTGGAGTATGTAATGAAATTGCCGATAAGCGGCATGAACAAGCTGAGTATTGTGGAATGCTGCAGCAACTACGAGCAGAATTGCATGCGGCTTGAGCATTTTATGAGTCCGATTGTCAAAATTGTCGATGAAAAGCTGGTGCGTTTTGAAGAGGATGTTAAAAAGTGGGAACGTGATATTCAACAGGTTGGCGATGTATGCACTTATGTATCTGAACATTCACGTTTGAAAATGCCGAAGTGCGATTTTACAATATTCCCTTCGATACACAACGGACTTATGCTTGCCATGTCTTATTGGGACAAAAGAATTTGCATCGGTGAAAAAGGTTGTGCAGGGGAGATGTGGCTTGGTTTGGGCTTCAGGGATTATATGGAAAGTGTTTCAAACGAAAGCAGTACGTCACGTGTAGTCGGAATATTCAGCGGACTTTCGGACGAGATTCGCTTTGAAATATTAAAAGCGATAGCGCAGCGAAAGACAATGTCCGGGGGCGAGATTGCCGATAAATTCGGATTGACGAGACAAAAAGTCTTTTATCATATGTCAAAACTTTTAACGCTTGGACTTGTGGAATGCAATGCAGAAAGCGGACGACCGTACTACTCGCTGAAAAAACAGTCGTTGGAAGAAGTCATGGCTGCAATAAGTATGCTTGTGAACGAGGACTGAAAAAGCAACATAAATGATTGGTGTTTTTCTGCGGATTCCGTGTTTGCGTGTTCCGCAAGCTGCACCGGCTGTCGGCACTGAGCCGAAAAAATCCCCCGCGTATGCCTCCCTTGCACGCGGGGGATTTCTTTTTTCTTCGTAATGAAAAATCGGGGATGAAAAAATCGGAATTCGGAAATTCGGGAACCGATGGGTTGACAAGGGAGAAATTCATACGGTTCCCGCCGCGCTTCCGTTATTGCTTTTGCCCGATAATGAAGCTGCCTTTTTCATCCGCATCAACGGTCAGGGTTGAACCTTCCTCGGGCGAATTTTCAATGATGAACCGCGCAAGCAGGGATTCAATATGCCCCTGAATGTATCTCTTGAGCGGACGGGCACCGAACAGCGGATCGGCACCGTTTTTGATGATGGCGGCTTTTGCACTTTCGGAAACGCTGAGATTCAGGCGGTTTGCCTGCAAACGCTTTGCAAGGTCTGCAATAAGCAGGTCAACAATGCCGTGCATATCCGCATCTGAAAGGGCGTTGAAGAACACGATTTCATCCAGCCTGTTGATAAATTCGGGACGGAATTTCGTGCGCAGCAGCTTGTGCAGCAGCTCCTCGGTTTCGGTCGTTATCCTGCCGTCCTTTGCCATGCTGTTCAGGATCAAATCGCTGCCGATGTTGCTCGTCAAAATGATGATGGTGTTCTTAAAGTCAACGGTGCGGCCCTGTCCGTCCGTAATTCTGCCGTCGTCAAGCACCTGGAGCAGAACGTTCAGAACGTCCGGATGCGCCTTTTCAACTTCATCAAACAGAAGCACCGCATAGGGTTTCCTGCGAACGGCTTCGGTGAGCTGGCCGCCTTCGTCATAGCCGACATATCCCGGAGGGGCACCGATAAGACGGGAGACGGAGTATTGCTCCATGTATTCGCTCATATCGATACGAACCATACTGCGCTCATCGTCAAACAGTGCCTCGGCAAGCGCTTTGCACAGCTCCGTTTTGCCGACACCGGTGGGGCCGAGGAACAGGAACGAACCTATCGGACGATTGGGGTTCTGTATGCCTGCACGGGATCTTAAAATTGCATCGCAAACGCGCTGAACGGCGTCATCCTGTCCGACAATGCGTTTATGCAGCTGGGAGTCAAGCCGCAGAAGTTTCTTGCGCTCGCTTTCCATGAGCTTTGAAACCGGGATGCCCGTCCACCGCGCAACGATTTTTGCAATCTCCTCGGAGGAAACATGGTCGCGGAGCAGACTGTTTTCACGGTTTGCGGCAAGAGCCTCTTCCTTTTGCAGCTCTTTTTGCAGGCCGGGCAGCTCGCCGTATTTCAGCTGAGCGGCACGGTTAAGATCGTATTCGTTTTCTGCGCGGGCAATATCCGCGTTAACCTGTTCAATGCGTTCACGGAGCTGCTGAACCTTTGAAATTGCATTGCGCTCGTTGTCCCAACGCGCTTTCATGTTGTTGAACTTGTCGCGCTTTTCGGCAAGCTCGCGGCGAATTTCGGCAAGGTGTTCCTGCGTGTGTTCGTCACTGTCGCCGGTGAGAGCGGTTTCTTCAATCTCCAAACGCATTATTTCCCGGGAAATTTCGTCCATTTCGGAAGGCATGGAGTTCATTTCCGTCTTGATGAGCGCACATGCCTCGTCAACAAGGTCGATAGCCTTGTCGGGAAGGAACCTGTCGGAAATATAACGGTCGGAAAGCGTTGCGGCGGCGATAAGTGCCGAGTCGTGAATCTTAACGCCGTGATAAACTTCATAGCGTTCCTTCAAACCGCGAAGGATGGCAATCGTGTCCTCAACGGAGGGTTCGGCAACGGTCACGGGCTGGAAACGGCGCTCGAGTGCAGCATCCTTTTCGATGTATTTGCGGTATTCGTCAAGCGTTGTTGCGCCGATGCAGTGCAGTTCGCCGCGTGCAAGCATGGGCTTCAGAATGTTGCCCGCATCCATTGCGCCGTCGGTCTTGCCGGCGCCGACAATGGTGTGAAGTTCGTCGATGAACATGATGATCCTGCCTTCGCTGCGCTTGATTTCGTTAAGCACAGCTTTCAGCCTTTCTTCAAATTCACCGCGATATTTTGCGCCCGCAACAAGGGAACCCATGTCCAGTGCAAAAAGTCTGCGATCCTTCAGATTGTCGGGAACGTCGCCGCGCACGATACGGAGCGCAAGCCCCTCGGCAATTGCGGTTTTGCCGACGCCGGGTTCACCGATAAGGCAGGGGTTGTTCTTCGTTTTTCGTGAAAGAATGCGGATAACGCTGCGGATTTCGTTATCACGGCCGATAACGGGGTCAAGCTTCTGCGCCCGGGCAAGTTCGGTCAGATCCTGTCCGTATTTGTTAAGAACATCATAGGTGCTTTCCGGATTATCGGAATTCACCCTGCTGTTGCCGCGGACGGCCTTCAACGCTTCAAGGTATTTGTCGCGGACGATTCCGAACCGCTTGAGCAGGGGTTTCACAACATAGTCGGCGCGTTCGATAAGGCCGAGCATGATATGCTCAACGGAAACGAAACTGTCGCCCATGCGCTTTGCTTCCTCTTCGGCGCGGGTGAGCACGGAGTTCAGCTCCGGAGTCATATAAACCTGTCCGCCGCCGCTGCTTCCGAAGGTTGCCTGCTTGTCAAGCTCCGTGTCGATTGCGGCGCGGAGTTCATCAGTGGAAATACCCATGGATGCCATAAGCTGGGCGTTCAAATCATCCGGATCGTCAAGAAGCGCATGAAAAACGTGGATCTGCCCGACTTGGGTATTCCTGCGCTCCTCGGCAAGCGATTGCGCCTGCTGAAGGGTTTCAAGGGTTTTTTGGGTCATTTTATTAGCGTTCATAAGGTAAACCTCCTTGAGGTATTGTTTCCGTAACGGTGTTCCTTTTAATCAGGAACATTGTCCCGTGCAAACGGGGCTGCATCAAACTGCTGCCCGAATGAAACGGGGGCGTTATCAGAGAGGCACGGGAAGGTGCTTCCCCGTCCGCCGAGGGGGCTGAGGTTCGGCGGTTCAAATCGGGTTATTAGCACTCGTTCTCTTTGAGTGCTAATATTATATAACACTCCGACACGAAAAGCAACAGCAAACAAATAATGTTTCAATTTTGTCACATTAATGCCAAAAATCGAGCGGCAGTTGCTCATTATTGATTGCCGATTCCCAATTGAACATTGCCCGCCCTATACAAATATGGTATAATAACCGCATACGAAAGGCATTTGCTGCCGGGCAAAAAACAAGGCAGCCTTTCGGAATAATTCCTTTGGAGGGAAAATACCCGTGAAAATTCTGAAGCACATTGTGATGTGGAAATTTCTTGACAATGCGGAAGGCAAAACAAAAGCGGAGAACATGCGCTTTGCGGCGGAAAATCTTCGTGCACTTGTCGGTGTTGCGCCGACGCTTCTGAAGCTCAGCATCGGCGAGGATGTTCTCGGCAGCCCCGCAAGCTTTGATATGGCTCTTGTTGCCGACTTCAAAAGCGTTGAGGATATGCTTGCGTACCGCGATTTTCCCCGTCATGCGGAGATATCAAATTATATCCGCCGTGTGATTTCCGACAGGAAAGTTGTGGATTTTTTTATTGAAACCGACGAGAACTGAACAAAAGCTCCGAGTGTTGAAAACGATGCGGAAAGACTGCATCAAAATAATCCACATTATCCACAGGTTCATGTGGATAACACGTCCGAACAGTGTAAAAATGTGGATAACTCGCCGAATCGGGGAGTTTTTTGCAAAAAATGCCTGTTAAACGCGGCTTTGAATGTGGATAAGTTGAGGATATAACGGAGTCATAACAGTTTGCACCGAAAGGGAACCGGGAAAAAGATTTGAACATTAAACTTTAAATCCGAACCTCAGGCAGCTTCCCGACAGGGATTTTACAACGCGAAGCCGGCCGCAGCCGGCTGCAAAATGCAAAGAAAAGAAAGGAGACTTTCGCCGAAGCGAAAGTCATGGTCATAAAGATGAATTACAACGTTAAACTTTCTGATGAAGTTCGCGAGGCACTTGCGCTGGGAAGACCCGTTATTGCGCTTGAAAGCACGATTATTGCGCACGGAATGCCTTATCCGCAGAACGTCAAAACGGCTCTTGCGTGCGAACGTCTGGCACGTACGCACGGCGCGGTTCCCGCAACGATTGCGATCATCGGAGGTCAGCTTTGCGCGGGCCTTACCGAGGAACAGATAGAGTATCTCGGCAGGGAAGGACGGAATGTTGCAAAAGTCAGCCGCCGCGATATTCCTTATATCATGGCAAAGGGTGCGGACGGCGCAACGACGGTTGCCGCAACGATGTTCATTGCAAGCCTTGCGGGCATAAAAGTGTTTGCAACGGGCGGCATCGGCGGCGTGCATCGCGGCGCGGAAACAACCATGGATATTTCCGCCGACCTTACGGAGCTTGGAAGAACGCCTGTTGCAGTCGTTTGCGCGGGCGCAAAGAGTGTGCTTGATATCGGCTTGACGCTTGAGTATCTTGAAACGCAGGGTGTGCCCGTTGTCGGCTTCCGCACGAACAAAATGCCCGCATTTTACACGCGGGACAGCGGTTATAACACTCCTTGCAGATGCGATTCGGTTGAGGAGCTTTCGGATATGGTCGGCGCAATGGCAAATATTCCAATGCGCAGCGGAATGGTTATTGTGAACCCGATTCCGAAAGAATTCGAAGCCGACGAGGACGTGATCGACCGTGCAACCACGAAGGCTCTGCGTGAGGCCGAAAAGAACGGCATCACGGGCAGGGATGTTACCCCCTTCCTGCTTGCGCGTATTGCGGAGCTTACGGAGGGCGCAAGCCTGAAGGCGAATATCGCGCTTGTTTATAACAACGTGCGCCTTGCTGCTTCCGTTGCGGCGGGAGTTATTCAGCCGGATTGAAGGCAGAACGGCAAAAGCCGTCCGCGCCCGTCCGCGTGACGGTGCCGCACAGGAAACGCTTTTTATTGCCTGTCCGAGGCAATACGGCAAACTGTTCTCGGGCAGGCTTGTTTAATTTACTGTTGTGCAGGCGGAGCCTGCTGTCGGCTTGTTTCTCGGGAAACATTCCCGAGGGGAACAGGCATGAAAACCATCCCCGTGATCGAAGTTCTCGCGGGGGGAGAGTTAACCCGCCGCTGCCGCAATTGCTTTTTTCGGGGCGAAGCCGAGCGTCGGCGCACTTTGTTGAGGAGACAGATAATGAAGAAAAAATTGCTGCGGTTCGCCGCACTGATGATTGCTTTGGCTTTTGTTTTTGCAGGCACCGCCTGCCGCGGAGGCGATGTTGTTGTTGACATAGGTCATGACACGCCTGCACCGACAACAAAGCCGACAACGTCGCCGACGGCCGAACCGACACCGGAGCCGACGGCCGAACCGACGCCGGAGCCCACCCCTGCGCCCGTTCACGCAACGCTCATGTTTGTGGGCGATTTGATGTGCCTTTCAAGCCAGCAGCGCGGCGCGAAACAGCAGGCGGGCGGCAGCGGCTATGACTTTTCTCCGTCATTTGCATATGTCAGGGAAGTTTTTAACAATGCGGACTGCGTCATCGGCAATCTTGAAACATCGCTTTCGCATTCGTGGCCCTATGCAACGGAGCAGCGCAATATCGGCGGAATGCCCAACTGCAACGGGCCCAAGCAATATTTGGGAGCATTGAAATTTGCGGGCTTTGACGCGCTTGTGCTTGCAAACAACCATTGCTGCGATGCGGGAGTTCAGGGCATTATCGAAACCACTCAGGCTGTTGAGGAATACGGCTTTCCCTACACCGGACTTTTCCGCGAAAAGGACGCGCAGCGGTTCGTAATCCTTGATGTTAAGGGGATAAAAGTCGGCCTCCTTTCCTATGCCGAATTCTATAATTCAAAAGATAAAGCCGTTCGCGAAGCGGGCTGTGAATACATGATAAACACCTATTCAAAGGAACGCATTGCCGAGGACATTGCGGCGGCGCGGGCTGCCGGTGCGGAGCTTATCGTGGCCTATAATCATTGGGGCGCGGAACATACGCACCAACCCACACCGAAGGTCGTGACTCACGCTCAGGAGATGGCGGATGCAGGCGTTGATATCATAATCGGCTCACACTCCCATGCGGTTCAGCCCGTTGTTTGGCTCACGGCGGCGGACGGACGGCAGGTGCTTTGTGCATATTCAATGGGCAACTTTGTGTCCAGCATGGGCAGAAGCACCGCGAATGACACTTTTATTGCGGAGTTCGGCATCGTTCGCGAGGGGGGAAGTGTGCGTGTGGAAAGCGAGAAATATCATCCCTGCCGCGTGTTCCCGCAGCTTAAAGGCTATTGGTATGTTGTTGTGCCGACGAACGTGACGATCGTTAATAGCATCATTCCGCAGCTTAAGGCGGCGGAAGAAAGGATAACGGCAATTGTAAACCCGGAGGGAAGATAAAATATTAGCATGAAGCTGCTTTCAAAAATCCTTGCATATGCTGCCGTGCCGTGCCTTGCTGCCGCGCTGCTGATAAGTTTTATCGACCGGCTTTCGGGAGATAAGGTTTGGATCAAAAGGGAGTATGAAAAACTGGATATAAACGATTACACCGGCATGAGCACGGACGAGATGTGCACAGTGTATCTTCGCATGGTTGATTATATGAAGGGCGGGACGGATGAGCTTCAAACGGAAGTCACGGTGTTCGGCGAACGTACCGAAATGTTCGGTGAACGGGAAATTTCACACATGAATGATGTCCGAAAGCTCTGGTTCGGGGTTGAAACAGCGAAATACATTCTGTTCGCCTTTGCAGCAATTGCGGCTGCGCTTGCTCTGTATGTTTACAGGCGGAGTGCCGCCGCCGTGCTTGCCCGCTGCTGGCTTATCGGGATTTGCGTCATTGCCTTCATTGCGGCTGTGCTTGCAATTTGGGCTGCCGTGGATTTTTATTCGTTTTGGATACTGTTTCACGCAGTATTTCTGGATGTTCCGTCTGCAATGTTTGACCCGGCGGAAAGTTTGATGATTCGCATCTGCGTTCAGCAGCTTTTCAGCGATCTGATACTTCGCATTGCAGTTTACACCGTGAGTACCTGTGCGGTTATAAGCATTCTCGCAGGGATTGTGTGCAAAACTTCGGGAGCAGGCAAGGGAACCGTGAAAAACAGACTTAGGGATGCCAAAGACTAATTTCACTTAATCAAATCAATCGTTCCGGTTACTGCCTGCGGAAGCAGGATGCGGCTCGGAAAGGGAAAAGCGGTTTGGAAAGGAAAATCAATTTGAATTGGTCCGAAAGATGTGAACCCGCGCTGAAACGCTTTATGAGCGGGGAAAATGAACTTATACTCGGGATTGAATCCTCCTGCGACGAAACAGCCGCCGCCGTTCTGTGCGGCGGACGCAAAGTGCTGAGCATGGCGGTGCATACGCAAATTCCCGTTCACAGGCTGTACGGCGGCGTTGTGCCGGAAATTGCTTCCCGCAGCCATACGGAGCGCATAGGTGCCGTTGCGGATGAGGCATTAAAAAGTGCCGGAGTCGGTTTGAATGACATCGGTGCAATTGCCGTAACCTGCACGCCCGGGCTGATCGGCGCACTGCTTGTGGGCGTCAGCTATGCAAAAGGCCTCGCATACGCCGCAAACATTCCTTTGGTCGGCGTGAACCATATTGCGGGGCATATCGCCGCAAACTATCTCACTTATCCGGATCTTGAACCGCCGTTTGTCTGCATTGTGGCTTCCGGCGGACACAGCCATATCGTTCGCGTGGCCGATTACAATCGCTTTGAGCTTATCGGCAGAACGCGCGATGATGCGGCGGGTGAGGCTTTTGACAAGGCGGCGCGTGCGCTCGGCTTGCCGTACCCGGGCGGCCCGGAGATAGAGAAGCTTGCAAAATGCGGGAATCCGAATGCATTCCGCTTCCATGCACCGTTTAACGAGGGCGAAAGCAATGATTTCAGTTTTTCGGGAATCAAAACGGCCGTTGTCAACCTGCTTCATAATGCGGAGCAGAAGGGGGAAGTTCTGAATAAGGCCGATGTCGCCGCCTCCTTCCAACGTGCCGTTGCGGATACCCTGACGATGAAATCCGTTCGCGCGGCTCTGCGCGAAAAAAGCTCCGTGCTTGCCCTTGCCGGCGGAGTGAGTGCGAACAATGTGCTTCGCACCCGGCTGCAAACCGAGTGCGACAGGAACGGCATCCGTTTTTGCCGCCCGGATATGCGGTTCTGCACCGATAATGCGGCAATGATAGCCTGTCAGGGTTATTATATGCTGCGCAGCGGGGAGGTTTCCGGGCTGGATTTGAATCCTTCGGCGGCCGAGTTCCTGTCGGAAGGAAGATGACGTGCCGGACAGCGGCAAACTCACTCAACAAAACTCGAAAACAATAACAAAACAGGACTGCTGCCTTTTGCGGCGCAGTCCTGTTATTTGTCAGCGGGGGCGGGGATACCGAGCCCGCTGATGCAGTTTGCGGTTTACTGAAAGCAATGCTTATTTCGTGTAGCGTACAACGGGCTTTCTTGCCGCGGTGACCTCATCGGGACGGCCGACGGGGGTGGTGACGGGGCAGGCGTGTACGGCCTCGGGGTTTTCTTTGGCTTCACGGGCAATGTCTTTCATTGCTTCAATGAACTCATCGAGAGTCTCGCGGCTTTCGGTTTCGGTGGGTTCGATCATCATTGCTTCATGAACGATAAGCGGGAAGTAGATGGTCGGGGGATGGTAACCGCGATCGATAAGGGCTTTTGCGATATCGGTTGTGTGAACGCCGAGATCGAGCAGTTCGCCCGGAGCAATGACGCATTCATGCATACAGATGCGGTCGTGGGGAATCTCATAGGTGCCGCGCAGTGCGTTCATGATGTAGTTTGCATTCAGAACGGCATTTTCGCTTGCTTCCTTGAGACCCTTGCCGCCGAGAGAGCGGATATAGGCATATGCCTTGACAATAACACCGAAGTTGCCGTAGAAGCTCTTGACCCTGCCGAAGGATTCGGGGCGATCGTAATCGAGTTCGATCATGCCGTTGCGTTCAACAAGCACGGGAACAGGCATAAAGGGCATGAGGTGTTTTTTAACACCGACGGGACCGCTGCCGGGACCGCCGCCGCCGTGCGGGGTGGAGAAGGTTTTATGCAGGTTGATATGCATAACGTCAAAGCCCATATCGCCGGGGCGAACAATGCCCATTATCGCGTTCAGGTTTGCGCCGTCGTAATAGAGCAGACCGCCTGCCTCGTGAACGATGTCGGCAATTTCCTTAATGTTGCGCTCAAACAGACCGAGGGTGGAGGGGTTGGTGAGCATCAGACCCGCAGTGTCGGGGCCGACTGCCGCACGCAGCGCGTCAAGATCAACGCCGCCGTCGGGAGCGGATTTGATTTCTTTAACTTTGAAGCCGCACATAACCGCACTTGCGGGGTTGGTGCCGTGCGCTGCATCGGGAACGATGATGGTTGTGCGGGCGGTGTCGCCGCGATGTTCGTGATAGGCGCGGATATGCATAAGTCCGGTCAATTCACCGTGCGCACCGGCAGCGGGCTGGAGCGTGAAAGCGTCCATGCCGCAGATTTCGCACAGGCATTTTTCCATGTCATACATCAGGCGCAGAGAACCCTGGCACATATCTGCATCGAGCAGAGGGTGCACATCGTTAAACAGTTGGGCGACTTCTTCGTTGATTTTGGGGTTGTATTTCATCGTGCAGGAGCCGAGAGGATAGAACCCGTTGTCAACGCCGAAATTGCGGCGGGAAAGGTTTGTGTAGTGGCGAACAAGATCGACTTCACCCAGTTCGGGAAGGTCGAGTTTTGATTCGGCACGCATATTTTCGGGAATTGCGCAGTTTGCGGCGGGCACATCCAGTGCGGGCAGGTCATACGCGCGGCGTCCCTCGCGGGAACGTTCAAAAATCAGCTTGTAGGATTGCCTCATGCTTCGGTACCTCCGTCGGTTTCGTTCTCACCGTCCTGCTCAAAGAACATGATGTTGAGCATTTCGATAAGGTAATCAATATCTTCTTTGGTTGTCATTTCGGTTGCGCACCAGAGCATTCCGCCGTCTGCAAGCACAAGGCCGGAAACTATGCCGGCATCCTTGAGCGCGGTGGAAATCTCGTCGGCGGGAATCTCGCTGTCGATGACGAACTCGTTGAAGAACGGGGTGTTGAAACGGAGTTTGAAGCCGGGAAGCTCGGTGAGCTTTTGAGCCAGATAGTGCGCCTTTGCAATGTTCGCTTCGGCAACTTCTTTCATGCCGCAGGGCCCCATCGTGCAGGCATACATGGTTGCCATGATTGCGCAGAGCATCTGGTTGGAGCAGATGTTGCTGGAAGCCTTTTCGCGGCGAATGTGCTGCTCGCGTGCCTGAAGGGTGAGAACGAATACGCGGTTGCCGTCGGCATCAACGGTTTCACCGACGATTCTGCCGGGCAGATTGCGGATGAGTTTGCCGCCTGCTGCCATAAAGCCCGCATACGGGCCGCCGAAGCACATGGGAATGCCGAGAGGCTGTGCATCGCCGACAGCAATATCCGCACCGTAGTCCGCAGGGCGTTTGACAGCGCCGAGGCTGATGGGGTTGACATAGCTGACGAGCAGTGCCTTTGCGCCGTGAACGAGGGTTGAAATCTCGTCCATGTTTTCAATGCAGCCGAAATAGTTGGGCTGTGCGGCGATGAAACCGGCAGAGCCTTCAAGGTTTGCCTTCAGGCAGTCGATATCGGTAATGCCGTTTTCGTTGAGACCGATTTCAACAAGCTCAAGGCCGTGGCAGTGGCCGTAGGTTTTGACAGTGCCGATAACATCGGGGTGAAGACCTGCGCTGTAGAGGATCTTGTTCTTGCGCTTTGAGTCACGCAGCATCAGCAGGGATTCGGCCGCAGCGGTCGCACCGTCGTAAACGGAAGCGTTGGCGGCATCCATGCCGGTAAGATTGCAGATGACTGTTTGCCATTCGAAAATACCCTGAAGCATACCCTGGCTCATTTCCGCCTGATAGGGGGTGTATGCGGTGTAGAATTCGCTGCGGGAGATGAGCTGAGGAATCAGCGCGGGAATGTAGTGATGATATGCGCCCGCGCCGCGGAAAAGCAGGCAGGCTTCGTCGTTCTGAAGAACATAGCCGGTGATGAGCTGACGCAGCTCCATCTCGCTCATCGGAGCGGGAAGATCCAGCTCGCGGTTGAGCTTAAGCTCCGCCGGAATATCGGCAAACAGCTCGTCCATTTCGGAAAGGCCGAGTGTTTTCAGCATTTCGCGGCGTTCTTCAACGGTGTTGGGAACATAGCTTCTCATGTTGTGGAATACTTCCTTTATAAATATAAAATCTTGATGAATCGGAATTTTGCCCGATTCGAAAAAAAGCTTATTCAAGGTAAAAACGCATAACCCGCGGCGGCGGAAAACCGTGGGCGCGGAGCTATGCGTTTTTTTATCGCGGAACCGTGTCGAAAAGCACAGGCTTGGGCGGGGCCGCGACAGGTACGGGTTGATTAAGCCTCTTCAAGCAGCTTTTCGTATTCTTCTGCGGTGAGCAGGCTTGCTTCGTCGATTTCGGTAACTTTGATCTTTGCGATGAACTGACCGAAAGCATCCTCGTTAAGAAGCTCGGGCTGTGCGTCCAGCTCTTCGTTGACTTCGATGACGGTGCCGGCAACGGGGCTGTTGACGGGGGAAGCTGCCTTTACGGATTCAACGGTGGTGTAGGATTCGCCGAGATTGATCTCGCTGTCAACTTCGGGAAGCTCAACATAAACGATGTCGCCAAGCTCGCTCTGTGCGTGATCGGTGATGCCGAGGGTGGCAACGCCGTCTTCGATAAGTACCCAGTCATGTTCACGGGTGTATTTGCGGTCGGTGGGAACCATGATATAATCCTCCGGATTTATAAGTTTTGTATGTATTTTCGTTTAAATTCCCGCGGCGGAACCGTGCCGAGAGCCGATACGCACCGCCGGGGAAGGGAACGCAGTTTTGTGCGCATTTATGCGGCGCCGACAGGTGAGCCGCATAAATTATGTTTATTTCCTCTTGTAGAAGGGCATGGGTGCAAACTCGCAGTCGATGACTCTGCCGCGAACGGAAACAGCCCAAGTGCCGTTTTCATCGGCATCGACGGAAACGAGTGCCATTGCATAATTGCCGCCGACAGCGGGTGCGGGGCCGCCCGAGGTGACGATGCCGACTTTTTCACCGTTGCAGAGAACATCCGCATCGGGGCGGGCAATGCCCTTTCCGACGAGCTTCAGACCGATGCGTTTGCGGGTCTGGGGCTTGAGCAAAGCTTCTTTGCCGATGAAATCGGGCTTGTTGAATTTGATTGCAAAGCCGAGGCCGCACTCAACGGGGTTGATGTCCGCACTCATTTCATGACCGTAAAGGGGCATGGAAGCTTCAAAACGGAGCGTATCGCGTGCGCCGAGGCCGCAGGGCAGCATGTCAACGCCTTTGCCCGCTTCAAGCAGAGCCTCAAACAGGCGAACGGTATCTTCCGCCGCACAGTAAAGCTCAACGCCGTCTTCTCCGGTGTAGCCGGTGCGGGAGATGAGGCAGGGAATGCCGGCAACGGTCATTTTATCGTTGAAAGTGTAATATTTCTGAGGGATCTCGCCTTCAAAACCCGCAGCATCAAGAACTGCCTGATGAAGCGGACCCTGCAAAGCGAGCTGACCCCATTTTGCGCTGTTGTTGATGACCCGAACATCACCGAATGCATGTTCGGAAAGCCATGCAAAGTCCTTGTCGGTATTGCCGGCGTTGACGATGAGCATGTAGTGATCGTCGGCGAATTTGTAGATAAGAACATCGTCCACTGCGCCGCCGTTATCATAGCACATAACGGCATAGCGGCACCTGCCGGGCGTCATTGAAGTGACGTCGTTGGTGACCATTTTCTGCATGTAGGCATAGGCATCATTGCCGATAATGTCAACTTCACCCATGTGTGAAACATCAAAAAGGCCTGCGCGTTCGCGAACGGCTTTGCACTCATCCAAAATGGAGGTGTACTGCACGGGCAGAGCCCAGCCGCCGAAATCGACGATTTTGCCGCCGAGAGCACAATGCTTCTCAAACAGCGGAGTTTTTTTAAGGTTATCGAAATTTTCCATTGCGATCCTCCCAAAGGTAACGTTAAAAAAGAAAAATCGCCCGAATCCGTCCGAAAATCGAACCGAACGATTCCTGCCTCCTATTATATAACTCTTCAGCCTATATTGTAAGGGGGAAAAAGGATATATTTGCAAAGGAACAGGGATTTTTTTGCCGAAAATCGGGGTCGGAAGTGCACATCGAAGAAAAAACAAAAATCGTACAGCCTTGGAAGAAGCGGGAGAAAGCGGTGGCTTTGGCTGAATACGTCTTTATTCAAAATACGAGTGACTTTTTTCGCAGTCGGATCAACTGAGAAAAATGTGGAGCACGGCTGACTTGCCGGCAAGTTAACAGCAAGTTGCCGGCAAGTTAACAGCAGCATCGGCATCTGATTAAAATCAAATGCATACGGCTAAAAACAGATTACAAACAGAACAAAAATATCCGACTCGGCAAATTACCGGCAAGTTAAAACGATCATGCCCATATCGGAATGTATCTCATGTAGCGCGGAGCGGTTTCAGGGTCAAAAGGCTTTATGTATCCTTGGTTTACCGCTTCTTTAATCAGTCTTGAGATACTGCCGGAGGAGGAGTCCTTCAGCCCGAAGCGTGCACGGAGGGACGAATTAGTCATCTGTTCACCCTGGACCTGTTTAATGCAGGCATGAAGATAACAGGCTCTCAATTTGTCGGCAGACGATATGCTCGCAAAGGGAGCATGGGCATAAAGCGTTACGCGCGTACTGTCGGTGAAAGTTTGGATAAGGGGAGCGGGAAGCTGTTCGGACTCACATTTTATAACTATTTTATCCCAACCGGTTCCGAGCTCTTCGCACAGCCCGAGACGGCGCATTAACGATGCTAATTTCTCGTTTCGCGAACGCGGGGGGTTATCGATGATTCGATCGATGTCAACCAAAGGCGTGCCGGGGTTTGTGACCTCAATGCGGTCGCGGAATACTTCAATCACAGGCCCGGCGCCGGATACGGAAAAGTCTTGATGAATAAGAGCATTTGCGATAACCTCTCTTAATGCAAGCTTGGGATAAACAGTCATTGTTTTGCGAACAGCATCAATGATTACTTCTTTCGACGGAAGGAGCGCGTCCAAATAGCCGAAAAGTCCCTCGAATGCGGAAACATAACCGCTTTCGATAGTGTATTTATTCAGCATCTCAAAACGACTGTTGTCGTTGTATCGGGTAATACGAATGCTTTTCCGAAAAAGCCTTGGAAAAAGCGAAAGCTGCTTGGCAAACAAAATTGCACCGAGGTTTGTAATTGAATACAACCCATCATCCTGCTTTGCGAGAATTGCTTCCTGCAGCAGATAATGTGCAATTCCGGCCGCATCGGCGGGCTGCGGAATTCCCGCAAGGTCAAAGTAGGAAGTGTGGTTTAGAAGACTCAACGCCTCAATCAGATCCAAATCCGATTTTGCATACTGCTCTTCAAACTTTAAATCACGCATTTTGCTCCAAAGCTGAGCTTCAAGTATGGGAAAGTCACTCAATTTTTTTGTATAGCTCCCGACACGGATATAGGCAACCTTTTCAAAAGTCACGGTCTGATTGGCTGCCTTATGTATTATGAGCAGTCCAACGGTTTTGTTATTCGTTTTAACTGAATGAAATTCGAAATCAGCGTTCTTCGAAAGGAGGGATCGCAGCCAGTTTTCAAGCTCCTGATTCCCCTTTTTTAAGGTTTGAAGATTATGCTCGGTTCCGACAATATCATGTGTAACGTCGTCTATTCCCCAGATCATGTATGCACACTTCCGGTCATAAAATGCTGCACTGTTTGCAAGAGCACTGATATCCTGTCCGATCATTTCCGGGGTATAGTTGTTGTGCTTGAATTCGAGCCATTGGGTTTCAACGGGGTATTTGCGTAATTCATCAATAAGTTTCTTCAGATCAGCCAAGAACGGGTTCTCCTTATTAATTTGCCGAAGCAGATTCAACGAACTTTCGACAGAGTAGTGCGCCGCTGTCGGCACGATGGTATTATACCGCGATAACAGGCGGAGCGCAACAAATAAGAAATATGCGGATTATGTTTCGAAACGATAAACTTATCCGCTCTTTCCCCGTTGCATTTTTTCGGTGAGTGTTGTATCATGTTATATGTGAAGGAATACATTTTTCGCGGCCGCAGACGGGCGCGCGGAAAGGAACGGAGAATAACATTGTTGGTTACACTTTGCGCAGCGGTTATTTTGCTTGTTGCGGCGGATTTAATATCAAAGGCGGCAGCCGTGAGCGTGCTTTCGCAAACGGGCGGCGCGCTTGAGTTTATCCCGGGGCTGATACGCTTCGAGTATCATAAAAACACGGGAATGGCGTGGGGGCTTTTCAGCAATGCAACGTGGATTTTTGTTGTGATAACGATAGTCACGGGCGGATTGATAGTTTTCATTCTGTTGAAAACGCTGAAAACAATGCCGCGCAATTTGCAGCTCGGGCTTGCGCTCGTGCTTTCGGGTGCGATAGGCAATCTGATTGACCGCGTTGCGCTTGGCTATGTGCGCGATTTCATTGCTTTTGACTTTATTAATTTTCCCGTGTTCAATTTTGCGGACAGCTGCATAACCGTGGGCGCGGTGCTGCTTATTGTGAGCGTTCTGTTCACAAAGAGCGGCAGAGCATATTTTGCCGCATTGGACGAAAAAAAGCAGAAGCCCGAAAAAACGGACGGCGAAAAAACCGCGGATTGCGCGGCGGGCAACGGCGGAGAAGCGGGTGCCAAACCCGACGTAAAACAGGCGGAAAGCAAATGAACTCGGATTCGGAACGGATGAACGGGCAGCTCCCCGAAAAGGACAGCGGGGAATGCGCGGAAAAAGCCTGCGAAAATGCAGCTGACCGAGACTTCGGCAGTGAGTTTGTTTCGGATGAAATTCTTTGCGGCGAGACGGAAGACGACTGCCGAAGCGGCGGAAAAATTGTTATTGCGGCACAAAAAAACGGAGGCAGGCTGGATGCTTTTGCAGCGGAACACACGGAGCTTACGCGCTCGGCGGTGCAAAGGCTGCTTCTTTGCGGTGCGGTAACGGTCAACGGTCGTTCCGAAAAAGCAAAGTATGCCGTGCGCATGGGTGATATTATCGAAATTCAGCTTCCGCCGCCCGTGCCGACGGAGCTTGTTCCGCAGGATATTCCGATAGACATTGTGTATCAGGATGCGGATATTGCCGTTATAAACAAGCCTGTCGGAATGGTCGTGCATCCCGCGCCGGGCAATCCGGACGGGACGCTTTGCAACGCGCTGATGTTTCACCTTAAGGATTTGTCGGGCATAGGCGGAGCAATGCGCCCGGGGCTTGTGCATCGAATCGACAAGAACACATCCGGACTGCTGGTCATTGCAAAGAATGACGATGCTCACAATTTTCTTGCGAACGAGCTGAAGACCCATTCGGTGGCAAGAACCTACTGCGCTTTGTGCGAGGGCAATTTCAGACAGGACAGCGGAACCGTTGATGCGCCGCTTGCAAGGCACAAAACGGACAGAAAGCGCATGGCGGTGTACCCCGCCGGAACGGCCGGCGCGCGTGAAGCGGTTACACATTGGTTCGTTCGCGAACGTTTCCCGAACAGCGGCGCGGGCGGAAGAACGCTTTTGCGGGTTGAACTCGAAACGGGAAGGACACACCAGATCCGCGTTCATATGGCCTATATCAATCACCCGCTTGTCGGCGATGATGTATACGGCACGGGTGCGGCATCGGCAGTGCGCGGCAGGAACGATCTCGGGTTCGTCGGGCAGGCTCTCCATGCGGAAAGGCTGCGCCTGATTCACCCGCGAACTCACGAACAAATGGAATTTTTTGCTCCTCTGCCGGAGCATTTTAAGGCTGCTCTCGAAAAACTGCGCGGAGCAAACGGATAAACCCGATTAAACAGAATTTTAATATCAAAACTGCGCGGAGCTTTTGCGGAGCAAACGGAACGAAGTGCCCCCGAAAGGCTCTGCTGCACAAAAACAGGGAAGGAACACAATGAAAAGATTGACCCGCAGCGAAATTAAAGCGGAACTGGAAAAGCCGAACGGTTCGGCGGAAATAATGAATGATTCCACCATCGACAAAATCAGCCTTTGCGATGAAACAACGGCAATGTTCATTGAGGAAAACATCGGCTCGGCGCTGATGATACGCCTTGCAAAAAGCCGCGCAATGCTGCTCCGCATGAGCGGCAACCCTGCTCTTCTGCCGGCGATGCGCAAAGCCCTCGCAAGCGATGCCTCCCCGAAGCTCCGCCGCAATGCAGCAAGGCTTATCGGCCTTTTCACAAAGGATGAAGCGGATGCTCAGCTTCTTATCGCGCGGCTGAAATGCGAAGATACGCGTTTTGTTCGTCCGTCCCTGCTTTTCGCATTGGGAGCCGTCGGTGGCGAAAGTGCTCAGCGCGCTCTTGATGAATACATTCCCGCCCCGCCTGCGGACGAAACGGAGCAGAAGCATTATCTTGAGGAATGCGAGGCGTTGAAACAGGCGCGCGCCGCCGCAATGAAGCATGAAAAGCATATTTTCCGCGGACTTGACAAAGTTTATGAAATTGAGTTGACCGCTCCCGACCGCCTTACGGAGCAGCTTAAAGCCGAGCTGGAAGATTTTGACATTGAGGCGTTTGACGTTCGCCGAAACAGCCTGAAGGTCAATACGGATGATTACATCGGCCTGTTTGAAGCACGCTGCTTTTCGGAGGCTCTGATTCCGATCGATATGAAAGTCGATTTGACGGCGGAAGCTGTTTCTTCCTGCGCAAAACCCTTTATGCTTGATTTCATGCGGAAGACACATGAGGGAGAGCCGCCGTATCGCTATCGCATTGAAATAACGGGAGACCTGCCGGGGGATATTAACAGAAGCGAGCTGAAAAAGGCAATTCGCGATCTTATGGACGATAAAACGCTTGTGAATGCGCCTGCGGATTACGAAATCGAACTTCGCATCGCCGCTTCGGTGAGCTCCGCAAGGCTGTACCTGAAGCTTTTCACCGTCAGGGATGAACGTTTCCCCTACCGAAAGGAGATGCTGCCGGCTTCGATGAATCCTGCGGCTGCGGCTGCCGTGCTGCGGTTTGCAAGCGATTATCTGACGGTCAATGCCCGCGTTATCGACCCGTGCTGCGGGAGCGGAACTCTGCTTTTTGAGCGCGGAATGCTCTCGCCCTGCGCTTCTTTGACGGGTGTTGATATTTCCCACAAGGCGATTGACTGCGCAAGGGTGAATGCGGAGGCGGCGGTGAAAACCTGCGGAATAACCCAGGCAAAATTCATATGCAACGATATAATGCGGTTCGAAAGCAAAAGACCGTATGATGAGCTCATCTGCAACCTGCCTTTCGGCAACCGCGTGGGGAATCATTCCTCTTGCGAAAGGCTCTACGAAGGGCTGCTTGACCGCATGGGGCTGCTTGTCAAAAAAGGCGGCATTGCAGTGCTTTACACAATGGAATTTACCCTGCTCAAGAACCTTATTCGGGAAAGACGCAATATCGAAATCCTGAAGCAGGAGCGCACCGAGGCGGGCGGACTGACTCCGATGATATTCATACTCCGAGTGAAAGAATGAGAAACCGGGGGCCGGGATGAAAATCAAAAATCGGGAACCGGAAGACGGAGATTGATTTCGAATTGCGAACAGGACGGCAGCGAGAACAGGACGGCAGCGATATGATATTTAAGGCAAAATTGCTTTCGGAAGATGACATCGGCAGAACGCTTGTTCGGATGGCACATCAGATAATCGAAAAAAACCGCGGCACGGACGGCATATGTCTTGTCGGAATCCGCACTCGCGGCGTTCCGCTTGCGTTCCGCCTTGCGGAAAACATCGAAAGGATAACCGGCGCAAAAATTCCCGTCGGCGAACTTGACATAACCCTTTACCGCGACGATCTTTCGACTGTTGCGCCCGACCCCGTGGTAAGCACGACGGAAGTGGATTTTTCGCTTATCGGAAAAACAGTTATCCTTGTGGATGATGTTATTTATACCTGCCGAACGGCAAGGGCTGCGCTCGATGCGGTAATGGCTTTGGGTCGTCCGGCGCGGGTTCAGCTTGCGGTGCTTATCGACAGGGGGCATTCGGAGCTTCCGATTCGCCCGAATTTTGTCGGAAAAAACATTCCGACGGCAAAAAACGAGATAATTTCCGTTCGCCTTGAAGAAATCGACGGCGAAAACTGCGTGGAGCTGTATACGGCGGGCGGGGAACAGTGAGCGGCGGGCGGCGAACCGCAAAAATGCGAAATTTTTGCTTGCATAGCCGCGCTTCCTCGTGTAAAATACAATAAAGAGACAGAATACCTGCAAAGGGGGCAGATTTTTCATGTTTCACCGCCGAAAAGCGGGGTTTTTGCCGCTTTTCGCGTGAAATGCCGCACGAATCGACAGTTCTGCCGGTGCGTGCCCTCTGTGCGGAACAGATATGACCTGATTATGACCTGATACAGAAAGGATTGTCACAGCCGTGAGTCTTTCATTGGAAGTTAAAAAATTCATCAACTCCGAGCATACCGGAGAATTTGTCAACGTTACCCTTCCCAGCGAGCTGCCGGTTCGCAGAGAGGAGGTTCGCACCGTTCATCGCGATACTGCCGCTGCCGAAAGCGCAAAGCGCAGGGCGCGTGATCTTGCAAATGCACGGGAAAGCGCGAAACGCGCCGCACAATCCGCCGAAGAGGCTCTTTCGGATGCACACAGGGATGAACGCGCCGCCGAAAAAGAATTGCGCGAAAGGCAAAGCCGCCGAAGTGCGCTGACACCCGAATACGACGAAAAGAACGGCATTGCCGCAGCTGCGCAAAGCCTTTTTAACCAGCGCAAGGCGGAGAGCGACCGTTGCTATGCCGTGTATTCCGAGTTTGAAAAGGCTCTGCGCAAGGCGGAGACGGACAGCAACGCCGCCCACACCGCTGCCGCAGGCTGCCGCGCCGCGCTTGAGAACGCCGAAACAGCGCACCGAAATGCCGTTGAAACCGAAATGCGCCTTCATAAGCAGCTTGAAGAGCTTCGAAACGACAGCGCACAGACGGAAGTGCTTGCCGCGAAAACCGATCGCGAATCGGAGGAATTTCGAAAAGCAGAGAGCGAAAAAGCGGGTATTGTTGCGGAACTGAACGCCGAGTCGGTGCGGGCGAAAAGCGTGCGCTTGAAAAACAGATTGCGGATGCCGAACGAAGCCTTGCAAAGCTCGGCCGCGATCTCCAGAAAACAAAAAGCGACCGAACCGCGCTGACTCAGCAGCTCGATGCGCTTAAAACCGCCGCAAACGGAAAAAAAGGCGCGGACAAGGACGCGGCAATGCAGAAAGTCAATGCCGCAAAGACAAAAGCCGATGCTGCGGCGGAGACCGAAAAGCAGCAGACCTCGGAGCATTCCGCACTTGCGTCGGAGTGCGCCGCACTTCGCGAAAAACTGACCGAATGTGAACGCTGCGTTGCCGAAAACGACGAAAAACTGCGTTCCGCACGACATGAATACGACACGGCAAGGGCGCAAACCGCTGCAATGAATGAGGAAAGCACCGGAAGAAAAGCTGCGCTTGCAGGCAAAAACGCAACGCTTGACGCGCTTGCGGCACAGCTTGAAAATGCAAAGCTGCGCATTGCCGAAACCGAAAAAGCCGAAACCGCCGCCCGTTCTGCCGCCGCAGCCGCCGAGGTTGAAGCCGCAAGGCTCAAAACCGCACTTGACACAGCGAATGAGCGCGCCGCCGAAAAGAAAAAGATCTATGCCGACGCAAAGGCGCTTACCGATGCTGCCGAAGCCGACTACGATTCAAAGCGTTCCGATTTTGATGCGGCGGATGTTGTCGTTCGCAATGCGGACAAGAACGTTTCGGCCGCAAAGAATGCACACGATACTGCTGTTGAAAAGCTCCGAAATGCCGAAACCCGCCTTGAAACGGCGCGTGCAAAGCTTGAAGATGCAATCAAAAACAGCGAATTTGCCGATTCGGAAGCGGTGCGCCTGCGCAACTCGGTGCATGTTATCGAAACACGCTATGAAACGGCAAGAATTCATTATATGGAAAGCGGCAAGGGCGAGCCGCTGATCTTGGTTCATTCGGCGGGGCAGTCCCTGTACACCTTCCGCCGGCTGTTCTACAAGCTTGCAATGTATTACCGCGTTATTGCCGTTGACCTTGTGGGGCACGGTTATTCGGACAGACCCGATTTCTTTGATTATACCATCGGCGACCATGCCGAAAGTCTTGCGCGCTTTATGGATTCAATGGGAATCGAATCCGCGCATATTCTCGGTTTTTCCTTCGGTGCGGGGTACGCGCTTGAGCTTGCGCACAAGCATCCTG
>ERZ1026844.586-NODE-586-length-25896-cov-9.578344_pt1 | contig 25896 bp, 28 predicted proteins | sample MGYA00380152_ERZ1026844 | MGnify/ENA primary metagenome ERZ1026844 (study PRJEB33269, sample SAMEA4719788) | human gut metagenome | biome: human-associated habitat; feature: organic feature; material: feces | place: Cameroon | collected 2013-10 ... | reverse complement strand
GTATACAATAGAATGCACGCTCCGCAAACATTCTATTGTCATGAACAAAAAGCCTACGAACATCAGGTTTTATTCCCAATGTCCGAAGGCTCAATAACATTAGTTGAATTTTCTCAATCCGATAAGCCAAATTAGCCTATGATTCACTTGGAATCATCTGAAAATACTTCAACGCCTCTTCAATCGCTATTTCTTTTTCTTTTGGGCATTCCGGCTGTCCGCCCTTCTCAGATTTTGGCTTATTATAGTTCTCTCTTTCTATAATTCCATGCTTCTGCTTTATCTGTGCAATATACAGATTAGATACCTTCATCCCATCATTATGCTCTGCTACATACTTCTTTATCTCCTCATAAGCAGCCTGTCTACGCTCCGCTTCGGTCCGCGCTGGGCAAAGGTCCCCTGGACCTTTAGCGCCTCTCAGCCGCCGTTAAATCCATCTCGTCCATGTCAAGTCTCACATTCACATGATGCTTCGCTTCATGAAGTTTGGACAAAAGGCATACCGTCTCAACGTGAGGCGATAGGGTAATTGAGATGCACTCTCTCCTGCCCCCGCATAGAAAAAGATTGCATTGTATTTTAGATGTAAGCCAGATTAGCTTACGATTGACTCTGCTCTTTCTCTATGATCCACTACTCATCCCTTGATGATAACTTCTAAGATATTGTACCATAGATTGTTTATTTGGGAAATTACTTCCCGATAAAAATGGGCAGAAGAAAACCTCCAAATCTTTCGGGGACTTGGAGGCTTGATTCCGACCATTTACTGTTCATTTTGGATTTTTTCAATTAATCTCAAATTCTCCGGTTTAACAGTTCCTATAAAATTCTTCATCCTTGTCCTGTTTGCAAGCAACACATCCTTGAATAATAATATTAGTAAGCACACATGCTTCATTCAATTCTTGGATATAAAAATCCTTGAGTACTTTTTTCTCTTTGTTTTCATCATACCCTGACTGCAGTTCTACTTTAATTCTTTCCTCTAATAAATTTTAATATTCCTTATATGCAACTCTTCCAATATACCCCAATATAGCATCTTTGTTTTTTTGTGACAGTCCATCTGTCATCTCTAATTTGTAATGAGCATATAAATCTTTTGTAATTTCAAAAAATAAAAGTGTGAATTTACTCTCAATTTGAATTTTGCTCTTTAATAATCTATCCGCATAATTTTTGAGAGCTACTTGATCCATATATGCAACACTGGTAATTTCATGTTCACTCACAACATAGTCTGGAATATTATAAAAAAGTGGCAACCCCTTCGCATACCTAAACTCAAGTAAATTTTGTAACACTTTTGGATTATTTCTAAAGTGTGTCATTATCTCAATATATACCGAAGTCGGAAGACTCTTTTCTCTCTGTTGTTCTAAATATTTTTTTAAACGTTCTTCGTCAACAGGTTCTAATGTCATTCCTAATTTGCTTCTTCCATAATATGAATAAAAGGCATTTGCATCCAAAAAAATCATTTTTTCATCCTCTACTTGAATCATTTTTTACCAATAAACTAGTTTGTAATTTTTGTAACTTTTCATACATTATATCACATTTATTCTTTTCGCAAAAATTTTACACAGGACATATAAAGAGAAACCTCCAAATCTATTATAGACTCGGAGGCTTGGTTCCAACCATTTTATTCGCAGTAAACTGTTTTCCTGCTACTGTAAAAGAACTATGCAAGTGCAGGTTCCTTCCCTGCAATAATCGCTTTCACTTCTTCTATATCCTTATCTGTGGCTGAGGCTATCTGCTCTGCTGTAAAACCATTCTTATACATTTTCATAATGAGTCCTGCCTCTCCAATTGCAATACCATCTTCTTTTATTCCCTGACTCAAGTTACACATAACGCTCACATCCTTTCTGAAGTTCTCCTCAATAGGAATATCGTATTCATTTCCAATTATGTTTAGTTTTTCATCTATTGTAAGTTCCTTAGATAACAATGCTCCCAGCAGACGGTGCAGTTCATACGTCTCATCATGTTCCGGCAGATTCTTTGCCAGTCCAAGCATGATGATATTCAGCAGGTCAAGATTTCCCTTCCATTCATAGGAACCGATCAAATCTTCCTTGGTGAGATGCACATGGCTCATGCTGCTCTCTTCCATGTTCATACATACCCAGATCGAATATACACGCTTAATGTCATTGTAGCTGGAGTTCTCAAAATCACGTTCTTTTTGTGATGAGATCAGTCTGCTTACATAAAAGATTGCCCTGTTTAAGATTTCGTATCCCTTCGGCTCGTCTTTCTGTGCTTCCACATTTATGATGATCTGTGACAATCCATCTTTCATGCGCACATAGAAAACGATATCAAATCTTACCAGACCTTCATTAATTTCTTCATTTTCTGTGTTGAAACCGACCAGCCTCTCACCACTTTTTTCGCTGGCTGCATTTGTAAGTCCTGGCTCTACAGGTACAGTACTGATATGTGGTGTTCCCTCGATGCAGTCGACCACATCCTTGGGATTCATGCCCTTAAACTCATCAACTGTCTTTACCAGTATATGTGCCAGTATGCTCTTCTGTCCTAACAGACGCTTTGCACTCGTATCATACTGTGCATCCTTGTCTGTTGCTTTCACTGCATTTTTTAATTCTGTATTCACTGGTCTTCCTCCTTTTTGTAACAGATATAGTCATCCTCAAAAAGGCATCTGACCACACCTATATTATAACTTACCCATTTCTTTTATACAATCAATTTTTACATTATCGAAATCTTCTCCTATATTTATCTTATTTCTTGGATGCCTTGTTCTCAATATCTCTTTTTCCTTCTCAGTCGTCACATATGTATATATCTCTGTTGTCGTAATAGAAGCATGCCCAAGCATTTTTTGTATATATCTGATATTTACATCTTCTTCCATCAAGTAAGTAGCAAATGAATGTCGGAACATATGTGGTGTAATATTTATATCTGCTTGTATTTCGTCCGCGTATTTATGTATCATGCTTCTGGCTGATTGTTCAGACAATGGCTTTCCATACCGATTGACAAAAAAATAACCATGCCTCTTTATTTCATCTTCAAAGCACGTTTTATAGACATTCAATATAGACAATACATCATTGTTTCCTATTTGAAGATACCGTTCTTTTCCTCGGATACATAACACGCCATTTTTCAAGTCAAAATATTTACTTTGTAAATGGCACAACTCCGAAATACGAAGTCCTGTTGAAAAAAGTGTTTCCACTACTGCAATATCCCTTAAAATGATTTTTTTTACGCCACTCTGAATATTCTTTAATACTTCTTTCCTTATAAAGATGATTCAACAACTGCTCTATAATATCTCTTGGAATAATTTTAGGTAAAACAACTTCTTCTTTAAACTTTGTTTTTACCTTGTGAAATGGATTTATCTCTATTATCTCTTCTTCCTCCAAATAATGAAATAGAGCTTTCACACTGGCAATTTTTCTCTTAACTGTTTTTTGCTTATACATACGATGAAGGTATAAGAGATATGAATTCAACGTTTCTTTATCTGGATTATTTTCTCCTATCACTGTAATAAACTGTTCCAAATCCGCCTTATATGCCTTTATCGTCTTATCATTAAGTTCCTTTTGAAATTTACAATAGTTCAAATATTTATTGATTTCTTTTTTTAAAAGCATTGCAAAAACCTCCTGGTTTATTTTGTATATAAGACATATGGTAATATTTAGCATATATATCTGCAATCACACATTTTTAATTGCCATATTCTTTATATTTTCAGCATGGTAATTGTCTTTATAATTGAATTACCTTCCAGAATCTACTGATTTATTATATAACTGATTATCGCCCCTCCATGTACTTAACCAATAAATGAAAGGGCGATAGTTTACAATAATTTTCTCTGCAAACTGCTTCTCTACCTCCAAAAGCCGCTCGTAGGATTCTTCCCTGCCGGGAACGATAATCATCTCTCCGGTTTCCTTATCCACCTTTGTATGCTCCTGCTTCAAATCATGGGTAAAGTATTTCTTCTTGGGTTCTGTGAATGGATTGATTTTGAATTTCTCGGTATCGTGTGTTGTCAGAAAGGTGCAATACATGATGGATATGGACTTTTTTCAACTACTTTATAACCATCTGAAAAAACGGCGTTACAATAACATTTGCCAGAATGCAACACAGGATACTAATTACCTCAAAGCCACAATACTTGAAAATGAACTGAATGCAGAATATGAAAAACTTGATTTATCTGATGAACAGCGAAATGTCATAATGCAGTGGCTAGATGCTATCCATGCACAAGAGACTGCTTATACTGTTGTTGCTTTCCGAATGGGGATGCAATGCTTTTTCCTTACTGATGCAGTTGGCAGATTTATAATTACACGAAAAATCAGCGGTATTTCAAAACTTTTAGGTCTTGGAATACCACTGATACTGTGTTTTTATTTAGTTAAAAAAGGAATCATTTTCCCCCCATACCCCCTAGTAAGTGCCATTGTAATATGGACGTTTTAGATCTTCAAGAAAAATATTACAAAATTATTACCAAATTAACCTATTTAACTTCTTCCAAACATTTTTTGTATACCTTTTCAATATATTCACATTCTATGCTGTCACACAAAGTTAAACTTTGCACCATATGTGTGAAAATATTGTCATCGACAATTTCAATGGGCTCAGGTAAATATTTTATGCCTTCGTTTTCGTATGCAGCTCTTGATACATATGCAACAGCATCTATAATACAGTCCCACGCACTTATTTTTTTCATCTTCCTCCATTTCTTGGAATAATGTAAATCCATTTTCTTCATTATCCAAAAAGTTATATAATACTTCTCCTACATTTTCTTCTGTATGTACCCATTTCCAACTAACTTCTATAGCTTCATTTATTAATCCCTTTACATTACTTTCTTGCAAATATGAAGATGCCTTTTCTGCCAATTTGATAGCAAAGATACATTTGTTTTTTTGCTCTAATTTCGTTATATCCATATTTGTCCCTCTATTCTACATATTGTCCATTTTGAATTACAAAATTACTTTTACCTGTAACTTTAACATCTGGTAATATCTCAGATGTTACTTCTATACGAAGATTAGGATGCATCCTGGATGTCTTCCGCTGATTGGATATCGTATTCTTCTAAAAGCTGGTGAATGATGTTACGTTTTCCTTCTGTCATTTGCATTCTGTGTATAGGTTTCTTTTCTCTTGCCATAGTAAAAAGGCCTCCTTATGATAATTTATTTTATCATAGAAGACCCTTCATAACATCATTTACAGAAAAAGTTTCACATTCTCTTACATGGATTTTATTACAATTTCAGCATTGACTTCTTTTGCTTTCTCTAATGCATGAGAGAAAACAGTTAGGAAATCATTCCCATCACTTGTTACAAAATAATTTGATAAATCTGTAATATCTTCACTAATATCATTTCCCCATGGGGGTTGTTTTGACAAATCCTCTATGTCCCATACTACCTTCTCAGGACTGAATTTTTGTAACTCTTTTCTGATTATACTTAATTCCTCTAATGCCTTATCCGTATTATCGCATTCTAATTTCCCTTGATATAACTCGTTCATAATTACTGGGAAACGACTTCCCCAATTCCCATTTTCTAAATTATATGCTACTGTAGAAAAGAATGAATGTAAAAAATCACTATCTCCTATTTGATACCAATAAAACTTTACCTTAAATCCAACTGCCATGCTATCCTCCTAGTCCATCTTAAACAGTATTTCAACACCATTATCTGTTCTCTGCATAATGTCATCATACAACGCACCTAAAGCTTCATCTGAAACATTTTGACCTCTAATATCAATCATAACTGATTGCTTTGTTCAATCGGGCAAGTTTTCTATTCTTTGATAATACTGCTTTTCAATATTCCGCGCAAGATTACTTCTACCACTTGCACTTTCTACGTTGTAATTTTTTATATCTACACTAAACCCATCCTTGTAATAATCGGGACGTACACTTCCTTTTGTTCCATAAGGAACCTCTTCTCCATTAATAAATGATTTTTGTGCATCATAATCTGGAAAATCAGTTGCTGCATCAAGTTCCGATTGTCTCCATGTAGGTCTTGATGTTGGTGTACCACCCCCAATACCACTCCCCCCTCCCGGCAAAGCCTGCTGTGCCCATCCCTGCACCGCTGCCAGATATTCGGTATACTGCCCCGGAAGGTATGGCGGATTCAAGGCTGGCACTGTCCCGTTTGGCACCACTGCCACTCCCGTTCCTCCCGGCACGGTTAAGGCGGTCTCATTCGGCAGCTGCGTGATCTTTGCTCTCTGGTAAGTATATGGATTCATCAGTCCATAGAATGCGAACTGCGTACTTGCCATCTCGGTAAGCGCTCGGGCGCTGTCATGCCTCCCGTTTCCTGTCGGCGCTCCCATTTCCTTGCCTGAGGTATAGAACATTAGTACTTCCTCTATCTGAAACAGGAGATTCTGGCTTGTGACTATTCCTGCCACAAGCTGGAATGCACCTGCGAGCTGTGACAGAGTCACAACCGTTCCTCCCACGGGAATCAGTCCCATGCCACCGCTCACGGTCACCGCCATCATCTCTGCCCCATACATCCCCAGAGTTATGGCTATGCAGGATGCTCCCACTCTTGCAGACGCCGAAAAGGCATTGCTGATATAATCTCCCAAGGAGGACTCTGTCCCGTTCTTTCTGTCACTGCTTGCCGTTGCCGCAACTGCTACAATTCCTGCCCCTGCGGTCAGCGCTCCGGCTATCACCCCAAGTTTCACGGCTGTAACTCCCAGAGCCGCTGCTGCCAGTCCTCCCGTTGCAACTACCAGCGCTCCCACTGCCAGTCCTACCACAGCTGCAACTGCGACCCCCGCCACGACCTTCAGCCATGTCGGCACCTCCTTATACTCCTCATACTCCGGTGCATCATCAAAGGGCTTATAGTATTCGTATTCCGTTCCTGCCAGGATTCCCTGGGATGACAGCGCATTGTATTCATTCTGCAGTTCTGCTGCTCCATCACCGCCTCCTCCGGTTGACGGATTTCCGTTTCCTCCGGAATACAGCATCCCCTCCTTTCCTTTTGCCCTGCTCTCTATTTTATACTGTCCGATTTTCTGCACTGCGTCAAGGGAAATCTCCGGTGCATGGAAGAGAATCTGCTCCCTCCCCGTAACCTGAAGCTTACCCTTTCCCGCACCGAAATGTATGCCGTCTTCTCCCATCCGGCACTCCTGCACGGTTTCTTCCTTCCCTCCGGCAAAACCAAGCACATCCGCATACATATGCAGCTTTTTTCCATGCTCCGTCACAAGTTCCCGACGCTGCGCATCTGCAAAGACCGGACACCTGCTGTTATGTATCTCGCTGACTGCATATGCACTTTCCTCCTCTGCCTCTGGAAAGTAGAGGTATGCCTCCGTCCCTTCCTGCGGCATACAATACATGACGTTTCCTGTGGGCGGAATCCACGGATATGGATGCAGCGCTTTCCCGTCTGCCCCGTCAATGTCCAGTTTCAGGTACACCGATTCCTTCTCCCGCTTTTTCACTGTTCCACGCAGGGAAACTCCTGTCATTTTCCGGTTTGCATACCTCTTCTGCCCAAACCTGCACTTCCCTCCAAGTTTATACCCAAAGACACGCACTCCGCCAACGAGTTCCGCTGTTTTTTCAAAAATATACCGCCTCTGTCCCTGATAAAAAGAACTTTCCCCTATCTCATAATTTTCCCATGACTCTGTCCGGTAGTATAAAAATTCTTTTTTCCCTTCCCCAGCGCTTTTCATATGGTAATAGGTCTCATCCACACAGACGCTATACCGGTCTGTTGGAAAGGAAGCCGTCCCGCCCTTTTCCTCCAGTCCTGCCCAAAGTCTTATCTCCGGGCTGGCAGGATCAGCGTACAGTACCTGCCCTGCCCCGGCTGCCATACGCCTACAGAACTCCCAGTCTGTCTCCCGGTACTGTATGACGGGGACTCCTGTTTCTACGGAGAGTCCACTGCCGGACACGTTCCCTGCCACTTCCCTCATAATCCCAAGGTACGTCTCTTTTGTTTTCTGGAAGCTGCGGTTTCTCTCCTCCTGGTCCAGTCTGATGCTGCTAGTCAGGGCTGACAGGATCACCTGACACACACCGTTCTCCACAAACGTGTGCACACTCTGGATGATCCCCTGGAACAATACCTGCTCACGGTTGTCACCGTCCTCCTGCAGCGTAATCCTAACCGCCTCCTCCTGCAGCCTTCCAACGTCCGGCATTCCCGCCAGATACCCACGGAGTGTCATCCTTCCGTGATCCCCCGGTTTTATTTCCATAAAAAAATCTGCAACTGCGGTAATATTCAGATAGCTGTATACCTTGATTCCTGCTGCACTGATCATAACATCACTCCCCTTTTGTATCTTATACGATGTACTGCACCCATTTTAAAATCCCTTTTCCCTGTGCCGACAAAAAGCCAGTATAAAATGCCTCGTCTATCGTATGTGTCACTGTATTTCCATCCCACGGATCATAAATTACCAGTTCCCCGTTTCTCTTCCAGTCTAGAACCACAAATGAATGACAGATTCCCCCCGGATACAGAATTGCATTTCCGATCAGACATCCATGCCCAGTGCCAGATAGAGGACAAAAATATACAGCAAAACCTGAACATGGCCCGGAAGCTGGCGATCAACCTGATAAAAAGATATAAAGAACGGACGGCATCCAAGCAGGCCTTATCGAAAATCATGTTTAACTGATATAACTGACTGACTTATAAAGACGGATAGAACATCAGCGGTATTTCATGGCTTTGAAAGTCTTATAAATACCGCTGATACTGTGTTTTTTATTTAATTATGCAAGAACTTATAAAAGAAATTTTTCCCCTTATCCCCTTTTCCCAATTCCCTTTTGTGTTCCCGGAGACTAAAATTCAGACCCCAATGTAGATTTATTCATTCGGGAACATAAAAGAGGCTCCCATCCATAACGAAGGGAGCCTCTTTTTGCTATTAGTGTTTATTGTGTTTTTTGTAGAGACTCATTCAATCATCTGAATAGCCTTTAGAACAGCCGTTAATTCTGCCATTTCAGGGAAAGCGTATACATAGCAACTTCCGACCTTTATATACGCCCTGCGATTCTTTTCTAATTCCGACTGTTTTACTTCGTTTGGCAAGCAAGCCTCCGCCTGCGAATCTGGCTTTTCATTGAATGACCAACGCGGCCCGTCCAGTATAAACTATATGTCTAAATATAGACGCAAAAGCCCTAAGATTAGAATATGTACTGGATAAAAGAAATAGTTGAACCATTTATTTTGCTTACCTCTTTCACCATTATAAGTTAGAGTCATTCCAAAACCTATAAATGAGTAAAGTTCTTTTATAATTGATATATAGCCCAGGCCAGCACCAAGGAGAGGTTTATCATAGAATATATAAAAGAGATAGGCAACGATTATTGCGTGATAATCATAATCAAGACTTAGCTCCATAGATAGAAACCCAAAAAATGCTACAATCAGGATTGATAAAGCATACCAAGGATATTTATTACTGATTTTATCTTTAAGAATGTCAATAATCCAAATTGTAACAAGGCATAGCGCTAAGGTAAACATTATATTGTTCCAATATGGAGAGAAACAAGTTTTTGATGTAAACAAATCAAAAGGCACTTCTGATATTACACCAAAAATTAAAAGCATAATCAGATATTTCATTCTGTTGCTGGTTTTGAAGAATCCCTCTACAAGAAGAAAAACAAACAGCGGGAATGCAATTCTGCCCAAAATAGAAAATAGATTGGACAAATGTAATAGAAAACCTTGTCCATTCAAATAAGGTGTTATTAAAGCGTTATTAACATGATCTATTAGCATAGATGCAAATGCCAAATACTTTAGTTGTGATCCATTGAAGATCTGGAGCTTCTTTAATTTTGTCTGGTTGAACCTTGTATCCATATATCCCCACTCTAATAATTAAATGTTACTTTATACTCTGTGCAAATCGTCACTGTCGCAAGTAGCCAAAAACTCATATATGCGTATCTCTTTTTCAATCTTACCCTGTTCCATCAGCTTCTTATATCTCTCTGCCATTACCGAACTTCCGATTTCCTTTTGTGTTCCTGCGCCCTCTTGATCCCTTGAAGATGTAAGGCTTTAGAGCCGTTTGGAACACAAAATCGAATTGGGACATCCCCTTTGATGAATGCCATTGCAACATGAGTTTTTTTGATCATCAGGGAAAACATTGTATTTTTGTCATATTTTCCTGATACTATATTGTAATACAATTTCATCTCAGTTGAAATCAACATATTTTATTTTCTGTGCCGAACTTTAAAAATTATTATTCATTACTTTTTTCTAACTGATACCACTCATCTAAAACATCATATGCCGTCTTGTTTTGATCATTACTAAATATTATGCCATAGCTATAATCGGCATTTAATCTATTAGATATAACATCATATATCAATTTAATCTGTGTTGGCATTTCTTTTTGATATTCTTGACATAATCTCTTAAGAGCCTTTATATCATCATTAATAATATTAATAGCTCCCTTTTGCCTAGGTATTGATACATCGTATTTTTTTTGCCCATCTACTATAACGTCATTTAGTTTGTTCTTCTTTACAATTTTACTATTAACTTTATAAAAGAAACCACTGGATATCATACCATTTTCAAAAGAACAGTAAATATAAATCTTCTCAGCTCTTTTTTCCACATATTCCAAGCAAATTGACACCATGTCCGCTTGTATTTCTGAAAAATAGTCTTCAAACATTTTTTCCATTGCACTTCCTCCATTAATTTAGGATACTTTGACTAAAGAAGTCACCATCAATTGTATATTCTACATTAAATTCTATAGGACGTAAACCGTCTCCATCATATTTAATATCAACATTTACCGTTACCTCTTTTCCTTCACTTATAGCTTTTGCCCATTGATTTTCAATCTTTTTATATTGACTTAAATTAACATTTTGTGATTGAGATACAATATTATCCAGTTCTGGTGATCCACCAAATCTATCTCCCGCTAAGTGTCCTGCATGATCTCCTTCAATTTTTCCTGGAGAGTTCGAGTTATAATTTAGTCGACCATCTCGTTCCGTTAATTGCAGATTATCTGTATTCCAATTAGATATCCTTCCATTAGCATCTGTTTCATAATTATACTTAAATTCACCCGTTTGATATTTAATATTAGATCTTAAATTTCCCGCTTCATCAAAAGGATTATCTGTAAAGACTTTTTGAGCTGTTAATGTGCCACCCTCAATACCACTTCCCCCTCCCGGCAAAGCCTGCTGTGCCCATCCCTGCACCACTGCCGGATATTCGGTATACTGCCCCGGAAGGTATGGCGGATTCAAGGCTGGCACTGTCCCGTTTGGCACCACTGCCACTCCCGTTCCTCCCGGCACGGTTAAGGCGGTCTCATTCGGCAGCTGCGTGATCTTTGCTCTCTGGTAAGTATATGGATTCATCAGTCCATAGAATGCGAACTGCGTACTTGCCATCTCGGTAAGCGCTCGGGCGCTGTCATGCCTCCCGTTTCCTGTCGGCGCTCCCATTTCCTTGCCTGAGGTATAGAACATTAGTACTTCCTCTATCTGAAACAGGAGATTCTGGCTTGTGACTATTCCTGCCACAAGCTGGAATGCACCTGCGAGCTGTGACAGAGTCACAACCGTTCCTCCCACGGGAATCAGTCCCATGCCACCGCTCACGGTCACCGCCATCATCTCTGCCCCATACATCCCCAGAGTTATGGCTATGCAGGATGCTCCCACTCTTGCAGACGCCGAAAAGGCATTGCTGATATAATCTCCCAAGGAGGACTCTGTCCCGTTCTTTCTGTCACTGCTTGCCGTTGCCGCAACTGCTACAATTCCTGCCCCTGCGGTCAGCGCTCCGGCTATCACCCCAAGTTTCACGGCTGTAACTCCCAGAGCCGCTGCTGCCAGTCCTCCCGTTGCAACTACCAGCGCTCCCACTGCCAGTCCTACCACAGCTGCAACTGCGACCCCCGCCACGACCTTCAGCCATGTCGGCACCTCCTTATACTCCTCATACTCCGGTGCATCATCAAAGGGCTTATAGTATTCGTATTCCGTTCCTGCCAGGATTCCCTGGGATGACAGCGCATTGTATTCATTCTGCAGTTCTGCTGCTCCATCACCGCCTCCTCCGGTTGACGGATTTCCGTTTCCTCCGGAATACAGCATCCCCTCCTTTCCTTTTGCCCTGCTCTCTATTTTATACTGTCCGATTTTCTGCACTGCGTCAAGGGAAATCTCCGGTGCATGGAAGAGAATCTGCTCCCTCCCCGTAACCTGAAGCTTACCCTTTCCCGCACCGAAATGTATGCCGTCTTCTCCCATCCGGCACTCCTGCACGGTTTCTTCCTTCCCTCCGGCAAAACCAAGCACATCCGCATACATATGCAGCTTTTTTCCATGCTCCGTCACAAGTTCCCGACGCTGCGCATCTGCAAAGACCGGACACCTGCTGTTATGTATCTCGCTGACTGCATATGCACTTTCCTCCTCTGCCTCTGGAAAGTAGAGGTATGCCTCCGTCCCTTCCTGCGGCATACAATACATGACGTTTCCTGTGGGCGGAATCCACGGATATGGATGCAGCGCTTTCCCGTCTGCCCCGTCAATGTCCAGTTTCAGGTACACCGATTCCTTCTCCCGCTTTTTCACTGTTCCACGCAGGGAAACTCCTGTCATTTTCCGGTTTGCATACCTCTTCTGCCCAAACCTGCACTTCCCTCCAAGTTTATACCCAAAGACACGCACTCCGCCAACGAGTTCCGCTGTTTTTTCAAAAATATACCGCCTCTGTCCCTGATAAAAAGAACTTTCCCCTATCTCATAATTTTCCCATGACTCTGTCCGGTAGTATAAAAATTCTTTTTTCCCTTCCCCAGCGCTTTTCATATGGTAATAGGTCTCATCCACACAGACGCTATACCGGTCTGTTGGAAAGGAAGCCGTCCCGCCCTTTTCCTCCAGTCCTGCCCAAAGTCTTATCTCCGGGCTGGCAGGATCAGCGTACAGTACCTGCCCTGCCCCGGCTGCCATACGCCTACAGAACTCCCAGTCTGTCTCCCGGTACTGTATGACGGGGACTCCTGTTTCTACGGAGAGTCCACTGCCGGACACGTTCCCTGCCACTTCCCTCATAATCCCAAGGTACGTCTCTTTTGTTTTCTGGAAGCTGCGGTTTCTCTCCTCCTGGTCCAGTCTGATGCTGCTAGTCAGGGCTGACAGGATCACCTGACACACACCGTTCTCCACAAACGTGTGCACACTCTGGATGATCCCCTGGAACAATACCTGCTCACGGTTGTCACCGTCCTCCTGCAGCGTAATCCTAACCGCCTCCTCCTGCAGCCTTCCAACGTCCGGCATTCCCGCCAGATACCCACGGAGTGTCATCCTTCCGTGATCCCCCGGTTTTATTTCCATAAAAAAATCTGCAACTGCGGTAATATTCAGATAGCTGTATACCTTGATTCCTGCTGCACTGATCATAACATCACTCCCCTTTTGTATCTTATACGATGTACTGCACCCATTTTAAAATCCCTTTTCCCTGTGCCGACAAAAAGCCAGTATAAAATGCCTCATCTATTGTATATGTCCCTATATTTCCATCCCACGGATCATAAATCACCAATTCCTCATTTTTCTTCCAATCCAGAGCCACAAATGAATGACAGATGCCCCCCGGATACAGAATTGCATTTCCGATCAGACATCCATGCCTCTCAAAAACAGACTCAATCTGCCGACAATAATCATGCAGGAGACTGTGTGCCGAGTCGTATGTACCTAATGTAACTGTCTGTATCAAGTTACTCTCACAATCTCCCAGCACAACATACTTTAAGCCTCGCATCTTCATCTGATCATTTCCCGGAAAATTTCCCTCCAAACCTCCGTGCAGAAAGTCTGCATTCCTAGCAATAGCTGACTGCCACGCATCCACAAAATATATTCCATTTCTTCTTTTTACAATATCTGTACGCAGTCCATCCAGATTGCTGACCGCTACTCCCGTCTCCGGATTTTCCAGTGTAAACGCAAATTCCGTAAAATTTTTCTTATACTGCTCTCCGGCAACTTTACAGGCCGCCACCCAGCACCAGTTTGTTCTGTTCTGAATATACTTCATTGATTTCTCTCCATCCTCGTCACTGTCGTAGCATTGATAAGTAGGTCCTTCCACCATTGTTCCCAGAAAATCCCATACACCTATCTTCTCTCCAATGAGTAGAATGCGCCCTCCATCAGCAGCAGTACCTGTCCATCCTCAGATACGATCACTGTCACTGGATTGTATCTGTCGCTTTCTCCATCTTTAAAGCTGGCAAACAATTTTATATAGACAACTGGGTATTCCACAAAAAAACTTTCCGACAGTGTCGTTGTATCACTGTAAATGAGATACTCGTCATTTATTCTTTCTGTGCTTAAAATGATAGAAAACGGGCTTTCATAGCCATTGACACGGATTGTGTATCCATCTTCATATTCTTCCACCGGTTGTACTTCAACGCTGATATCCGGTACAGGACTCTCCTCTGCTGCTCGAACCGCCTCGTGATATTCCCCGAAAAACGTTTCCCGTGCTTCCTCGTCCGCATAAGTATCTGGCTCAAACTTGCGCAGATTATCCGGGAGAGCATAGCCCATATATGTATCCGTCGTCCATGTTCCTTTTAGCGGAGCTATCATAGCATCTGTCTCTTCCAAGCTCCACCGGTTGTTAATTCTTCCCGTATCCATCAGCCTGTCTCTGCTAACCGAAATTTCTTTTCCATCCAAAACCCGGAATGTGATATTCTCATTTTCAGAGACATTTTTACCATCTTTCTCTGTACCTGAAATCCCTCCCCCATCACACCTGCTTATTTCGATCAAATCTGCCCCTTCCCTATAACCGCTCCGATAATCCACCAGTCCCGTATCCTTTTCCCAAGAAAAGCTCTCCCAGTATCCGGTCCGATTCCCATATTCATTTACATTCGCAAAATTTGACTTGCATATATCCCTCTCCCTTAGAATCGTATGGATTTCTCCTCTTTCACTTTCTTCTACTGTTTCCTCCTTCTCCTGCTCCTGACAGACTACCATAGTACCAATCCGCTCATCCGAAAACAATTGAGCTTCACCTTCTATCCCCTTTGCATCTTCTTCAGACAGAAAAGCCAAAAAAATCCGATATATTTTATCTTCTTTTACATAGAGATATACCGGCAGCCGTTCTAAAACATAATCCGGAAACTGTTTCTCTGACATCTCCTCCAGAGTCATTGCATACAAGATACCTTCCCCATATCCCTTCACTTTAGAAAAATTTACAGTTACTTCCTCTGTCACAGGGCTTTCTTCCCCGTCTTTGTAGTATGTAAATACTCCCCGGAAGCTGTCTCCGTTTCCCCAAAAATGATTATATCCGTTTTCTCCAGACTGCGGCATTATGAAACTGCAGCCTCCGGTAATCAAAAAAATAAGTATACAAATATATAAAGTTATGCGTTTTTTCATATCTATTCTCCTCGAATCATGGTCATACAATTGCATCTAAAAGAACATATACCCCTATCTGCTTATCCACTAAATCTTCATTATAAACACCATCCGCTTCAAATTTTCCTGATATATATATATTTGTTCCACTATACAGATACGGACTTATATTACCGTTATTATAATAACCTAATCCATTATAAACTTCGGCAAATGCCATCATAGCAATTATGTCTTTAGAAGTTGGTGTCAGTTGATACTTTTCAATATAATTCTCTTTCATTTTTATTGCATCAACTGCCGCCTCATGAAAATCAACAAAAAATTTGTCTTCGGGAACCATTGTTGTGATTTCTCCAAGTTTCTCACCATTATGTAAATACACATTAAATGTTTCTTGCAAATAATCTTTTGAATTTTCACGATAATGGAGTACTGCAATTAGTTCTGGTGGTACTCCCGCTTTATTTGCAATATTTTCATATATTTCCTTATTCCTTAAATACACCTCTGCAAACTTATCTCGTTCGTCTTGAAAGGATTCATCTATTTGTGTTATGTCATTTACTTTCCTTTCAATATCTTTATATAAGGGTGTATCTGGTTTTTCTACATCATACTCACTTCCATGAACATTCTGATCTGCCTGATTCTCCAACTTCATATAAAGCAAATCCTTGCAGTCCATTTCTTCCTCTTCCCCCGTACAGCCTTTCTGCACACGGTTCAGCGCTTCCACCCTCTCTTCTTCCGTGGCATAATCAAACTCCTCTGCGCCCACCTCTCTGTCCTGCCCGGAATTGATGGGCATAATAATGCCACCGTGTTTACAGACAAGAAATGAATCCATCGTCAGTGTATTGCACCCCTCTATTTCCCCGTCCTCTTTTGGCAGCTTGTTCCCATTATCCACGATCTTCGTCTGGTCATACGATTCCATCCATGTTCCCAGGATATGAGGCTTACACTTTTTGCCATGGCACTTTTTTCCGTCATCTCCTATAAGCTGGATCTGCTCTGTCTCCAATTCTTCCCCGGGCGTGCAGACGCCGAACCACGTGATGTTTTCCTCCTCCCCCTGTATACAGTCTAACTCATGTACCACTGCATGAGCTTTGATATAAACCCCATGACAGGGGCTTAAGTTCATCATCCTTTTATTGCTTCCCTGACTGCACATCAGTTCCGCCCCCCGTACCAGATAGGCAGGATTCTTCTTGTTTTCGTTATGCTGGATCAGGTGTTCCTTAATGATGGCAGCCGACTCCTCCTCGTCTGCATCCTCCGCTTCAATGGCTTCCTTCTGCTCCATGAATTTCTCCTGTCCGTCTTCCCCCAGCGCATCCCACTCCTCCTGCTGGCTTTTGATCTGTGCCGCATAATCCTTTCCTTCTCCCGCCTGAGTGGTCTTATCTGTTTCACTCATCCTTCTCCCTCCATATCACTTGCAGCTCCGTCAATCCGATTCCCCGCAGCCCCCTCTTTAGCATACTCTCCACAACATCAAGATTTCCCACAATATATGCCTTTTCCACGCCTGCGATCCGGAAAATCGCATGTCCCCGCACTTTCTTTCCATCCAGCACAATCTCTTTTAAAAGACTGCGGTTCAAATTAAATACTGTGTGTTTCGAAAGGCAGTCCACCTCCTCGAAAAACGGCAGAAAATACCGGGATACCTTCTCGTTTTCTCTGTCTAATAGTACCGTCTCCCTCCACACAGTCCGTGGCTCATACATCTCCACAACCCTTTTTGCTCCCTGCGACAGCAGAAAAACAGGGGTTGAAATTACATCCGGATAAAAGGTATCCGTATCTCCCTTTACCGTCAACAGCTGTCTGTGCGCGATCTTATATGCACTTTCCCGGTGAATATCCCTAACGTCAATCTTATCGTGCAGCTGGACAATCTGTGGCAACTGGGATATTTTTTTATCTGTTTCCAGAAGAAAATATTTCATCTGTCTTTCCTCTCTGATACAAAGGTATACTCTTTTCCATATACCGTCCAAATGAAACTACAACATCAGCATCCGGCATATTACACTCCCCATACACTTCTTCCACAGCCATAGGAACCAACTCCCGTAAAAGAAGCATCACCATAAAATAATGATTCCATAGATAAGTACTCCGCACATCATCAAGTTCATACTCCTTTATGCGTGGTATCTTTGCAGCCGCCTTCCTCTTAAAATCTGTGATGTCATTCTCCACATGTTCAAAAATGAACGCCGGAGTCCAGTATTCATATACCGGGGTATCATCAAAAAACATTCTTTCATCGCAAAATGCGATCTGCAGCTCATAGCTTTTTGTCAGACTGCTACTGTACAAGACAGACAAGATGATATTCTTCACTGCCTTTTGTTCTTTCTGACAGCTTTGAATCCCACGCCGTACTTTCCTTATAAACTCCAAGCAGATCTCATTTCTGTTTGCCTTGTAATACTCTTTTATCTCCTCTTTCCGATCTGCGAATCTTTCTGCCCGATAGTCGTTTATGACCTGATCGATTTTCTCTGTTCTGTCCATCCAATCCCCTCTGACTTTTAATTCAGCCTGATCTTCGTTCCCTGCATGATCATGCTGTCTGACAGCACCATACTGGTATTTCCCTGCTTTAAGGAGATTTTCTGCGGAGATACCAGATCTATATTGGCACTTACACTCGTAATCTCGATTGCCTCTTTTGATTCAAACATAATCTTTTTGTCACTGATAATAGAAATCCCGTCATCATCCGACAGTTTCAGTGACATTCCACGATTATTTGTGATCAGGATTGCATCCGGTTTAAGTAAAATCTCTTTTCCCTGTTTATTTCTGATCGACTTGTTTTCCGGATTTGTCCTTTGCCCACCGGCTCCATTCTCGAAATGCATAGCATTTAGCACATAAGCCTCATCGGCATCCTCGGATGGAAAATACAGCCGCACACGGTCTCCTTTTTCCGGCATACAGTACCATCCGCTCCCATCCGGAGATGAATAAACAGTCGCATATGGAAACCATCTGCCTGCACCGGAACATTCGTCCTTGTGGATGGTCAGTGTGACCGATGTTTCCTTCACTCCGGTTACCGTTCCCTCAAGCGATACACCGCTTAGATGCCGGTTCTCCACTTCCTCCTCCGTTTTCTCTGTACCAAACGTATAAGTGTGATACAGCACACCCTTATTATAAAACGTTTCCCTTTGGATTACATATAGATTTTTTCCATTAAAATTTACACTGTCTCCAATATCATAAATCTCTCGCAGTGTTCCCTCATAGGCAACGCCCGTTTTTGTCTGCCGGATCATGTATTCCGTCAAAGTCACGCCGCCTCTGTTTGTACCCATGGGTCTGCCAAAATACAGTTTTTCACCAGAGCCAATATAGTTTGGATAAACAACGGTGTGACATAAATTTGCAAGACGCTTTGCAAACTGCCAGTCTGTTTCCTGATACTGACACAAAAATCGGTTGATGCTTTTTCTATTCCCTGCCTCCATAATATATCCATATTCCTGATACGAACCTCCAAGGGAGGCAAATATCTCATCATAGGTACAGCCAGGACTTTGGAACGTCCGGATATGTGTCTCTAAATCCATCAGAAAGCTGCCTGTCTTAATTTTAACTTTCAGAGTTTTCAGTCCGTTTTCAACACTGATCTCCCCATCTGTCACAACTCCGGTGAATAAAACTCCAGCCTTTCCCCACTCATCGTATACCATTACGGATGCCCACACAGAGGAGCCAAGCAGCTTCAGGTATTCCCCCTCCTTTTCTTTTTTCATATATCCCTTAACCATCATAAAACCATGCTGGTTTGCACACACCACTCCACTGCACTATACGCTTATTGTCGGGAATGGTTGTAAGGAGCCACCCTGCCAGAGTTGTTTTGCCGGAGCTGGTGGCACCTGCCACACAGATACTGATTCCATAACGCAGACATTCTGCCAGAAAGTCTAACATTTCACCGGTAGCAGTTCCTCCATCCACAAAGTCACTCTTTTTGAGGCTCTGAGGATTTACGATTCGAATGGAAGCTGCAATACCTACATCCTCGTCCACAAGTGGTGTCTTTAACACCGCAATACGGATATTTTTACTCAAATGCCCAAGGACTGCCGGGGATGCATTGTCAATCACCATGCCGGACACATGGAGCATTCTTAGGATCACATTGATGGCATGCTCCGGGGACTCGAAGTGTTCCTCCATCTTCTCACATCTGCCATCGCTGTACTGCACCTCAATATCCCTCCATGAGTTGATATCGATTTCCTCAATGCCTGTTCCGAATATGTACTTGGTTAAAAAAGAAAACTCTGCCATTTCCGTATAAAGGTCATCGATTAGTTCTTCCCTTGTCTTTCCCTTTACGGTGATTCGATAATCTGCTATGTACTTTGAGATGTATTTCTTGCGGTTCTTACATACTGCAGCCACTACTCCAGTGATAACTGCCAGCACACCGGCTGCTACTAACATTTTTTTCATGATTACCTCCAATTCTTCACAAAAAAAAGACACCGCATTTTTTACGGTGTCCTCTAAGTTCATCTATTACATTGTCATATTTGGTTCGGACAACTCCTGCTTTTCTGACATTACCATGTCATATGCAGGCTTTAAAATCTGTTCGAACCTTGCAGTTATATACCTCTTATAAAAGATTTTCTGCAACTCGATAATAAAGGGTACTTCCTCAATAAACCCTTTTATCTGCTCCAAATTAATTTTCGGAACCATTCTTTGTATTGCGGCATTGCATTCCGGCTCCTCTGCCGACATAAGAAAATCATAGTAATTGATTTTTCTTCCGTCTAACTTAATTGCTGATGTTGGAAATTGGTATATCCTGGCATTCATCACATCTTCATTTACCAGTGCCTGTTCCATAATCCTCTCGTCTGCCTGCGGCAACAGACAGCTTCCGCAGTCATAAACCGGAGCCATGCTTGCCTCTTTTGTGGAATCATCATACAAAAAGCCCCAGTTTCCATTGTGCCTATCAAAATTTCCAAGCAGGGTTTGTAAAATCAATCGTTCCTGTCATGTTTTCCTCCGAAAAGATACTTGTTTCGCAAGAATTCTGCATGTTCCCGTGTAATTGCTCCATCATTAATCTCTGCTATGTTAATGCTTCCGTACAGTTCTCCCCACAGGCAATCCAATAAATCGGACTTAGTTTTCAGACCTTCCTTGTAGGCATCTAAATCGTGCTGCAGATATGCCGGCAGGCCATACTCGTAGGCACGTTCCCTTTCTGTATTCTGTATTCCTGCAACTGTCAGCATCTCCATGGAAACGCCCAATACCTTTGCTAATTTATATACCGTTTCTGCACTGCATTTTTCCAGTCTGGTTTTTCCACTGCATATATCATTCAGTGTAGTGTGAGGAATACCTGCTTCTACTGCAAGTCGGTATTTTGTCATGTTCTGTTTCTTTAATAACCTTTCTACCATTTCCTCTTCCTCCTCTCTATCCATTATATCGGCATACCGAAACATTATCAATAGAAAGTAAAAAGTTTTTGCAGGGTTTTAGAAATGCCATTTTACAAAAACATAAAGACACTTATAACCATCCCGACAAGCAGGAAAGGAGCAAGCGGATATGCCTGTTCCTTCTCTGCTACACAATTTAGTTTTCTTATTTTCCTTATGCACTGCCTTACTACATGAAACAGTAACAGAAGACTCAGTGCCACAAGAAGGCCTGTCAGATAAACAGGCTCCGGCGGAAGCAGGCTTACCCCGGCGATAAGTAGCGGCATCCAGTCCGGAATCATTCGCTTTCAGATATCAGAGACTGCCGCCAAAGACAGAACGAGAAAAAATAGGGTAATGGCGAATAGGGAACATTAATATCTTTACTAAGTTCCTTAAGCGAAACATGTTTTTTCCCTTTGTACTCTACCTGCGTTCCCGGTTTTGGTATTTTCTCTCCCTCCTTCCTTTTTTCCTGTTTTTCTCCAAATCACTCCCAAAACCATTTTTTTACCCCTATGCATCTTTAAAAATGGGCAAAAAAATCGGGCAAAAACTAGCCATTTTTCAGCCTAATTTTCGCCCTCAAACCACAACATCTTGTGGTCAAACCCTACTTTTTCTTCTCTTTTCCACAATACTGCATCATTATTACACACTCAACGGTATTCCCTTTGTCCCACAAAAGCTCCGTAACTTCCCCGCCATCCTTGAACACCGGAAAATTCAGACCAATCCGCTTTAGCGGATATTCAGACTCGTCATTCCTGTAAATTTCAATTTCCTTAATCAAGGCTGTGACCACATTTCTCTTTTCTTCGTCATTTATTATATTATAAACGCAGTCGAAATTCACCATGATTTTGTAAATATTCTCAAGAGTAATTGCCTGCTGCTTAATTGCATCTCGCCGAAATCTGGCATCTTCGATTTTTTCCTCCAGCTCAACAATGACATCATATAGGGAATCTAACCGCAAGGTCATATCATGGAGCTTTCGTTCCCGATATTTTGCATCAGCAGGGAGACTGTCAATTTCCCGTTCCAATCTTGTTTTATTCAGATCAACTTCCTTCAGCTTTGCCTGATAGCCCTCCAGTTCTTTATCCACTGCTTTCGTGTCAATCTGAACGCCAATCCGTTTTTTAATGGCTTGGGCATATTCCTCATTCCTTACGATCTCACGAATTGCCTCAATGACCATCGGTTCAATATCGGTCTTTTTCAGCATCGCCTTATATTCACAATGCTTACCCCGGACCATCCTATTCCGACTACATACATAATAGTAAATTTCTTTGTAAGTGCCATCTTTATTTGTCCATGCGTGTTTATTCGTATACATGGGACTTCCACAAACCGGGCATTTCAGCAGACCTGATAACAAATGAACTCGATCCCGCCCAATTTTTGACGGTTGCTTTACTCCGGTTCTAAGACGCTTGGCATGAGCCTTTTCCCATACCTCCTCACTAACGATTCCTTTATGCTGTCCCTCTGTCAGAATGTAATCGTCATTTCTTTTCATCTGGTAATCGTTTTTTGTGCCTTTGACTTTTTCCTTCGTTCTCCGTCCATAGGCAATTTTACCGCAATAAACCGGGTTATCCAATATCAGTTTAATAAAATGTCCTGTCCAATCCTCTAATGTGCCATTCTGCCTCGGAATTTTCCGTATACCTTGTAAGTTCAACTGATTCGCAATACCACCCAAACCGATTTCCGATGAAGTATATAATTCAAAAATCTTCCGTATTGTCACAGCCTCTGTTTCTTCAATCATCAGCTTGTTATCTTCCAGTGTATACCCATAGGGAGCAAAGCCACCATTCCATCCACCTTGCCGTGCCTTTTCGCGCCGCCCGTTCATCGTCTGCTCGATAATATTCTCACGCTCAATCTCAGCCACAGCAGATAGTACAGAAATCAAAAGTTTTCCGCTTGTCTGAGAGGAATCAATCCCTTCTTCTATGCAAATCAGATTTACACCATAAGATTGAACCAACTCCAAAGAGTTAAGTATATCTGCTGCATTACGGCCAAACCGTGACAGCTTATACACTAAAATATAGTCAATGTCCAAGCCATCCTCAATATCTCTGAGCATTTTTTGAAAGGCAGGCCGTCCCTCAATGGATTTACCGGATTTACCGGCATCTTCATAAGTATCAACAACGATCATTTCCTCACGATCCGCAAATCGTGTCAGCATATTTTTTTGACCTTCCAGGCTGTATCCGTCCACTTGCATCTCTGTGCTGACCCTCGGATACAAAACACAGCGTTTTCCATATCGGTTCATAATTCATACCTCCAAAATTTACTTTTGGAAAATATCCTATGTAAAGCTGCGATTCTCACGCAGCTCCGTCAACCTCGCCCAGCACTCTCATACCATATTTCTCGATGATATGTGCCAGCGAAGTGATAAACGCTTCAAATTTTTGTTCCGCCAGAAGTTCTTCTGACCGGATTTCATCTGAAGGAATCAATGCGCTTTTATTCTGGATATTCTCCATTCAGAATCACCTCCGCAATTCCTAACGAAATTATAACTCTACTTGCACAGCCTGAAAATGATACGGCCTTTCGGCACTTTTATGTAATCCCCAGACTGCACAAGAGCGTCTTGTTTATATTTTCCATGTCATCCTTGTTTAGATGACCAATATAGTTTTTTAACCTCGACTTGTCGATTGTTCTGATCTGTTCCAGCATAACAACAGATGGTTTCACCAAACCGCATCTGTCATTTAAGTGGTAATGCGTGGGGAACTTTCTGCTTTTTTTGCTTACACTGGTAATTGCTGCAATAATAATCGTAGGACTGAAACAATTTCCCACATTGTTTTGAAGAATGAGTACAGGACGAGAGCCACTTTGTTCGGAGCCGATACCAGGGCTTAAATCAGCCGAATATATGTCACCTCGATGGAATTTTTCAAACATCACTCTCGCCTCCTTAATATCTTAATACTTAAACAGCCGCACCAGTCTGAAAGAAATCTTCGGATAAAAACCTGGCGCGGCTACTGTTATTCTGTTCGGATTACTCGTCATATTTGCCACGCATCCCTGACGCCGGGGACAGAACAGGTCTCCGCTGGCGCGGCTGTCATAACTCCGCAGCGTCGTTCGTAGCGTGCGCCGCAGGGTTCCCCCCAAGTCTTTGGCGGGCCGTGAGGAAGTATCTTTAAGCCCCCGCGCAGTCATCGCGCCGGATGTGCCACCATCCGGGTCACAGGGACGTTGATCGCTCCGAAACAGCTTGTCCATCACCTCCTGGCTGCTCCATCTTCGCGGCGTCCTGCACTCGCTCATACGCGGGTTATGTACCTGTTCTGCCGTGTATTCAGTTGTCAAAGGTCAGCGAAAGAAAAGCTCCTTCTTGACAGCCATGACAAAAACAGGCGATTTGTCCTGTCTGTGCTGCGATTTATTTGAAAAAAATATTTTGCCTTGTCCCTTCATAGAAGCTGCGGACAGCGCAAGCTCCTTACAAGCACAATAAAATAGGTACTATCGTACTCAAAAACGCCTTTTATGAGGTTCTTCCTGCAAGGAAATGGGCACGATAAAATATGATTAAGGAGACGATAGTGCCTATGGAACTGATAAAAGAGCTGGGACGAAGGATACAAAAAGCGCGTAAGGAAAAAGGATTGACGCAGCAGGAACTCGCAGATCTGAGCCACGTTTCTCTAAAGCACGTTCAAGGCTGCGAAAGAGGGGTGAAGAATCCTTCTTTTGAGGTTCTGCGCGCTTTTTGCAAAGTCTTGAATTTATCTTTAGATTCCCTGATGAATCTCGATCTGCCTGAAGATGAGCAAGCCGCCAACGATATGCGGCAGCTTTACCTTTCGTGCCCTCCGGCTGCCAGAAAAGTGCTGTTAAACTCAACCCGCGCGTTGACTGATGAGCTAAAAGAGATGGTGCAGACGGCTGGGGTTGACCCAGATGAACATTTAGAGAATAAGTAAGCCGGTGGAGGAATAAAAACCCCCACCGGCTCTCTTTTTGCCGCTATGCGGCGGTCAGGTTATTGGGTCGTATCCAGCAACCGCGCCAGCTTCTTCAGTCCGCGCCGGATGCTCTCCCACACGCGGCGGCGGTCAGCCCCCTCGATCCGGGCGATCTCGGCCACCGTCATGCCCAGGTAAAACCGGGCGTAGATACGCCGGGCCTGGATGGCGGTCAGCTGCATCAGCGCGGCATACACTTCCTCCCGCAGCAGCTTCTGCTCCAGGACTTCCTCCGGGGTGAGTGACCGGTTGAGGGCATCGTTTTCAATGCCATCCTCCCGGTTCAGAGAGTAGTGAGCCTTGTGCCGGAACTTCCGGCGTTCATAGGCGGCATCGTCCTGCTCCTGGCCCCGGATCGCGGCCACGACTTCCTCGGCCACGTCTACAAAGACATCGGTTTTATACACATCGGGATACAGTTCCCGAAGATTGATCTTCTGCATTATGTACCTCCATTTCGATTCATGTGTTGACGGGTGAACCGAAATGAAGGCGGTGAGCGACACCTTTCGGGGAAATTCCCGAAAAAACGACAAACAAAAGCGCCAGCATCCGAAGAACGGCGGCTGGCGCTGCTAAAAGAGGACTTATGACGCTTATGGACCAGCCACGATAGTGCCTGTTCATAAACAGATGGGGGCCGATTGACGGTCAGGCTTTTTTTGACAGGTAAATTCCTGCCGAATTATGTCGAAGCGGTCTTTGCTTCACGGCGGCTCCCTCCTAAAGCCGCCGTGTCAGCGTGTAGTCGTCACTCCTTTGTCGAGGGCATAAGGAACGGCGGCCTTGATGTACTCAAAACCGCCGCAGT
>ERZ1026844.582-NODE-582-length-25974-cov-11.541880_pt1 | contig 25974 bp, 20 predicted proteins | sample MGYA00380152_ERZ1026844 | MGnify/ENA primary metagenome ERZ1026844 (study PRJEB33269, sample SAMEA4719788) | human gut metagenome | biome: human-associated habitat; feature: organic feature; material: feces | place: Cameroon | collected 2013-10 ... | reverse complement strand
ATCCCCGAGGCCAAGGCCGCGATGGATAAGTTTAAGATGGAGGCCGCCAATGAGGAGGATGTGTATCCACCTCAAAGAATTTTTCCGACCCTCGATTTTTGGCTTAAATACAGGGAAAATCGCCTTTCCCGGAAAAACCAGTTTTTGAGGTGGAAACATCTTGTTTAAAACAAGTGTATCTCTGTTGCGGACATTCTTCACATTCCTGCCACAGAAGCGGCCTCTTCACGATCTCGGTTTCCCTGCAAATGACGCAGGTCGTCACCCGTCATCTCCCCGATAAAGCGATAGAAAATGCGGATGCTCTGCCGGTACGGAGTACGCGCCCCGGCAACTTTTCTGCCCTCCGGCAGTATCTTCTCACCAATCTCAATGCGCTCAATGAAGGTGTGCAGCATCTCCCTGTCCAGTGCTTTTACACAGGTATACCGCTTGGCAAGGTCGAAGAACAATCCGTAGGCGCTGCGGATTTCCTTTGCCGTGGTTTCGCCCTCCACCAGCTTCTTGCGGCGCACAGCCAGCTCCTCGATCTCCCTGCTGAACTTTTTGACCATTTCCTCCTGAATGTCATCGCTGAGCGCTCCTGCGATATTGTCGCGGTAGGAGCGCTCGATCATTTTCTTGAGACGAACGGTCTGCTTGTCGATGTTCTCGATCTGCACAGCAGGATCTTCGCCGCCCAAGGAGGCGTTGGCCTGTTCGACGGCGTTCTCCGTGATGGTGCGGATCGCACTCTCATCAAAGGACAGCAGCTTGTTGAGATCGCAGCGAACGACTTCCACTAAATCATCATAGCGGATACGCGCCCCATGCAAGCAGCGGGTCTGCGCTCTGGAGCTCAGGTTGTTGCACGCCAGATACCAGTATTTCGCCCGTTCTCCGTTGTAAACGGAGCCGCCGGAACACATGGCCGCACCGCAGCAGGCACAGTAAGCGATGCCGCCGAAGATGCTGTGGCGGAACGCCGGATTCAGGCCGTTCGCCTTGGTGTTCTCGCCCAAGAAGTGGGCGGCCTGATCGAACTTCTCCTGCGATACAAGCGCCTCGTGGGTGTTCTTCGTAAATACCCATTCCTCCTCCGGCACTTTGACCTTCTTTTTGGACTTCACGCTGACCTTGCGGCTCTTGCCCAGCAGCGTGTGTCCCAGATAGACCCGATTGCGCAGGATGCGCTTTACAGTGGTGTAGTTCCACAGGTCGGACATTCGCTGTGCGCCGCGCTCAGTAAAATTGTCGCGGCACTCCACGCGATACTTCAGCGGCGGCATGACGCACGATTCGTTGAGTCGCAGGGCGATGCTTCGGCAGGACTGACCGGAAGCAGCCATGTCAAAGATCATCTTGACCACCGGCGCGGTGTTCTCGTCCGGCACAAGCTGGTCGGTGGTGCGCTCCGCCTTGCGGTATCCGTAGGGTGGGCAGGCCACATATTTGCCGTTGTTGCGCTTGGTGTTTAGCGTCTGCTTGACCTTGCGGGACGTATCACGCAGGTAAACATCGTTCATGGCAAACTGGAACGGTGCCATCAGGTTATCTTCCTCGGAATCGAAGTTGCTGCCGGGTGCCAGGTAACGGATGCCGTGTTCGGGAAAATAGCGCTCCGCATAGTGGCTGGATTCCGTCATGTCACGGCCCAGCCGGGACAGGTCTTTGGTAATGACTGTGTTGACCTTGCCGGTTTTCAGGTGCTCCAGCATAGCGCGGAAACCCGGGCGCTCGAAGTTGCCGCCGGAATAACCGTCATCGGCAAACTCCTCTACCAAAATGATGCCGTGCTTTTCGCAGTATTCCCGCACAATGGTACGTTGGTTGGTAATGCTGGCAGATTCGCCATACTTCCGTTCCTCATCGGAAAGGCGGTAATAGGCATCTGCAAGCTGAACGTGGTTCCTCATGTTTCCTCCTTCCCGGAACCACTCATTTACGGCTCCATTATACCATGCGGCTATCCTGCTGGTCAAAATTTGCGGTCTTTTTCCCGGTGAAAATGATTTCCTCTGTTACCACTTCCTGGATGGTTTTTGTGCCGGTAAATACGCGCTCGATCACATAGGTCGCCGCGCCGATCTGCTGTTCGTTCTTATCGTTCAAGTGTCACCACCTCCGTCACCATTATGAACGCTTCTTTCCAATTCTAACCAAAAAGCCGTCGAGCATACAGACAAGTACTTGTCTGCAAGCTCCACGGCTTTGCATTCTATTTCTTCTCTCTCAAGCAAAACAGGCGGCTGGTGGCTGCCAGCCTCACGGGAATCTCACCCCGGCCCATGCTGATGGGTGCGCCGCACGATGCTTTGAGGGCGTCCAATGCGGGAGTATCATTATCGGTGGCAACGGTCATGGCCGGCAGAGTACCGCTCTGCTTTTCAGACGTTTCTTTATCGCTCGTTCCCGCAAGGAGGTCATGGCGGAAACGTCCGTGTGGCTCGCGTTGGCACGAACGTACCTGCTTGCTCTATTCCGTGCCGCAATCGCAGCCCTTTTCAATGTACAACATCGGCTCCTTATCAGCCTGCATCAACCATCAAGCCTTTGATGGCTGATGCAGGCTCACAAAGAGGAAACTGCGGCGGCAATGCGGAAAGGAAACACACCGCCGCCGCAAAACAGGGGAGGCTATGCGATTCGGATAATATCAAATTTCAGGACACTCTCGATCAGCTTTATCTCAAGCTGGCCGCGCACCGCTTCATCCACGAAGTGATAGAGATTTCCGGTAGTGTCATAAAGGCAGCGCGTAGACAGGCGGCGTATGTATCCCTCATAGCGCTTCAGAATGCAGCAGATAGCTGCTTCATCGCCCTGAGAGGCAGCATGAATCACCGAAAACGGAAGCAGAGCCTTATTTCGGTCACGCTTCGTAAGGTCATACCTCTCAATAACAGCCATAAGGTTGTCCACATATTTCAGAGAAGTTACATATCCGTCGGCTTTGATATTTTCAAGGTATTGTCTGGGGCGTGTTGGCCCCACCCCTGCAGCTTTACACGGTGTTTCAACTCTGCGCTTGTCATCCCGATACCTCCAATATGACAGTAACGGAACGTTTCACAACGTTCCGCTACTATTGTCTCATGCACGTCTATGCGCGGGTAGGTTTGACACTTACCTTTGTTTATTCTATATGCGCTCTTATTTTGGAACAACAGAAGGCCTATGAAGAGGCCTTCTGTTGTTCATTCTCAAAACTGCACTACTCCGCCTACAACGTGGTAGGTGCCAGGTGTGCCATATTGAAGATCTCCGGCATCATCATAGTAATAGCTGCCGGCATAATACACCTCACCGCTGTATCCAAAATCTACTACACCGCCGCTGACATAATACCAAGTACCGTTATAGTAGGACAGACCCGTGTAGCTCCAATCTACCACACCGCCGGACACATAGTACCAGGTGTTCGTTTCGGTATAGTACGTCAAGCCGATGAAATCCCAGTTGACCACACCGCCAAGAATAAAGTACCATCCCGATGCGCTGTATTCCATATTGCCGGACGCATCCATGTACTGCGCTCCGCCGTGCCACGCGATGCCGTTATAGCCGAAGTCCGCAACGCCGTTACACACATAATACCATGTCCCCTGATAGTAGGACAGGCCCGTGTAGTCCCAGTTCACCATACCACCGGACACGTAGTACCAAGTATTCGTTTCGGCATAGTATGTCAAGCCGATGAAATCCCAGTTGACCACACCACCAAGGACAAAGTACCAGCCTGCTGCGCTGTATCCCATATTGCCGGACGCATCCATGTACTGCGCTCCGCCGTGCCACGCAATGCCGTTATAGCCAAAGTCCGCAACGCCATTACGCACATAATACCATGTCCCCTGATAATAGGATAGACCCGTATAGGCGAAATCCGCCTGACCTCCTGACACATAATACCATGCACCGTTATACGGCACCAAGCCGATATAGCTCGTATCGACCACACCGTTCACATAGTAATACCATGTGCCGTTTTCTTCTACCAGACCGTTCCTGGGCGGCTCTGTTACCTCGCTGTAGACCGCTTTGATCGTGGCAGGATAGCTGATCGTTGGTATGAAAGGAGGCAGGACAAATGTGGTCTCGGAAGCCTTCGCATCTGCAAGCTTTATCCCCCAAGGTACATCCCAGTGATCGAATTTGTATCCCGCAGGCGCTGCAGCAGCCGTGATGGTGACCACATCACCGTACTCCTGCGCCGCGCTGCTGATACCATTTTCCATCTCAAACGAAAGGTATCCAATATCCTTTCCGAAGTAATACTGATACCGGGCATACGGTTCGTAAAAAGGCCAATTCTTCGCCCGCTTTTCTTCCCACCTGTCCTGACTATCCTCCCCATCTCTGCCTCTATCGTGGCAGACACGAGACAGTATACGCTTGCTGAAAGCATCCTTAGCGATGGTCTCTATACTGTCCGGAAATCCGATAGCCATCAGTGACGTGCAGTTGTAGAAGGCCATCTCCTTTATGTCTCTTACGCCGTCAGGCAACTCGATGCCGATAAGGCTGGTGCAATTATGGAACGCATGCGCTCCCAGCTCTATCCGGGCAGGATACTGCTTCCGCGGATAGGGCTCCTCAAAGGTGATCCTGAGCAAACTTTCACACCCGGCAAACGCATAGTCATCTATATGCTTTACACTCTCCGGCAGGGTAACATAGACAAGGCCCGATGCATTGAACGCACTGTTCCCGATGGTAGTTACCTTTTCAGGGATCTCAATGCCGGTCAGACTTGTACAGTTGCAAAACGCACTCTCGCCAATTTCCTTCATGTCCTGCGGCAAAACGGCCTCCTGAAGACTCTCGCAACCGTAAAAGGCCTGTTTGTTTACAGTCGTCAGGCTTTTCGGGAGCGTTATACTTGAGAGCTTGCCGCAGTCCATGAATGCGCCTTCTTCCAGATATTTCAGCGCACTGGGCTTCACCTCTATCGGCGAGTATCCGCCGCCGAACTGAATAACGCCGCCGCTGCGGCTGTCAGGAAATGTCACACTTGACAGCTGCGTACACCTGGAAAAAGCGTAATCACCGATACGGATCACGAACCCCGGAACTACAAAGCTCCGCAGGCTGGTACAATCCATAAACGCATGGCTGCCGATGGACTCCAACCGGCAGGTGAGTTCTTTGTCTCCCAGTTCCGGACTTATATCACCGCTCTTATAAAATTTGACCTCTGACAGTGCCGTACACCTGTAGAATGCATAATCTCCGATGCTCTTTGTATAGTAGCCCAAGGTGATGGACGGCAGAGATGTACAGTCGGCGAAAGCATAATCTCCGATCGTACTTAAGTGAGAATTCGCTCTTATGTTCACTGTACGCAGGGAAGCGCAGCCGGAAAAGGCCCTTTCATATACTTGGCTCAGATACTCCGGAAAATCGACAGACCTCAAATTGGTACAGCCGCTGAAGGCATATTTGCCTATGGAGGTCAAGTTAAATGCCGAGTTCTTCTCACTGATCGAATTCAGACCTGTGCAGCCGCGAAACGCCCCATCGGTGATCTTCTCCAGCCTCCTCGGCAGTTGAAGCTGTCCTAAGTTCGTACACCCTTGAAATGCACCCACACCAATATCCTTCACAGTGTCGCTGATCTCTATGCTGTTGATGCTGGTCTTTCCGGCAAAGGCGCCTGCGCCGACATTGGTCACGCCGGAGGAAATGACGACCTTGGAAAAATACCGATTCTTCCAAGGAGTTGTTGCCGCCACCACTTCTCCGGTCTCTTCGTTGTAGCTCTCCATGTAGCTGTACATAGCGCCGCTGCCTGTGATCGTCAATGTTCCTCCGCTTATTGACCAGTAAACATTGCTGCCGCAGCAGTTGCCGCTGCCGGTAGTAGATGCGGTTTTGACACCACAAGTGATGCCGGAGTCCGCTACTCCCTTCACATTTCTCCATTCCTGATTGCTGCCGCTATATATTACTTCCGTTAGATTGTGGCATCCATCAAATGCTTCTGTGCCTATCTTGGTGACCGTTTTACTAATCGTGACCTTTTTCAGGTTTTTGCAACCCTGGAATGCAATGCGCCCTATACTGGTCACGCCCTCGTTTATAACGACCTCCTTAATCGAGTTCTTGCTCTGCCACCAGGGCATACTAATGCTATTTGCATAGTCAGGCATATCTCCCGTTCCTGTGACGTAAAAAGTAGACCCGGAAAATCTATAACCGGTCGCCGCCCATGCCACAGTCGGCAGCAGCAACAGCACCACGATCATTCCCAACGCTGCCGTCAGCAAGCTCTTACTGTTCTTCATACAGCTGCACCCCTTTGTTTATTCTATATGCGCTCTTATTTTGGAACAACAGAAGGCCTACGAAGAGGCCTTCTGTTGTTCATTCTCAAAACTGCACTACTCCGCCTACAACGTGGTAGGTGCCAGGTGTGCCATATTGAAGATCTCCGGCATCATCATAGTAATAGCTGCCGGCATAATACACCTCACCGCTGTATCCAAAATCTACTACACCGCCGCTGACATAATACCAAGTACCGTTATAGTAGGACAGACCCGTGTAGCTCCAATCTACCACACCGCCGGACACATAGTACCAGGTGTTCGTTTCGGTATAGTACGTCAAGCCGATGAAATCCCAGTTGACTTCACCGCCAAGAATAAAGTACCAGCCCGGTGCGCTATACCCCATGTTGCCGGACGCATCCATGTACTGCGCTCCGCCATGCCACGCAATGCCGTCATAGTCGAAATTTGCAACACCATTACACACATAGCGCCATGTCCCCTGATAGTAGGACAGACCCGTGTAGTTCCAATCTACCACACCGCCGGACACATAGTACCAGGTGTTCGTTTCGGTATAGTACGTCAAGCCGATGAAATCCCAGTTGACTTCACCGCCAAGAATAAAGTACCAGCCCGGTGCGCTATACCCCATGTTGCCGGACGCATCCATGTACTGCGCTCCGCCATGCCACGCAATGCCGTCATAGTCGAAATTTGCAACACCATTACACACATAGCGCCATGTCCCCTGATAGTAGGACAGACCCGTGTAGTTCCAATCTACCACACCGCCGGACACATAGTACCAGGTGTTCGTTTCGGTATAGTACGTCAAGCCGATGAAATCCCAGTTGACTTCACCGCCAAGAATAAAGTACCAGCCCGGTGCGCTATACCCCATGTTGCCGGACGCATCCATGTACTGCGCTCCGCCATGCCATGCAATGCCGTTATAGCCGAAATCCACAACGCCATTGTGCACATAGTACCATGTCCCCTGATAGTAAGACAGACCCGTGTAGGCAAAATCCGCTTGACCGCCGGATACATAGTACCACGCGCCGTTATACGGCACCAAGCCGATATAGCTCGTATCGACCACGCCGTCTACATAGTAATACCATGTGCCGTTTTCCTCAACTAAGCCGTTTTCCTTTTCAATGGGTGGTACAACAGGCCCGCTTACCTTCAATCGATACGTATTCTTGATGGAGTCCGGAGTATCGCCAACAGCAAATTTCAGCATTCCATCTTGAACAACCGCTTGGTATATGTTGTCCCCGCCTGAATATACAGAAGATATGTCTACTTTAGATAATTCTTCCGTCATCAGATCATAGCGATATACGGTATCATTTGTGTTGAACCATAACGCACCATTGTCACAGGACATATAGGAATTGACACCCCAGGAGGAGCCCTTCAAGTCTATCCATTTACCTGCAACACTGCTCGCGGCAACCTCTGCTCCCGTCGTCCAGTCCCGCTCTATCAATTGTATGTAATATTTACCGAAGCCCCCCGCGCTCTTATGAGAAAGGTAGTAGGCCGTCGTATTGTCCACCATACCAATAGCAGAATTGCAGGCAGACCAAAACCAGCCCGCGTCATACTTAGTGGACGTACAGTCGTAGTCATCCACCCAGCCGTAATGCCCCGAGCTTTCTGCATCAGCTATCCCTATATCGCTCCGCAGGAAATTCGTATGTAGGGCTTGACCGAGTGTGTCATTTACAGGATCATCCCATGTCACATCCACATGATACCAGTCTCCATCGAGCTGCACCAAATTCCAAATATGGTTCATCGCCTCGCTTGCTGAGGTTGCACACGGAACGCCAGCACGGTTCAGGAGATCCAAGTAGGCCATAGTGTAACCCTGGCAAACGGCAGCTCCATCAACGAGTGCATTATAACTGTTGTAATTCGAATAAGTAAGATCGTATTCCGTATGCTGCGCCAAATAGTCATGAAGTACCAGCGCCTTCTGCAGTGACGTCATACTTTCGTTCACACGATTCAACGCGGATGTCACAGCCTCCTCATAAGCAGCAACATCTTCCCTCGAATAGGCTTCGTCATACGGCAAATCATAGCTCAAAATATAGTTGCTGTCTACGGCACAGCTGATAGAGCTCCCCGAATAAAATAATTCGGGATGCCGATTCAAGACATCTGCGATGAATTGAATTCCCTCGGTCCGTGGAATTTTATACTGAATGACATCGACCGTGGTCTCCCAGTTTTTGAATGCGTTGACAATGGCTGTTTCCGCACCTGCATAGTCCGCCACAGAAAGGTATCTGTGCCGAAGACCCACGTTTTCTTTATAATCAGGAAAACCGCCGTACTTGTAGAGATAATTGCTGAGGTCTGCCGAGATTGGAGTATCTCCAACGAGTGCCTCCTCGGAATCTTCCGCGGCTGGAAGGGCTGCCTCCGCAGCAACCGTTGACCCGAGAGGTGTTTCTTCCGTAGAAGAGTCTTCTTTACCGGCGGTCTTGCCTTCCACAGAAATTCCTTCCTTTGGCGAAAGGTCTTCTTTGAAAGAAGTCGTTTCCCCATTGGAAATCAGCTCATTGGGGCTACCCTTCCCTGGATCAGCTTCCTCCGGTGCAGGTATTTCTGCTTCCACTAATGCTTCCCCTGCGGCGCAGTCACTCTCCACAGCTACTTCTTCCGCAAATACCTGTGCAGGCAGCAGCGTCAGAAGCAGGGAAAGTACGATCAGAATACTGCTCAGTCTCTTTTTCATCGGTACACCTCTATTCTCTTTTATTGTCAGCAGTGTCGAATTCTATATTCCCGCACGCTCATATTGCGTGTATCCTTTTCAGACATAATGGGGCGATCCATTCCCTGCGGCAGCGGCCACGGAATAGCCAACTCCGCGTCATCCCATGCAATGCCGCCACAATACTCCGGCCGATATGTACCGCTGCACTGATAGGTGAAAATTGTACCGTCCTCCAACGCCATGAAACCATGCGCGAAATCTTCCGGAACGAGAACGGCCTTGTTTTCTTCAGCCGTCAGCAAAAAGGACACCCACTGTCCGAAGGTCTCCGAATTTGGACGAAGATCCACCGCCACATCGAACAGACTCCCCTTAATTACATGTATCAGCTTTGCCTGCGAATCCACTGTTTGAAAGTGCAGTCCCCTCAGGACCCCTTTATCGGATACGATCTCGCTAGTCTCGTTAAAAATCTGGTCGAGCCCGTGCTCTCGATAAGTCTCCTTCTCGTATACTTTTTTGTAGTCGCCGCGAAAGTCTGTAAACAGATGCGGTGTAATTACAAATAATCCCTTGATCTTAGGGTGCTCCTCAAATGTAAATGCCATAAAACCTCTCTCCTGCCATTCTTACCCGTTACCGATACAGGTCAGCCCTGCTGTTTTCCATTGGCAAACAGCAATTTTTTTATTTTTTCCCAAAGTGCAGCGCGCCGCAGGAGCGCAACAGAATAATACACAAGCAGTGATGCACACAGTACATACCCATAATGAACGGCATAACACAAACGCCAATCTTCCGGATATGGCAAGACCCCATACATATACGTCACACTCTGCGAAAGGAAGATCGCCATGCTGAATCTCCCCAGGAAAGCCGTGACCGGCCCGGCAAAAAACCGGTTGACTGCCGTGTCGAAACCCATGGAGATCACAATAAGGCACACAAATATCCCGATCTGAAGCGAATCGTTATGCCCCCTATAAAACTCCATCAGCAGGAGAGACAGGAAAATAAGTGCGATCTGCAGAGATGATGCCATTGTCTGCCCGATTTTTGTCAGCCGCATACCTTTCAGCTTTTGCGCGATCCAATAGCAAAACCCGCCTAAGCACAAACCGGCAATGGCCCGGAAAACGCCCAGTTTGCAGAAGGTAAACTGATTTACCACACCAATATTGCCATTGACAACCATAAAGTACCCATAACAGAATACAGCGATCAGTGGGGCAACGGCGGCGACAAAGGTTTCACGGTATCTTCGCATCAGCGGATATACCGCTATCATCCCAACCATCAGTGCGGAAAGATACCAGCTTGTTCCCACATAGGCATTCGGCGCACTTTGCCCGTTGGCGATCCCGGTCATTGTCAGTAAAAAAAGTTGCGGAATACCCGCTAACAGGTTATAAAAGCCGCGGAATACCCCTGGTTGGGTCTTTACGGTATTAACGGCGAACGCGATTAGCCAGGACACTAAAAAGTACGGAAAAATTTTTTTGAACTTCTTACAGACCACCTCTACGGTGGTTTTTCCGTCAGTGTCCTCTCGCGCTGCAGCGTAAAGGAAAAAGCCGGAAAGAATAAAGAAAAAATCTGTACCAATATATCCTCCGATCAAAGGAACATGCTCCGGTCCTGTCGGAAGAAGCATAAAGTGATGACTCACTATGCAAAGAGCAAAAATAAATCGGCACAATTCAATATAGCCGTTGCGGCCATTCTCTCTCTCTCTCTCTCTTCTCACAGAAACCCTCCATCGCAGCCCTCCGTTAATGGTCTCAAGCGATTTCCCCGATACATTCTATCAGCCCACTCCCTATGGATCGTATCCCGTACTCTCCATTCTCTCATAGGAAATGGTAAGAATATATCTCCGCGCCCATAGCAATGCCATCCGTCAGCGAAACCTCAGGATGCCATCCGCAAGTCGTCAGTTTTTTTGTACTCATAGCTCCGCCGGGCCTTTGTGGAGCCGGCAGAGCCTTATCCGCTTCATTCTTAAACAGCAGACAAACGGCAGGGTTTACTTTTACCGCCGCAACGGCAAATTCTTGGATGGACACGAACTCATTTGCTGCGTTATATGCCTCGCCATTCTCCCCATCAAAGAGGCAGGCGAAAATACCGCGGACGACATCTGTCACATAGATCATGGAGCGGTATACATGTCCCGCGGACTGCAAAACGATGGGTTGGTGCTCCGCTACATTTCGAATGATTTCGGAATAGACGCGGTTATCGTTGGGAGAACTTCCGCCATAGACAAACCCAGGGCGGATGATCCGAATAGGACACGCATATTTGCGCCATGCCGCACCGCAAAGAAATTCTGCAGCGCGTTTCCCGTAGGAGTAGGACGCCCGATTAGAGTTCCAATCCTCCGGGCCGCGGAAATCCTCATCGATAACCTCCTGCTTTTCCGTTCCATTCCCGTAAACCGTAAAGCTGCTGACATAGGTCATGCTGACGCAAGGTTTGCGGCGGATAAATGTAATAAGGTTTTCCGTTCCCAGCACATTCGCATTGAAAATACCGACAGGATCCTCATCAAATTGCTGCGCACTGGCACCGCTGGCTGCATGGACAATATAATCAAAAGACTCCTCCACACGGATGGGCTCACAAACATCCTGTACCATGACCCGCAAATCGCTGCGTTTCAGCAATGCACCGTATCTCTGTGCGGCTCTGTCTTGGCTTCGAACCATAAGTGTGATTACATTTCCGTTATGATTCTCATCATTCATACAAAGCAGTGTCAGAACAAGATAGTACATGATAAAGCCGTTACCGCCGGTTATCAGAAAAGATTTTCCCCTTTGCTTTTTTAATGAGTGATTTTGAATCATACGCAGCATGTCCTCATACTGGCTGCTGCAGACCATTTCTTTAACCTTCATCGCTCCACCTCAGAAATCTTCATTTTCATCAATATAGTAGGTATTCAATCTTTTCTCAGCCTTCTGCGCATTCTTTTTCGTTTCCACTTTTTTATATACACAATAAACCGCTACGATCACCCTGTAGCACATATACCACAGTATACCGGGCCGTTTACTGTATATATCATCAAAATCAGAAAGTGAGATGGACTCGCCGCTGACCCTGACTCGCTCGTCAATAGCCCCTAACGAAAAGCGCCGGTAGTGACAGCTTCGGAATAGTTTTCCCAGAACACGATTTGCTCTGCTTTTCCCGTAAATGTATTCCCTGTACTCAAAATTGTCCCGAATGACCCGACGGAGAGAATCTTTGCCCATCATGCTGTTTATACCCCAACGGTAAAAACCGATAGGAGAAAGGGTTTGGTATGCTTCGTACTCGTTTTCCAGCCTGTAAAACAGCATCAGATCTCCGGAGATACCATGGCTTTCGTTAAACCCGCCAATGTCTATTACCGCCTGCCTGCGGAACGTACTACCGTTCGTAGGCGCTGCGCCTCCAATATGCGCAAGTACTTTTACATTTGAATGAGTCAAATGATAAACCTTCATATCTATGGGGCAGCTTGCGTAATGCCTGTCAATTTGCGGAACATCCTCTTTGATCTCATCCCTGATAGGGTCATATTCGACCTGTATATAGCTCGCCGCGATAGCCCCTATCGGCCGTTCCTCCGTGTCATACCCACGAATCAATGATCCTATGGTCTTCAGTGCATTGCTCATCAACAGATCGTCATCGTGTAGCATGACGACCCATTCTCCCCGCGCCAGCAGAAAGCAGCGGTTGAAATTATCTCCGACCCAGATATTTTCGGAGTTGCGATAATATAGAATTCTGCTGTCGTTTATTTGACGGACAAGTCGCTCCGTATCATTTTCTTTCCCGTCATCTGCCTCATTGTCTACAATGAGAATGTCCCACAAAAAGTCTGTGGACTGTTGTTTCAACACGGAGTTCAACGCTTCCTTCAGCAGATGAGGCCGCCGATAGGTAGGGATCACAACCGTGACCCAAGGATCCGGGATGATACGTTCATCTCCCCATATCATACGGGATTTCACATGGGCGCATTTGCTGAAACAGTCTTCTTTTGACTCGTAGTTGATCATAAAACACACGTTCCTATCCTGCTAACCGCACAAACAGATCTTTGACTTTTAAAATTGCCTTGCCGAAAAATCCTGCAGACTTTTTATTTCTGGTCACATAGATCCCATACAGCTTCCCTGCAATTCTTTTTGGCATGACAGCCGCGAAAACATATTTCCATTCTGGGGTATCTCCAACTTCTAAAAGCCGAGCTTTATTTTGCTTATAGCGCGCAAGGCAAAAATATCCTTGTGCGCGCTGTCCCAGTAGGGAATGTACATGGAAAGGTTGAATGTCCGGCGTTCTGAAACGGACCGCTGCTCTCTTTGCCGCAGAATAATCCTCCGGCAATCTGTTGACCGCATCATACCAATCATGTCCCCAAATCTGTATAGCATCTCCGCATTCGCAGCGTTTGACAAAAGTATTATCCCTGCAGAAAAAGGTCAGAGATACCAGCAGGCCCATTTGATATTCACGTTCCGCGATCTCATGCAAGGTGCTTTCCATCAGCCAGTGCGTCCCGTTCCTGCCGCTTGCCGTATGACGCTCCAAGATCGTCGCCGCCAAGGATGTCCTCATAATATATTGACTCGGGTTCGCCAACCGGTTGCTGTTCTCCTCAAAGAAATCCGCAGGCTTCTTATATTGAAGATTTCTCCTGCGGTAGCCGTTGCGGTATAACGCATCTACCATCAGCAGGTCTGTCCCATTGCGCAGTGCACAAAGCAACTCATAGTAGCACTCATTGATGGTCGGCACAAAGTCATCATCAAGTACCCATATGTAATCATAGCCCATCCCCAACCGATAGGCCTCAGCACGCATCTGCATAGAGTCATCGACGGCCATGCGCGAAGCCCGCTGATACGCCAGATTGATAAGCCCGCTGGCCTGGAATCCCCTTACGCAGGCTGCTGTCCTGGCATCATTGCTGCCATCCAAAATGATCCAGTCGATGCCGCACTTCATCATACCCTTCGCGCTGTGGGACAGCATCCTTTCGATCCGCAGTGGGTGAGCCTTCGTGATGGTAATGATCACGATCTTGGTCTTGCGCCGCATACTCTCTCTCATCGCGCAATTGGCGGAGATCTCATCAAAGGAGTATGCCGCCCTACGCCTCACGCAGGAAAGGATCCCCACCAGTTCTTCTGCAGGAATACCGTTCTTCAGATAATAGTCCGCATATGTATAGGCGCATCCTTCTTGCGCAGCGCAGAGGTAAAAATATGCACTTTCAGACGATATCATCGGCTTGATATGCTTCAAAAGAAGATCCTTTAGATAGTCCAGCGCACACAGCAAATACCCTCTGCCGCATCTTTCGTTCAGCAGGCGGCAGGCGTTTACCGTGTCTATCTGCGGCGCGCTGGCTGACAGGCCTCCGACGGCAGTATCCACCACCAGCTCACGGTCCGTAGCCGCTGCAAGAAATATTGTAAAAAGTTGCGGAAGGAATTGAAGGTTATCACGCCCCTGAAACCCAATCGCGATATCATCCGCCAAATGCCGAGCCATGATCGACAGTGTGTTCTGCAGCATGCTTTCCGTCATAAGGCCAGAGCGGTCAAAAAGCGTACAGCACCATGGATGAATATCGTTCAGTGCTACCATTTTTTCCGTGAAGCACTCGGCATCATACTGTGCCGGTTCATCGATCATGACGGCCACAAGATATCCTTTATCCATCAGCATCCGGCAGTACTCCAAGTCTTCTGTTTCGTCCTCTGATGTGAAAAACATCCGAATAATGTCGACCGTATCCTGAGCCCGTTCCGGAATAGAATCTAAACGTGGACGGCTGTATCTGTCTAGCAGCAATGCAAATAGCTGTTCTCCATTGCGCTCTGCTCCAGCGGGCAGCCAGGTAGTTTCCCAAATGGTGCAATCCACGCCCGCATTATAGCTGCAAAGCAGGCCGCACTCGACAATATCCACACCGCTTCTTTGCAGAAGGGATCTCGCCGCTCTGATATCGCTCTCGCCAAAACGCCACGCCACCCGCTCGCCGCCAACGCTGAATGTCGTATCGATGACGCGGCATCCCTGTCGTCTGGATATAAAACTATCCATCTTTTGCATTCCTTCCGCTATTCTGCTTTCTTTTTGCCATACGTCTCCAGGACCGCATCGATCTGCTTCTTGTCAAAAATGATCTTATACTTCTGGGGTAAATGGTCCAAGACATAGCTGATCGCATCGTTATCTAAATGCAACTCATGCACCATGTAGGTGGTGCAGCGCGGGTTCGCCTTATGCATGGCCGTGATCAAGAAGGGAATGGAGTAGCCCCAAGCTTCCTGGGCATAGATGTCCTGAATGTAGTTATTGTAGACATGAAGCATCGGCGTCAGATCATATGCCTTGCCATACTGCTCGTTCATATACTTGGCGATCAGTTCCAAATTCAGATTTCCTGCGCCGCGGCCAATACCGTAAACACTGGCATCAATAATAATGTCGCGCTCAAAGTTCTCACGGAGGATCGCCTGTGCCACAGCCATGGCATGCATCATGTTGTTGTGGCCGTGATACCCTATGGATATCCCCTTCGGCAGGTTTTCATCAGCCAAATGCATATAGTGCAGCAAATCCTCCGGATTATCTGTTCCCCAACTGTCCACCACATAGATTGCCATGGGATTCAGCTCGGAAAAGTGTCGTACCATTGCCACAAATTCCGCCTCGCTGTATTGATTCACGCGTACAGGCTGAACGCAAACTTTGTACCCCTTTTCAACAAGACCTTTGCAATACCGATATCCTTCTTCGAGCGCATCCACTACTCTGCCATCTGGCAAGGTTTTATCCTTCCAAATGATCATTCGGATAATATCAATACCGCTTTCCTCCGCATGCGGGATATTCTCAAGAGGAATTTCGCTAGAAAGCTCACCCATTACAGAGTACAGCAGCCCTTCCTTCTTCTTGCCTACAATCCGCATCGCTGTCGCCGGAGAGGAAAAAACCGTCCTGTCCTTGTTGTCAGGCTCGTTTCGGATAAAGCCCAATTCAAGCATTTCGACATTCGTATTTTCCAGCTGATGCACCATGTCATCAATGGCTTTTTCGCCAAAGGCCCAGTTGTTCAGATACCCTCCATCTCTAAGGGTACAATCAAGTAAGCTTACTTTTCCCATAATTCTTTATCTTCCCTTCATGCACAGTGCTTCACGCACCCCTTCAATGATCCGTTCCGGTGTCAAGCCATAAGCCTCTCGCAGGAACCCTACCGGGCCGGTCTGCCCGAACTGGTCTTCCACGCCCACTCTGACTACAGGAACAGGCTTCGTTCCGCAAACCAATTCCGCAACAGCACTGCCCAAGCCACCAATTACATTGCAATTCTCCGCGGATACGATAGCCCCTGTTTCTGCGGCACACTTCAGAACCAGCGGCTCATCCAACGGCTTGATGGTGACCGGATCCACGACCCGAGCACGGATTCCTTCTTGCCGCAGAGCCTTGGCGGCTTCCAGCGCGGAAGCCACCATGATGCCGGAGGCTATCACGGTGACGTCAGTGCCTTCTGCAAGGACCTTGCCGCACCCCACTTCAAACTCAGTATCCATCAGATAGACATCCGGCATGTTTCGCCTTCCCGTGCGGAAATATGTCACGCCTGACCGATCTTTCGTGTTCCGCAGCAGAGCGTGGAACATGGCCGCATCTGTTACATCGATCACACACGCTTCCGGGATCGCACGGATAATCGCAACGTCCTCAAAGCACATGTGTGTGCCGCCGTTATCGCTAGCCAGTATACCCGCGTCCGTGCCGATCAAATGCACACTCTTATGGGCATAGGCTACGCTCACGGCGATCTGGTCATACGCTCTGCGGGTGACAAATGGCGTAAAGCTGTGCACATACGGTTTGTAACCGGCTAGACATAAGCCTGCCGCAACGGCGACCATATTCCCCTCCTGAATACCACAGTTGTATACTCTGTCAGGCCGTTTTTTCCAAAGATCGGCAGTGTTCAGGCCGCGCATCAGATCCGCATCCAGATAAACGACCTTTTCATCTTCGTTCAACATTTCTTCCATCCATCTGCTGAACAGCCGATTGATGTCCTGTTCCGCCGGGCCGCCGGTATAGCGCAGATTCATCATCTACCCTCTCCTCCCATCATTCTAGCTTCTTCGTCCAATTCTGTAAAAGCCCTCTCCGCTAAGTCTCTCGGAACGCCTATACAGTGATTGTCCGCGATCTGCTCGATACAGGGAATGCCCGCTCCCTTGACCGTGTCAAGTATGACGATGGACGGCTGCCCCTGCGTACTGCGGGCTTCTTCAATGGCGTGATATATCCCAGGGATATCTCTGCCGCCCACCATTTGTACGTGCCAGCCAAAGGAACGAAACTTCGCCTGTATGTCCCCCAATGACATCACGGCATCGTTGGTACCGTCGATCTGCTTTTTATTCCAATCTAAAAACGCGATCAGCTGATCGAGCTTATGATGCGCAGCGAATAAAGCCGCTTCCCAGTTTTGGCCCTCGTCAAGCTCACCATCGCCCAGAATGCAGAACACATTCTTGTCATATCCCGACATTCTCGCTCCCAGAGCAAGTCCGCATGCAATGGACAGTCCCTGTCCAAGGCTTCCTGTAGTGGCATCTATGCCAGGTACACGTCTGTCACAATGCCCCGGCAAAGTTGTATTTGCACAATTCAGGGTCGACAGTTTTTCGTAAGGGAAAAAGCCCTTTAATGCCAGCGCAGCATAAATTGCCGGTCCGGAGTGTCCCTTGGAGCAAACCAAATTGTCCCGCTGAGGCCAACTGGGATCTTCCGGACGGACATTCATAACAGCGCCATATAAGACTGCCATCAATTCCGCTAAATCCAGCGTTCCGCCCACATGGCCGCCGCCTTTGGACGAAATCTCGTACATGATTGCTTTACGGATTTCCCACGCAAGTCTTTTCAGTTCAATTTCATTCAACATATTCTTCCCTTTCCTTATCAACCCGTGTGCTTCTCACCGAGGTGCAGAACTTCACATATTATCCAGCCGCGTATAGAGCTCCCTCGGAAGTGCCGGCGATAGATCCTGACAAGGTACTCCCTGCGGAAGTGTCGGATGCAGCGGAGTGTCTTCCTCTATCATAAGCTCGAGTATCAGCGGATTTTTCCCTACCTCGAAGTCTATCGCCGCGTCTGCGTCTGCTGCGTTGATGCGGTGGTATTCGAATCCGTACACCGCTGCGATCGCCTCAAAGTTCGGATAACCATATCCGCTGCTGACCGTGGTGTGAAGAAGGTGCTCTCCGTAACGGGCCTTTTCGCGCTCCATAATCATGCCGGAGGAGCGATTGTTCAGTATCACCACCGTCACCGGTAATTGCTCCTGTGCGATCAGCTGCAGCTCCTGCATATTGAACTGCATTCCCTGATCCCCCACAAAACAAACAGATGGCCTGCGCGCTGCGTAATACGCACCGATTGCCTTAGGAAGCGCAGAGCCAAGCGCGCCGAAGGATCCAGAATACAGAATCCTGTTGCCACAGCAGGCATAAGCGTACGCGGTAGTCACCCAAAAACTGTGATTTCCTACATCACAGGTGAGCGCCGCGTCTTTACCGGCCATAAGAATGATCTTCTTTATTATGGCGACCACAGGTATCTCATCCCTGCCCTGCAGGACGTCGCGCAGCCCTTTGCAGACATTAAGCCAGTCATCGCTGCCGGAATAATGCAGATCCTTTTCCTCCAAAGCACGTAAAAAGTCCGCCGTGTCCGCTGCGTATCCCACGCTGTTGGGTATCTCGCGCTCAAGTTCCGCCGCGTCCACTTCAATGCGAACCGTAAATGACCGCTCTACGATAGGCCGAAAGCTCTTTGAATTTGTAGGGAACGCCATTCGATTGCCCATCGCTATGATCAGGTCCGCTTTGCTGAGGATAAAATTGCTGTGCCTAGTAGCGCGGCTTCCTACAAAACCGAAATACTCCTCTGCATCCGGAATGATATCCTGTCCCGCGCGGCTGGAAAGTACGGGGATCTTAAATTCTTTTGCCACCTTTTTCAGGATCCGCACACTGCCTGTGTCCCGCACGCCATTCCCAATTAGAATCACAGGTCTCTTTGCCATCTGGATCCTTTTTGCCGCATCCTCGGCCGCTTCCGCAGCTTGGCCGGCTTCATGCCGCACGGCGGGCTCACTCTGTAGCTCGACCTCCTGGTTCAAAACTTCGGTGAGAATATCCAAAAAAACCGGTCCTTTTCTGCCAGATACAGCACAGGCATAGGCATGCATTACTTCACGCTGCAGATCCGCAATGCTGTCGACCCGCACAGCATACTTTGTTACCTGCTTTGCTATGCCTACCGTGTCAATCTCCTGATTGTTCAGCACACGCATATGCTCGTTGCGCGCCGTACTCGCATGTGCGGTGAAAAACATCGTAGGGATCGAATCATAGTAGGCATCTGCCATAGCGGTCAGCATATTTGTAAATCCCGGTCCCCGTGTGGCATATGCCACACCAAGCTTTCCTGTCGTCTGCGCGTATCCGCAGGCTTCATAGGCGCCGCCCTGTTCGTGATAACACAAATGCGGCGTGATCTCCGGCGACCTTTGATCTACGGCGTACAGAAAATCCATAATTACCACACCAGGAATCCCGAAAATATCTGTTACGCCTTTCCCAATCAGGTAATCAATGATCCATGCGGCACCTTTCATTTACACATTCTCCTCTCCTTTTCGGTCACTTTATCTCCATGAATCCAGCTCGTCATCATAAACACGCTGTATTTTCATGAAGTCCGGCGGCAATTTGTCAAACCAGGCAAGATATCCGTCGTCGCAAGCTCTTTTGCCGCCGTTATTGATCTGCCATCCCGCCGGTACACGGCAGCGGAACAGTACCGCCACATTATGTCCCCGCTCTCTAGGAAAAACCTTCTCCTCATCCACACCGCGAATAACGTTCTTTACAGCTATGGGCTTTTCTTCCCATGCAACAACCGTGCCGATCTCGCGCCGCGATGTTTCTTCAATGCAGTGGTGGAAGGTTTCTCCGTAATGCATACACCCTCCAGGTATATGCCAGCTGTCTGGATACCAAGGGTCATGTCTGCGAGCAAGCAAAAGCCGGCCCTCCTCATCGGTTATCAGCAGATCCACATTCGCCAAAGGAACCAGTCCTGATATCAGCAGGAACAGTTCCTGCGGCATTCCCTCATTCGTGTTCAGTTGAGCCTCTCGTAGCGTTTCTACCGCTACCAGTTGCTCAGGCGTTAGCTTCAGCATTTACTTTCTCCTAGGAAATCCTCGATCTCCCGCTCCATCTCGCCGGCTACATCGCCGCCGGCCAGCCAAACACGCGTCCACTGGCAGGTTTTGGCGATAGCTTCGTCAATATGCCAGCGAGGCTGCCAGCCGAAGGTGGTCTTCAGCTTCGTACTGTCCAGCTTCAGGAAGTTCGCCTCATGCGGCGCGTCAGCCTCCGCCTGATTGACCCAGTCAAAGCCCGCGCCCCATTTTTCCTTGAACAGCTCCACCAACTCACCAGTAGTCACGCAGTCGCAGTCGTCCGGCCCCACGTTATACCAACCGGCAAGCCGCCCGTCCTCATACTGCCGCTGGGCAATCATCAGATAGGCAACCAACGGCTCCAGCACATGCTGGTACGGCCGGGTGGAGTGGGGGTTCCGCACACCGATGGGCTTGTCCGCCTGCACGGCGCGCACACAGTCCGGCACAATACGGTCAGCAGCGAAGTCGCCGCCGCCGATCACGTTTCCGGCGCGGGCAGTGGACACAGCCACACCGCTGTTGGCGAAGAAGCTGTTGACATAGCTATGGGTCACCAGTTCCGAGCAGGACTTGCTGTTGGAGTACGGGTCAAAGCCGTCCAACGGCTCGTTCTCCCGATACCCCCACGCCCACTCGTTGTTGTGATAGACTTTGTCTGTGGTAACATTCAGAACACTTTTCGTACAGGTGCTCTGTCGGATACATTCCAGAATATTGACCGTACCCATCACATTGGTTTCGTAAGTGTACGCTGGGTTTTTGTAGCTCTCACGGACGATGGGCTGCGCCGCCAGATGCAGTACGATCTCCGGCTGTGCGGCATCGAATGCCGCTTTCAGTGCGGCAAAATCGCGCACATCTCCGATGACCGAGGTCATGTCCTTTTCCACTCCAGAGATGGCAAACAGGCTCGGTTCAGTGGGTGCGGGCAGGGAGTACCCCGTGACCTCGGCGCCGGCCATGGTCAGGATCTTACACAGCCAGCTGCCCTTAAAACCCGTGTGACCGGTGACAAACACCCGCTTGCCGCGGTAGAAATCCAAATTCATGCCGTCCATCAGTCCGCCCACACTTTCCACGGAGCTTGTCCGCTTGCCCAAAGCTTTTCCAGCATAGCCATTTCTCGCTTGTCATCCATGCATTGCCAGAAACCTCGGTGGGTGTAGGACATCAGCTGTCCCTGCTCTGCCAATGTTTGAAGGGGTGTACGCTCAAATACACAGGCATCGCCGTCCAGCAGGTCAAAAACCTGCGGCTCCAGCACCATATACCCAGCATTGATGAGTGCACCGTCCGCCGCGTTCTTTTCGCGGAAGGAGCGAACGGCGTTATCGCCACCGATGTCCAGCACGCCCTTCTGCTGCTGTTGGATCACCGCTGTCAGCGTGGCCAGCTTGCCGTGTGCGCGGTGGAATTTCAGCAGTTCTGCGATGTTTACGTCGCACACGCCGTCGCCGTAAGTCATCATAAACGGCTCATTCCCCACATACGGCTGGATACGCTTGATGCGCCCGCCGGTCATGGTGTTCAGACCGGTATCCACCACTGTGACCTTCCACGGCTCGGCGTGGTTATTATGTACGGTCATTTCATTCTGACCGTGGGTAAAATCAAAGGTAATGTCACTGGTGTGCAGGAAGTAATCCGCAAACCATTCCTTGATCATGTGCTGCTTGTACCCCGCGCACACAATGAACTCGTTAAAGCCATAGCTGGCGTACTCCTTCATAATGTGCCACAGAATGGGCATACCGCCGATCTCCACCATGGGCTTGGGCCGGTACTGGGATTCCTCACTGATGCGTGTGCCGAATCCCCCGGCAAGTAATACAACTTTCACTTGTTCCTCTCCTTATCCTGTTTCTTTGCAATGTAAGCTTTATATAACCAGGGTAAAACTTTCTCTCCAGATCTCGAAATCAACCAAATGACCCAAATCGGCACATCTGAGACTCTCTTGAAGTATACTCTGTATCTCTTTACGTCGGCCAAAGGCAGGTTTCCCGTTGCTTTTAACTTCAAAAAACCCTTCAGAGAAAACAACCGTCCTCTATTCTGTTCCTTGATCACAAACTCTTTCACCGGATTGTAGTATCCCGGCAGTGCATCGACTGCCTCTGGCCATATCACCGCCCACTGCCACAGGACATCTCTGTTTGCCATCCAAAAGGCCTCCGTGCGCTTCGGGTTAATATGATAGGCACCTTTCTTTCTCAAGGCCGCCGTATGTATCGGCTTCTCGGAAAACAGTCTTAAAAATGCCATCGGGATCCAAAATGCAAAGCTATCCGGTCGTAATACGGGATACTTTGCAGCAGTCTCTTCTATATGCTCACACCGCAGGATGTTTGAGCCAAGCAAGGTCAGCAGCCATCCGCATTCCTTGAAGAAGGTGCAGCTGTCAGTATAGTATTCGACTCCGTCCGCACGCGGTTTCCACACATTAAATTGCGTACTGTCAACTGCAATGTAATCCATATCCTGTGCCATCAGCATTTGTATATCGCCCCAAAGCAGTGCTATATCAAATACCGTGCCGTCGCCCGAAAACCAGAGATACTTATATTGACCCATATACCTCTGACACGCCGTGAAAACCTTCTTATCCAGCGCACGCAAATCGGCTTCATTTCCCTCATACCGATCATAGTGCAGGTATTTCGCTGCTTTTGGATTCTTTGCTGCGAAAGCCTCCACTACGATCCTCGTGTCATCGTTTTTGCTGCTGTCAAAGACTACAACATTTATTTCCCGCGCTGCAAACGCCTCCATCTGCGAAGCAAGGTAGTATTCCACGCATTCCGGGCGATTGTAGGTGGGGATAATGAACCCTAACTCTGCTGCCATATAGCCTCCGCGATCACTTTTTTCCGCCTAAAAGGTGTGATAATCTTGACACAGTGACCGTTCCAAGTATGTTGCGAAGTGCCCCTACACCCCATGTCCGCCCCCGGCCAAACACACTGTTTTCTCGTGAGCGTGAACGCCAGCTGCCATCCATGTGATGAACTGTTACCGATGCAGCAGGGGGTTTCCCCCACACTTGGCACAACGCATTTGGCGAAAACACTACCTGCGGATAAACCTCTACCCCTTGCAGATTCTGCTTTTTCCCATTGGTCATGAGTCCTTTGCTTTTGCACAATTCTGTCAACCTAATCACATTGGGCGTACAATTTTCCACACCATTTACGATAAAATGTTCGCCCTTATAAGAATCAAGCATTTCTTCAATAAGATAATGCCCCCTCTCTGCGCCTATTACAGCGGTTGACAACGTGTCGTTCGTTTCAAAGCCAAGAAATGCTTCGCCCTTCAGAAACGGCGTAATTGGTTTGAGCATTTCGATATCGGTATCCAAATAGACTCCGCCATAGTGAAAAAGAACATCCAATCGGCAAAAGTCAGAAATAAACGCCCATTTTCCCGCCCGGTATGCCTCCTCCACATATTCATTTTTGTGGACGTCATAATTATCCTCCGTCCAACAGCGAAAATCATACCCCGGGCAATTACATCTCCATGTTTCGATGTAATTCTGTACCTGCTTCGGTATAGGGTTTCCTCCAAACCAGCAGTAATGGATCGTTTTAGGAATTGGCATATACTCCCTCCTGCGGCATACCCATCAATCCACCTTATATCTATCGCACACCTCTTGTGTTTCGCCGTACATTTTCACTTCTCCACTGTCCAGCCACAGGACATGGTCGCACATCTCTCGTATCTGACTGAGGCTGTGGCTCACGAACAGTACTGTGGTGCCGCCGCTCATCAGCTCCATCATCCGCGCACGGCTCTTGGCTTGAAATGATTCGTCGCCCACGGACAGTATCTCGTCCACAATGAGGATCTGCGGATTCACCACCGTGGCTACCGAGAACGCCAGCCGCGCCATCATGCCGCTGGAGTAATTCCGAATGGGTACGTCAATGAAGTCCCCCAGCTCGGAAAACGCGTGTATCTCATCGAATTTTTCCTCCAGAAATTCCTCTGTGTAGCCCAAGATCGCGCCGTTCAGGAACACGTTTTCTCGTCCCGTCAGGTCAGGGTCGAAGCCGGAGCCAAGCTCCAGCATGGGCACGATGTTCCCGTGACAGGTCACGCTGCCCTGCGTGGGCTTCAGGATGCCGGAGATGCACTTCAGCAGCGTGCTCTTGCCGGAACCGTTGCGTCCGATGATGCCCAGCACCTCGCCCTTATGCACGTCGAAGCTGACGCCCTTCAGTGCCCAGAACTCATTGGTCTTGATCTTTCCGCTGATCTTCCGCGTGACGAATTCCTTCAACGACAGGATCTTGTCATCCGTCAGCCGAAAGCGCATCGCCACATCCCGGGCGGAAATGGTAATATCGTTTTGCTCCATACTCCACCTCACAGATACAGCACGAATTTATCCTGATTCTTCTTAAATACCCACGCGCCTACTACCAGTGCCGCAATGGCGTACAGCAGGCACTGGGCGTACATGGTCGGCTCCGGCGACACGCCGTCAATGATGCACGTCCGCACGAAGGTCACGTAGTAGTACAGCGGGTTCATCATCACGATGCGCTGGGCGGCCTCCGGCAGTGCGGAGACCGGATAGAAAATGGGGGTCAGGTACATCCAGATGGTGGTCAGCACACCCCACAAAAACTGAATGTCCCGGAAGAATACCATAGCCGCCGACAGCAGCATCCCCAGTCCCAGGCAGAACAGTGCCAGACACACGAAGGCATACAGCGACAGGACATACGCCGGTGCGGGCAGCAGCCCGGAGATCAACGCCACCACGATCAGCGGGATCATGGAGATCAGCAGATTGATGAGGGAGGACAGTATCCGGGTCAGCGGATAGATATACTTGGGCACGTAGACCTTGGTGATAAGGCTGGCGTTGCCCACGATGGAGGTCAGTGCCATGCCGCAGGACTCGGAGAAATAGGTGAAGATCACGTTGCCGCACAGCAGGTAGACGGGGAAATACGGTATGTCGAAGCGGAACAGATTGGAGAACACCACGTACTGCACCGCCATGTTCAGCAGCGGGTTCAGAAAGCTCCAGAACACGCCCAGCACCGAGCGTTTGTACTTCGCCTTGAAGTCCCGATCCACCAGCTGCTTGATGAGGAACCGGTACTTCTGCACAGCGACAACGGCCTTCACCAGCGCGCTGGGCTTTCCCTGCCGCCAGCGACTGTATGACCAGAACAGGTACGCTGCCAGCAGCAGCCCAAACGCCGCCGCGAACTCCCAATAGTGCAGCCCCGTCCAGATATAGTCCTCGCCACCGGCGGAAAAGCAGAGCGTCCCCGCAGCGGCGGAGCCGTTCAGGTCAAGAGCGAACCCCTCCTCTTGGGCAGCGGAGGTGTTCATCATGGGGGACACCGCGCTGCCGGAGGCGGAATCCGCCCACAGCCGCAGCGTCAGAGGCACACTCACCAGTCCCTCCAAGGGCGTATCGAAGGTCAGTGTGGTCACGCCGCCCTCGGTGATGGCCGCCGCGTCAAAGGTCTGCTGTCCCAGCAGCTCCTCGCCGCGGTACAGCGCCATGGTCACCGTGCCGGCGTTGGTACGATAGTACGTGCCCCACTGGACGGACACGCTCTCCAACCGCTGGATCTTTGCGTTGAACGTCTGCTGTACATATGTCCCCTGTACCAGCTCTATCGTCCCCGCCTCGGCGGCGG
>ERZ1026844.580-NODE-580-length-26032-cov-4.198560_pt1 | contig 26032 bp, 37 predicted proteins | sample MGYA00380152_ERZ1026844 | MGnify/ENA primary metagenome ERZ1026844 (study PRJEB33269, sample SAMEA4719788) | human gut metagenome | biome: human-associated habitat; feature: organic feature; material: feces | place: Cameroon | collected 2013-10 ... | reverse complement strand
ATTGCATTTATCGATATAGTAGGTGCAGAATGGGTTGAAAACGGGTTATATACGGCTCTTTTTGGTGCGTTTGCCTAATTCAGTTGCGCAATAATGGGTGTTATTCCGTTATAAGTTTTTGTAAGTCGTTATAACTTCTCGGGCAAATGTCGTAAAAAGTGTCGTAAATAGGATACTAGTTGAGGATGATCTTGGATTCTAGTGATTTCATGCTGTCTTGCTTTTGGGTATCTGTGACGTTGTTGTAAATCTCAAATGTCGTAGAAAAATTTGCGTGCCCCATTATCTCTTGAATAATCTTGATGTTCGTCTCGTTCTCACAGTATCTTGTGCAGAACGTGTGACGAAGGATATGACAAGTGATTTTGGGAAGAAGCACCACGTCTTCTCCCAATGATTGTTTTTGGGCGGCCTCCTTGTTATATGCTCTGCATATTGTATCTAAACCGTAATTAATACTTCCATATTTATATGGCCCTCCATTCTTTGTGACAAATACAAAGTCGTTAAAACCGTCGATGTTTTGGACACAGTTTCTTCCTTCGTTTTTAACGTGCAATAATGCGTTTCTGACTTCCGGCATCATGGGAATGGTGCGTTTGCCCGATGTCGTTTTGGGAGTGGTTACGCAGCTATGGCATTTTCCGTCTTGAGAGATGTAATGTACTCCATGCCGTATGTGAATTACATTCTTTTCAAAGTCGCAATCGCTCCATTGCAGCCCTGCCACTTCATTCGCTCTACAACCTGTTCCCAAAAATACAGTGATTAGCGCTACCCATCTGTGCCATTTTTTGTGTGTCCGGAGGTAATTCAAAAATGCAGATTGTTCTGATACTGTTAGAGCATTTCTTTTTTTATAACCCGTGCCGGATGGATATAGGTATTTTACGACACCAATGGCAGGATTGGTTTTCACATACCTTTGAGATTGAGCAAAATTGAAAACAGATGTGACGATTAAATCGGAATACCGAATTGTGGCGGGCTGAATTTTTTGAGACAATTCAAGGTAACAGTTCCGAATGTCGCTGCTTGTAATCGCTCCTATTGGGTTGTCTCCAAAGTATGGATGCACCCTCTTCATGGCTACATCATAACCGCACAATGTAGTTGGTTTTAACTGTTTTGACTGAATGTAAAGTTGGTAACATTCATTAAATGTAATGTTTTTCCCGGCGTTTATATCGATGCCGTTACCAATTGCTTCTTCAAACCTATTCTCTATATCCCGGAGCGATTCATTGCATCGTTTTCCGGCGGGTACTTTATCCGTGTCTACCAGCTTCCAGCTATAGGCGCTTCTTCTTACTCCTTTTACGTCAACGTATTTATATTCGTATTTACCGTCCTTTCTTTGGGATTCTCCTGTGCGGAGGATTCTTCCTTTTGAGTCTTTTCTTTTCTCTGACATCTGGATTCCTTTCTGAATTCGACAGAAACCCAGCGATAGCATATCTAGTATACCATAGCCGGGTTTCGTTTTCAAGTCAAATTGCGTTTAATCTGTCCACGTATTCTTCAAATTTTTTTCTTTTGAACTGCGGGCGGTTTCCGTTCCATAAGAGGTATGGAGCGTTCGCGTTTTCGTCCGCAATCCGGCGCAGCTTTTGTTCGCCGATGCGGAAGTATGCCGCCGCTTCTTCTACTGTCAGAGAGTATTTTTCCCAAATTGGGACAACATACTTTTCCGACATCTCATACTCCCGTTGATCCGAATCCGCCTCTATCCGGGTCTTCCATTTTTTCTACTTCCTTAAATTCAATTTCTGGCTGACACTCCACAATTCGGAACTGGCAGATTCTGTCATTCTCTTTGATCACGGTGTCCCGTGTTGCGTAGACAGGCATTCTCCACTGGTCGTTGTCGCCGGAGAACTTGGTATCTATAACACCTACGCTGTTTGTCATGATGATTCCGTAATTCTTAAAGGTTGAACTGCGCGGGGCGATGTGCGCTTCGTATCCTTCCGGAAGTTTCATTGCTATGCCGAGAGGAACAAGTGCAAAGTCTCCCGCTTTTAGAATTACAGTTTCTGCCGCCCGGAGGTCGATCCAGTTGGATTTTTCTGCACCTCCTATGTATTTGAGCTTGTCTATATTTTTGTTGAAGTACTTGATTTTAATCTGCATAGTCACCTCTTAAACCCGCAGAGAAGATAGTCGAGAATGTCGGCTACATTTCCGCTGTGGATTTTATAATCTTCGCAGAATTTTGTGTAGAGGTCGCGGTATCTCTTCTCGGCGTCTTCAATCTCTCTCCATCTGGCGGCGCGTTCCTCTGCAAGTTTCTTCTTCCGCTCCGCCTCTGCTTTTTCCTTTTCTGCTCTCTCTTTGCTTTCTGCTTCTGCAAGCATCTTTCTAAGTTCTGCTACTGTGTAGTTGTTCTCCATTATTCTGTTACTCCTTTGTAAATCTTATAAATCATGTATTCTTCTGGCGTTACTGCGTATTCGATGTAATCGCGCAACTCGTCCGCGCAATCGTGTAAGTCATCTGTGTTTTCTGTCGCTTCTAAATAAAGAATAGCTGCGAGCACACATCCAACGATGATGATCAGCGCGTAAATAAGTGGTCGTTTCATGTAGCTCCTTATATAACTATCAATACTATCCCGGCGAGAACATGGATTAGGATGATTATGGTTGTTGTGAGTTTTTGAAAAAACTTTAAGTCAAGATTCTTCCACAGACTCAGTATCGAAAGACACAGAAGCAAAGGCTCACTTATGAGGAACCATCCCAGAATAATTCTTAAGATGTTCATTTCTTTTATGTTACCCTCCTCACGTTATCCAGAATGTGACGTGATGGACGAGATCATGGTGATAGGAACAAAAATCTCGCCAGTCGTACAGAATCTTGGAGAGAAAATTGTCAACGGTGTGGAGGTCGTCAAGGCTATACGGTGAATTTGATTCGTCGTATTCCTTGATTGCGGCACGGATGTTTTCGCTCCCTTGTCTGATCTTAGGAATCACGTCGGTGCAGAGTCCGTTATTTGCTTCGTTTTTCCATTCTAATCCTGTAAAATCTACGATGATCTTCCGGACGTTCCATGTGACATTTGCGCTGCGCCAAGCCGGTACGTACAGATCTGTGCCATGAACGCGCACTTGAAATGAAATGTCATAACTCATTTTCCCCCCACTCCTTTCTTATGGCGTGAATTGCAATATTGTATGCTTCGTATCTTTCTTCTTCTGTGTAGGTAATTTTTTCTCCGCATCCGGGGCGCTCGTTTTTCAGAATCTCTATCGCGTCTTCATATGGCATATCACGTTTTTCTTTACGTCCCTCTGTGTAGGCGAATAAATCTTCTGTATGCCCGTTCACATAAATTATCGCAATCCTCTCGATATCCAGTTGGTCGTTGTCTTTATATTCGGCTATGAGTTCTTTGCGAATTTGCTCACGCTCTCTGTCTCCGTATGAGATCTGCCACCACTTTTGCAAGTTAATAATGTGTTCAACTTGCTCCGGCGAGAAAAAATACATATGGTCTGTAACGACCTCGATTCGTTTGTCTCTGTCCGGATGTGCGCTGCCATAGAATCTGCATTGACACATATCCAACGGATAATTACAAATGGGGCATTTCGTCATTTTGATAAACTCCAATCATTTTTTGAACGTTCTCATAAGATTCTTTCACACAAAACGTTCTGCCTCCTTCGCATTCTATAGCACATCCCGTATTATTTACCGTTGAATAGATAGCGTAGATTTTATTTACATTTAATGTAAGCTCCTGCCCGCTTAGGAAATGAACGATGATATATTTGAGCTCCGGAGTCGGTTCTGATTCGGGCTCGTCCACATCCGGGATCGGCATCCAATGCGTTACCTCCTTCTTTATCAGAAGATTATGGGAGTCATCGTACTGCTTCCACCCTGAGCTATGATTGGGGTGGCAAAAAATCCATCCATGGGACGTATACTTCCCGACGTATATTTCTGGCTTGGTGGCCAGTAGCTTATGGTCATTATCCAATAAGTCTATTTTCATGCGTACAATCACAGTGTCTATAGTATCCGGCAATCGATCTTTTACGTCAATCCATTTTGGCATTGGAATCCTCCTTTGAAATAATAGCTTCTCCTCCGGTATGTATCGCTCTGAGCAAGGTTACATTTGCCTCCGGGATTTTGTTGCTCGGCGCTCCCGTTACGCTCGTGGGATAATTGATTCTTATCAGCGTTTCCAGATGTTCCACTTTGCCACTTAGTTCATTCAGGGCGGCGAGGATTATCTCTATATTTGTTGCATCTCTGGCGGGAACCTCTATCTCTCCGTCCCAGAATTTTTTCCGGCAGTCTTCGCAAACCCATGGACAATCGTAGAGACTTATATCTACCTCTTTGTCATATGCGGTTATACAATTTGTCAATGGGTATCCGTCCTCGCAGAGCTGGATGTTTGGAAAAATTTCTTTTATGGCTTCAAGTCTTGTCTTTTTCATAGCTCTCCTTTGTCGCATTCATGAATGATTTTCGGCTTGTCTCCACGAAAGTGAACTATAACATTTGTTACCTTTAAAAGGCAGTTATCGCATAATTCATAGTCATCAAATACAATATGCGGCTTGACCTTTGCGGCAGTAGATTTCGCCCAATCTGTATCTGTTAATAGTGGGATTCTGCGTGTTACCAAAAAGTTTTCTTCTTGCCCACACATATCGCAAACGTATTTTGTCGTCTTCATTCATCTCTCCTTTGGTTTCTATGTCTTTTTAAGTGGCAATCTATGCAGAGCGTGATCAGGTTTGACGGTTCGTCCCCGCCGCCAGACGATACCGGAACAATGTGATGTACTTGCAGTTTCCCGTCGTCTATTGGCAGGAAAACGCCGTGCTCATTTTTATACGCGTGAAACTCTCCGCAGTCTTGACAGGTGAAGTTATCCCGGTACAGGATCCGCAGAGAGTATGCGTCTCTGGTGCGACCCCACACGGTTTTCTTTCGGAACGCGTCTCTACACTCGTTGCAACAATATGCCTTGCGTCTTTTTGCGATTGGGTTGCCGCACCATTTGCAGAAGCCCGGCTTTACATATGATGGGACAGGGAAGTATATCCCGTTCCCGTATGCTTTTGCCGCCTTATATAAAGGAGGAAACGGGCGGTGGGTTCCGTTTCGTTCCCAGTAGCGTTTGTAGTTCATTGCATTAAAATTCGATTATTTCAGGCATTTTCGGTTTTTTCGGCTCTGTTTCCTCGCAATCCGGCAAAGCGTACTCTTTCCTCAATTCCGGTAACGGCATCCAGTGCGACACAAACTCACCTTCTCCAGCTATGTCTTCGCTGTCTATAAGCGCGTTGCAATGGATGGTATTGCCGAAACCTATCTGCACAATCCACAGCCTTTGTATCGCGTCGTAAAAAGCCGGATATACAAATCTATTGTCATCACCGTCCCAAAACTCAACGAGATACCATTCCCACATTACCCATCCGTCCCTACTGCGTTTAAGCTCGGGAAGTTTATCACCGACGTAAATCCATTCAGTCATGTAATTCACCTCAAATACCTTTCCACAACGTGGGGACAATTGGCAATTTCGCGATATTTCGTGTTCGGTATTTCGCATCCCGCTCTGTGGACACAGTCAAAGCAAACTCTGTCGAATATATCTTCAATTACGTTATACTCGTCAAAATTGTCAACATAACCACCCTCGTTTCTTACGTATCGCTCTACCAAATTACAACAACCCGTGTGATATTTGCTGTCGAAAACATCTCCGCTGTCGCTGCTCACGATATGCACATACCTTTCTCCTTTAGCAATCATTTGATGGCACAGATCGCATCTGTGTTCTTTCCGTGCGCATGGTGTTTCTTCTCTGCGAAATTCATCCATCTTTTTCATTCTCCAATTCCATATGTGCGCCGCAATAATGGCAACGGGCAGATAATACCTCTCGCATTCTTCTCTCTAATGCCAGACAGCCGCAATTAGAACACTCGTGTTTGCCATGATATTCCGGCGCGTCCATTCCTTTGTTTACTACCCACTTCGCATATACTATCGGCTCAACGAGACAGACTGGCTGCTGTTTAATAATGTGTACGATCTCTTGTTCGGAAAATACGGGCTCGGTCGGGGAGCGATAATGCCCGGCGTCGATCCAGCTGATGAACCTGTCCGCGTTTATATAGGTTGGTGTTTTATTTGTCATTTTCACCTCATTATCGGAAGTGCTTCACGTTTCGGCAGTTTTTGGATTTCATTACCGATCTTCTCTTTTGAGGGCATTTTGTTTGTGTCTGCGACCATATCGTCCATTTCCAATTTGAATTACATTGGTTGGGTTTCCTTGATGCAGACAGGTCGGATTTGTTTTTTAACCTCTTGCGTAACTCCATTAACAATATCAGAATGTTTATCATCTGAAAAGCGATAGTAATGGCTTGTATATCGTTCATTCCTTCACCTCTGCGGGCCAATGCGTGGTTCTACAGTCCTTGCAGTTTCTGAAGTTGCCGCAATCATAATGTTTATCGAGCGAAAACGGACACGCATCTGGAATCCCATCAAGGGATAGATTGGCATCCGGAAACGCCGCAAGCAGTACATCCTTGTTCGTCCGCTTCGGCTCGTTCATTGGTTCAACCGGGTCTTTCTCCAATTTCGCGATTCTTTCGGCGAGCTCCTTGTGAGTTTCGAAATTCCGTCTGGGTGAGTTTCGAAATTCCGTCTGGCTAAATTCGCGTAATATTAACGATTCATTCTCCACTCTGGTCTCGAGTTTAGCGAGCCTGTCTTCCAACGTCGCGATAGTCGCATATAGATCACTTGATTCTTCTTCGCTCGATTCCTCCGGATGCTCCGCTTTCTGGCGCTCCTGCTCCGCTTTCTGGCGCTCCTGCTCCGCTTTCTGCCGTTCCCGCTCCGGTTTCTGCCGTTCCTGCTCCGCTTTTTCCGGATGTTCCTGTGTCCACCGCTCTACGATCACAACAAGCTGTTTCGGATTGTCTGTTGAGATTTTGCAGTCGTTGTGATACGCAGCGTTAAATGCAGGGCACACGTAGCATCCTTCGGGCGTGCTGTTATAGTAACCGCACATCCTATTCCTTTGCTTTATGAATTCCACAGCTTCCATGATTACCTCTCCTCTATCCAATACAATGCGATATGTTCCGCCATTTCGAATAGCTCTTCTTTTGTTGTGGATACATTTTTGAGCATTTCCTGATTGTATGGCGCGTCCATTTCTTCGTTGAATGCCTCGCCGTAATCGCGCCCGGATTTCATTCCGGATTGGATTGCGGTCAATGCGTTCTCCAAAAGGTGTGTTATGTTACTCATCACCGAGTCCTCGCTTTTCTTCGTAGTGGAACACGATTGGAACCATTACGGTTGTTCTCTGTCGCATCCAGCGTTTTTCGGCTGGTGCAAATCGATCATCGAATTCATTCACTACTACAATGCCGCCAATAGTATAAAAATAGTTATAATTGGTTACATCTTTTGGTAGACCAATCCTTTTGTCATAAGTCTGCAAAGTCAAAATTTTTACTAGACAATTCTCAATGTTTTCATACACGAATAACAATGTTCCATCATGTATGGAAGAACTGGTGGTAAAATAACTAAAATCCGCATTAGGGTTGTATGTAACTTTTACGGTAATATCACCTTTTGGATTGGCACTTGTATTCTCCAAAACTTTCAAAACTATAGATACTTGATTGTTCTCGTCTAACTTTAAAAACTTTTTTGGCGAAATTTCAAAGACATTATCGAATGCAATATCCAGATTGGTATTCTTCTGCTCCAACACTCGATATTTTATGTAATCTAAACTATTGCCCACTTTGTTTCTCCTTCTCCGTTTTAGCACGCCAAATGAATGAAGTCATTTTCTAATCTCTTGATAAGCATCGGCGCGAACGTGTTGAACATTTGCTTGTTCAAGTCCTCATAGGTTCCATTATTATCGATATGATAATCGAACTCAAAACCTTTGAGGGCTGTTTCGGACGCGTGAGCCTGTTGATCCGGCGTTAAAGCAGAAGGGAATTCTCGGTCTACTTTAACGGAAAAAACTTCGGGCCCCGGGCGAAGGTATTCATTCAGAAAAGAAAACTCGTTCGGAAAACGAAAGTCCGGGAGAAGTACGAAGTCCCATCGATCTTGAAAGAAATCAATCATATCCGCGATGAATCTCACCCAATAATCCTCATCTTTTTCTCTCACAACGTCTGTTCCGATATGCTGCAAAAGCGTCCGACCTTCTTCATCTTTTATTCCGTCCCAGTCGAAGAACGTTTTTGCCACGTACTTTACAAGATCGGCGTAGTGTGCCACGAGAACTCTTTTATGGTACTGCTCCGTGAGGATTTTGTCGAGGATTTTTGCCACGGTGTCTTTGCCGCTACCGGCGCGTCCGGCGATACAGAGAATAATCATTGCTCGTCCATCCCTTCGTTTTTCTCTCCTGTAATGGGATCTATGTAAAAAGTCTTTCGCGCGAGGTTGATAAAGTAATCCGCGCAGTCGATACACAAGTCCACAGTGATTAACTCGCCGTCGTATTCACTCCCATAACCCAGCTTCTTTGTCAAGTGGGCATTGAAGTGGGTGTCATTCTCGTCGAATGGTTTGCCGCAGTTGGAACAGATGCGTTGTGTAGACATACTCAATTCGTCCTTTCTATTGCTTCGATCCGGTCTTCTTCATCGATGATTTTTTCGTTATAGATGATACCGTTGTTAAAATTTTCAATGGCATCTTCTTCGCACCGGGCGTATGTAACGCATTCTTTAATGATTGATTCTTTATAGGTGATGCAATAAGATTTCCAAAGAGGATTATCCTCCGGACAGCCGGGCGTGTGTCCGTATTCCTGATCGCAGACGGGGCATCTCATAGATCTACCCCGCAGTCCGGACACGATGTTCCTTCCAGCCTTTTGCCGCAAATCGGACAGCACAGCTTTACGGATGTGTCTGCTCCATGCTCGTTATACTCCTGTTCGGCCGCGACAAGGTTGTTCTTCGCCTGTTCGTAGTAAGAGCCTTTGAGCTCCACGCCGAGTCCTCTTCTGCCCATAAGCACCGCATAATAGGGGACGGAACCGATCCCGGCGAACGGATCCAGAACGATGTCGTCCGGATTTGTCCACAGTTCAATACACCGCTCAATAACACCGCGCTGAAGCGGACACACGTGCTTCTCGTCCTGTTCCTCTCTGGCGGATTTTCTCTGTAATGTATCGCTCTGACGGATATCCATCCAGACCGGAGACGCGTATCTCTGCCATACGTCCACAGGGAACGTCTCGTAATCGTGCGGAATCGGCTCGGGATTTTCACCCGGCTTTCTGAAGGTAACTACATAATCCGGGATTCCGTTACGGCACATGGAGCTGTCTTTGCGAATCTGCTTATGGAGAAGTCCGAGAGCTTTGGTGCGCTGCATTTCCGTTACGGGATTCTTCCAGATGGTCACCTCGGAATGGAAAATAAAATTCTCTGACTGGAATACGCGAATGATGTCACCGCGAAAATCCTTTAGTCCGATAAAGCCGTCGCGAGACTTCATGCTCGGCAGATTCATACAGTGCATGGAAACAAGCCGCCCCGGCATTGTAATGCGATACAGTTCCTTGATCAGGTACGCGAAGATTTTCTGGAATTCCTCGTTGTCCTTACAGTTGCCCATGTCCCGGTCGCTGTTGGAATACGTGTACAGGTTGGCAAACGGCGGAGAGCTGATTGTATAATGGATACTGTTATCCGGAATGTCACGGAGGACTTCCACACAGTCCCCGTTATAGATGGAAAATCTGTCGCTGATGTACTGGTTCTCTACGTTCTGCATTTTATTTTACCTCTCCTTATACTGCCGTTTTGAATCCGAACTCCGCCCACTTGGGAAGTCTCATGGGTTTATCCGGGTGATACTCGGTCATGATTCTATATGTACCCCGCAGTTCCTTTGCGGTAATTTCTTTGGTATGCGCTACCATTGCAGCTCTCATCTTTTCATGATCCGCCTGTTTGCGCTGAATGTTTTCTTGGATCGCGCCCTCTTTTACGGTCGTTACAATGTATACATTGACTTCCTCCGGCTGTCCGAACCTCCAACACCGACGCACAGCTTGATAATACTGTTCATAGGAATCGTTCAGCCCGAAGAAAATCATGTTGTGACAGATTTGCAAATTTAAGCCATAGCCGAACATCTGTGCTTTTGTCACCATAACCGGAATGTCCGTCTCCATCCAATCGCGGAGAAGGGAAATCTTTTTATCGTTCGGGGTTGAGCCTTGAATGGACACGCAATTTTCTCCAAGTGCGTGCGCAATCGTATCCTGTTCCTTATTGAGATCGCACCAGATGATATACTTGTCTCGCGTCACGCCGTCTCGTTTTGTGAGGATCCCTTTGTTGTAGAGGAAGTCCATGATGTAGGAAACTTTGGCGTCGATGGATTCCCGTTTTGCGTTTCTTCTATCGGTCAGCGTCATACTGCCCGGCGCGGGAGATTCGGTAATATCTTTATCGATGCAGCATTCGATTGTGTGCATAGGCGGCAGGTCGTAGCCCGACTGGTCGTAACCGATGTCTTTGGGATTGTCCACGAACACGCAGAAGGATGAGAGCCATTCCCAGAATACCTTTTCAGCGTGCCCTTTCAGTCTCCATTTAGAAGTCTCGCCGCCGTCGTGGACGAAGAACATAGAGAGCATTTCGCTATAGGACATAATGCCAAGGAATTCAGAATGGTTGCCAAGCTCCATGTAGTCGTTGGGAGCGGGTGTGGCGGTACACGCGAGACGGAACGGAGTCATGCAGAAGTTATCAATGATCTGCCCGCGCACCTTTCCGGTAAAGGATTTGAGAATACTGGATTCGTCAAGGACTACACCGCCCCAATCGATGTCCGGGAATTTATCGAGCTTTTCGTAGTTGGTTACGTTGATGCCGTTATCGTTTACATCCTCAGCGGTGTTGCACAGCGTTACGTCGATTCCAAATTTCTCGCCCTCGTGAACGGTCTGCGTGGATACGGCGAGAGGTGCTAAAATGATTACGGGTTTTCCGGTGTGCTGTTGTACGTGATGCGCCCATTCGAGCTGACAGATGGTTTTGCCTGTACCGCAGCTGGCGAAGATTGCCGCGCGTCCTTTGGCGAGTGCCCAGCGGACGATGTCTTTCTGGAATTCAAACAGGTTGGGGTTGAGGTCTTTCTTCTCTACATGGATGGAATCCGTCTGGGATTTGATTGTGGTTCTTTCTCTAATGAATTCTTCGTATGTCATATATCCTCTAACAATTTCATTCTCTGCGCGGTTGCAACAACCATTTCTGGAGTTCGAGCTTTGTCGTCGATGTACATGTCTGCTCCGATTTTGCGACAGTCGTTACCGTGTAGATTGACGCGCTCCGGCAGGTTTTCATTCACAGCGTCGAATAGTAGTCCATGTTCACTACACCATTCTAAAGCGATCTCTAGATCCCGGTTCTCTCTACAGGTATACAAGATGAGTTTTACACCCGCTTTTTTACAGACTTTTAACGTGTTGATAAGTTCGTAATTGGGAGAACCCGGAACGGGGTAATCTCCGCCCCGCTCCAATGTTCCGTCAAAATCTACTGCTATTACGTAATCAATCTCCAATAGAGTCCAGCACCTCCTTGACGCCTACGAGTCCGGAATATCCCTCGCCATCGCCGGATGTGATGATTGTCTTGACGGACGGGTTGATGGCTTCTACAGCGGATTGCTGAACGTCGAGCTTTTTGTTCTCGAAGTACTCTTTGGTATAAGCTTTCTGCTTTTCAAGCTCCGCCTGTTTGTTCAGTTCCGCGATTTTGAGTTCCTGCTCCGCAATCTTTACGTTCGCTTCCGATACAGCAAGCTGAGCTTCGGCTTCTCTCTGCTTCTCGTATGCCGCCGCGTCTGCTTCCGTCTGTCTCTGGAGCAGTTCCTTTTCGCTCTGCGCCTTTTGCTGATCCACGATCTGCTGGTTGACTTCGTCCTGCTTTTCACGCTCCAGCTTGGCGAGTTCGACCTCGTTCTGCGCCTGTGTTTTCTTATCGATTTTTTCCTGAATGTCACTCGGCAGGATCAATGTGCCGATTTCAAACCGGACGAGCTCAATACCATAGGTAGAGACAAGCTCCTGAGACAACATGGAGAACGCTTCTTCCTGAATTTCGCTCCGGCTTGCCTGAATGTCGTAGACGGAATACTTCTGGGTTACGATGGAGAGCTTGCCTTTTACAAGCCCATAGATGTCGTTATCGATAATGGAGTCGAATTTCTTAGTCCCGAACGAGCGAATAATCTTTGCAGTGTCTGCTGCCTTTACGCTGATGTACACATCGGCGTCGATGTTCTTACCTTCTTTTGAACCGACCTGCATGGACATATCGTTTTTGTTGTCGCCCTCTTCTATGCGCGACCACGATTTTGCTACGATGGTTGTCGGATATTTTAGCACATCCTGCGTGATCGGATTCAACCAAATCAAACCGGTGCGCGGATTATTGATGACGGATGTGCCCTCAATGACGTTATCGTCTTTTCCAGCGGTACGGTCATAAACAAATCCCTCATACCCCGCGCCTACTGTCTCTGTACAGACGCAATAAAGACCTGCTCCAAAAAGAAGAACTGCGACTACAATGATAAGTGATGCTGCTTGCTTCATAAAAACTCCTTTATGTATCAATATTTAAACCAACTTAAAAATGTACGGATTCGATTATAAACCTCGCCCTCAAATGAGGACATTGGCACTCCGTTTTTTCCATTGTGGTAGACCACGAACAGCCAATAGATGAATCCGATTAAAAATACGAATAGAATGGCTCTCATTGGGTTCCTCATGCTTTCTGCCCATTTATGAACTTCAGGTTCTTCATCACGCGTGGGTAATAGCATTTGTCCTGCAAGTACCGTTCCTGCTTGCGCACCTGACCGAGCACCTGTGTGAGCCGGTTGGTGAAATCTGCGCCCGACGGACTCTTGAGAAGCGTATACATCGGCTCCAAAAGCCCCATTGTATCCTTGTGCATCCGGCGTTCCTTACGGACTTTTGCAAGCTGCGTGGAGATTTTGCCCCGGTCGTCGTATGTAGAAAACTCAATCGCGTGGAGAAGATCCTGCTGTGTTTTGTCGAGTTTGGCGCATTCGGCTTGCGCGTACTCGTAGTCGTGAATGATTTCCCGGAATCGGTCGGAATTGTATTTTACTTCATCGGAAATATTTTTCATTTTGGATTCCTTTTTTAATATCTTGTTAGAGCGTGTACGTCATTGCTTGTTTCTCCATCGGAATAATACCTGACAGGGATGTCTATGCCGGACAAGTCGCAGGAGTATTCGTCTGTATGTGTCAATGCAATTCCTGCTTTCCACGGGAAGTGGCAGAACGCCATGTTGTCCAAGTCTCTATGGATTCTGTACTGTAGCCCGGTTGGATTTAGTTCGCCGTATCGGAGTACACCTTGGAATGGATTTGTGACATTCGTCTTGTCATTCATATTGGGATTGAGAGTCTCTTTAGAGCACTCTTCGTCGAATCGCCCCGCGCCGTGTCTTGTCACATACGTTCTCGTTACGTAGCATAACTCAATAGAGATGGACGGAACGCTTTCGTTTTTCTCGTAGTTGCAATTGCTTTTCCCAAATGCCTTTTCGATAACCCTTACAGGTTCCCAACATCCAGTGTTACTTGGGGTGGTATTTTCCCCGAATAATGTCATGTTTTGATCGAGAAGAAGACCTTGCCCGTTTTCAAAAACGATGCCATTGTAACGGGTCAGTGGCTTGTAGTCGTGATCAAAGTAGATGTTTTTTGCCATCGTCTTTACGTCTGATAAAAAATGCTCCATAAGTTCCGGAGAATAAACGACAGATTTCCATTCGGGCGGGACGCTGGGGATTCCATATCGCTTCAGCCTGTTGATGAAATACTCGTCGCGGATGGATTTTAAGTATGAGATCTGTTTTTCCTCTTTCAGAATGCAAAACTCCTGAAATGTATATGGATAGAGGTGGGAGCTTTGTCTTGCTATCGTTTCCCAAATTCCCATGCCGCAGCTGCCATGCCGTTTTTCTTCTCTGCATTCTTCTACGATCTGATTGAGAATTACGTCGTATGGGGTAGACCATCTGCACTTTGCGTTCGCGAAGCAAATGGGGGCGGGGCTCCAGCCGTCAAGCAGGATTCGAGTACGTGCTGTTTCTATTGGCTGATACTGGACAATTTGCTTGAGCTCCCGGCAAAACTCCATAGGATTGAGAATGAAATTTTCCGGGTAGTACGTATCGGATAGAGCAAACGTGCCGGACGCGAAGTGTTTGAACACGTGTCTCTCGCCCGTTGGTGTAACAACTGTGTGCCCTCTCTGTGCGCCGCCATTGCTCATGACTGTAATGGCTCTTTGTCCGGTTTTGAGGAACTGACGGCAGAAATAATCCGCCATCAGCCCCTTTCCTTCGTCCCCAAAATTACTGCCGATTACAATTTTTACTTTCTTTTTCTCCATGTTACCAAGAGATGCCGTCTGTCTGTGTTGGTTCTGTTGTGCCCGCACTGGATTTTGTAACGATGTCCACAATGGTATCCGCGACTTTGTCTACGCCGACGCTGATAAAATGTTGATCTTCGAGAATGGAGGTAAAGCTCTTTTTTAATCCTTCGCCGCCCCACGGCATATGGTCTACGTGAATATGGTAAATGTCGTATTTCTTACGAGCTTCTACATACAGAGACGCAGTGGAGATATCTTCCTGAACACCGTCCCCGGTGACTTCTGCCAGAGGCTTTGCCGGTAAATACGGGTTCAGAAATTCATCACCCATTGTGATGAGGATTCCTTTCTTGCCACGCTTCCAGCAATCAAGATTAGTGTGTCTCGCGGCGAAATACCATGCCGCTGTGTAAGACTCGAAGTTGTTCCCGCCGCCACCACCTTCAAAGTAAATCTTATCGAGCTGCTCCGCGATGCGAATATCTGATTCAAACTGAGACGCTTGAATGGGAGAGGTATCGTATGCTAAATCGCCGATACCCATCACGAGAAATTCTACGTCTTTGACACTAGAGAAGAGATTTGTCATGACAGTGTTCAACTCGCTTGCAACAACCATAGCGGTACTGCCCATAGATCCTGTGACATCAAGGGCAAGAATCACAGGAATGGTATTCGGATGTTCCTCTGAGTCTCTGCATTCGCGCATTACGTTGTGCGGGTTGAGAGCTGCGTTCAAGCGTACGCTCTTATACATATCCTGTACGGACATTCCATCAAGGCTCACCGTGCCGTCGGTCTTCATGCTCTTACCGACCGAGCAGGAATACGTTACAAAATCTTTCTTCGTCCAAGTTCCGCCGCCCATTATACTTCCTCACTTTCATCTGCATCATCGGAGTCTTCTACATCGTCCATTTCATCAAAGTCAAACATGTCTCCGAACATATCGCCGCCCATGCCGTTCATCATCAACAAAGGCATCATGTTGCTCATCCCGCCGGAATTGTCGCCGCTCATCATAGAGGAGAGCATCATGTATTTCAGAATCTTGTTATTTTTGTGCTTGCCGCTCATGTCGCCGAACATAGAAACGATTTTTCCGTAGAAGTATGTATTCCCCATGAACACGTGACGCTCCGGGAGAATGGTATCGACGGTGGAATCTTCATAATTGATAACCGTAATGCGGTTCTTCTCTGTTTCTATTACGCACTTGGGCTTACCTGCTACTAAAATGATATCGCCGACGGACACCTTGTTGGTCGGGATTACGAAGAAGAATTCTTCTCCGGCGTTGAATACAAAATTGTCGCAGTTGGTGAGTCTGCCAGTCTTAACGTTATAGGACTTATATCCATTATCCGTCTTGACTGCGATTCCTCCACTCATAGAGAGTCTGCACATCCCAGGTGCTACCTTGCCAAACATACCATTTAATGCGTTCATCATTTTTTATTCTCCTTTATCTTGCATTTTCGTCCGCTTCGTGGAGCAGATCCAGTTCGGCTTTCAGCTCCGGCGGGAGATTTCTGTAGTATCTTGTGTTCATGTACGGCTCCATGTGATTGGAAATGAGCCAGCAGATTTTTCTTGTGTCGTATTCCTGCCACAAGCGACGAGTAAGGCATGGAATGGACAACCACGCGGAGTAGCCCTGATGCCCGTAGTAATGAGCGATCTCGGTCGGCTCTCCTCTAGCATTGTGGAAGTCCTTCACATAAGGTTTCCCGATGTCGTGAAGACTTCCGGCTATTAGAAGATCCATATCTGCACCAATATCGGAAAGATATTTTCTGACTGCCATGTTGTGATCGACGACCGTTAAGGAATGGTGCGGATTGTCTTGGTGGATATCGCATAACCTATTGAGATAACAGTAATACTCAACATGGTTGAATAGATAGGGTACGGTCAGATAGCACTCGATTTTATTAAATCCTTCATCGTAATACGGAGCTTGGAAGGTACGGATCATTCGGTCGATCACGTGCTCTCCGACCGTGCGCGTTCTCTCTTTATCGGCTTCAACGCATTTCTCTGGGCTGCGCCAGATGATCTGCGCGGTGACGGTTGTCCCTTTTGGGACGCTGCCAATAATCTGCCGCCGGGATTTTCTCGTCATATCCGTTGCGTCGTAGATTACGTTGAATCCATTCTTCAAGGCGTCTGCCGCGTTACTACACATTGTGCCGAATACTCTGCGCGGATCGTCCTGACATGTTTCGTCACCGAACAGTTTATTCCGTGTCTCGTCCGATGAGATGTGGACGGTATCATCTGGGTGTTCTTTGAGATATTCCATTGCCCATGTGGTTTTACCGGCTCCCGGAGGGGCGATCAGAATTTTAATCTCAGGCATCGCCTTCCTCCTGCCCCTCTTCCATATCCGGCGCTTTGGCGGATTCCTTGATAATTCCCTCAAGAATTTTGAAAGAATCGTTTTTCTTCTTATAGGCTTTGAACTTTGCGCGGTTCAGGATCCTACAGACGACACCTTCTCGAACGTGGGTCTTGCCGATGGGGTCTGTGCCGTCATAGAATTCTTTGGCTTTCTTTTCGATGAACGCGCCCGGATCCGGTTCATTCTCATCGATGTAGCCATGCCAAAACACCGGAACGGTTTTCACACCCATCTGCTCACATCGGTATCGCATGAAGTCCGGCGGGTATTCTACCGTGAAGCCATCCTCGTTTGTAATCGTCATACGGTAAACGTAGAGGTCGCTCTGTGGGATTGGCTGTTCCGGATTCATCATCTCCGGGTCGTATGCGTATGTAGTTTCTTCGGGATGCGGTGTACAGCCGTAAGAGAACGTAGTCGTTTCGCCATACTGTTTGATAAAGTCGTCGCCGACCTTTTTGTTCTGTCCGGGCGGCATGATAGGCGTTCCGTCCGTGGTAAATCCTACGACCTCGTAGTAGACCTCTTCGCCCTTTTCGAGCTTGCCGACGAATGCGTCGTGGTGCGGTTTGCGGAATGCGTTTGATCCGTAGTAGCCGCCATCCTCAAAGTCCTTCAAGGTGGTTCTTCTTGTGCCGGAGATATAGCCCCATTCATAAATCGGTTTGCCGGGGCGGCGAAGGATTCTGTCAATCAGCGTCCGCTTGTACCCCTTTAAGACAGGAAGTCTGCCCGTGCGCTGGGATGTGCCGTGTTCCTTTAGCGTGATCTCCACGTGATCGCCCGGTTTGAATTCCGACAGGTTGTAGTCAAGCTGCGCCGTGTCTTCATGCTCCTTAAATAAGGGAGCGACTGGTTCGTTGGGCTTCTTAGCCTTTTTTTCGGGAGCGCGGGGCTTTCTTTCCGGTCTGCGCGGGATGTACTTCTTGCAGATTTCGTGTCCGTTAAAGGTTGTGACGATGTCGCCCGGCTGGAGCTTGGCTACCGTTTCGCCATCGGCAAAGGGGAGCAGACACCGCACCGGAAGAAACAGTCCGTCGGAGACTTCACCGCGCAGCTTGATGGTAGTCACGTTTCTCTTATCGGGATCCATATAGCCGCCGACATTCTTTCCGGACTCGTCCTTTTTGCGGAGTAGATTGTTGACTTCCGCGAATTCCTTGGAGAGCTGTCCGTCTGTGGGAAAGTACACGCCGAGTTCGTTGTCCGTATAGTCCATAGAGACGATAACGGAGTTGCCGAAGCATTCGCCGATTTGCAGCCGGTCGGCGTTCGGATGCTTATGTAGGTTCTTGATTCTGGTTACGTATGCGTTATAAATACGCATCACCCCCTTTTAATAAAGAAAATTGTAAAGATAAATGTACAAAAAACATTAATTAGGTACAAAGAATAGAGTCTATGTCTGTCCGATCATCGTTTAAGGACTTCCATAACTCTACGGGAATCATTGCGGGATGAGATCCTGCGATTTTTTTGCCGCCCCACGTTACGATGCCAATGTAGTAATCGTTGTGGAGAATTCTGCTGATGGATTTCGCGTCCAAGGACTTGGTTTTGTTGTGCTCATCTGTATATACCGTCATGCCATGAGAACGGAGCATTTCTGAAATTTCTCTGAGTGTGCGATCTTTGGATGCAAGCTCGAAAATCATCTGAATCAACTTTGCTTTATCGGGTTCGATTTCTACAGACTTTCTATCGTGCGTTCGCTTGTATCCAAAAGGAAGTCTGCCAGCGGGACGAATCTTATGAAGCTCCATTGCCTTATCGCGCCCGTCCTCCAAACGATTGACTACCTTGTCGTGATCCCATTCGGCGAGAAGGTCGGAGAGGCCCTGATGAAGTTTTCTGTCGGTCGTTAAGTTCAGAACTTTGTAATCCTCTTGATGGATGGAAAAAATCTCAACGCCGTACTTGCGAAACTGTCTGCGGACATAGGTGGAAGAATCGCCATTTCTCCAGAGACGGTCGGTGTCGAGAACAACAACGCCGTCGATGCCATCCTTATCCGACTTCAAATCGGAAAGCATTTTTGTCCAGCCGGGGCGTTTGCTCAAGTCGTCCTCATCGTCCTTCATTACGCCGCTGACACCTGCATCGATGTAAGTGTCGATCAGCCTATATCCCTTTGTTTCACAATACGATAAGATGGCGGTTTTTTGGATGTCAAGGCCGTATCCCTCTGTCGCCTGACCCTTGGTGGAAACTCTGATGTATCCGTACATTCTCATATGTAAGCCCTCCGTTCCTTTTCTGTGCCCCTATTATATCACAAACGCGCACAATTGTCAATAAAAATGTACAAACGCATTTGTAAATAAAAGGTGAACGCATTCTTTACTGGAAAGATTTTTATAAAACGTACACGGTGATCTCTACGTCGTCTTCGGAGAAGATGGATTTGATGAGTTCTTCTACGCGTTCCCAGTCCAGCTTATCGAGTCCACAGCCGATTTTGGGCATTGCGATTTTCCGGATATGGAATTCATACATCATGGAACGCATTTCCCGGAGGCATTTCTCCAATGTGGCATACGTGGGCTTATCCCAATAGTTCTGCTTGGTTACGAGATTGAATACATCCTCTACGAGAAGCGCGGATCCGACCTCGATCAGATCATCCGGATAATAGTCGTAGATTTTTTCGCGCATATTGTAGGCGGCGTTGATTGTCTTTGCGATACCTGCTCCCAATGCGCAATCTGCGCTGATGCAATGCACTAACACGTTCCCGCGCGGGGCGGTCATTAAATCTCCGTTTACTACTTGATACTTCATATTACTCTCCTAACATTTCTTTTACTTTTGCGAGGGACAGGATGGGGATGTTCTTCCGCCGGGCGATTTTCACTTTTGCCGTTTCCCGGTTGTCTTCCGCTACCACGTAATTTGTATTTGCCGTGACACCTCTAGCAATTTCCGCTCCGGCGTATGCCAGCATATCTTCGACATCTTCTTTTTTGCATCCTTCAAAGGATCCGGACACACACATTACTTTTCCTGAAAATGGTGTGTGGCTGTACAAAATCTTCTTTGTTTTTTTCTCTTTGAAGCGCAGCATAGCGGCAAGCTCGATGGCTTCGTTCCGGTTTGCTTCATCGAAAAAGTACGACGCAATCGCACTTCCGAGAACGGTTCCGATTCCCGCCAGCTGTTCATACTTGTATCCGCTGACAACATGCTTCATAAAATTGCTGTACTCTCCACCTTCAAAATCGGAAATAATTTTGGCGGCGGATTTGCCAATACCCGGGATTCCGAGAGACACGATGTACTTTTCAAGCGTTGTATCCCGGCTCTTTTCGATGCTGGCGCAAATGTTATCAAACGTTTTTCTGCCGATACCGACCATTTGAATGCGGAGAAACGGCTCGTTTGGAATTTTATAAATATCGCTCGGTGTTCTCACGAGCTTAGAGGCGATCAACTTTTTCAAGCTTTCTCTGGACAATCCGACAATATTCATGGCTTGCTTGCCGCAGAAATAGGTCAGCCGCTCGATGAATTTGCCGGGGCAGTTTGGGTTTTCACAAAGGATTTGCACGGTATCGTCTGTATCTATACGGGTCAGAATTTCACCGCATTCCGGGCATCGTGGATTCATTCGGTAGCCGCCGGATTTCGTCAGATTCTCCGTCACCTGCGGGATGATCATGTTCGCCTTTACAATCTTGATGGTATCGCCAATGTTGAGCTTGAGACTACTGATGATGCGCATATTGTGGAGGCTGGCGCGGGACACCATTGTTCCGTCCAGTTCTACGGGATCAAATACGGCAGTCGGCGTCAGAGCTCCGGTTCTGCCCACTGTCCATTCAATATCACGGAGGATAGAAATGGCGAATTCATCTTCAAATTTGTAGGCGATTGCATAATTGTAATGATGCGCGGTTCTGCCGAGAGATTTCCCATAATCCAAATCGTTATAGCGAAAGACCACGCCGTCGATGGGAATTTTATCGGCATTGGCAGAATCTCGCATTGCCGCAGCAACATCCTTTAGTGCGATTGGTGTTTTGTCTACGTTGTCCGTCAAGAGCTTATACGGCACAACGGCAAAACCAAGTTCTTTCATTTTTTCGAAGTTTTGTTCGAGCGTTTTGCAATGGAATCCCTCTATGGGTGAAAAAGCATAGAAGCAAATCCGACGATTGGCGCAAACGGTATCGTCGAGTTGGCGTACAGAACCAGACGCATAGTTACGTGGCGTTCGAAATTTTTCCGTTTCCGGCAAGGCGGAGTTGATTTCATCGAAGTCGTTCCGCATCACGATGGCCTCCCCGGCTACAACGACACGTTCGCTGGTGGGAATGGATTTTGGAATGTTGACAAACCGGCGAGCGTTGCGGGTGATCACCTCTCCTATGCTTCCGTCTCCTCTGGTCGATGCTTCTTTGAGTCTGCCGTTTTCGTATGTGAGCTTTACCGTCAATCCATCCAGCTTGTACATAGCCACAATGTCGTTGTACAGCATCCGGTTATGGATTTCCTCTATGGATTTGGTCTTATCCAGAGAGAGGAGCGGAATGGTATGCTCTGTTTTTTTAAGGGATTTGACGGGATACCCTACCGTTTTTGTGGGTGAGTCGGGGAGAGAGTATCCCGTTTCTTCTTCGAGTCTTTTGAGCTCATCGAACAGCTTGTCGTACTCTTCGTCAGAGATGGACGGATTGTTTTCCTCATAATATTCCCGGCGGCATTCGTTGAGCTTTTCTGTCAGTCTGTATACAAGACTTCGTTTGTCGTCCGTAGATCATCATTCCTTTCTATGTTGGGTTTTTTGCGGTTTACTTTGCGCCTCATTGTCTCAACCTCGAACGGACTTCCGTTCTCCGTATAGAACGAAAACATTTCGGAAGTGTACCAGCCGACCACGCCGCGCAGGGCAACGAATGTTTTGTCTCCATTCCAGTCCACAATTTCTACCTGATACATGATGTTTCGGAATAGGTTCTGTTCGGCGAATCGGATGGATTTTGCGTCGCCATATTCCGGATGGTCAAGGCGGGCGAAAATTTTTTCTGTAATGATAATCTGGCTCATGCGTACACCTTATCGTAAAAATAGAGATACCAATATCCTTTGCGGTTCTTTTTCAGTGCGCCTGGCGGAACGGATATGATGTCGTTCTTCTTTATAGGATACTCCTTATAGGATTCGACCGGGACGGTCAGAGAAGAGGTTTTCCCGCTGCCAATGGATCGTGTATCGATACGGTAGCACCAGATGTCGCCATTCTTTTTATCCTTCAAGGGGCGGATGTCCTCGACAAACAGCTTCCGGCGGTCTTCCTCTTTGCCGCTGTAGAGATCTACGTATCCAAGGATCTCAATCTGATTCTGGATTTTATTGGCGTAGTCCAGATCTTCGATCTCTTTGGAGAGGATATACGCCTCCATTTCGCGAAGCATCCCGGCCTCGTAGGCGCAAATCGCAAATTCAACCTCTTCAGATTTTGCCGTAATTTTTTCCGCCAAATTTTCATCGGGGGCCTTTTTATAGGCTTTTTTGAGATTGGTGAGTTCCGTTTTCAGCTTATCGATTTCGGGGTTTGTGATGGTATAGGAAGCGAGTTCTTCCCCTTTGGCGTTTCTGTCGGTCGCGTATTTCTTTACGATTTCAAAAAGCTCTGGGGCAAGCTCCTTCTTCTTGGATACTGTTTTTGCCATGCCTTTATTGAAGAAGTCATAAAGGTCGATAATGCGCATGATCTCCGGAATATTGCCAAACGCATCGAAGTATCCGATCTTTGCAAGCATTCTGATTGCCGCGTCCGAAACGTGGAGACTACCGCACTGGATGAGGACGTCGATCATGGTTGTGGGCTTGGTCTGCGAGACCTGCCAGAGGAGCTCCGACGTAGCTTTGGGCATGTTCTTGATGGAGGTTAAGGAGTTGGAGATGGAATTGTTTTCTGTATTCGCGCGGATCGCCCGGTTGTCCTGCCCAAATTTGAAGGATGGGAATGTGATATTGAAGTAGTCCTCCGCCTCGTGCTTGATCTCTACGAGCTTGTCTTTGTCGCCTTTGGATTCGGTGATCTGGAGGAGGGTTTCGTAGAACGCGAGGGGGTAGTGGGCTTTGATCCATGCGGAGTAGAGGCTGTCGAGGGAGACGCAGTAGGAGTGGGAATTGGAGACGATGAGTCCGTTATCAAGAACGAAATTGTGGTTCGGGGCTGCCATTTCTACGTCGTAGGTTTGCTCCACTCTATCTGTCTTTTCGATGGAGGCAATCCACGACATATGTGGGTAATAATATGGCTTTTTTTGAGAGAGATTCACATCGTACAAGGCATCGTCATCGAACAAGAGGCTGCACGGGAGTTCGCCGATCGGCGTGGGGAACTTATGATTTCCAGTACAGGAAATGGTCTGCCCGTTCTCTGTGGTGATTACGTAAATCGGTCGTTCGCCCGCCGGGCGAATGTCAACGATAACGTTCGGGCACACGATGTCCTTGCCCGTAAGAGACAAGGCTTTGCCGTAAATGCGCTTGTCTTTTTCTTTCTTGCCGCGCAAATTCCGGCGCTTATATGTGCCGTTGTTGTATCGGTCGTAGAGTTCCTTAATGGAATAGTCGCCGTCCGAGCACGCGATTTTTGTGTCGCCGGTCAAACAGCAGTTGAAGCTATAGCTGGCAGAGTCTTCGATGATTTGCCATAGCTTGCCCGCAACCGCTTTTGCCTCGGATTCCGTCTTTCCGTCTTTAACAATCGCTGTAGTCAATCCTGTAATGAACTTGTCCTTATAGGCAAGAACCTTTTCAGATCTCTTTTTGGCGATGTTTTTGATTGCTGTATAGCATTCGGACATAGGAATCCCGGCATAGTTTAGTGCGGTCATGATATGTTCCTGATAAAGAAGGAAACTATTCGGCATTTCTTCCGTCTGAATTAAATCGTCGAACTGCTTGACACCGTAGCTAAACGGTTCACGTGATTCAAATGCTTTGTACATTGACTTAAAGCCAGGCCGGATCGCAGCCACGAATGCACACATTTCCGAGATGTTTTTAGGCGCGTACTTTGCTACCCTTGAGCTTGTCCCGGGCTGCTCTACCTGATTCAAGCCTTTGACACAACTCTTGGCGTACATCTGCCAGCAATCATCTTCCGGCGGAGCCATTTTTAAGAGGTCGTTCACGTCCGGCGGCTCCATTCCTGCGGCATGATACGATTTGTAGATGAGTTCGACGACCGATACCTTAAGGAGGTCGTTTTTTAAAAAGTGTTTCTTTTCTGCCCACGCGCCGTCCATTAAGCAGCACACGTGGTCTTTGATTTTTACGAGCCCAATTTCCCGGCGGATGTTCCCGGCGTACAACAGATACGAACACGGGGCGATTGACCACGATGTGATCAGACCCATGTATTCCTTAGAGTCGTTGAAAATGTCCACGTACTGCGGTTCAATGAAGTCCTGCACGTCGATGGTATCCTTTTCATCTTCTTCCGCGTGCTTCACGGCCATCTCGTATTTTTTCAACTGGTCGGAGACGGCGTTTGCGATCTCGAACGGGATCCCTTTTGCTTTCGCGTAAAGCTTCCACGCGGCGGACTTTTGGAATGTGCCGTAGGAGATCATCGGGTATGCGTGTTCTTCGCCGAGAACTTCCTTTTGGGCGCGGGCGAATGGTTCTACGGGTGCTACATTGAAGTCAATCTCTGATACCCTCGGTTTCCCGATATTTTTGACGGGGATAGACTATACCACTTGCGTTGACAGAGTCGCGGCAATCCATTGGTAGTCGTTACGAGCTTCCCTGTACGGGCTGTCTCTCGGGATTGTCCAATCTTTATCCTTGTTACCATACCGCGATGGTTGGTCGCGCCGCGCTTCCGTTTCCGTAACGCTTGGTAGATAAAGCTCTCAGGATTTTCCCCGATATTCTGGATTTGCTATACGTATCACTATGTAAAGGGACTATTAATTTACAGAAGTCCAATGAAGCCCAGCGGCTGTTCTATTTGGGTTATCTATAGCTATACTAAATGATGTAGCGTATTTTACATTGTACTTTTCTTGTGCGAGAGCGATGTAATCAAAGACTTCACCAGTTTCTACGCACATTATTTTTTTATGCCGTCCGTTTTTCGTACCTTTATGGCATCCAGATTCTTTCATTTTTTGAGACACATTTTGTCTTTTCTCTTGCGACCAATGGTTTCCATAATTTGGATTTGATTCGCCTTTGACAATGCTCGAAATTTTTTCTCGAAAATCTTTTGACTTGTATACCCCATTTTCATCTTGTCTCGACGCGATTATTTCATTTCTCCATTCTGCATATTGAGGAGATGTCCATCTTTCTTTTAAAGTCCGAGATACTTTTCTTCTGTGAGATTGTGAAGGAATGAAGCCTCTGGCTCCATCTCCGCCATCTGTTTGATTGGTCAATCGATAAGATGTCTTTAATCTCAGATTAAAAATTCTATCGTACTCTAAAAAATACGCTTCTTCCTCTGTGAGATATTGAAATATAATACGGACTCTACAGTCATGCGCGTGATACATGTCAAGAAAAAATTTGTTTCGATTTCTTAAAGTCTTATATCTGTTTCCGGTACCTTTCCCGACATAAAATATTTCGCCGGTGTTTACAATGTAATATTCGTATACATAATAGCGTCTTTCTTCCATAAAATTTTAATCCGGTAATGTTTTGGCTTCGATAATTCTTGTAGCACTCATGAATCGCTCCGGGTACATCTTTACCTTAGCGGCAATTCTGTCCACTTCTGTAAAGCCGAGGAGCTTATTGGTGATGAAGGACACGGCGGAGTTATGCACGATTACATCATTCACGACGTAGGAATGCGTTCCATCGACTTCAATATCATACCAATCTCGCACTTCACTTGGATAAAGTATCGACTGCGTGACGAAAGCTTTTGCTCCGCTATGGGTACACAATTCGTCGCCGACAACAATAGACTTTGCCGCCCGCCAGATTCGTTCTCCGTTTATGCAACACAAGATTTTATGATCTGGCGTACACTGGATCGTCTGCGAAATACCGTTCTCCGTATAGTGGAGATTGGTCATGGGTGATTCTTCTGTGTAGTGGAACAAAGAAGTTACCCGGCGTTCTGTCCGGTCGAGGTCGTATACTGCGTCTCCGTATTTGATG
>ERZ1026844.579-NODE-579-length-26048-cov-7.899511_pt1 | contig 26048 bp, 30 predicted proteins | sample MGYA00380152_ERZ1026844 | MGnify/ENA primary metagenome ERZ1026844 (study PRJEB33269, sample SAMEA4719788) | human gut metagenome | biome: human-associated habitat; feature: organic feature; material: feces | place: Cameroon | collected 2013-10 ... | reverse complement strand
AATTGCGTGATCTGGATGATCTGCGGATCGTTGTGGTTCCGGCCGGAACACAGTATAAGACACTTTCCCGCGCGGCCCATGAGGAACTGCCGAAAGTGCAGATCGGCATATTGAAACGATGCCGGGAGGATGCGCTGGATGAAATGCTGCGCTTTGCGGAAAAACTCGGACTCGGCTTCCTGAACCGGAAACTTGCCGGAGGAACCTGTGTTTCCGTTGCCTATAATCCCATCTACTCTCCGGAGCATCTCCGGGAGCGCGGCCAGTTCACCAGCGTCATCGAACTCTCGTTCAAACAGATTCGATGAAAGTACGGATTGAATTCGACGAACGCCGGATTCTTGCCTGTGTCCGAAGCGGAAACAACACCGCCTTGCGCCGTGCCGGAGCCTATATCCGGAAAGCAGCGCGGAATCGGGTTTCCACATCGGAAAAATCATCCGCGCCCGGTTCTCCGCCGCATTCGCGTCGGGGACTGCTGAAAACCGCCATTTTGTTCAGTGTGGAAAAACGAGCGTCCACAGCGGTGATCGGCCCCGCGGAAACCGTGATCGGAACCGCGATGAAGGCTCATGAATTCGGCGGAACCTACCGCAAACGTCGCTACCCCAAACGCCCCCTCATGGGGCCGACATTGGAGCGGACGGCAAGCAAACTCCCCGCGATGTGGGAGAATTCTGTAAAACCTTAAACTGGAGAAATATCTCATGGCAATTGTTCTTGGCTTGGATGCCAAACTTCTGCGAGGAACCGCCGGTACGCAAGGCACAACCGAGGTCAAAAATGTGAAAGATTTGACCTTGAATCTTGAGTCGGGCGAGGCTGATGTGACGACCCGCGCCACCAAAGGATGGAAAGCATCCGTGGCGACGCTGAAGGAGGCGTCGCTTGAGTTCGGTATCTTGTATGATACTGAAGATGAAGATTTTAACGCATTTCAGGAGGCGTATTTTGGAAACACTCCGCTTTCGCTGTTCGTTACGGACGGCGCGGGTGGCGGCCTTGACGCCGACTGGTCGATTACCGGATTCACGGTCGAACAGCCATTGGAAGAGGCGCTCAACGTAAGCGTGACCGCCAAACCGACCGCTTCAACGCGTGCTCCGACGTGGGTCAACGGCGGCGGCAGCGGTTCGTAATCCGCAATGGTTCCGGTATGATGCCGGAGCCGAACCTTTCCCTCTATAATAATAAGGAATAGACTCTCATGAAAACGTTCAATGACAACACGGGACGCTCCTGGACTCTTTCGGTGACCGTCGGAACGATCAAACGGGTTCGCGCCCTGTGCGGTGTGGATCTGGCGAATATCATCACGCTGGAAGCTGGCAAACAGCCGAAGGTGGATTTGCTGGAACGTCTTGCTTCCGATCCGGTTCTGCTGGTCGATGTGCTGTATGCCGTCTGCAAACCGGAAGCCGATGCGAAGAACATCACGGATGAGGAGTTCGGACGTGCGATGGCGGGCGACGCGATTGAATTTGCGACTGCCGCGTTACTGGACGAGGTGATTGATTTTTTCCCCGAAGCGAAGCGTCAAGTCTTCCGGAAAATTCTGGACGCGACGAGGCGCTTCGAAATCAAAAGCAAACAGGCTCTGACGGAACTTTTGACCGATCCGGAACTCGACACAAAAATCGATGCCGCACTCGAACAATTGATGAACTCGTCCTCAGTCTCGCCGGAATCGCCGGAGTCGATCCCGACCCGCTGACGTTGCGGGAACTCTCCGCCCTCGCGGAAGCACGGGGGCGGTTTGAGTGGGAACAGACCTCGGCACTGATGGCGCTTGTGGTGAATTTAGTCCGTGATCCCAAGAAATCGAAACCGGCCAAGGCGACGGATTTCAATCCGTATTATGTGAGACCGAAAACTGTCGTCAAAGCGCCGCTTTCGGTTCTCAGGGATGTTTTTGTGAAAAAATGATTTTTTTGAGGTATCGAACCAAGCACAGAAGTCCGTAAATCACAAATACGGGGATTCCGGCAATCCAAAGATACAGCCAACCGAAAAAGAGGGCAAAACACAATTCCGGTCCGCGCGGGACAAAGAATCCGCAGTAGTAAGGAATCAATATTGCTCCAAGGACACACACCCATGAAAAGATGGAAATTCCTGGAATCCACAAAAAGAGTCTGCCGCGTCGAAATAAAGCGGGATAATATTCCCAAAGGATACAAAGACCAATGGGAATTACAAGCACATATAGGAGCAGGAGTGTATTTGCCAGAATACGCATGAGTATTCTTAAGCCAGCGTGAGTTCTTTTTTCTTGCGCGGCCGTCCGCCCTTCGCGCCATTGTGGCGACTGGCAGCGGCTTTGCGCGGAGTTGAAACGGAACCGCCGCGCCGTCCGAAAATGGATGCCGCCTGATTGCTCAGGGAATGCATGATTTTGGGATATTTCGCGGGGTTTGCCAAAATATCGATGTTCAGATCAATGTCCGCTTTTTCCCAGCGGATGTCGCCCTGACCAAGATATTCAACACTGTATGCCTCCGCGACGGGAAGGTCATAAAGGTATGGAAAATCTTTGAATGCAGCAAAATAAGTTGTGCCGCAAACATCAATCAGAAATCCATCGGAACTGATGAATTTCACTTCGGCATATTCATTTTTCTTCATTCCACTTCTCCATGATCTCTTTGAGGTTTTCCTTAAGCAGTTCGGCAATTTGGTTCAATTCGTGATCGGCGAATCCTTCATTTTTCGCCAGAGAAATCGGCGAAAGCCAAAATTTGACTTTCCGATCCTCCTTGCGAACGTGAATATGCATCGGTTCCCCGTTTTCATTGCTGTACCAATAAAAGCGGTAACCTAAAAGCCGTAAAATCGTCGACATGCTTCGATAATCTCCTGTTACCGATAGAATATAACCCTACAGCTTGGGTTTTTCAAGTCAACATCTTAAAAAAAGGCAAACTATGTCCATATCCAGCACGATCCGAGCTGGAGCCGCTTATGTCGAAGTGACCGCCGAGACATCGAAGCTCCAGCGGAATCTCACCAAGGCGCAGGCGCAACTGCAATCATTCGGGCGGTCATGTACTTCCGTGGGCAAAGACCTTCTGATGGTGTCGGCGGCAATGGCGTTGCCACTTGGCATGGCGGTCAAAAGTTTTGCCGGGTTCGATGACCAAATGCGATTGGCGAAAGCCGTCACACGAGCGACCGCGTCGGAGTTCGATTCCATGACGAAAGTCGCGGCGAAATTGGGACGCGAAACCTCGTTCACTGCCAAACAGGTCGCGGACGGCATGGTCTCACTCGGTCGTATGGGCTTCTCTCCCAAAGAGGTGGAACAGGCGATTCAGCCGACGCTCGACCTTGCCCGTGCCACCGGAACCGAACTTGGCGAAGCCGCTGACATTGCGGCAAACTCCATGCGGATTTTCGGCATTGAAGCCTCGAAAATGTCCAGCGTCGCGGATGTGCTTACGGCGACCGCGAACGGCAGTGCCCAAACTCTGACCGACTTGTTTGAGGCATTGAAAATGGCAGGTCCGCAGGCGAAAGCGGCGGGCGAAAACATTGTCGACACCAACGCCGCCATCGGGATTCTTGCCAACCTCGGTATCAAAGGATCGCTGGCCGGTACTGCGCTGCGCAAAAGTTTCTCGCAGTTCGCCAAGGTCAAAGTACAAGATCAGTTGAAAGCTGTCGGCGTGGAAACGGTCGACGCCAACGGCAACCTCCGCAAGATGGCGGACATTATGGCGGACATCGGACGGGTGATGAACACACTTCCGACCGCCGAACGGATCGCCTTCGCGGAAGACATCTTCGATATTCGTGGTTCACTCGCCGGACTCTCTCTCGGCGGCAACATCAAGGAATTTGAAGAATTTATCGTCAAACTGCAGGACATCGACGGAACCGCCCGGACGACAGCCAAGGAAATGGACGCCGGACTTGGCGGTTCGTTCCGAATGTTACTCTCCGCGGTGGAAGGCGCGATGAACGCCATTGCAAAGGCTCTTGAAGGCACGCTTCAACCGCTTGTAGATAAATTGACCGCCGTCACGCTCGCCGTGATCGGCTGGATTGAGGCGAATTCGGGGCTGGTGACGGCGTTTGCTGTGACCGTTGCGGGAGCGGCGGCGCTGGGCGTGGCATTGATTGCCATCGGAGTCGCGGCAAAAGGGGTGGCGGCGGGAATCACGGTGGCGCATACCGCATTGAAGGGCTTCACCTTCATTCAAGGCGTGTGCATCGCGCAGGGTTCCGCGATCCGCAATTCGATTCTGCTGATCGGACAGGCATTCGCCAATTACCGGAACACCGCAATTCCGGCACTCGTCGGGACGGAAAAGCTCTGCGCGGCGTTCGGGCTTGCGTCCACAGCGGCGAACCGCAGCCGTGCCGCCATCGTGTTGATGAGCAACGCGGAAGCGGCGGCCGCCGCGAAGTCGTTTCTCGCGGCGAAGTGGACGGCGATGACGACCGCGCTGAAAGGGTTCTCCCAAACCGCAGTGGTCGCGGCGATTGCGACGAAAGCACAGGCGGCTGCGGAACTTATGGCAAGCGCGAAAACGGTGCTGGCCGCCCGGTGGCTTGCCATGACGGAAGCCCTGAAATCCCTCACAATGGCTTCGGTAAGCGCGACAGTGGCGACGAAGGCGCAAGCGGCGGCGGAAGTCGTTGCCGGGGCAAAGAATGCGCTGGTTTCCGGCTGGCTTGCCATGACAAACGCCCTCAAAGGGCTCACGGTGGCCTCTGTCGCGGCGACGGTGGCGACGAAGGCACAGGGAGCGGCGGAAATGGCAATGGCGGCCAAGGGCGCGATTGTCGCGGGTTGGCTCGCCATGACCAAAGCGATTCAGGGTGTGACGCTTGCCACGGTTGCGGCGACTGTCGCCACCTACGCGCACACAGCGGCGGAAGCCATTTGCACGGCGGGAACGATTGCTCTGAACAACGCCCGGAAGATTGCGATAGCCACCACCGCTCTTTTCACCGCCGTGAATCTGAAAGCGGCAGTTTCCATCACGACGGTTGCGGTCGGAAACTTCCTGCTTGCGGCGGCGGCAAAAGTTGCGGCGGTAGCAATGGCGGTTCTTTCGGCGGTGATGACGGCGGTAGCTGCTCACCCGGTCGCGGCGGCATTGATTGCCTTGGGACTGATTCTCGCCGGGGTGGTGATCTGTCTATCCAGAGCCGGTTCCTATACCGCGAAACTCTCGGATAAAATGACCGAACTCCGGGAAAAAGGAGACCAGCTACGCAAGACCGACGAAATCCGAATGGAGCGGCTCCAGCAACTCGCCTCCAAACAGCGGTTGACCAATGCGGAAATGGCCGAAGCCAAGAAGCTCGCCCGCGATTTACAGGCGAAATACGGCGATCTCGGCATCACGATTTCCGACAACGCCGCCCGGATTGTTGCGCTGGATACCGCGGCTTCCCGGCTGGGCGCGGTCGAACTCAAAGTTACCAACGCCGATGATCTTGAAAAAGTGGCGAGATTGAAAGACCTGTCGCTCCGTGTGAATCTGAATACGGAAGAGCAGACGGAAGCGGCAGGACTGCTGGAAGAGTTGAGTGTCCGTTACGGCGATCTCGGTATTGAGGTCGACCGGACACGGGGACGGATGGTCGCGCTGAGCGATGCGGCGAAACGCATTCAGGGCGTAAAACTTGGCGTCAAGATTGAAGCCGATGATCTTTCCAAATTCGACAAACTGAAAACTTTGTCGATGGAACTCAATCTGACGGTTCCCCAGCAGAGTGACGCCGAACGGCTGATTGCTGAACTCTCGAAAAAATACGGGGATCTCGGTTTGACAGTCAACCGGACGACCGGCCAGATTGAACGGCTGAACACAGTTGCCGGGGCAATTTCAGACCTGACGTTCAAGGTTCGCGGTTCGGAGGATATTGAGAAGCTGAACCGGCTGAAAGCCCTCTCATTGGAAGCAAATCTTGATGTGCAGGGACAGGAGGATGCCGAGCGGCTGATTTCCGAACTGGAATCGAAATACGGTGACCTCGGCATGACCGTGGACAAGGTTTCCGGAAAGATTGCCGCCATGAATGCGGAAAGCGCCCGGATAGAAGCTCTGAAACTCTCCGTTAAGGACAACGACGACCTCGCGAAACTGCAAAAACTAAAAGCCCTCTCGCTGGAAGTCCGTCTGGATGTGGATCAACAGAATGAAGCCGATAAACTGATCGGCGACCTGTCGAAAAAGTACGGCGATCTCGGCGTGACGGTTGACCGGACGGCGGGGAAAATTACTCGTCTGAATTCGGTTGCGGCCTCGCTTCGGGAAATCTCGGTCAAGGTGAACGGAGCGGAGGATGCGGGTAAGGTCGCGCAGTTGCAGGAACTTTCCTTGATGCCGAAACTGGATTCGTCTGGAATCAGCGAAGCAAACGCCCTCATTGACCAGCTCAAAGCCAAATACGGTGAACTGGGCGTGGGCGTGGATGCTACAACCGGACGGATCGTGGCAATGACCGACGCCCAGCGGCAGTTTGCCGCCGCGCAACAGATCATTCAGGCCGGCAACGATCCGCTGAAAGAGACCCATCTTGCCCAGCTTGACCGGCTGCAAAAACTTGCGGCTCAGGAAGAACTGACGGCTGCGGAGCAGATCGAAGCACAGAACATCGTCAATTCGCTTAATGGCGCCTACGGCAGTCTTGGACTTGGTATCGACACAATCACCGGGAAACTGAACATGGCGGCCGGAGCCCAGCAGAAACTGAATGACGCGATGAAAGCGGCGACGCTCGCCGAACTTGATGCGGAAATGGCTGAAGTCCAAGCCAATCTGAAAGAGCTGGAAAAAGAGAACGAAGCCTTGATGTCCTACTGGAACCACAACTTGTGGAGCCAGATTTCCGGGCGTCAGACGGAGGCCATCGGCAAAATCGAAGCCAACGGCGACCGGGCGGTGGCTTACCGGAAGAAACTCGGAGCGTTGCGTCAGCGGCGCACAGCCGTTGAACAGGAGAAGCCGGGAGCAAACACCGGAACGGACGGCAAGCCAGCCCCGACGACCGCCGAAAATGTGGAAGCGGAACGTCAGCGCCGTCAGAAAGCGAGCGACGATGCCGATTCCGCCGCCAAGCGGGTGGCTGAAATCGACAAACAGCTTGCCCGTGAACGCAAGACCGAGCTGGAAAACGAGATCGACGACATTATTGCCCTGCGCGATGAATACAAGCAGTTGATCCAGACGATGCTGGACTTTGAAAAATCCAAGCCGTCCGATCAGCAGGACAAGAAGAAAATCGCCGAGCTTGAAGGCAAACTCGCCGATGCCGACAAAGTTGCGGAAGAGCGCATCGCGAAAGCGAAGGCAAAAGCGGCGGAGAAGATGAAAAAAGACGTTGCTGATTACCAGCGCCGGTTCGCCGATTCTGAAAAAGATGTCCAATCCCGACGAGCCGAGGAAGCGCAGGATCGGAAACTCGATGAGACGCTGAAAGCCGATCCCGAAGCCGGACGGAAGATGGCTCAAGGACTGGTCGCGCAATACCAACAGGCGGCGGCCGCCGCGAAAGCACAGTTTGAACAGGAGCTTCAAGCGGCACAGGCGGACGGCAAAATCGACGACGAGGAACGCCTCAAAATCGACGCGGCGCAGGAAGCCTACACGAGAGCGGAATCCATGGTCGACAAGTATTCGGGAAAACTTCAGGACGCGCAGGACGGGGCTCAAAAGGCTGCCGACAATTCACAAGTCAACGGAAGTTTTCTTGCGTCTGCTTTGGACGCGATGCTTGGCGGAGGCGGCACGGAAGCCGAACGAACGGCCAAGGCGACGGAATCCATGGCGGCGCAAAGCAAAGAAACCAACAAACTCCTGAAAAAAATAGAGCACAACGCAGGAGGAATCACCTACAAATAACGGAGGAGTTTTCATGGCGATACGTGTGGAACAATGCTACAAAGAGCATCCCAAATCCATAGATCGTTTTGGCAAATATATCAGCATCGAAGTCCCGTATCTTGTTTTTGAGTCTGCCTCTGAGGATGAGGCGCTTGCTGCCGTCTGGTCGGAAGTTCCGGCGATTTGCGAAGACCTGCCGTTGGAAAGCATTGAAATCGACTCTCGTGAATCGGAAAATACTTTCCGCGTCAACGTCAGATACAAAGATAAGGAATATACCTCAACCGATGATGAAGAGAACGATGATGAACCGACGGTCAGTTTCGACTGCGGCGGAGGCACGAAACATCTGCTCTACAGCCTGAATCAACGCAAAGCCTTCGGAACAAAAGAAGCCGGAGGCGCAATAGGCTGGAACGGGAAATCGGGCAGCGACTGCGAAATCGCCGGGGTGGATATCCCGACCGCCCAACTCCGGGAAACATACACAAAAACAATGCGGATCAGCCGCTTGTCAACCAGCTACAAACGAAATGTTGCGGCATTGGTCGGCAAAGTAAATTCGGGTTCATTTAAGGGCTGGAGCGCCGGAGAAGTTATGTTTCTCGGCATGAGTTATTCGACTCCGGCGAAAAAGGCGAAAAAAGTCACCGTTACGTTTAATTTCGCCATTCAACCGAATGAAAGCGGAGTGAAAGTCGGCGGAAAATCCGTCAGCAAAAAAGGCTTTGAATATGTCTGGGCAATCAGTAAAACGGTAATGGCGAACGGCGTTCCCAAGATCGATATTGAAGCGATTTATGTCGATCAGGTGTGTGAATACGCCTCGTTCAGCGTATTGGGATTATGAAAAAATGAAAAATACAATACTCGCAGTCATGAAACGCGGAATGCGAAGCATGAGCATTGGAATGACGGAGAGCGGGGGCTCCCCCGAAATTGCGGTAAAACCCGCAGGGCGCGGAGCCTCAAACGGCGACAGCGCCGCAATTTAAGGGGGAAATATGGCCTTTTTTCCAGATGTCACGCGAGGCGACCCGTTTAAGCCGGATGCGCTTCTGAGCAACAATGTCCGGCATATCGTCAACGCATTGAACGGCTTTAATGCGAAACCGCTGATGGCGACCGGAGGCATGATCCGGATTCAGGTTTACAACAACTCCGGTTCGACCATTCAGGCGGGAACGGCGGTGAATTTCTCTGAAAGCGGGACGATGTGTGACGACGCCGTTCCCGCCGTGCCTCTGAAAGATCTCGCCAAACCGTGGGGAGTGCTGGTTAACACACTGGAAGCCAAGGTTCTCGGAAGCTGCATTCTGTGCGGCCCGGCGAGCGTGAAACTTTCAGGGAGCGGCGATTTTGCCGCTCCGACCACCGCGAGTCCGGCGACATTCACACGGGGTGCGGCGGGTGCGCCGGTCATCTTTGCCGCAGACGGCAAAGGAGTCATTCTGCTTGGAGCGTCCGCTCAGGATTTGTACGACGGCCCGTTTGCAATGAGTTATGATGCGGAAAGCAAGAAACTGAAAATCAAGGCGGGATACTTGAACCGGAACGGGGAATGGAAAGATGTCGCCGCCAAAGAGATTTCCCCATCCACCGGGATGGTGTGTGTTTGCAACACGCTTGGAAGCGACGGGAAATGGACGGAAGCTGAAATCAAGGTTTCAACACCGGGGCAGTACGCCTATCCCATTGGAAGCTGCAAGGTTTCCGGTGAATCCGTGACTTGCTGTTCCTTCCGGGTTCCAGTTGCGATTTTTCTTGTTTCCGATGTGTGTTCCACGACGAACTGAGGTGCAATATGGCTGAAGAAACGGAACCGCCTTCCATTCTATGGCGGGATAAGAAGAGCGGAAAGGTCGTTCAAAAGAAGAAAAACGGTCGTCTGGTCGTCTGCTGGGCGTGTCCCTGCTGCAAACCGAAAGTCATCGCTTCTAAAATCACGAATGCCAGAACAGGCCCGGCGACATGGAATTTGACGCGTTATCAAGGCGAAAAAGTCGGACTTCCCGGCGCTCGCTGGCGGTTGCGGGATGTCGGGGAATCCCACCACAATAATCCGAACGCTTCTTGCTCCGGCTCTCAATATGGACAGGGCAATATCGATGAAAAAGGGAAACTGGTCGGTCTGCCTTCGCAATTCACATCCGGATACAGTTACAACGGCTACATGGAACTGCAGCAGGGGTGCGTCCGGGAAGACGGTTCCATCGAGTGGCCTTGCCCGAACGGATAAAACCTTATGGAGATAAAATGTTTAATTTCAATGATTCACGCTATACACACATGCCGTTCGCCGCCGTAAGACCGGACGGACAGCCGGAGGAATTCTGCTGTATTCAGGTCAGCGGACTCTGGAAACTGTATCACTTCACCGGGCGGAAATGGAAGCGCGTCAAAACCGGACTACCGGCTGATGCGACCGAATGCGGTCCGACCGCCGAATTTGAGGACGGCATCTGGAAGATTTCTTTCATTGCCGGAGGCTGGAAAGGCGACCGCCGATTCCGGCTTTACCGGATGTACGGCCCTGACGGGAAACCGATGGCACAGCAGTTCGCCGATGTCGGATTCGTCCAGAAAGACCGGGTGGTTTATGCCGACCGGCGCGGTCCGATCTACATCGTCGAACCGGGCGTGACAAAGATTCTTACGCTTCACGGAGTGGAATTTCTCTACCGTGTTTCCTACGACCCGTTTCAACCCAACCGACTGTTGATTTCCGGGCAGTACGCAGACGGGACGATTTTTTCATGGGCGTATCAGCCCGGCATGAAAATTCTTCGCAACGTGATCGCGGACGGCGTTCCGGCTTATAAGTGCGCGTTCTTCGGAGACTGCTATTACGCGAAACGCGAGGCGGAATTCGAGGAACGACGAATCGTTCGCGCGTCCGATGTCCGGCTCGTCGATCTCAATGCGGAGCAGTTCATCACGGAAACCGAACAGCCGACCTATTCTCGGTCGGAGAACATGGAGTTTGAATGAGTTGTTCCTGTCACGGAAAAAGCGGAACGTCGGTCGTCCGCACATCACCGTTTGACCAGTGTTCCGTCTGCGCGAAGAAGCATGTTGTGAAAGCATGGAATCTTTGGAACGAATTCACTTACACCGACGACAACCGGGATTTTATCTCCGGTCAGCTCCGGCTTGCGGTCGACCACCTTATGTACGACCACCGGGACGCGGCATTGCTGGCACGTGATCTTGCCGTTCTCATTGAATCCAACCGGGATCACGAAATCGGTGACGGCTGGACGGAGCTTTTAAGCAAAGTCCGGGAAGCGTTCAACGCGGATCACCCGGATGCTGCCGAACGGCTGAAACAACTTGAAAATCAACGGGAGACCACCTGATGCAGAATACTGTTTTTTATGTCGCCGCGAATGAAACGCTCGGTGTGGTTCGGGACTATGCCAACGCCAAGGGAGCGACTCCGCCGACTCTGGTTCGCGGGATTGAAGCCTGCTTGAAAATCCGGTTGTTCGCCAACCGCGAGGGAACCGAACCTTATCCGCTGTCAGCCTTTTCCCGAATCGTTGCATGGCAGTGGGCGATGGACAACGATTTCAATGAGGCGACGAACTACAAACTTGTCGGGGACAATTCCGATATTACGGTTGGAACGGTAACCGAAATGCTGGACGGGGAGGAAATCGAATACACCGAGATTTCCATCCCGATGACGCAGATGAACACGGAAGAGTTGGCCGGATGGCTCGGAACCGATAAATCCAAGAGCGGGCTTGCCGGGGAACTGGTCGGGTTCGACGCTGATGCCAGACAGGTGTTCATTCTTCAAATTGAAAACTTCACGGTGAGAAACCGCATCACGAGTCTGGGCAATCCGACCGTCGAGAATCCCGATTTTCTGACCGCCGCCCAAGTCCGGGCGCTGGTTGCTTCCGGCATGGAGTGCGAATTCAGCGAAGACGGCGAAGCATGGCACGTCCCGCAAACCGGAATGGATGAATATTTTCACTTCCGGCTGGGTGGAAACGCCACCGCCGAATGGAGTGATCCGGTCAAACTGGTGATCGGACCGACGGGGCAGCAGGGACGGGATTCATTCTGCTATGTGGCGTATGCCTCGGACAGTCGGGGAAGTAATTTTTCCCTGACACCTACAAACGGACTGAAATTCCGGGCGGAGATTCATTCGGCGTTTGAGATTGAAAGTCCGACCGCCGAGGATTTCGCCGATGCCTCATGGATCAAATACTGCGGCGATGACGGAAGCGGTGTCGGGGATATGATGAAAAGTTTGTACGATCCCGACGATGACGGCAAAGTCAACTCCGCCGATGAAGCCGGCCATGCGGCGAGTGCCGATGCCGTCCCTTGGTCAGGGGTATCGGGGAAGCCGACAACCTTTGCTCCCGGCAGTCACGCCCATGAAATGATCGATATTTCCAACCCGGTTCAACAGTTGGTGCATTCGGAATTCAATCCGAAAACGCTCTATCTCAACCGGCCAATCGTGCGGAATTCCAATACGAATTCCTCCGGGACCATCGAATTGGAATTCACCGCGATTCAGGACAAGGTCGGGGGAAGCAATCGCGGAGTCGGCGACAGCGAAATGCTGACGTGGGAATATCATGTCCCCTGCGGAGCCGATGTGACCGGAGTGTCGGTGGGGAGCGTCAACTGTTCCATGATCGGGATCAACATCCCTGAAACGCTGGAACTCATCAACAGCAATATGACGGTTCATGTGTTTGTGATCCGGGCGGTTTACAAGTCCGACGCGGTCAACAATGTGCGGTTTCAGGCGAATTACGCTTATTCCTACGAGGCGTGACCATGATTATTCCATACCAGTATAATAAGATGGCGGCGGGAGCGGTTGTAAACGATCCGAATCGCGCAAAATATGGGGAGCGCGGCGTTTTCACCTTTCTTCAGAACGGCAGTTGCAACCAGAGTTGCATGACCATTCAGAACCGCTACCTTGTTTCCAGCGGAATCAGCCGGATGGATGTGTCGAGCGCGGGAACGGCGATTCGTACCACGGTGAATTACGGTGCGAGCATCTTTGTCCGCGAAGGTGGCATGGTTTCCAGTACCGTGATCAACAGCAATGGAAACGTTCAAATAAGTTCAGGCGGAACCGCCATCGATACCGAACTCAACTACTATGGGTACTTGCATGTGAGTCCGGGAGGAACGGCAGTTGGCGGGAATGTTCATTCCTATGGACGCGTTTATGCATATTCCAATACGGAAATTACCGGATTCCATGTTTCCTACGGCGGAGGATTGTACGGACAGGGAACAAACGTGACCTTCGACAGTATTGTGGTTTCCAGCGGAGCGGATTTCAACGCCGGACAGAATTCCGGGGTTCAGGTTCTGCACACCACCATTACGCCGAATGCCAGTTTCTGGTGTTTTCCCGGCATGAACGTCACGCACACAACCGTCATGAACAATGCGATGCTGTGCGTTTCCTCCGGCGCAAAATGTTTGGACGTGATCCTCGCGTCCGGCGGCAGAATCTCTCATGGCATCTGGGGGCATGATTCGGAAACGGAAATCACCGGCTCAAACCAGTACGGTGAATTTTTCCTCAAAAACGGAACCGCCTGCAACTATGTCCTTGCCTCCGGGCAGAATCAGCAGTTGTATTATTACGCCAGCGCACTCAGCACAGTTATTAGTTCCGGCGGAAGCCAGTTGATTTCGTTTGGAGCGGCGGCGCAGAACAATACCATTTTCAGCAGCGGACGGCAGTTTATCTATTCCAGCGGTCAGGCGCGGGATACCGTAATCAGCAGCGGAGGCTATCAGTTCGCGGATTTTTTCGGAACGGCGATCCGCACCACAATCGGGTCTTCCGCGTGGCTTCATGTCACAAATTACGGACGGGCGATCAGTACAACCGTCGAACGCGGTGGCTCGGCTTACGCATCCAATTGCGGAGCGATGACCTCGACAAATGTCAGCGGCTGGATACAGTTTTACAACGGCTGCCGGGGAATTTATGTCACGGTCAATTCCGGTGCAGTGTGTTATTTCAATTACGCCTGCAGCGGAAGCGATTTTTTCGTTTCAAGCGGAGGTTCTCTCAATATTTCGCAGAACTGCGATGTCGACGGCGTCAACGTTTCGGATGGAGGGAAGCTGGAAATCTATTCCATGTGCCAGGTCTCCAACATCAGCACGGGAAAATGCGGTGTGAACTTCGGCAACTATTGCGGTTTCACCTCAACCGCAATCGGGGCAAGCGGAAGTCTGTGGATGTCGAACTATTGCAATGCGGAACATATGACCGTTGGAGAAAAAGCGTATGCAAGCATCTACTACACCTGCGGCATGACTGATGTCTCGGTTGCTGCGGGCGGGTACCTCTATCTGTCGCAGAACTGCTCGGCGGTAAATCTGAATATCGCGGACGGCGGAACGGCATGGATCTGCAATTCCTGCAATCTCACGAGCGTCACACTCGGCTTGAACGCCACTTTGACGGCATCGTATTTCACCGATCTTGACGGAGTGGATATCTCCAGCGGAGCGGTGATGTGGATGCACAGCAGCCAGTGCCACGCAACAAACGTACATATCTCCGAGGGCGGCAGTTTCTATTTGTCCCGGTACAATTACGCGACCAGCGTCACGGTCGATTCGGACGGTTTCTTTTACGTTGCAAGCGGGGCAAGCGCGCTTGCCGTCACCAGTTCCGCCGGAGCCAGCGTGACCGTCGAGGACGGCGGATACATCGAGTATGCGGAACCGCCCGCCGAAGAAGAGATTCCCCCGGAAGAGAATCCGGAACAAACCGAAGGATGATAAAAAAATTATGAATGATTTTTCCATAAAATGCAATCCGCTTGCGGACACGCCGCTTCCCGCCGTGCAAAAGCCCAAACAACCGGAGCCGACCTTTGCCATGCCGCCAGTAGTACCGACGCAGGAAGCGGCGGAGGGTATCCGTTTTGATTTCAACAACGGCCTCCGGGTTCGATTCCCGGAGAAAGGCGAATTCCGGTGTGTTTTCCGGGACCTTGATACGGACTGTCTCTTGTATTCCATGGATGTCAAACCGGGCTGCATGGTGGAATCGGTCAAAAAGTTTTTCGTCCGGTTCAGCCTTGAAATCTACCGGAAGGACGATTTGATAGAGCCGATTTTCCGGCATGACCTCAATCTTGCGGCCAAGGATGTGCTGGTGCAACTTCCCGTGGGTGCGCTGGGCGATACGATTGCCTGGTTCTCGTTCGTCGAAAGGTTTCAGAAGCGGCATAATTGCAAATTGTTCTGCTCCATGGCTTCGAATCTCGCCGAGCTGTTTCGGGCGCAGTATCCAGACATCCGCTTCATTGCCAAGGAGGATGCGGCGAAACTCTCGCCGTATGCCACCTACAACCTAGGACTTTTTTTCGGAGGAAATACAAACAACCAGCCGTTTGATTTCCGGCAGGCAGGGCTTCACAAGACGGCCGGGCTGATTCTGGGGGTGGACGATTTGTCCGACAGCCCACCGCGAGTGGATTTGTCAGCGGAACGGAAAATTCTGGAAAAGTATGTCGTCATTGCATCTCAGGCGAGTTCGCAGTGCAAATACTGGAACAATCCCTTCGGCTGGCGCGAGGTGGTTGCCGCGCTGAAACAACGCGGATACCGGGTACTGTGCATCGACCGGATGACGGAGTACGGCGTGGATTTCACTTGGAATCACATCCCATACGGTGCGGAAGATTTCACGGGCGATCTGCCGTTGCAGGAGCGCATTGACCTCATCAAGGATGCCGATATGTTTATCGGGCTGAGTTCCGGGCTGTCATGGCTCGCATGGTGCTGTCATGTTCCGGTGATTCTCATCAGCGGATTTACCGACCCAGTGAACGAGTTCTTTACTCCGTACCGGATTCAGAACATCAGCGCCTGCCATGGGTGCTGGAACGACACCCGATGCGACTTCAATCACTTCGATTTTCTCTGGTGTCCGCGCAAAAAAGAGACGCGGGACAAGTTCGAATGCACAAAAATGATTACCTCGAAGATGGTGATTTCGGCGGTTGACCGGATCATGGAAAGGAGTTTGAATGGAAACAATCACAGCGAATCTGCTGGTCAATAAACTTTCGACCACACTGGTGGACGACTCGAAAAAAGCCACCACCACATTCCCAATGATTTTCAGGGGGATGCCGATTGAACTGATTCTGAAAATCTTCACTGCGACCGGACTTCCATACCCGACCGTTGATTTGGCCGAAAAAACATGGAAACTCGTCGTGTCGAACGTCTGGGCTCCCGAAAAGACGCCGCAGCTGATTTCAACCGACATCACCGTAACCAAAAACGAAATCCATATCGTTCTTGATGAAACGAACACAACGGAACTATCCGCCGTGATCGGAACGCAGGAGAGCGTTTCCCTCGGCGCGGAATTGATCGGTATCAATGCGGGTGAAACCAAACCATCGGCAATTCTTCAGTTCGGCCTCGCGGTTCACAACCGGCGCGGCGGCACAGGTGCACCGACTCCGGTCGCGGAAGATGCCATTTCGGAAACGCAGGTCTATGCTCTGCTGAATGCCGGATTCGTATCGGAATTCAGCGTGGACGGTTTTTCGTGGCATTCCACACAAACTGACAGTGATGTCTACTGGCGCTTCCGCAACGCACAAGTCCCGAATGGTCAGTGGTCGCCTTCGATGCTTCTTCCCAAAGGCGAACGCGGCGAAAAAGGCGAACGCGGCGAGAAAGGGGACACCGGCGAACAGGGTATTCAAGGTATCCAAGGGATTCAGGGAGAAAAAGGCGACATTGGCGAACAGGGTGTGCAAGGCGAAAAAGGCGACACTGGGTTGGCATTCCGCGTCGATGCGACCGGATCGCTTGCAGATCGGGACACCTATGACAATGAAGCGGAAAACTTCGGCTTCCTCGACATTGATTCCGGGAATGTGTATCTGAAACTTACCGCAACTCATGCCGACTGGTCCGGGGCGATTCCGTTTCGCGGACCACAGGGCGAAACCGGCCCGCGCGGGGAAAAAGGCGACACCGGCGAGAAAGGCGATCAGGGGGAACGCGGGGAAAAAGGCGAAACCGGGGAACAGGGTGTTCAGGGCATTCAAGGCGAAAAGGGCGACCGGGGCGAAAAGGGTGATGTCGGCGAAAAGGGCGAACGCGGAGACGCATTCCGGATTGACGCTGCCGGACCTTTGGAGGAACGTACCGCTTATGACGGAGAAGCCGCCAACTTTTCTTATATGGACACGGATTCCGGTAACCTTTACGTCAAACTGACCGATGCCGATGCAAACTGGTCGGCGGCAATTCCCTTTCGCGGACCGCAGGGACTTCAGGGCGAACAGGGAATCCAGGGTGTTCAGGGTGAACAAGGCATTCAGGGAATCCAAGGCGAAAAAGGCGACACCGGAGAACAGGGTCCCAAAGGTGACACCGGTGAACAGGGAATTCAAGGAATTCAGGGCGAAACCGGAGAGCAAGGCCCCAAAGGCGAAAAGGGCGACCGGGGCGAAGTCGGACCGCAGGGTGAACAGGGTATTCAAGGGATTCAAGGCGAGACCGGCGCACAGGGACCGCGCGGCTACACCGGCCCGGCGGGCCCGCAGGGTGTTCCGGGAGAACCCGGAACGGACGGACGCGGTTTTGACGAGCAGTCTTTCCCGACCGGCCAACCGGCGATTCTGATCGTTGCCAACGACGTCGTTCGCGGCGTCTCCCTCGGCGAAGAAGGTCAGGTTTTGAGCGTACATGGTGGTCAACTGGTCTGGATTGACGTGGACACCGGCTCCGCCGATTCGCCGGTTGCATCGTTCGCATTCAACACGGTCAACGCCAATCTTCTGCGCTCGCCGTCTCTCTCCGGCGGTGGCATCGGAAACGGTCTTGAGGGAACGCCAGAAGTGACGATTCCCGAAGCCGGTCCCGACGCAACCACCAACTATCCGATTGTTTAACCATAAGGACGCAACATGATTTTTTCCAACATTGATTTCACTCTGAAATACCTTGATCCGTCCGCCGCTGAAAACGGCGACGGGACTTCGCCGGAAACGCCCATGAATGTATTTCCGGAGGCGATTGCGGATCTCGGAAACAACACTGCGTGGGTCATTCGCCGGACGGCGGAAACCGCCTCGGCGCTTCTGCCGCGCGGAAGCAACGGCGATGTTCAGAATATTCTGTTCATCGGTATGCCCAAGGTCGGGGACAAATACTGGCATCTCATGCCGACCATCGCACAGGAGGCGTGGGGCGCGGACGAAGCCGAATACGCCAACATCCGCGCCGATACCGGAACGGAACCGTGGGGCGACGAGTATTCCTTCTGCCTGACCGCCGGGAAAACCTTCCTGATGCACCGGATTTATCTGTTCCGGGACAACACACCGGCCTATATGCCGGTTCTGAAGTTTCCGGCGCAGGACTATCTGGCGGATATAGCCTTTGAACACTGCAAATTCGGAGCGAAGGGCGTCGATCTGAATCTGGAAACGTTTACCGAGGCGACGACCAGTTCCAGTTGCAAATCCTACATGAACATCAATACCGCTCATGTGTTTTCGATGCACGACTGCATCGTCAATGCGGTGAACGGCGGCGATGATTACTACGGCGAGACGAATAACCCCATAAATCTGAACAACGCAAGCTACATCTCGGTTTCGGAGGTCGATGTCTACACGTCCACCAGTCAATATGACGGCAACTACGGGCCGGGCAGCGGAACCATGCTGAACTTTTCCAACGGCTCGTGGGGCGGCGCATTCACGGATTATCAGAACATCCGGTTCCACATCCTGGTCAACGGCTCGTGGGGATGCATGCCGTGTCTCTTTTATTCCGCCGTCAACGATTACTGTCTGCTCCGGAATATGACCGCCGCCATTGAGACGCGCAAACTCGGAACCGATAATCCGACGATGTTCAGTATCGGGCAAGGACTCATCCGCAGTCACGGCAGCCGGGAATTTCAAATCGAAAACATCAGCGTCAATCTCCCGAAATGCTGGCGCATTACCGAAGGCGGACGGGTGGTTTCGATCTCCGGCTGGGGCAACAGCACCATTCCCGGACATTCCAAATCGGTGAAAAACATCACCATTCAGATGGCGGAAACCGACGGTGTCGACTCCGAAGGCCATGGGGTTTACTACGATTGGGTGAAATACGGAACCGGCGACCTCAATCAGTATCCGTATTTTTCCGCGCTGGAACTTTCTTTTTCGGAAAAGAGCTATAATGAGGGCGCATGGGAACCGGTCATTGTGAGCGGAGTCGAAGTCAATCATCCGCGCGGCGTCGCACTCTACGGTTACGGGTTCCAACTGCGGAACTGCAACCTCAAGGGGGCGGTGAAACTCCGTCGATGCATCGCCGATATCGGGACGCTTTCCAGTTACTATCCGGGATATGCCCTGTTCGCGGCGGAGGCGACGACGCTCAAGGTCGGAACGCTGACGCTCGGCAAGGAAAACGCCGAAGTGACCGGAGGCGCGGACGATCCGGCGGTCGGTTCCCGATATTCCGATGCGGGTTTCATCTACGTCGGCACATCCAACGGCGCACTCCGGAGCAACATTGGGGAAACCGCGACCAACGTGTGGAACGGTTACAATGTCATCTGCGGAAACGAGACTGACTCCGGGCATTACACCTGCCGTTCGGTCAATTATCTGTGCGATACATGGAACACCCACCGGACGGGCGGTGCTCCGGCCTGCATGAAATTCACCAGTTCGGCGAACGGATCGGGAGGCATGAGCCTCGGACGCGCTCCGTTTCAGGGCTTGCGGATCACGCCCGCCGCGACCGGGCTTCACACGCTGACGCTCCACATCGCCGCCAAGGGACTGACCTCGCTGGATGAACTCAATCGAAAATTGCTCCTGCAACTGACCGTCCCCCGTGCGGACGGCGCAAGCGAAGTCCTGTTCAGCGCCAACGCGGGGCAATGGCTGGACGATTCCGCGGCGGAATGGGTCAACGATTCCGAGATGGAACAGCGGAAACTGGTAATTCCGCTGAACATCACAGAAGCGGGGCTTCCGCTGGATGTCAAAATCCATTACTCGCTCTATTCGGCGACTGGATATGTCTATCTCGATCCGGCGATGGAACTTGCTCCGATGGGCGGTGAATAATGCCGAACCGGGTGTTGATGATCCGCTTGACGCAGGCTCCGTTCGACGCGCTGGCTCATAAGGATTCCGACACCATCTATTTCACCGGGGTCACCGTTGACCGCTTCCTGAACGGAGTCGCACGGCATGTTGTGACCGGCGCGGAAACCGGACCCGGTGTGTTTGTCAGCCCGATGGTCTGGCAGACCATCGAATAAATTCAAGGAGGAATATGAATCGTCTCAAGGAAATCAAGGAGCTGAAACGCCAGGCCGGGGAGTTTCAGCTCGAAAATCGTGAAATTATCGGCAAATACACGATGCAGGAACTCTGCTCCATTTACAACGGCATCGGGCCGGGTGCGTTCCCGGATTGGTTGCGTGACACCATTTCGGCGCTCCATCCGTCTCTTGCGGTCGTGGCGTTCATCCACGACATCGAGTGGCACGAATCCGACCGGAGCAAAGAAAAATTCATCGCGTCCAACAACCGCTTCAAACGCAACGGATACCGCGTCGCCAAGGCACAGTTCGGCTGGTACAATCCGCGTCGCTGGATCGTGATGAATCAGGCGCGCCGTTTCGGAAACGTCTGCCAGCTCTTCGGCTGGTCGGCATGGTGTTCGCCCTGCGAATGCGCGGTCTGCCGCAAAAAGAAAGAAGGTGCGAAGTGAAAATCGTGCGGTTCACAGCCGCAGTCGCCGGGGCGGTTGTTCTTGGGATGACCGCCGGATGTGCTCAGAATATCGTCTACCGCGAATTCTACGAGCCGAACGAAAAAACCTCACTCAAGCGCGATGACGGCACGACGGTAGGTGCGGTCAAAGCCGAAGCCACCAAAAACGGAGCGCCGAACTGGAGCGACAACAAGACGCTGTCGATCTCCGTTCTCGGTCTCTAACTCAAAACAAAAGGATTCTTCTATGACTACGAAAACTCAGAAATTCACCGCCGTTTTTGCTCTGCTCGCCGCTTTCGCCCTCGGCATGGGGACGATGTGCGGATGCTCCTACTTCACGCAGGAAAAGGTCGCCGCCATCCACAAAAACGTCGGGACGGTGCTGGACATCGCCTATACCGCCGGTGGCGCGACGCTCGTCGAGCAGAAAATCGACGCCATGGTGACCGACGGCAAGATCACGCCCGAACAGTCAGTCCAGCTCAAAGCCGCCGCCAAGAAGTCGTATGACGCGCTTCAGGCCAAGCTTGCCGAACTTTCCGTCAAGGACGTGACGGTCGAAGTCACCGAATAAATCCGAAGCCCGGCAATCGCGCACAAACGCGTTTTTGCCGGGCTTTTTCTATAACCATTGCTTCAGTTAAGGTTGGAATCATCAAGCAAAAAATCAAGCAACCCAATATTCAAAAAACCATTGTCATCGTACCATGGCTTTCCGATATCCTGACGTACAACAATCTTGGGAAACGAATCCCCTGCCAAGGAAAATGGTTTCAGCTCGGTTATTCTTTTTTCCTCATCCGGCATTGCAAATGCAGACTGAATATAAAACTTCTTATTCCCTTTGGAGGCAATAAAATCTATTTCGCGTGAGATTTTTATATTAGCGCCGGACTTGCTTTTTCCGTTTTCATAAACGATGCCGACATCAACATTAAAATCCCTTACGCGTAATTCGGAACAAATCATGTTTTCCATGATATGATTCATTTCCATTTGGCGGAACCCGGTTCTGGCATTGCGTAATCCAATATCCTCACAATAATATTTCATGGGATATTCAAAGTATGCCTTACCTTTCACGTCATAACGTTTGCATTCACAAAATAAAAACGCATCTTCCAGATATTCAAGATAACTCTTTAAGGTGTTTGCAGAAACCTTCACTCCTTTTTTAGAACGAATCGTATCGGCAATTTTGGATGGGTTGGAAAGGGAACCGATAGAAGAGCAGAGCAGATCCAGAATTTGAGACAATTCATTCGGATACTCAATCTTTTTGCGTTCAATAATGTCCTTTAAATAGACTTCTGAAAAAAGAGAGGACAGATATGCGGCTTTTTCTCCATCGTTTTCTTGTTGAAGCACAAGCGGCATTCCTCCATAATAGGAATATTGTTTCAGAGCCTCCGCCTTGTCACCTCCAGTCGCAGAATAAAATTCGGCAAATGAAAGCGGATGAATTCTGATTTCATCCCCACGCCCGCGAAACTCGGTGAGGATGTCAGTGGATAGCATCTTTGAATTGCTTCCGGTTACATAGACATCAAGATTGGGGATTGCCCTGAAATCATTCAGTGTATCATAAAATGTTATTTTTTTGCCTTCTGGAAGATATGGATTTTTTACCGGCTCGGACATTTGTATTTCATCAATAAACAGATAAAATTTCTCTGTTTTCCCGTCAATGCGATCGTGAATATATTGCGACAGTTCGAGTGGGTTGCGATAACGGATATTACTGACCAAATCAAGCTCCAAATGAATAATCTGATCGTTCTTTACTCCCTGAGACAAAAGATATTCCTTGAAAAGATTGCGCAGGAGATAGGATTTCCCGCAACGCCGAATTCCAGTAATGACTTTGATTTGCCCGTTCCATTGCCGGGAAATCAATTTTTTCAGATATTGATCGCGTTTTATGATCATGGGACACCTCGTGCATTGAAATCTTTCATCGGTTTTCGGCTCTACTTATCAATAAATATAACTTTTTTCCCCATTTTGTCAAGCCGCTTATTGAAAAGTTTAACCGGTTTTCGGACTTACCTATCAATGACACAGCGTGTTCACCGTAAAACTCTCCCCCGTTGTTTGCGCACAAACGCCCTTTTGCCAGGCTTTGTTTTTATGCACGGCCAGGCCGGTTCAGCCCGCCCCCGGATCAGCGAACGTCGGGCCGTTTGTGCGCGGTTGTGGGCATAATTTCAGGACGGGGTCGAGTGCGATGGGGTCATAAAATAAACGCATAATTTCGAGATTTGTATCGTAATCCGACTGGATATTTCTCATATTGCCGGTATGAAAAATAGCCAGTCACAAGTCGATAACAGTCCGACAAAAAACTTTATTATAAAGTATTTATGTACTGGCTATAACGCAAGTAAGCGGCATTGTATGTCACTGTAAACGGGGGCGGTGCGGAGCCGCAACAACCTGGCAGAAAACAAAATAACGACAGAGGCAACCATGGAAAAAGCGATACTCAGAGACACTGAAACCGAAACGTTCGAAGATCCCGAGGCCACCTGCGAATGGTGTGGCGAACTTTTCAGCCGGAGCGAACTTCGGGAAGAGGTGGATTTAGGTCTGCTCTGTGACCGGTGCATCGCCGGAATCACTTCAAGAGGCGAAGAACTCATCATGAAATATTAAACACAAACCGGGGCGGCAGGAACGCCGCCCCGCAACCGAAAGGAGCCTGATATGGCAGACCGATTTTTCACCACCACATTCTGTGACAGATGCCACGCTTCCCTCGAAGGAAAATCGCGGCAAATGTCTAAATTCAACACAGACTGCCTCTGTCCCAAATGCACGGCAGAGGAACGTCAGCATCCCGACTACCGCAAGGCGGCCGATGCCGAAATGGAAGCCGTCCGGAACGGCAACCACAATTTTCCCGGCATCGGCTGGCCGGGCAGGAAAGGCGGTACCAAATGACACCCGAAGAAAAACAATCCGGTATCCCGTGTGTCCTTGTCGGGACGGACGGTAACATATTTGCGCTCCTCGGTCGGGCGCGTGAAGCCCTCAGACGAGGCGGTCGGAGCGACCTGATCAAACCCCTGACCGATGAAGTGACGAGCAGTGGTTCCTACGAGGAAGCCCTCGCTCATATCTGCGAATACGTCGAGGCCGAATAGCCCCGATTATGCAGAAAGCCGCCCGCGCACCGGGCGGCTTTGTCCGCACACAAACGGCTCTGTCGCGGCGAACGCGCCGAGACCACCTGCAGCCCGATGCTGGTCGATATGCATAATCGCAACACGCCCCCAAACTATGCGAACAACGGCGTTTCGCATAGCCGGATGCCGAGAGCAAAGGCATCAAATCTTTTTCGCATCATTTCCTCTTTTCTATGCCAATCCGACTTGCATAATGTTCCGTCTGCGCTGCGGAAAAATACTTGCATAAATCTTTCAAATCGGACTGGCATTTTTTCATATCGCCGATTTTAGAAAAATCCAGTATTATTTCTATAAAATCCGCAGATTTTTCGACACAGCGCAGGGTTGAAAAATAGCAAGTCCAATACCTCATAAAACCCTGATAATAAAGAAGATATATTATCGCTTTATCTTGCTTAAGTCATTGGCTATTAAGCGATTATCATGGCATTGTATGCACTGTAACCAGGAGCGGTACGGAGCCGCCCGACAGCAACGGTCAACAAGCCAAACGATGGAAGGCAGAATTATGACCAACACGATGATCGAGAGGGCGAAGGAACTCACCTTCGGGACGGAACTGGAGTACACGAACATCAGCCGCGAACGCGCGGCCAAGGCGATCCACACGGTGGTCGGCGGGCAAGTTCGGTTCACAGGCGGAAGCTACGACGAATGGACGGTGATCGCGCCGGACGGCCGCCACTGGAAGGCGATCAGCGACGGCAGCCTCGGCAGCCGCGCGACGAGCGCCGAGGTGGTGACGCCGATTCTGAAATGGGACGACATGGAAACCCTGCAGGCGGTGGTTCGCGAGCTCCGCAAGGCCGGAGCGAAAACGCCGGACTGCACCAGCCAGCACGTACACATCGGGGTTCGCGGATTCACCGCGCGCCAAATCGCGAATTTCGCCAGAATCTGGTACAAGCAGGAAGAGCTGATCCTCAAGGCGGCGGGAACGCTTCAAAGCCGGATCGACAGCTATACCAAGCGCACCGACCGCCGGTTCATCGACCGCCTCGAACAGGCAAAGCCCGACACGAAAGAGGCGCTGAACAAAGCATGGTTCGGCTACGCGAATCCGAATCCAAGTCATTACGATTCCATGCGCTACCACGCCATTAACCTGAACAACGTATGGCGGATAGGCACGGTGGAGGTTCGCGCGTTCAACGGCACAACGCACGCCGGAGAGGTGAAAACGCACATTCAGCTCTGCCTGATGATCGCAGCGAAAGCCCTGACCGCCAAGTGCGCGAGCACGAAAAACCAGCGTCCTTACTGCGCGGAAAGCGCGAAGTACGACATGCGGGTTTTCCTCCTCCGCCTGAGCATGAACGGGCCGGAATTCAAAACCGCCCGCCACCACCTCCTCAAAGACCTGCCGGGAAGCACCGCATGGAAACACGGCAGACCGGAAGGCCGGTAAACCGAAACGGGGGGCCGGGAAACCGGCCTCCCATGGCAGCATGGCTTGCCGGACGATGCAAGCGGTTCTTTGGAAAGAAAGAGAAAGAAATATCGTAAATCGTGCTGAGCGCGACTTGACGGAATATGCCAGTCGGTTTGCGAAAAGAAAGTGAAGAAATATCTTGCGTTTTTGGCTGAGTGCGACTTGACTTGTTATGCAAGTCGCCATCGGGGTCAAACTCGCCAAAATCGCAAGTATTTTGAGAGGCCATCGCACGGGCATCCCATAAGAAAATATGCCCACAAAGGCAAAGTTTGGGGGCGTGATGCGATGATAGCATAAGCCCAGCATCGCCCTGTAGGTTAGAAAAAATTTGAGCCGCGACACGGCCGCAACAACGCGAACGTTGCCGCAATAAACGAAAGGACATTCCTATGAAAATCAGAATCCACGACACAGATTTTGACGGCAATCCCGTCGAATGCACCGGCGAGTTTTTCCGGGGCGCGACCGCCCTGGACATCGTCATCGGTATGAAGATGAACCCCTTCAACAGTCATCTGGAACCGCTGGCGTTCATGCGTCAGACGCTGAGTTTCATCGGGCAGAAGGATTTCGCCCTGCCGGAGGACGAACCGGCAAAGGCCGCGCAAGCGTTTCTCCAGCGACTGACCGCGCTCGGATTCGCCCATTACGAAATCGACGATGGCGAGCTGGACGCAGACCATCCGGCAGAAACTGGAGTGCCTCCGGAAAAGAAGTAAAAATCCATATCCGGGTATTCTGGAAAATCCTGGAGGGTGTTTTTATTCCATGAGGGATCAAAAATCATTTTGTCCTC
>ERZ1026844.577-NODE-577-length-26097-cov-19.524499_pt1 | contig 26097 bp, 22 predicted proteins | sample MGYA00380152_ERZ1026844 | MGnify/ENA primary metagenome ERZ1026844 (study PRJEB33269, sample SAMEA4719788) | human gut metagenome | biome: human-associated habitat; feature: organic feature; material: feces | place: Cameroon | collected 2013-10 ... | reverse complement strand
TCGGTACGTTCGTAGAAACCGATGAAAACGACCATGCGCTGAATATCTATGCCAATTACGACATGCAGCACCAGCAGGTCTGCGATGAGCTGGAGATCACGCTCTATGGCAGCGGCATCGAGGATCAATCTCTTACCTACCATCTGAATGCAGCAGAGAAAGAAGTGCTGCGTGAAAAGATGGAAGCCTACTGTATGCAGCGGGAGCACAAACCGCTGGAGCAGCTCTGTCAGGAACTTTTGCAGGAGCAGGATGTGCCCATACAGGAGATGCAGATGTGACCGCCAGCCCTTCCCGCGCCGTCGCGCCCGTGTCGGCGGTTTGTGCGGCTTTCGCGACCCAGCCGAGCGCGTACACGCCAAGCGCCAGGAAACCGGACACTGCGCCGATGTGCGAGGGTGCCGCAAAAAACGAAATAGGAGGCAAAAATGTCAACGGAATTTTATTGTGAAGAATTTCCGGCAGAGCAAAACGGAAAACCGGTGCAGACGCTCAAAGATCTGCTGGAAGCTTGCCCGGAAGATCGTTTTCATTTCATGACACCGTTCGGCTACGTTGACCTGACTGCCCAGGATGCAGAGCAGCTCCGGCAGGGCGCGGCGGCGCAGGCACATACCGGCGAAAGTGGGTGGGAAATACCCATTCCGGCAGAGAAGCTGCTGCAGCAGGAGCTTGTGTCCGTGCGGAAAGCTGAGAATGGTCAATGGTACGCAATTACCACCGATCCGCAGCCAGAAATGGCAGAAGCGGAGCAGATGCAGGAGATGCAGCTGTGACGGTCAGCCCTTACCGCGCCGTCGCGCCCGTGTCGGCGGTTTGTGCGGTTTTCGCAGCCCAGCCGGGCGCGTACCCGCCGAGAGGCACAAAACCGGACGTTGCGCCAACGTGCGGGAACGTTGCAGGAACGGCAAGCGCAGAAGAAGGAACGCCTGCGGGCGGTTTTCGGCGGAGGGAAAAGCCGCAAGCGGCAAGGCAGGAGAAAGCCAAGGGGTCGTGCGCGCACCTTGGCAGACACATCTGCCCGCAGTGCGGGCAGTTTGGGACTTTCGGACAGGGGTTGTTGAGAGGGCAAAAACAGCCCTGTTGGGGTCGGAAGCGCAGATAGTCCCGCTGTTTCAAGGAAAACAGCGGGGTTGCGCACAAAATTGGAGGAAAATTGGCATGGCAAACAAGAAAATCAAATTCCCGCTCTGGCTCATGCCGGACACCAAAGCGACGGTCGAATGTCTCTACCGGCAGGACGGATGTAACAGCCAGAGCGAGTTCATCGAAAAAGCGATTCTGTTCTACTGTGGCTATCTGCAAAGCGAGTATGCCGGAGACTTCCTGCCGAAGATCCTTGGTGAAACGCTGGAGGCAATCCTCAGTATGTTCGGGGATCGTATCGGCAAGCTGCTTCTGAAGCAGGCTGTCGAGCAAAACGTCTGCAATCATATTCTCGCTTCGGACACGGATATCGACGCGCAGACGTACCAGCAGATGCGCGGAAAAAGCTATCAGGAGGTGCTGCGGACGAACGGCCAAATCTCGTTCCCAGAGGTGCTTCGGCAACATAGCCGACTGTAACAAATGGCGCGGCTGATACAGAAAACCGGCTTCATCAGCCGAAAAAGCGCGGGCGGCTACATGAAGTATATCGCTACGCGCGAGGGCGTTGAAGTCCTGACCGGTACAGGTCCAGCGACCGAAAAGCAGAAAGAGATGGTTTCAAAATTACTTAAAGATTTTCCAGATGTGCGGGATTCTTTCGAGTATGAGGACTACAAGCAAGCGCCGACGCTGCACACTGCGTCGGCGCTCATTTCTGCCGCGCTGGACAGTCATATGCAGAATCTTCAATCTGAAAACGGCTATCTGCGTTACATTGCAACTCGCCCCGGCGCAGAAAAGCATGGCGCACATGGCCTGTTCGGTCGAGAGGATAATGCAAACCTAAACGCGGCGATGCGTGATTTAACCGCGCACGACGGCAACGTCTGGACGATCATCTACTCTCTGCACCGCGAGGACGCAGAGCGGCTTGGCTACAACAATGCCGCAGCATGGCGCAAGCTGCTCGTCAGCCAGCAGAGCAAGTTTGCAGAAGCGTTTCATATTCCAGCGTCGGCACTGCACTGGTACGCAGCTTACCACGATGCGGATACGCACCCGCATATTCACATGATGATTTGGACAGACCAGAAGACGGTTTTGAAGCGGGATGCTGTCGTGAAATTGCGCTCTGTGATGACAACCAGCATCTTTCAGGCAGAATTAGAAAATCTCTATATTCGGAAGGACGCAGCCTATAAGGACGTGAGCGAAGCGGCGCGAGAAGTCATGCGTGAACTCGTTGACCGTATGGAATCCGTCTCCGCCCAGCCCGCGTCCATCCAACAAAAGTTGTTGGAGCTGGCACTGGAGCTGCGCACGGTCAGTGGCAAAAAGCAGTATGGCTATCTCAAAAAGTCGCTCAAGGACAAGGTTGATGAAATCGTGGATGAACTCGAAAAGCTGCCGGAGGTGGCGGCGTATTATGCCGTCTGGAATGGTCTGCGCGACACGCTGGAGGGCTACTACAAGAACCGGCCCCGTCAGCATAATCCGCTCTCCCAGCAAAAAGAATTCCGAGCCATCAAGAACGCCATCATTCAGGAAGCGGAGCGTCTGCGGCAGCAGATGGAGCAAACGCAGACAGCGGCTGAACAGAAATCTTCGCAAGATGAGGAACCGTCTGCGGAGAAAACTTCTACAGACGCTTCTACAAATCCGACGCTTGCAAACGAGAATACTTCATTCACGCCTTCTCGCCCTGCGCAGCTTCCAACCGAATACCTTCTGAATTCAACCATCCGACTGTTCCACCAGATGGGACAAATCTTCCGCGACAATGCTGCACCACCCAGCAATCCGATGGGCATCCGCATCGACTCCAAGCGCCGTAAAAAGCTCATGCAGAAGCGGCTGGCAATGGGTCATAAGCAGGATGACCACGAACAAAATTACGGTCAGACATTACAATAACAGGAGGTGCATTTTGGCACAGTACATAGAATTTACCCCAGAACAAAAAGAACGTGCCGCAACCGTTGATCTCGAAGAATTTCTTCTCCGGCAAGGGGAAAAGTTCATCAAATCCGGGCGGGAAAAGCGGCTTGCCAGCGACCACAGCATTACGGTGCGCGGCTGCGAGTGGTTTGATCATGCCTCAAACGAGGGCGGTCGTGCTGTCAGCTTCGTACAAAAATATTACGGCAAAAGCTACGTCGAAGCGATGTCCATGCTACTGGGCGAGAGCATGGAGCCGGTTTATCCGCAGGCGAAAAAGCAGGAACAGGTCGATCAAAAGCCCTTTGCGCCGCCCGTTCCGAACGCGAATATGCACCGTGTGTTTGCGTATCTGCTCAAAACGCGCGGTCTGGATGCCGACGTGGTTTCCTACTTCGCCCGCAGAAAACTGCTCTACGAAGACGCGGCGCATCACAACGCCGTGTTCATCGGCACGGATGAAAGTGGATGCCCGCGCCACGCGCATCTGCGCAGCACGAACAGCTTCGGCAAAGCCTTTCGCCTGAATGTCGAATCCAGCGACCCGCGCTACAGTTTTCATCATGCCGGAACCGATGGGAGCCTTTATGTATTCGAGGCTCCCATTGATATGCTCTCCTACATTTCCATGAATCCGCGCCAGTGGCAGGAGCATAGCTACGTTGCCTGCTGCGGCACATCACCGATTCCGGTGCTCCAAATGCTACAACCGGATACAAAAATGGTGTATCTCTGCCTTGATAATGATGATGCCGGACATAAGGCCAGTGAACGGATGGCAGAACAATTACGCGAACACGGCGTCATGACAGAGCGGCTTGTACCGGAACTGAAAGATTGGAACGACGATCTTCTCCACGGACAGAAGGAGGATTTAGCCCCATGCCTGAGTCTATGACTCCGTTGATCATACTCGGCGTGGTGGGTGCATTGTTCATTCTTCTGCTTTCACTTCTTACGAACAATTACTCGCTGAACAATATCAAATCCAAAACCGTTGGCGACGGGCAGTATGGCACAGCACGCTGGGCGACGGATCAGGAGATCCGAAAAGCCTACGTCACAGTGCCCTTTGACGTTGCAGCATGGCGCGCCGGAAAAAAGCGCCCGACCGTGCAGGGCTTGGTTCTCGGCAGTGTGCAGCGCGGCAAACGACTGGAGGCGTTGGTGGATTGTGACGATGTGCATTGCCTCATGATTGGCGCATCCGGCGTCGGCAAGACAGCATTCTTTCTGTATCCCAACATCGAATTTGCCTGCGCCTGCGGCATGAGCTTCCTGATTTTGGACACTAAAGGTGACCTCGCACGCAACTGCGGAAGGATCGCGCAGAAGTACTATGGCTATCGCGTATCAGTGGTCGACCTGCGCAACCCGATCCGCTCGGATGGAAACAATCTGATGACGCTGGTCAACCGCTATATGGACGTGGCGCGTGAGCATCCGGACAACCTTGCAGCACGGGCGAATGCAGAAAAATATGCGAAGATCCTCGCCAAAACCATCGTCAATCCGGGCGGCGACGAGCAGGATCGTGGACAGAATTCGTACTTCTATGACGCAGCAGAGGGCGTGCTGGCAACCGTGATCATGACGCTGTCGGAGTTCATTCCACCGGACAGTGCGGGGCATGACAAGCGGCACATCATGTCCGTGTTCAAGCTGGTGAAGGAACTGATGGCTCCCATGGGAAAGAAGAATGGATTTCAGGTTCTGATAGACAGCCTGCCGGATACGCATAAGGCAGGCTGGATGGCGACCGCAGCAACCAGTTCCTCCGAACAAGGCATGGCTTCCGTCATGTCCACGGTGCTTTCCCGCCTGAATTCATTCATCGATTCCGAGCAGGAACAGGTGCTTTGCTATGACAGCCCGATCGATGCGGAGCACTTCGCGTCCGAGAAGTGTGCAATTTTTCTAATCATCCCGGAAGAAGACCCGACGAAACACTTCATGGCAGGTCTCATGATCCAAAACTTGTCGCGTGAGTTGTTTTCCATTGCAAACGATAACGACGGCAAGCTAAAAAAGCGCGTGGTATTTTACTGCGACGAATTCGGTACGATGCCGCCCTTTGACGTTCTGCCGCTCTTCTCCGCAGGCCGAAGCCGCAAGCTGACGCTCGTGCCGATCATCCAGAGTCTCGCGCAGCTCGAAAAGAATTACGGCAAGGAGGGCGCGGAGATCATAGCCGATAACTGTCAGGACACGATCTTCGGCGGCTTTGCGCCGAACAGTCAGACAGCGGAGACGCTGTCCAAAGCCCTCGGCAGCCGGACAGTCCTTACCGGCTCCATCAGTAAGGGAAAGGACAGCAACAGCCAGAGCTTGCAGATGGCAGAGCGTGCGTTTCTATCACCGGATGAACTGAAAAGTCTCCCGAAGGGTGAGTTTGTTGTCATGAAAACCGGCACACACCCGATGCGCACGAAGCTGCAATTATATTTCAAATGGGGCATCAAGTTTGAAGAACCATATCAGACGCCGGAGCGTGCCCAGCGCGAAGTCTACTACGCCGGAAAGGAGGAATTGCTGATGAATATCAAGAAAAGTCTGTATTCCCAGGCGAAGCCGGTTCCAACGCCGAAAGCGGATGGCTATATGAGCAGCTATGGCGATAAATGAGCTTCTTCGGCTCTATCTATGCCGATCCTGATTTGCCGCACCGGGCGCGAACGGTCTATATGTATCTCCGCGACCGTGCAGGCGGCGGGAGCTGCTGGCCGGGCATCAAGACAATAGCACGCGACCTGCACCTCTCGCCGCGCACAGTGCAAAGGGCACTGAACGATCTGGAACACGCCGGTTACATCCAGCGCCTGCGCCGACACCGTGAAAACGGAAGCTGCACGTCGAACTTATACATTATAAATGAGGTCAAATAGCAAACGCGGACGCCCCCCGCCAAGGGGAACGTCCGCACTTTTGCTGTCACCAGCGCCGTGACACCACGGCGCAACTTGAAAGGCCAACTTTAGCGGGCAAATAACTCAGAGAGAAAAGTTTGGCCGATGTTGCTTTCAGTTTAGCATAACCTGCCCGCCCGTCACCGGAATCGCCTGACCCGTTTCATACTTCTGCTCCACGCAATACATAACAGCCCGCGCAACGTCAATGGGCAGACACCCGCGGTTCATCGGGACTTTTGCCTCGTAATACCGCCGTACGTCGGCGACCGTTTTCGCGCCCGGCACCTTGCCGGCGTTCAGGTACTGCACGAACAGCCCGCGCTCGGGGTCGGACCACAGCGGACCGTCGAGGAAATTGCCCGGGCAAATGGCGTTCACCTTAATATTGTACGCGCACAGCTCCAGCGCGAACGACTGCGTCAGCCCGATCCCGCCGAACTTCGAGCCCGCGTAGGCAAAGTTCTTGTTCGAGCCTTCCAGACCCGACTTGGAGTTCAGCGTCACGATGTCGAACATCGCCTCCGGGTCGGCCTCGTGCTGTGCCTGCATGATGATGGCGGCGTACTTCGCGCACAGGAAATAGCCGGTGTAGTTGATGTTGGTGACGAACTCAAAGTCCTTCTTTTCGACCTGCGCGATCGGGCCGGAGCGCACCACGCCCGCGTTCGAGAGCATCAGGTCCAGCCCCCCGAACAGCTCCACGGTCCTGCCGACCATGGCGGCGACGGAGTCCTCGTCGTACACGTTCACCGCGATGGCGACGGCGCGCTCGCCGAACTCCTCGGCGACCTGCTTGGCAAGCGGCTCGTTCATGTCCGCGATGACGACCGTCGCGCCTTCCTTATACAGCTCCTCGGCGATGCCCTTGCCGAAGCCCTGCGCCGCGCCGGTCACAATGCAGATCTTGCCGCCCATGCGCCCAGCCACCGCCGGGCGATTGTGGATATTTTTTTTGGCGAGTTCACACCATTTTGTCATGTCAACACTCATAATTTCGCACTCCTTCTTGTAGTATGTGTTTCAAAGTAATTGGGGCAGGCAAATGCCTGCCCCAATTTGCTATGTTGGATCATACGAGTGAAAAGCTCAGCCTGGCATCCGAATCGTACATACGGACCAGGATTGCGGCGACCTCCGCGCGCGAGATACTGCGCGCCGGGTGGAACGTTCCCTTAGCGTCTGAGCCGGTCAGGATACCTGCTCGGTAGAATGCATAGATCTCCGCCGCAAAAGGATCCTTTGTATTCACATCGGGGATCGCATTGTCAGCAATGCTATTGATGACTGCGTATACACTCTGCGCACCGTGGAAGATATGTACAAATTCGCCGCGACTTATGGGCGTGTTGAGCTGCGCTGCGGTGTAGGCTGCGTAGTCCTCCTCAATGATGCCGTTCTCGACTGCATAGCTGAGGTAGCTATCGTACCAGTTTGCGCTGCCATTTGTCAGACTGACAGAGCCGGTGTGCTCCAACTGATGCAGGGCGGCAGCCAGTTTGATCGCCTGCGCGCGCGTCAACTCTCCTTCCGGCAGGAAACGATCTTTGCTGACACCGTCGATCAGACGGTTTTCCCATGCGCTATTGACCGCACTGTAGTACCATGCGGTTCTCGCAACATCCGTAAAAGGAAGCGATGCAGCAGGAGCGGTGTCCTTGCCCAAATCGCGCACAGACGGCTTCGCAACGACAGGAGTCGTGCTCGGCTTGTCATCTTTTGCGTCCTTCAGCTTTTGCAAAGTCGCTTCGGCAGCCTGAAGCGTGCCCAAATTCGTGACAAGATCCTTTTGCGCATCGGTCAGCCGGTCGTAGGCGTCACGCGCGGCCTGAATGCGATCTTCGCTATCCAGCGTAACAGTTCCAATTGCGTTGATGAGCCGTTCAACCTCGGCGGCAAGCGCTGCATCATAGGCACGCTCTGCATCGGACAGTACATCGGCGTTTGTAACGCGGGACTTTTGTTCATCGGTCAAAGCGTCAAAGGCGGTTCGCGCAGCTTCGATCGCTTCACCGCTGTCTTTCGTAACCTCCCCGATCGCGTCAATGAGCGCATATGCCCGATCGACCAAAGTGTCATTGACAGTAACGACACATGTGTCGGTAAAGTTGCCGTCCGTAGTTGTGACGGTGATGGTAGCGGTGCCCTTCTTTATGCCGGTAACATTACCATTGCTGTCAACCACCGCGATCTCAGGCTCGCTGCTGCTCCAGGAAACGGTCTTGTCGGCAGCTGCTTCCGGGGAGATATGTGCGGTCAGTGCTCTGATCTCATCGACCTCCAGTGTCAGCGTTTCGTCAATGCTCACACTGGTAACATGAATCGGTTCGGCGATAAACTCCATGGTGCTGAAATCGCAGATCGCATCACTCGATGTGCTTCGGAACGAGAAGAACAGACCCCACTGCCCATCCAGCTCGTCCACCTTGGAGGCGTCGATTGTAAATGCAGTCATGGTCTGCGGCATATCCGCAGTGAGCTCCACCGTTCCGAGCTTGATGCTTCCCTCGCCAACAGAGGTAACGATCCCATCCGTCTTGACCGGCGGAGTGTTCACCGCGGTAGTGGAGCGCAGGAACACGTCTACCGCGCCATCCACGCCCTTGGGGCAGAGATTCAGGGAAAGCACTGTTTGATGATTTTCTTCAATATCCTGATCAAAATCAAAATATTTGACACCGGCAATAACGCCGTTTTTGATGTTCAGAATGGGCAGTGTTGTGGAGCTTCGGTCATAGTTAATAGAGAAATTGAAATTGCCGGTCAAATAAGAGACGATACCCGCCGAGTGCTGCCGGTAAGGATCGAGACCATTCAGAGCAAAGCCCTTGGAGGTTGATTCCACTGTGGAGATCCGTACCTGACCGCCGTCTGTGACAGGTGCTTCGTCCCAATCCACGGTGACTGCCTCGACCATCGCCTGACGGGGATTGATGCCCTGCAGTCCGCGATGATAGAAAATATACCACTGATCGTTGATCTCACAGATACTGCCGTGAATATTGGTCGACATGAACGTGCAGCCGCCGTTTACGGATTCGCCGCCGCTGCTGACAATGATGCCGCCATATTTCCACGGTCCTGCGGGACTGTCGCTGTAGGCATACGCCAGCGACTGGCGCGTCCCCATCAGCTCATCCGAAGCGCCGGTACGCGCCCAGATGAAAACATATTTATTTCCGACCTTCCGAAGCGAAGAGCCTTCAAAGAAACGGAATCTCCGTGCATTTTCATCATTAACGATGTTAAACGCAGAAGCGTCAAAATTTTCTACCTCACATTGCACGGCAGACGGGAGATTGGCGTGTGCGCTTTCACCGGTCTTTAACGTGCACATGGTTTCGGGATCCAATTCGCCCCATTGCCCGTAATTTGTATCGCCCCAGTATCCATAGACTCTGCCGTCATCATCTACAAAGACTGCTGGATCGGAACCGAGAACACCGGCAGTATCGGATGGGACTTTGAAAGGACCATCTGGGCGGTCAGACACTGCGACATTGTTAGCAGTGCGTCTGCCGGTAGAATTCGGATAAAAATAATAGGTTTTGGAACCATCATTGTTGGTGACCTCAGCAATATCCGGAGCGAACATCGCACCTGTGTCACCGTCGATATTGGTTTCAAAGATAATTCCATCGTAGCGCCAGACGCTCAAGTCTTCCACCGACGCTGACCAGACGACCTGATCCAATCCGCACCATTCGCTATCACCTCGGTTGTCGTGGGAGCCGTAAATATAGACACGGTACTTGCCAGGGTTATCAGGATCCTCAAAAACGTGTGGCTCTCCATCGGGAATGCATTCCCAAAGAGGCAGATAGGGGTTGCCCTGATGACTGGAGTAGATGGTTTCGGTCGGCAGGACAGATACGACCATTGTCCCGCTTCCGGCGGTGCTGCTGTGCGCCTGCACGATCGCATAGCCTTCTGCCTGCGCAGTCAAAAGCCCGGTCTGCGATACCGTGACCACGGCTTCATCCTTGGACATCCATGCCACTTCGCCCAGCTCCGAATCGACATTCGAGGGCGTGGCATTCAACTGGAAGGTATCGCCGACCTTCAGCCGGAGCGTCTGCTGATTGAGGATCAGCGTTTTGCTGGTGGCACTGTTGACATCCAAAATGTTGAGGAATGGGAATGTTACGGTGACAGCTTTGTTGTCAGCGTTGTACCAACTGGAGAATAGTCCCATCTTTGGGTTGCTGGCTTCCATGGTCCGCATCCCAACTATGGTGTATTCAAGACCGTCCAGCGAGTAGTACGCCGTGTATTCATTCCCACTTTTCTTTACTCGCAGCCAGACAGATGTCGTTCCGTCAGGTAGGGTCGCCCATGTACCATTATCCTTCATGGAAAGATTGACGCCGCTGCCCTGCAGAGCAAACTTAATCTTAGTTGTATCGCCGAAGAATGTGAGGCCGGCTTGCCGCGGACTGCTCCAGCTTTCGGACAGCAGCAGCTTCGTCTCGACCACATAGTCGCCGTATCCCGAGGTCAGGAACACGTTCTTGTTTGAGTCGTTGTTGATCTCGCCGGTGACGTTTTTCAGTACGAGACCATCGGAGGTCAGCTCCCACTGCTCGGGATCTTCCCGAAGAATTTCCCATTCTGTGGCAAACTGTTCCGAGGACGTTTTGGTAAAGTCCCAGCTATGTGGACCTCTTTGATTGTTTGTCACACTCACATAGCTGAACGTAGCAGTGACAGATTTGCTGTCGGCATTGTACCAACTGGAGAAAAGCCCAAGTTTCGGGTTACTTGCTTCCATGGTCCGCGTACCGACAACAGTATATTCCGAACCGTCCAGCGAGTAGTAAGCCACATATTCATTCCCACTCTTTTTTACCCGCAGCCAAACGGAAGTTGTCCCATCGGTCAGTGTTGCCCAAGTGCCGTTATCCTGCATGGAAAAGTTGATGCTGCTGCCCTGCAGTGCGAGCTTGATTTTTGCTGTATCGCCGTAAAACGTGAGCCCAGCCTGCCTCGGGCTGCTCCAGCTTTCGGACAATTGCAGCTTCGTCTCAGCAATATAGTCACCGCTGACAGAGGTCAGAAATACATTGGTGTTGGTGCTGTTGTTGATCTCGCCGGTGACATTTTTCAGTACGAGCCCATCGGCGGTCAGCTCCCACTGGTCAGGATCTTCCCGGTCGATCGTCCAATCCTGACGCAGTGTTTCCTCGGTCATGCCTGTAAAATCCCAGTATGTGGATTGGGGGGCGGATTCTGCACTGGCTGTCAGAATACCAGCCGGGACGATCCCGACCAGCATGATCAGCGCCAGCAGAGCGCTGCATAGCTTTTGCAGAGTTCGTTTCATAGAGCACTTCTCCTTTTATTAAGATATTAAAATTCTATCACGGAGAGCGGAGAAAGGGATATTGAAGAATTTTGCGATTGCATTCCACTATTTTGATGTTTTTGTTCTGAATGACCAGAAACGCAGCGGGAAGTTGTGCAGTATGCTGATTCCGCCTTCCTGCGCCGCGCAGTTTTCTGTGTGAGATAGACAAGCAGGACCGGCAACTGCCGCGAGAGGCGGTATGGTGGAATTACACAACCGCGCTCTGCGAAAACTTGCCATAATGCACAAAGAGGTAAAAAAAGTGCAATGATTTTGCAAAATTGTTGAGATGTTCAAAGCGCGAACACACACCTATAATGAAAACAGAAACAGTCAACCCCAACAACGAAGGAGAGTTAGATCATGGGAACTGAACAAGCCAAGCTGGCACGGAACGGTCGGCAGAAGGGCAGTCTGCTGACAAGGTTTTTCCTGCAGAGCTATTCGAGCGCCATTACGGCGTGCATTCTGTTGATTTTGGTATTTTCAATTTTCACAGATTCGTTTCTGACATCGTTCAACCTTTTCAATCTGTCCAGAACTGCTGCGATCTATGGATTTATTGCAGGCGCACAGTTGATGGTTGCGGTCATTGGAGGCATGAACCTGTCAGTCGGTGCGGTCGGCGCGCTGTCGTGTGTAACGGCGGGCATCTGTATGCAGAACCTTGGCATGAGTGGTTTTGCGGCAGTGATTGTTACGCTGATTGTCGGCGCCCTCTGCGGACTGATTAACGGTTTGCTTGTAGTCAAGCTCCGGCTTTCCGGCTTTATTATCACGCTGGCAATGTCCTTCATTTATGACGGCATCGCGCTCGGCCTTTCTCATGGGTATCCCTATACGCTAACTGAGAATTTCTCCAATCTCGGACGCGCTAAAGTGGTCGGTCCTGCTTCGGCCCTGTTCGTCCTGCTGGTTGTGTTCGTGTTGATCCTTGTTGTCTTTTTCCGCAATGTGCGCTTTGGGCGCAACATTCTGGCAGTTGGCGGCAATCCGGCAGCGGCGAAGCTGTCCGGTATTCAGGTCGACTGGGTGACGGTGGCATGCAATATGCTTTCATGCATTCTGGCGGCGGTCGCGGCACTTCTCTGGTGCTCCAGAACCGGCTCGGCGACATCTTCGACCGGCGCGGATTGGATGCTTTATTCTTTCGCAGTCTGCGCGATCGGCGGTATCAGCCTGAATGGTGGCAACTTTACCGGCATCGGCTTTTTCTGCGGTGCATTGATTCTGACCATGGTACGCAACGGTCTGACCATGCTGAACGTGGACATCTATTTTGAACAGGCATTTTTGGGCGCGATCATTCTGCTGGCTGTTTCTGTGGAGAGCTTGCGCACCAAAGTCGCCGAACGTCTGATGTGAGTTCTTCTTGTCGGAACACGACGGGAATTCAAAAAACAAAAAAACACAGGAGGAAACATGATGAAGAAACTGATCGCACTGCTGCTTGCCATGATCATGGTGCTTTCTCTGGTTGCGTGCAGCGGCCAGACTGCCACCACCCCCGCAGCAGACAGCACCCCCGCAGCTGAGGAGCCCGCCAAGGCGGATGAAACTCCCGCAGTTGAGGAAACACCCGCAGCGACCGATGAACAGTACAAGATCGCATGCTACTGGCCCGCACCCGACACCTATTTCGACAGCTATGTCCTCAAGGGCATCGAAGCTTTTGAAGCCGAATACGGCCAGAATGTCGAGTGGATGATCGGCACGGACTGGACGCAGGACATCGAGAATCAGTCTTGCGAGGCTTTGGCCGCCCAGGGCTATGACCTGTTTATGATCTTCCCCGCTGACACCACCGCTGCAAACGCTCTGTTCACAGAGCTTGGCGATGCCGGCTGCGAGGTCGTTGGTTATGCTGGCACCAGCGCCGATCCCGCAACGTATGCAGTCTGCTACGCATCTGACGTTTATCAGATGGGCTATGATTCCACCAAGATGCTCATCGAGTACATGGGCGGCAAGGGCACGCTCATCAACGTTCTGGAAAATCTGAACGACGTCAACACTCAGAAGCGTCAGGCCGGCGTTGAGGCGGCTGTCGCGGAATACCCCGACGTGACCATCGTTCAGACGGTCGGCGATATTGCTACAGTTGACGAAGGCTTTGAAAAGATCTCCGATGCCATCGCCGCCAATGCTGGCGTGGACGCGATCGTGACCACCGGCGGTACGGCTTCCATCGCACTTGCCAATGCACTGACGGACTACTACGGCTCCAACCCGGATGCAAAGCATATCTATGCTGCTACGGTTGACCAGTCCCCTGAAGCGATGGCTGCCATCGAGGCTGGCTATCTGGATCACACGCTGGCGCAGAACGGCTATGGCCAGGGCTATCTGTCCTGCCTGACGCTGACTTACCTCAAGCAGGGCTGGGAACCCATTGAAGCTGGTAAACACATCAACTCCGGCTCTCTGAAGATCACGAAAGAGAACCTGACCACTTGGGAGAAGGACCTGCAGGAGGTCACCCAGAACATCGCGGCTTCAATCGAAACCGACATTCTGAAGAAGCCCTGACTTACAAAACACAAGCGCACCATGGCGGCTCTGCCGCCATGGTGCACTCTGAAATCTCCGGAGGCCAATATGCTTAAACTAAAAAACATTTCCAAATCATTTCCCGGCGTAAAGGCGCTGGATGATGTCAGTGTAGACTTCAAGGAAGGCGAGATCCATGCGCTGCTCGGTGAAAACGGCGCAGGAAAGAGCACGTTTATGAAAATCATCTGCGGGATCTATCAGCCGGACAGCGGCGAGATCTGGCTGGATGATAAGCGCCTGAAGATGAAAAGCTACGGCGATGCGATCCGCAACCGTATCAGCATCGTCAATCAGGAGATCAACCTGATCCCTAACAGCTCTATCGCGGAGAATATTGTCCTGGACAAGATGGACAAGTTTACAAAGGCTGGTTTTGTCGATTGGAAAAAGATCAATGAAACAGCTGAAATTTATATGAAGCGCGTGGGTCTGGATCTGAGCCCCACGACGCCGGTTATGAACCTGAGCGCTGCACATAAGCAGATGATCCAGATCGCAAAGGCTCTCAGCTCGGAGGCTAAGGTACTGATGCTGGATGAACCGACTTCGTCTTTGACGCAGTTTGAGGCGGATATTCTGTTTGATATTCTGCGGAAACTGCGCAGCGAAGGCGTTATTATGATTTTCGTATCGCATAAGCTGGAAGAGGTTCAGCTTATCGCTGATCGCGTGACGGTATTCCGGGACGGAAGACTGATGGGCACAGATGAGATTGCCAATATGTCACGAGATCGGATCGTAAAAATGATGATCGGGCGTGAGTCGTCCTATACCTATCGTGGGCGGCTGGACGCTGAGAGTAATGAGATCGCACTGGAAGCAGATCATATCTGCTCGAAGCATCATGGTCTGGAGGATCTGAGCTTCTATGTGCGCAAAGGCGAGATCTTGGGCTTTTATGGACTGGTCGGCTCCGGGCGTACCGAACTGATCCGAACGGTGCTTGGGATCGACAAAATGGACTCCGGCACGGTCAAGCTCTACGGAAAGCCGATCAAGACTACCAATTTCGGGAAAAGCCTGCACAAATACAAAATCGGCTATGTTACCGAGAACCGCAAAGAAGAGGGGTTGTTCCTCAACGATACGGTTCGTATGAATGTGTGCATCAATTCGCTGTCCGACCTGTATTACAGCAAGGGACTGCCGCTGATCCAGGTTAAAAAGGAATCGGAGCGGGCGCAAAAATATGTGGACAAGCTGGAGATCAAAACGCCGAAACTGGACACAAAAGCGGGCTCTCTCTCCGGCGGCAACCAGCAGAAAATTTCAATTGCCAAGTGGCTGTGCGCCGAATGCGACGTGATCGTGATCGACGAGCCGACTGTCGGCGTGGACATCGGCGCAAAGGAATATATCCACCGCCTGATCTGGGATCTGGCGGCTGTGGAGAAAAAGGCAGTTATCCTGATCTCCTCCGATATGAACGAGATCGTCTCGCTTGCCCGCAGAATGCTGATCTTCAAGGACAAGCAGATCGTAAACGAACTGACCGGCGAGGACTTCTTTGCTCGTCCCGGCGAACAGATCAGCGCAGAGATCGGCAAATACTTTATCTGAGGTGAGCGTATGCAGCGTTTTGGAGATGTGATCCGTGTTCCGGCAGATCGGTATGCCGAATATGTAGACAAGCACGACCATATCTGGCCGAATATCGTGGAGCTGATGCGTCAGGCGCATATTGAGAACTTTACGATTTTTTACCGGGATGGGTATTTGTTCAAATACTTTGAGTATACGGGCGACGATTTTGTGGCGGATATGAAGCTGCTGGATGAGAATGAGGAGCATCAGCGCTGGCTTGCATACACAGCAGTGTGCCAGCAGCCGGTCGAGTCCGCCAAAGACGGAGAATGGTGGGCGGGCATGAAAGAAATCTTCCACATTTTATAACAGGAGGAAATCACTATGAAACGTTCGGAAGTCAATGCAAATCTTCGTTGGGCTGTAGAGCTGCTGGATCGCTATCAGTTCAAGCTTCCGCGCTTTGGCTATTGGTCTATGGCGGAATGGAAAGAAAACCGCGAGAAGATCGACACGCTGCGCACGGTCATGCAGGGCTGGGATATTACGGACTTCGGCAGCGGGAAATTTGATGAGATCGGCGCAGTGCTCTATACCGTCCGCAACGGCAAGCTGGGACAGCCCGACGTAGGCTCGCCCTATGCGGAAAAGTACCTGCTGTTCAAAGAAGGGCAGCGCCTGCCGATCCACTATCACGCCAGCAAGACAGAGGATATTATCAACCGCGGCGGCGGTGTGATGAGCATTCGGCTGTATAACCGCCTGCCGGACGGCGGTGTGGACTACGAGAGCGACGTGACATTCTCGAGCGACGGACTGTTCTATACGGTCAAAGCCGGCGGAGAATTTGACATCACGACCGGAAACAGCATCCGCCTGACGCCATTCGTATACCATACGTTCGGCGCGAAGGTCGGCTGCGGACCGCTGATCGTCGGCGAGGTGTCGGCGGTCAACGATGACAATACGGACAATTATTTTGCCGAGCCGGTTTCCCGCTTTGCAGACATTGAAGAGGATGAGCCTGTCCTGTATCCTCTGTGCAATGAATATCACATTCTGGACCGCTGATAAAGCTATGCTCGTTCGCCTGTGTATGGTATAATATTTCGAGAATGTCCGCCACGGTAGACGACTCATGACAGCGGCGGATGCAGTCAATACAGGAGGCGCGAGAGATGGGACGAACCAAAAAATGGGCTGCTTTGCTGCTTTGCGCAAGCATGATAATTACCTACACGGCCTGTGCAGGTACGCGAGGCATTTCTGTGGAACAGTTGCCGGATGCGTTAACACATCCGGCTTCTGTTATATCCGGCCCGGTGGATGGAAAGGATGATACTGCATACACGTTTGGTTTTCTGTGGGGTGGCGAAGCGGATTACTATGCACCGATGCCTCAAATGTTTTCAAGAGCGTGTGCGGAACTGCAAATCCCAGAACCCGTGGACGCAACCCCAGCACATTGGATCCAGGAAGAACAAAATCAGAGAATCGATGAATTGCTTTCCAATGGGATTCAGGGCATCAGCATGATGCCCTCCGAGGAGTATGCAGGAAATGATAAAATTAGTGAGCTGACGCAACGAGGGATTCCTGTTGTATGCATCGGCGGTGCACCGGCGCAACCGTCCACCTGTACGTTGACGCTGGCGACAGATGTTTATCAATGTGCATACGATGCTACGCTGGCATTGCTGGAGCATATCGGCTATGAAGGAAATATTGTGGCGCTCACCGGAGCAACGACGGATACGAACTCGGAAAAGCGACTGAAAGGCATTGCTGATGCCTGCATTCAGTACAGTCATGTTACCTTGCTCGACAAGGTCTCCGGCATCGCCAGTGAAGAATCTGCTCTTTCAATTGTTGGTGGATTATTGGAAGAACAAGGCGACGAGATAGATGGCGTTGTTGCAATGGACTATTATGCTGCTTATGCGATGGCATACTATCTTCTAAATGAACCCAGCTATAGTCATATTGCCTGTGTTGGGCTTGACTCTGATCCGCTTGTGTTAGAGGCGATCCGGAAGAACAAGATAATAGGATCCATGTCTCAGAATCCGTGGGCACAGGCATATTTGTCGATTTATACTCTGAAAATGCTCGTGGACGGTTGGAGCTATCGTGATGGCCAGCCAGCTATTGTGGATTCTGGAAGTTTTCTGATCACGAAAGATCTGGTGAATGATTATGAGGAAAAAGCAATTGAACTGACTATGGAACTCGCGAAGACATGGACGGATCGGTTTTATCCGCCTGCCTCTGTTGCCTCTGCAGCAAAGGAGGCATCATGAAGAATGCACGATTTGCACGAATCGGAATCGCCGCCGCATTCGTTGCGGCGGCGATTCTGCTTGCGATGCTTCTTTCGCTTAGCAGGACGATAGATATTCCGCAGCTCCAGCGGATCACCGTACTATTGGCGGGAAATCAATCGGAGTACTGGAATCAAGTCACAGATGGAATCCAGCAGGAGCTGGGATCGTCCGTCTCCGTTCAGCTGGTGCGAACTGCGCCAACGGACATAGACGAGCAGCGCAAACGCTTTGAAATGGCGATCGCTGCAGATGTCGACGGGATGATTGTTTGCCTGTCAGATGATGCGCTGACGCAAGAACTGCTCGAAAAGGCGCGCATTGCAGACTTCCCAGTGGTCTTGGTGGACTCAGATGTGCAGTCTGACGCGAAAAGATACAGCGTTGGAAGTGACCATCGTCTTGCGGGCGCGATGGCAGCGGAACTGCTTTATGATGCAACCGGCGGTCATGCAAATATTGCGATCGTCTCAGGCGCACAGAACCAGGAAAGCCAGCGATCCAAGGTCGAGGGCTTTTGCGACGCGATCACGCAGTGGCCGGGAATGCAGGTGCTCTGTACGGAGTATTCCAATATGGACGCAGTTAAGGCTGCGCAGATTGTACAGACGATCCTGAAGGCATACCCAGAGGTTAACACTATTGTCGGAGTCTCGGACGCCGATCTGGAGGGTATCCTGAAAGCGCTGGATTCGAAAATCAATAAGGACACCTACAGGGTCATTGGATTTGATAACTCAGATTCTACGTTGGCGGCAATTAGGAATGGAACAGTTCTGGCAGCCATTGCACAATCCCCAATCGATACAGGCGTAGAGGCAGCAAGGCTTCTAAACGATATTTTGGCAGGAACAGAGCAAGAATTTGAACGTCATATTTCAATCGAATTGTTTGCGGTTACCAGCGAAACCATGGAGGACAGCACGCCGTGAACAAGAAAGTGAGTAAAAATGCCCCTCCGCGAACAATGAAAAGCATTGTCCGCCGCCATGATACAATCATGGCGATCCTGCTTGCGGTGATCTGCCTGTGCGGGTTACTTTTGAATAGACTGGTGACAGCGCGGTATCACAGTATTCTGGAAAGCAGTCAATATATCGGTCAGTATAAAACCTCTCTAGAAAATGCGCATTCCAGCCTAAGACGGATGGTTTATCAGGGACACAGCGATGAAGCGGCAGGCTACGAGCAAAATCGGTTGTTGCTTTATCAGCAAGGAATGTCGGTCCAGCAGAACATTGTCTACACGGAACTCTGGCGGGATATGACGGACCTGAGTTGTATGACCTATACCTACTTGGGAGAAAGCGGCCGTGCCTACCGGCTGGCAGTCTCCGGCCATAACGACGCGGCAATTCCGATTTTTGAGGAATGTGCACATCTGTACGAACTGATCCTGCAGGCAATCAACGACTGCAATGAAAAGATTATCGATCTGAATGAGCAAGCGCAGCAAACTGCTCAGCATTTCACACATCTCGCTTTTGCAGCAGAAATTCTTCTTTCAGCGGGCGTCATGATGATCTGCTTCCTGTCGATCCTAAAACTCGTGGGACAAACAGTCAATCCGCTTGAGACGTTTACCAAATATGTAGAAAACGTTTCTGTAGAAGAAGGTGAACTGGAATTGCTACCGGCTGATGAGACAGGCCTTGTTGAGGTCAATCAATTACAGGTCACATATAACAGATTTATAACGCGGATCAACCGACAATTCCGACAGGTCAAAAAAACGATGGCACTGGAGCGGCGGCTTCTTGAAGAAGAAGCGAAAGGACTTCGCGTCCAAAATATGCTCAAGATCAGCGAACTCAAGGTGCTTCAAAGCCAGATTAATCCGCATTTTCTATTCAATACACTCAATATGATTGCGTCCAATGCGTATCTGGAAGGTGCCGAGCAAACTGTCGGGATGATTGGGCTGCTGGGCAGCTATCTGCGATATAACTTGGACAATGCGAATAAAACAGTGAGCATACAGGATGAAATTGAAAATGTAAGAGATTATCTGGAGATCCAGAAGAAGCGCTTGGGGGACCGATTGGATTATCACATTCAGATGGATGAACAGTGTGCCCACGCACAGCTCCCGTGCCTGATCTTACAACCGCTGGTTGAAAACTCGGTCAACCATGGACTGCGGGATCGTCTTGAGGGTGGATGTATCTGGGTCGGTGCTTTGAAAAACGGTGCGCGGGTACATATCTCTGTGAAAGACAACGGCACAGGAATTTCACCGGAAGAGCTTGAACGTTTAAATCATCTCCAGGCGGAAAGCGTATGGAGTGTAGAAGAGAGAAACAGAATTGGGGTGCACAACGTGATTGCCCGGCTGCAATTGCTGTTTGACGGCGATATTTGTGTGCGAGTGACCAGCGTCCCAAATGAAAAGACGGAGTTTTTGCTGGATGTGCCGATGATCGTGGAGGAAGCGGAACATGACCTATACGGTTTTGGTAGTGGATGATGAGCCCATTGAGCGCATGGCGCTGGTGCAGATGATAAAGAGCGATCTACAGGGACGCGTTGCGGTCTATTCTGCGGCAAACGGCATGGAAATGTTGCGGTTTCTGGAGAAGAAGCCGGTCCATATCGCCATTGTGGACATCAATATGCCGGGACTCAGCGGGATCGAGACGATCCGGCGTCTGCGCCAGAGCCAGGGCAGGAATGGGACGCGTGTCATTATCTACACGGCATACAGCAATTTTCAGTATGCCGTTGACGCGATCAAGCTGGAAGTTGACGATTATCTGGTAAAGCCGCTCAAGCGTGAAAAGCTGCGTGGCGCGCTATGGAACTGTATTGAAAAGCTGGAACAGGAGCATCATGAGAAAAGGCAAAAGAAGAATATGCTCGCCACGTTGAAACCGGCGATTGCAGATTCGTTGCTGCAGGCAGTCGAGAGCGATCAAATTGATCGAAAGAGTTGGGGCGTCTATATGGACGCCATGGAAATCCAGCCTGGGCAGATGGCAATCGTGCTGGTATGGGTAGATAGCTGGAGCAACATGGATCGTGTAAGCCGAAAAAAGTACGTCAAGCTGCTGACTAATCTGCTCTCAGAAAAATATACCTGCATTGCGTCCAATCATGCGGATCACGGCGTTATGCTTCTTCTGTTGCAGCAGGCAGATGCGCATACAGAACGCTTTTCGGAGCGCCTCAGCGACACCATGAATGCGATTTGCGCCAGAATGACTGCACAAACTTCTCTGAATGCCAAGGTCGGAGTCGGCTTCGCTGTTGATGATATTCAGCAACTGCATTCTTCTTTTTTACAGGCGCAAAACGTTGTTGGCCGAATGCAGACTATGCAGATGCAAAAGGATGGTAATGCTTCCGACCGTGCGTACCCTGACTATCGTCGGCAGGGGGTTATGCCACAGAGCCGTGTGATCATCCATGCGTATGCTATCGTGCGCGGAGGCTACAAGGAGGACATTACACTTGAGTCAGTTGCCGATCAGGTCGGCGTGAGTGCAAGTTATCTCAGTCGCCTATTTAAGGAAGAGATGGGAATTGGGTTTCAGGATTTTCTCACGAACACACGAATCGAGAAGGCAATCGAGCTCTTGCAGGATGCTCCAATTTCAATTCGCGACCTTGCCAGTGCGGTTGGCTATAACAACCCAACATATTTTTGCAAGACCTTCAAAAGAAAAACCGGGAAAACGGTCGGCGCTTACCGCAAAAGCCTTGGGATTTCAGACACGGAAAAGGAGGACAGCCCATGAATATACAATGCGTGACAGATCCGGCATTCCGGCAGTTCGGACGGGTGCTTTCGCCCATGATGTCAGCGGATACGCTGCTGGAGGAACTGGTGCAGGATGCGATTTGCCCGGAGAATGCAGTTCATTATGAACCGAGCGTGCCCTGGTTGGAAGCGCATCCGCTATTCAGAGATCTGCAGGATCACATTTTCGGCGGAATGCCGGCGCAGCTGGGCTGCTGCTGCGGAAACAACCATGTTCTCAATTGCCTGGAGTATCATCGCGGCAGTGAGTTCAATCTGGCGGCGGAGGATATGATCCTGCTGCTGGCAGATGTGCGCAAACTGGATCGTGATTTTCAGCTATCCAGCACCTGTGTGCAGGCATTTTCCGTACCTGCTGGAACGCCGATTCTGATTTATGAAACAACCCTGCATTACGCTCCGATTTCTGGGAGCGCCGGAAAATTTCACTGCTTGGTCGGACTGCCACGAGGTACGAATACCGACCTGCCGGAGCAGTTTACGGTCAAAACGCCGGAGGATCGACTGCTGCGGGCAAAAAATAAATGGCTGATCGCACACCCGGATGCCCCGGAGGCACGGCAGGGGGCGTTTACAGGATTGAATGGAAACAACATAACATTGTCGATCGGAAAGGGAGGAGAAGAATGATCCAGAATATTCCGCAGGTGAAGCTCGGGCTCGTGACGGTATCCCGCGGCGGATTTGTGCTGACGATCTCGCAGCGAAGAATGGAACGTTTGGCAGACGCTTATGAAAAACGGGGCGATACGATCTATCGCTGCCCGATCATAGTCCGCACGGAAGAAGAGGCAGCGGCGGCAGCAGAGGACGTGCGTGCAGCTGGCTGCAACGCCCTATGCGTCCTTTTGGGGAACTTCGGACCGGAGTCTGCCGAAACGATTCTGGCACAGCGCTTCGGCGGACCGGTCATGTATTGTGCCGCGGAGGAAGAGAGCAAAAGCGTTTTAAAGTTTGAGCGCGGCGATGCCTATTGCGGGCTGCTGAATTGCTCTTATAATTTGGGGCTGCGTGGGATCAAGGCATACATCCCGGAGCATCCCGTGGGGAACGCGGACGAGCTGGCAGAAGAAGTGGCACGGTTTCAGAAAATTGCCCGCGCAGTTCTTGGCATTTCTGAACTGAAGATCATTACCTTTGGACCTCGCCCGCAGGATTTCCTTGCCTGCAACGCACCGATCAAACCGCTTTTCGAATTGGGCGTGGAGATCGAAGAAAACTCCGAATTGGACCTTTTACAGGCGTATCGCGCCCATGACAACGATGATCGAATCAAGGATGTTATAGAACAGATGCGCGCCGAGATCGACGTCCCGGAAAAAATGGAGGATATTCTGCCGAAGCTGGCGCAGTATGAACTGACCTTGCTGGACTGGGCACAGGACCATAAGGGCAGCCGGCGGTATGTGGCATTTGCAAATAAATGCTGGCCGGCGTTTCAACCGGCATTTGGATTTACACCCTGCTATGTGAACGGCAGGCTGACAGCGAAGGGTATCCCGGTTTCCTGTGAAGTGGACATCTACGGTGCACTGTCGGAGTACATTGGTCAGTGCTTGTCTGAACAGCCGGTGACATTGCTGGATATTAACAATACTGTCCCGAGAGACCTGTACAAGGAGCAGATCCAGGGGTATGCACTGCGCGAGACTTTTATGGGATTCCACTGCGGAAACGCGTCGGCGTGCCTGCTGAAAGCCCCTGTTTTGAAGGAACATACAATTCTGAAACGCTCTTTGGAGCCCGACCGCGAAGAGGCTGACATCACCCGCGGTACGATCGAGGGAGATTTCCGTGCCGGTCCTGTTACCCTTTTCCGCTTGCAGGGAACAGCAGAAAGTGAGCTGAAGGCATACATTGCGCAGGGTGAGGTCCTGGATGTGCCAACACATTCTTTTGGCAGCATCGGTGTAATCGCGGTCACCGATATGGAACGATTCTATCGGCATGTTCTGGTACAGAAGCATTTCCCGCACCATGCGGCTGTGAGCTTCGGACATGTTGGAAATGCGCTGTTTGAAGTGTTTAAGCTCCTTGGAATCGGTGATGTTTCATTCAATCAGCCGAAGACGATGCCTTATCCGACAGAAAATCCATTTGTATGATTGAAACGTGTGATTAAAAACACAAATGCGGATACTTGACTATCGGAGACTGCGTGTAATACGATCCACGGGAAAGGGTTAAATATGAATCGAAAAGGTGTCTGCTGTGCAGGCAATATGATTGTCGATATCACATATCCGATTGAGACATGGCCAAAGCAAAATGAGTTGACGCATATTACAGAAGGGATTACCCGGTCTACTGGCGGTTTAGTTTGCAATACTATCATTGATATTGCAAAACTTGACCCATCAATGCACCTAGTCGTGTCAGGCGTTGCAGGTCATGACGATGAAGGAGACTTCATGATTGAAGAGCTCAGCAAGTATCCGAATATCGACATGTCTATGATCAAACGCAATGGCCGCACTTCGTTTACCATTGTAATGTCGAATAATCGGACCAAAGAGCGTACTTTTTTTCAGCACGCAGGTGCCAATGCATACTATGGTGAAGAGTATATCGACTGGGATAAATTAAATGTAAAAATTTTTCATATTGGCTATATTCTGCTCTTACCGCATCTCGATAAGCCAGATGAAGAATATGGGACGAAGATGGCACGTCTTCTGCACCGTGCACAAAAAGCTGGCATGAAAACCTCGATTGACGTAGTTTCTGAGTCGGGGGATCGATTCAAAAAGCTGGTTGCGCCGTCACTCAAATACACTGACTACTGCATTATTAATGAATTAGAAACCCAGCAGACTACAGGGGTCACGCTGCGCGATGAAGATGGGACACTCCACATAGAGAATATGAAAGTGGCACTTAAGAAGCTACATGAACTCGGAGTGTCTACATGGGCTGTCATACACTGCCCAGAGATCGGTTGTGGCATGGATGCAGACGGAAATTATCATGAATTTAAAAGCCTGAAATTGCCAAAGGACTATATCAAAGGCACGGTCGGTGCTGGGGACGCATTTTGTGCAGGTGTCCTGTATGCCGCAGAGCGCGGAAAAGCTCTTCCAGAAGCTTTGAAATTGGGCGTGTGCGCTGCGGCAGCTTCACTCGGCGAGGTCGGTGCATCCGCTGGTGTCAAAACAGTGGATGAAGTACTGAAGTTATATAACATGTACAAAACAGAGCTATGAATGAAGGAATAGCGGTGTTCCGGCGAACACCGCTATTTCTAATCCCCGTATTTTTCATCCTGAAGCATATGGATAAACCCAATGACCATTCGCTTTTGCTGTTCTGTGCAGGATGTGGCCAGATGCGTGATCTGCGCAAGCATCGGATCGGCTTCAGCCAGTTCCGGATAAAATATCTGGTCGGCTGAAAGGCCAAGACTGCGCAAGAGCAGTTCCAGCGAGTTCATGCTCGGCCCCTTTTCGCCTAGCTCAATCGCGGAGATCTGTCGGTCACTGATTGTACTCTTCTCAGAAAGCTGTTGTCGGGTCAGTCCCTGCGCTTCGCGGTTTTCCCGCAAGATCTTGCCGATCCGCTCGGAGACCGGCTCATGTAATTCTACCACCGATAGATCACCTCCGTCGACGATATTCTACATGAAATAGCCTCATCAGAAAATGCTCCGATGGTGGCGAAATATATACACCAATAGAGCACATAGAGAATACTCCCGTTTCCGCCATATAAAAAAACGGCGGAGTTGGGAGTCTACCTGTGTGACCATAGACACTCCATTTCCGCTGGGGATGGAGTGTTTATGCGTCAAACGGGGGCATGGAAGTGGCGATGCCGCTTCTTGCGGTGACCAGCCAACCAGCATACTGTTGTAGCGGGGCTTTCAGTCCCAAAGACTGCTGCAGGATGCGACAAGAACCCCGCATACGCACGGCATACACTATCAGGTGTAAAAGTCAACAGCTATCAGTGCATATCTGCCAAAAAAGGCAGATGTACGCCGATAGCTGCTTTTTGTATCCGCCCTCGCGCGCCTCCGCTTTTGAAATTTTGGCTTTTTCAAAATTTCAAAAGATTGGAGGAATCCGGAATGGGATTCAATTATGCAATCGAAAAGGCAAAGTTTGAAAGAGAATGGACGCAGCTCCGTGTCGAATACGAAAAGGCTGGCATGTCAACTGAAAAGATCAACATCTTGCACGACTACGATTGGGAAAATTTCAAAAAAGAACGGATTTACGCTATTCACACGCAGGAATTCAGAGAAGCCCAATATGACAACGGCAACAGTCAGGAGGATAAATCGCCGCTTTTTAAAAAGTTTTTGTCGGCAATCAGTCGGTGGGATAATTATGCGGCAAGCACAAGTACAGGCTGGATTGAAGATATTACGGATGAACGATTGGCAGCACGTCTAAAGGAATTGTCACAAGAAGATCTTGAACTGTTGACACAATTTATCATTCAGGGCTTCACACAGTCTGATTTAGAACAGATGGGATATGGAAAACAGTACAAAATTTCTCGGAGAATTTCACGCTTAAAAAATTTTTTGAAAAAATAATTGAAAACTGCATAAAAAGCGCGTTCTCGCTGCCTACCACATGAGGGGATCTTTTTTAAGCCCCCTCATGCAGCTTGAAAAGTACATATCCAGCGACTGAATGACATCAAGCGGATGAG
>ERZ1026844.572-NODE-572-length-26275-cov-20.986880_pt1 | contig 26275 bp, 14 predicted proteins | sample MGYA00380152_ERZ1026844 | MGnify/ENA primary metagenome ERZ1026844 (study PRJEB33269, sample SAMEA4719788) | human gut metagenome | biome: human-associated habitat; feature: organic feature; material: feces | place: Cameroon | collected 2013-10 ... | reverse complement strand
GGGCCGGCGGAGAAATTGAAAGTACGACCGTATTTCATTTGGTTTTCCTCCTGTTCATAATAGTCACCTGGCACATATTTGTGCACGCTGACAATCGGTACTTATAGTATACGGCAAAGAGACGGCAGAATCAACAGCAAAAATGAAAAAAAGTCAGATAAACTCAAAGATTTTTAGCCTGCGGGAGCTTCTGCGGACGGTCATTTGACAGGGAAGCCCATAGATGGTAGAATAGCCGCTGCAAAGAAACTGCAAAAGAAAACAGCCGCCGTCCCTTGGGACGGCGCGTAAGTGAGGGCGATGGCATGAGGGACAAGGTGAGAGCGCGAGTACAGCATATGAGCCTGTACGTGACCGCGCTGCTGAAATGGCTGGCAGTGGGCGCGCTGGTGGGCGGCGTAGGCGGCTTTGTGGGCGCGGCGTTCCATCTGGGCGTCAACTACGCCACCAACGTGCGTATGACGCACCCGTGGGTGCTGTACCTGCTGCCCTTGGGCGGCGTGGTCATCGCCGCGCTGTACCGGCTCTGCCGCCTGGAGGGGGCGGGCACCAACGCCGTGATCGAGTCCGTCCACTTTGGGAAGAAGGTTCCCACGCTGCTGGTGCCCCTGATCTTCGTCGCCACCGTCATTACCCACCTGTGCGGCGGCAGTGCTGGACGAGAGGGCGCGGCACTGCAGATCGGCGGCGGCATCGGCTACCGTACCGGTACGCTGCTGCATCTGGGGGAGAAGGATCTGCCTCTGGCGACCCTGTGCGGCATGAGCGGCGTGTTCGCCGCCCTGTTCGGTACGCCCCTGACCGCCACCATCTTCGCGCTGGAGGTCATCAGCGTGGGCGTGCTGTACTACGCGGGGCTGCTGCCCTGCCTCACCGCCTCCCTTACGGGCTACTATATCGCCCTCCTTATGGGCGTGGAGCCCACCCGCTTCACCGTGGCTATGCCGGAGCTGCACTGGCCGACGCTGGGGCTGGTGGCGGTGCTCGCCATAGGCTGCGCCATGGTGAGCATCGTGTTCTGCAAGGGGCTGCATCTTGTGGAGCACGCCGCCGTCCGGTGGCTGAAGGACCCCTTCCTCCGCGCCGCCGTGGGCGGAGGGATCATCGTGGCTGCCACGCTGCTGCTGGGCACCACGGACTATAACGGCGCGGGCATGGACGTGATCCAGCGCGCGCTGGAGGGCGAGGCGGCAACGTGGGCGTGGCTTTTGAAGCTGGCGTTCACCGCCGTGACCATCGGCTGCGGCTTCAAGGGCGGCGAGGTGGTGCCCTCCTTCTTCGTGGGAGCCGCCTTCGGCTGTGTGTTCGGCGGACTGCTGGGGCTGCCGCCGGCGTTCGCCGCCGCCATCGGACTTGTGGCGGTGTTCTGCGGCGCGGTGAACTGCCCCGTGGCGTCCGTTATCCTCAGCATCGAGCTGTTCGGCTCCGCCGGTATCGTCTATTTTGCCGCTGCCTGCGCCCTGAGCTACGTGCTCTCCGGGTACTGCGGACTGTACAGCAGCCAGACGATCCTCTACTCCAAGCTGCGGGCGGAGTTCATCAACGTCCACACCAAGGAGTGACCTCTGCGGGAGCGTCCCGCCGACGCTGTATTATTTCCCCGAAGACCTCGGCACCGCCGAGGTTTTCGCGTTTTGTAAGAAAAGATTAATCGTTCGTTCACATGATTCCCGTAAAATCGTGGTATCCTGCTGGTAGTACGAAGGAAGGGAGTGTTCCCGTGAAGCGGACTCTCACCGACAAACAGAAAAAAACGTTGTCCGTGCTGGCGATCGTCATATTCGTCCTGCTGTCGGCTGCACTGGCGTGGTTCGTGGGTCGCCCCATTATCCGCTTTGCCCGGCAGCCGGAGCAGTTCCGCGCATGGGTGGACAGCCGCGGCGCGTGGGGGCCGCTGGCTTACGCCGCCATGGTGTTTTTGCAGGTGGTGGTGGCGGTCATCCCCGGGGAGCCGCTGGAGATCGCCGGCGGCTACGCCTTCGGCGCGTGGGTGGGTACGCTGCTGTGTCTCGCCGGCGCGGTGCTGGGCAGTGCGGCGGTGTTCGCTCTGGTGCGCCGCTGGGGACGGGGCATCGTGGAGGTGTTCTTCCCGGCGGACAAGCTGGAAAAGCTCCACTTTCTCCTGCATACCTCCCCCAAGCGCACGGCACTTTTCTGGCTGATCTTCACCGTCCCCGGCACGCCCAAGGATCTCCTCTGCTATTTCGCGGGGCTGACCGACCTGCCGTGGGGCACGTGGCTGCTCATCGCCACCGTGGGGCGGCTGCCCTCCATCGTCACGTCCACCGTGGGCGGCAGCGCACTGGGGGAGCAGAACTACCGCGCCGCCGTGATCGCCTTTGCCATCGCGCTGGCGGTGGCGGCGATGGGATACGTGATCTACCGCGCCGTGTGCAGACGCCACGGCGATACCGGCGAGGGGTCGGACAGCTGAGCTGCGGTGCTTTTCGGCGAAAAACAAAAGGGACGCTTGCCATTTTCCCCGGACTGTGGTATGCTTGCCCCGCAAGCACAAGATTCTGTAAGGAGTGTTCACATGGATCCTATTTTCAACATTGAGCTGGGGGATTGCCCCATCTGCCGCGGCAGCGGCGTTATGCACGACGAGCAGGGCTGGTGCCTCTCCGTGGGCTGCATGGATTGCGGCGCGGAGACCGCCAACGCCGAGTACCACACGCCGGAGCAGCGTCTGGAGGCGGCGCGGCAGGTGGCACTGCTGTGGAACATGGGTAAGGTCATCCACACGGGTGCCAGCGACTGATCCGCCGCCGCGGAAAACCACGAAAAAACACCGCTCTCCCGGTGACGCCGGGGGAGCGGTGCTTTATTATGGGGGGCGAATACGGGGAATGGCTTGACAGGGGGCGGATTCGTGGGTACAATGGGCAAAAATGCTGTCCGCCGCAGGCGCGGCGGGCTAAGGAGGTACGCTTGTATGAATATCGGATTGCTGGGCTTTGGCGTAGTGGGCGGCGGCGTGTGGGAGCTGTGCGCCGAGCGGGAGGACATCCGCGTGGCGCGTGTGCTGCTGCGTAGTGCCAAGGCGGGTTTGCCGGAGGACGTGTGTACCTTCGATGTGAACGACATTCTCAACGACGACGCCATCGACACGGTGGTGGAGGTCATGGGCGGGCTGCACCCGGCGTATGAGTACGTCACCGCCGCCATGGAGCGGGGCAAGCACGTGGTCACCGCGAACAAGGCGTTGGTCGCCGCCTATTACGGCGAGCTGACCGCTCTGGCGGCGAAGCAGGGCGTGGCTCTGCGGTGTACGGCGGCGGTGGGCGGCGGTATCCCGTGGCTGACGAATCTGGAGCGCGTAAAGCGGCTGGACACGGTGTGCGCCGTGGGCGGCATTATGAACGGCACCACCAACTTCATCATGGACGCCATGCACCGCGCCCCGGTGGATTTCCCCGCCATCCTCAAGGAAGCGCAGGAGCTGGGCTACGCCGAGGCGGATCCCTCCGCCGACATTGACGGCGACGACATCCGGCGCAAGCTGTGTATCTCCGCCAACGTCGCCTTTGACGTGCTGCTGGACGAGACCGCCATCCCCACCTTCGGCATCCGGACGGTGACAGCGTTGGATATTGCGGCGTTCCAGCATCACGGCTTCGTCTGCAAGCTGCTGGCAAGAGCCGAGCGAGCGGAGGACGGCGTGTGCGCCTACGTGGAGCCGACGCTGGTGGCGGCGAACGATCTGGAGGCGGCGGTGCCCACCAACTACAACCTCATCACCTATGAGGCGGAAAGGCTGGGACGGCAGAGCTTCTACGGGCAGGGTGCGGGGCGGTTCCCCACCGCCAGCAACGTGGTGCAGGACTGCCTGACGGTACTGGGCGGCAAGCGCGGGTTCTATACGGACAGGGCGGAGGCGGTGTTCTCCGCTGGCGCGGAGGCGCATCCCTACTATGTGCGTACCGCTGCGCCGGACAACTTCCTCCGGGAGCACACGGCGGAAACGTGGGAGAACGGCGCGGTCATCACCGGCGCGGTGGATACCTACGAAATGCTGTCGTGGGCGGCGGCGCAGCGGCAGCGCGACCCCGCCGCATTTGTCGCCGGCATCCGATAAATCGCGAATACCAACGGGGAGAGAGCGGGGAATTTTGTCGAAAAACCGTTGACAGACACCGGCAGCGCGGTGTATACTCAGTGTGCTGCCTGTAAGGCAGCATAAAGTGAATAAGATCCGGAGAAGTCGTGCGGCTGTCCGCTGTAAAGACCGAGAATGATCGGTCAGGCGGCAGTTTAGAAGGAAATGGGACATAACCCACTGCGAACGGCACTGTGAGCGCAAGGATGCACCGAAACAGCGAAAGCTGTGTGACGAAAGTCAGCCATTGGGCGTAAGCCTGAGAAGGTAGGCGGCAGACGGGGAGCGAAGGCTCCGCGGCGCGAGGCAGGAGAATTGCACGTCGGAGGATCAGGTACAGCGGGCGTTTTCTCCGTATGGGACTGTTATAAAGGAACCACGCTGTTTTTGCATTGCAAAAGCAGCGTTTTTTCTCAGTAAAAACGCACGCCTATCCCTTGTGGGATAGGCGATGCCTTTTGTCAAGCCGGGACGGCATACGCCGTCCGGGTTCCATCGGGCGGGAGGAGATCGTCAGGCTCCTCCGCCCGCTTTTTGTTGCCGTGCGTATACCAATACAAATATAAACAAAGGAGAAGGAGAAATGAAAAAACAAGTGGTATCTCTCCTGCTGGCTCTGGTCATGCTGACCAGCCTGCTTCCCACAGCGGTGTGGGCGGAGGACGCATATTCCGTTGCGCCCGACAGCGAAACGCAGGATGTCCGGCAGGAGCAGGACAAGCAGGACGAACAGGAGAAGCAGGAGCAGGAAAAATCGGAGGAGCAGGACGATCCCGCCCTTGCGCAGCAGCCCATGCTGGCCGCCGCCATGCCTGCTGCGGTGACGCTGCAGGGCGCGGGTACGGCGGCTGAACCGTACCTCATCAGCTCGGCGAAGGAGCTGTGCGCCTTCCGGGATGAGGTCAACAGCAGCGCGAACAAAAGCACATCGACCCTTTGCGCCAAGCTCGTGGAGAATATCACCTTGGTCGAGGATTGGACACCTATCGGCAAAGCAACGAATACATACGACAGCTATGTGGCATATGGCGGCACCTTTGACGGCGGCGGTTATACCATTAGCGGCTTGAAAATCGACAGCAACGACCAATACCAAGCGTTGTTCGGCTACGTGAAAGGCGGCACCATCAAGAATCTGACGGTGGCGGGCAGCGTGACGAGCAGCAAACAGTATACTGCCGGTATCGTTGCCTATGGCAATCCGGTGACTGTGACGAACTGCACCAACAAGGTATCCGTTACGGCAACGGCAAAAGGATATGCTGCCGGCGTGGTGGCGTCTGCATCCACTAACAGTGAAGTTATGGGCTGCACCAATAAAGGTGCCATCATCGGCTGCGGAGACTATGTGGGCGGCATCGTGGGAGCAGGCAGCAGCATAAAGACGATTTCGAATTGCTTTAACCACGGCAGCGTTGCCAATAACGGTAAACCTGGCGGTTATGCCTATTGCACCGGCGGAATTGCGGGCGGCGTCGGCAGCAGCTCCACAGTGACCCGCTGCGGCAACACCGGAGTCGTTACCAGCACCATAAAACGCACCGGCGGCGTGGTAGGCGGGGCAGCGGGAACCATTTCCGCCTGCTTCAACACCGGCACAGTGACCGGCATTTACAGCGTCGGCGGTGTGGCAGGCGGTGCCAGCGCAAAGAACGTCAAGATCGCGGATTGCTATAACACGGGAGCGGTGATCTGCGAGACGCCTTCAGCGACCTTCAATGATTCAAACGCCAAGGGCGTGGGCGGTATCATTGGAGACCCGTCCTCCACCAGCAACACGGGCATCGTACTGACCAACTGCTACAACGCAGGCACGGTGACAAACAATTCCACCATCGCTGACGTTGTTGTGGGCGGTGTTATCGGCAGCAGTGCGGCAAAAAATTACAGCGGTGTCGCAACGCCGGATCTTACCACTGCCCAGAATTGCTATTATCTCGCCACCGCCGGTCTTTCCGGTGACGGCGCAAACGCGTCTGCCACAGGCATGACCGGTAAGACGGCAGAGCAGCTGAGCTCTGCGGAGCTGGTCGCGGCTCTGGGCGGCTCCTATATTGTCAGGGACGGCGGTTACCCGATTTTGGGCTGGCAGGATCCCGACGCGGCATACACGGTGAAGTTTACCCTCTCTCCCGCCACCGCCTCGGTGACGGTGAAGCGGGGAGATGAAACGGTCACCCCTGCAAGTGACGGCAGCTATCAGCTGAAAAACGGTGCGTACACGTATGAGGTCTCCGCCGCTGAATGCCAGACAGAGACTGGCTCTTTTACCGTGGCGTATGCGGGACAGACCATCAGCATTACACTGAAAGAGAAGCTGTATGACGTCAAGTTCACCACTACGCCGGACGATGCGGTGTTGGCGGTGGACGGTTGTACCCCGGAGGCGGACGGACGCACCTACCGGCTGCCTAAATCCGGCAACCCCTATGCCTATACGCTCAAGGCGTTCGGCTACGAGGACAAGAGCGGCACCTTCACCGTCACGGATGGGGACAACGCACAGACGGTCACCTTGACCAAGCTCCCCACCCAAAAGGTGACGTTCGGTGCGGTGACGGCGGCGGACGGCAAGGACATCACCCCTGTGATTTCCGTCACCTGCACGGCGTGGCCGGAGCAAAAGCTGACCGCCGTTACGGACGGCAGATATGACCTGCCCGCCGGGGAGTACAGCTATGCGGTCTCCTGCGCCGGATATAAGACGGTAAGGGGTACCTTCACCGTGACGAACACGGCGGTGACCCTCCCGGCGGTACAGCTGGAGGTGCAGACCGCATGGGACGGCGCGACCTACACCGAGCCGCAGAAGAATGCGGACGGCGTGTACCTGATCGGTGCACCGGACGAGCTGATGTGGTTCAACAAGAACGCCAAAATGACCGACTCAGCCAAGCTGACGGCGGACATCTGCATCAACGAGAACATAAACGTCGAAGTATCCGCGCTCTACAAGTGGACGCCGATCGGGGAGTACGACAACAAAGACAAAGACAAAGCTAAACAATATGCAGGCACCTTTGACGGCGGCGGGCATACCGTCAGCGGTTTGTACATTGCCACAAGAGGTATTAACGGTACCGGCATGTTTGGTTATGCCAAGGCGGGCAGCGAAATCAGAAACTTAACGCTGTCGGACAGCAAGATCAGCGGAACAGGAAATTACACCGGAGGTATCGCCGGCGGTGCTTACAACATGGAGAACTGCCATGTGACAAGAACGGTTACAGTCAGCGGTGCAGCGTATGTCGGCGGCGTGAGCGGCTATCAGAACGGCACCATCACACGGTGCTCCAACGCTGCGGTGGTCGTGGCAACGGGAAACAATGTCGGCGGCGTGACGGGTTATGTGTGGTCCGACGCCACTACCGCCATGACGGAATGCTTCAACATCGGCTCCGTTAAAGGCAATAGCGTGGTGGGCGGTCTGACCGGCAATCTCTACAATGGAGGCACGATCAGTGCCTGCTACAACACAGGAGCTGTGGAAGCCGCTGGCACGGCAGGCGGACTTGTGGGCATCTTCCGCTATGGAACGATCAAGAACACTTATCATAGCGGTACGATCACGGCGGTAAGTGTTGGAAGCGTAGCTGGTAAGCTGGATTTTCCCAACGGTCAAAAAACGCTGGAGAACGTTTACGTTTTGAACGGTTCCATGGATCCTGTGGGCAGCCTCAACAAATGCAACATCCAAAACGGCACGGCGGTTTCTAAAACGGCAGAGGAGTTAAAGGCGTTGACCCCTGCGGAGCTTGGAGACAAATTCACGGCGGACACCGGAGCCGTCAACGGCGGCTATCCCATCCTGAAATGGCAGACCGGCGGCGCAGCGGAGACTGATCCCGACCAGCCTACCATCGAGGAAACCGGCTGGGACGGCAAAGCTGCCGAACCCGAGCAGACCGGCGGCGTGTATCAGATCACCACGGCGGCGGAGCTGAAGTGGTTTGCCGATGCGGCAAAGACCACCCCGGAGATCAAGGGTAAGCTGACCGCCGATATTGACCTGAACCACCGGAACTGGACACCCATCGCGGCTTTCTCCGGAGAGCTGGACGGCGGCGGTCATACCGTCAGCAGCTTCTATTGCAAGGCGACCGGCACTGCCGCACTGGTTGCCAAAAACTCCGGCACCGTCAAAAATCTTACCGTCAGCGGTAAGGTCGTCGGCGATGACAACACCGCCGCCATCGCGGCAGAAAACACGGGCACCATCGAAAACTGCACCGCGCTGGTGCAGATCACCGGCGGTAAGTACACGGCGGGTATTGCCGCAGTGAACAGCGGCACGGTGCGCCGCTGCACCAACGGCGGCGCAGTCAGCGGCGCACAGTACGTGGGCGGCGTCTGCGGGCAGAACAAGGGCACCAAGACAGCGGCCGCACTGGTGGAGGACTGCGTCAACACCGGCATGATCCGCGCCACAGGCTATATGCTGGGCGGTATCGTGGGCGATAACGATGGTTACAGCGACGATTTTGCCAAGACTACCGTGCGCCGCTGCGCCAACAGCGGTCACATCATCGGCACTGCTGCCATTCTTCGCGCCTATGTGGGCGGCGCGGTGGGCCGCAACAACGGCACGGTGAACGGTCTGTATAACATCGGCTGTGTGGAGAGTCTCGGCGGCTGCGTGGGCGGTGCGCTGGGTCTGAACCTTACGAAAGCGGTGAAGGCTGACATTTACAACGTGGCGGACGTCATGGGCGGCGACTATGAGGACGACGGTTATCCCACGGACAATGCCGTCAGCACGGAAGCGGAGCTGGCACAGGCGAAGAAGACCATGGGCACGGTCATTGACCGGCTGGGCAGCAAGCCCGCCATCAGCGGCACCGTTACCCTCACCGGAAAGACGGAGGTAGGCGCGGACATCACCGCCGCCTATACCGGCTCTGCCGAAAGCCTCCTCTACGTCTGGTATTACAGCTACGACGAAAACGACCATGTGGTGCTGGCGATCACCGATACGGGGAAGTACACCATCCCCAACGACAACATGGCGGGACGCCGGCTTCGTGTCAAGGCTCTTTCCGCCGAGTGCAGCGGCGTTTTGACGGCGGAGACCGGAGCTATCGAGGGCATGACCGGCTCTCTGGAAATCGAGGGAGCCGCCGTGGTGGGACGCACGCTCAAGGCGGTGTTCAAGTCCTCCGCGGCGTACAGCGACCTGCGCTATCAGTGGTACCGCGGTGCGGAGGCCATCTCCGGCGCGACGAAGGCGGAGTACACGGCCACGGACGCTGACTTGGGCAAGGCTCTGAAGCTGGTCATCACGAGTGGCGGTGTGGCAGGCAGCGTAATGGCAAAGACGACTCCCGTGAAGTCTGCGGCAGATGCGGATATGTGGGAGCTCGACCAGTGCAGCGCGCCTGCCAACGTGGGCGGCGTGTACCAGATCAGCACGGAGAAGGAGCTGCACTGGTTCGCCAGCGAAGTCAACGGCGGCAACACGGCAATTTCCGCCAAGCTGCTCAATGATATTGCACTGACTACCAATAATTGGTATCCCATTGGACGCAAGGGTCACGGCTTCGCCGGTACCTTTGACGGCAACGGCAAGTCTATCACCAATCTGAAGCTCACCTCTGACAAGGACGAAACGGGATTCTTTGGACTGCTGACCAACGGCGGAAAGGTGAAGTCCCTCTCCGTCAGCGGCAGCGTGACCGCCACGGGCGAAGTGTCTCAGACCGGCGGTATTGCGGGAGCGATGGGCGAAGTGGGCAGCAAGTCCTCCATTACGGACTGCACCTTTAGCGGCACCGTCACAGGCAATATCCAAGTGGGCGGTATCATTGGCTGTGTGGGACAGCACAATCAGGTGGAACGCTGCGCCAATCACGCTGCTGTCAGCGGTAAGGAGGACGTAGGCGGCGTTGCCGGTGCCAATTCCTACGGCGTGATGCGCTATTGCTACAACACCGGTGCGGTGGGCTCTGCCGCCGCCAAGCAAGTGGGCGGTATCGTGGGCACCCAGCAAAACTACGCCGAAATGGTGGCATGCTACAACACCGGTACCGTCACCGGCACAGACTATGTGGGCGGCGTCGTGGGCAAGGTCTATGTGGCTGCCATGCCCAGCGGCTGCTATAACGTGGGCGAGGTCAGCGCAGCCCTGCGCTGCGGCGGCGCGGTGGGCAGCTTCGGCGGCGATGACTACATCATGGTGAAAAACGGCAGCTTCTTCAAGGAGATCAACAACGCCGCGTTCAAGGCGAATGGTGCGGCGAGCCGCACGGAAGCGCAGATGAAGGCGTCCTCTTTCGTCCGTGAGCTGAACAGTGAGGCCTATGGCACATACTTTACCGCCGACAGCAAGAGCGTCAACAACGGCTACCCTATCCTGCTGTGGCAGGCGGGCGGCTTCCAAGTGACCTTCGATGCGCGGGGCGGTACCTGCGAGACAAAAACGGTCACCGTCCTTGAGGGCGGAAGCCTTGTGGAGATCCCTGCGGCGTATCGCTGGAACTACCATTTTGAGGGCTGGTTTACGGAGATGAACGGCGCGGGTGAACGCGTCACCACCGCCAGCACCTTCACGCAGGACACCACGCTCTACGCCCATTGGACATTCAACGCCAACGAGGAGGCGGCAAAGGTCAACGAAGCCCTCTCCCGGCTGGAAACACTGCGAAACGGCTTAGGTAGTGCTTCTGAGGAAGCCTACCAAAACGGTGTGGCTTCCATCACGTCGGCAACCTCCCTTGCAGCAGTGGAGCAGGCATACCAGGCTGCCGTTGTTGCCATGCGTAAGGCGGCGAGCGACTACGGCAAGGTGCAGGTCATCGTGGCGAACAACACCTTTGCCAAAGGTAACGGCGCGGCGTGGGACGGCGAGCTGGTGAACACGGAGATCAGTCTCACTGCCGACAGCACGGCTTTCTCCTGCGTGGAGGAGGCACTTACCGGAAAAGACCTCAAGAACAGCAAGGACTATATCCTCGCCATCGCCGGGCTCAAGGAGCGGGATGGCGGCGAGACCTCCGGATGGATGATCACGCTGAATGACTGGTTCACCAATGAAGGGGTCGCCGCGTTCACCGTTGCCAATGGCAAGCTGACCGATGGCGATGTGATCCGCGTGCTGTATACCTGCGACTACGGTGTCGATCTTGGCGGTACATGGAGCAACTGCAACACCACCCTCGCTTCGCTGCTTGTTGCGGGTGGGACCCTGACGCCTGCCTTTGCCTCCGGCACGGAGGGCGATCAGTATGACTATACGCTGGTCATCAACGGGGAATCCTCCTCTGTTCGGTTGACGCCCACTGCCGCCAACAAGAACTTCCAGGTCAAGACCTTCCTTAACGAGAAGGTGACGGACAGAACCGAAGGCAGCAGCTACTATAAGAGCGGCGAGGCGATCTCTGTACGCATGGGCGACACCATTTACGTGGGCTGCGGCGAAAAGAACTGGCTGAGTATGAACAACCAGTATGGCAGCGTCCAAACGAGCGGCGGAACATGGTATGTGCTGCACGTTGTCAGCGACACCGTCAGTGCCCGGCAGGTCATGGATATGATCTCCGCCCTCCCCAGCACCGACTATGCCAATTATAAGGCGGCAGCGACGGACGCCGCGGCAGCCCGTGCCGCGTACAATATCCTGTCCGACGGGGATAAGGCGGCGGTAAAAGCGTATCTGCCCAAGCTGGAGGGCGTTGAGCAGAAGATCAAGGAGTTCGCTGCGGTGGACGCTTTCAAGGCGGAGCACCTTGCGCCGCTGCCGGATGCCGCAGATTTGACGCTGGCGGAGCGCGACGCGGTGAACGCCGCCAAGGATGCCTTTGACGCACTGAACGACACGCAAAAGAGCTGCTTGACCGCCGCCGAAAAAGCAAAGCTGACAGCGGCAGTAACACGTATGGCGGCACTGGAAAAGGCACCGGCGCAGGAGGTTGAAAAGCTCATTGATGCCATCGGCGCGGTGACATTGGAGCGAGAGACCGCCGTTCTCACGGCAAAGCGCGCCTATGACGCGCTGACCGATGCACAGAAAGCGGCAGTCAGCGAGGAAAAGCTGCGGACGCTGGAAGCGGCGATTGCAAAGCTGGCTCTGCTCAAAAACAACGACCTGCGCGGCAAGCTGGAAGCTCTCTACAAGTCCACGGGCGACTATCTCACGAAGGCAGGCACTCCTGCCGTCGGCTCTATCGGCGGAGAGTGGATGGTTCTCGGACTGTCGCGCAGCGGGCGTGATGTCCCCGGCGCAGACGTTTACTACAATGGGGTGGTCAGTTACGCGCAGAGCATGGATCGCTATGGACGTATCCCCGGCGAGACGGTCAGCACGAACGCCCGTATCGCATTGGCACTGGCTGCCATCGGTAAGGATCCCACCAACGTGGGCGGCAAGAGCTTCTTGCAGGCGTGCGACAGCATGAGCTACATTAAGAGGCAGGGTACCAGCGGTCCGGTCTGGACACTTATCGCACTGGACAGCATGGACTATCCTACCTTCGGCGATGTGACGCGGGATAAGCTGATTGAAGCGATCCTTGACCGCCGCATGGAGAGCGGCGCGTGGTACATCTCCATCACCAATAAGGAGGACAACGTGGACATGACCGCCATGGCAATTCAAGCGTTGGCACCTTATTATGCTGCCAACGCGGACGTCAAGGCGGCGGTGGACAAGGCGGTATCCTGGCTTGCCGCCGTGCAGCAGACAGACGGCTCCTTTGCCGAGACGGCAGCGGCTGCCGCCAGCAGCGAGTCCTGCGCCCAGGTCATCGTGGCTCTGACGGCACTGGGCATCGACCCGGTCACCGACAGCCGCTTCACGAAGAACGGGAAAACTGTTTTGGACGCCCTGTGTACCTTCGCAGTGGAGGGTGGCGGCTTCCGGCACACCGCCTCCGGCGAGCGTAACGGCATGGCTACGGAGCAGGCGTACTACGCACTGGCAGCATACTACCGCTTTGTCAACGGTCAAACCCGTCTGTACGACATGACCGACACGAAGAACAGCACGGTGACGGGACAGAGGGTCGAGTGTACGGAGAAAATCACGGTTCCCGATACTCTGACCGGCAACGACAACCTGAACACGCCGGAGAAGATCAAAGCCGAGCTGCAGATCCAACTCGGTAAGCAGAGCGGCAAGAGCAACGCCGGCAACACGGTGTTCATGGACGTGACGCTGACGGTTCTCATGTCCGACGGCAGCAGCAGAGCGGCTACCGCCGCCGACCTGACGGACGGCAAGATCACGATACTGCTGCCCTATCCGGACGCGGTCAAGGCAAACTATGATAGGTACGACTTCGTGGTGGCGCACATGGTGACCATGGCGGGCTGCGGCAAGGCAGTCGGCACGGTGGAGTTCCCCGCCGTCACCAAAACCGCCGACGGTTTGCGGGTGACGCTGACCGGACTTTCTCCGGTGGCGATCAGCTGGGCGGAAAAGACCTCCTCCACTCGCCACTACACCGGAGGCACGACCACCGGCAAGGTGAACTCCTCCAACACAGGAGACGACAGCCAGATGACCATTTGGCTGGGCAGCGCAGTTATGGCGGCGGCAGCCGTCGTGGTGCTGACCTATAAGAAAAAGCGCGCATCCAAGTAACAACAGAAAAGCCAACGCAGGGGCGCATTTGCGCCTCTGCGTATGGCACTTTTGAGAGGTATTGCCCATGAAAAAGAAACAGAGATTCTGGCTGCTGGCGTTGGCACTGTCCCTGCTGCTGACCTGCGCCGCCTGCGGCAAAAAGACCGTATCGGACGACCCCGGCAACACTCCCACGGCAACGCAGGAGCAGACTACCTCCGGCAATAAGGACGCCGCCGATAAGACGGACGCACCCAAGGCGGAAGATAAGACGGCGGAAGAGCAGAAAAAGGCGGAGGACACCGCCAAAAAGGAAGAGCAGCCCAAGCAGGACGAGCCTGCCAAGCAGCCGGAGCAGCCTAAGCAGGAGATCGACCCGGCCACCGGCAAGGACAAGTACCAGACCGATCCTGTGCCGGAGGGGAAGCCCATTCCCGTGGAACCGGGAACATCCTCCGCGGGCGGCAGTGCCACCTGCACCTTTTCCATCTCCTGTGCCACCATCCTAAACAACTGGGATGAGTGTGATGAGAGCAAAAAGCCCCTTGTGCCTGCTGACGGCGTGATCCTGCCCACCACCACGGTGACATTCACGGAGGGCGAGAGCGTGTTCGATGTACTCCAACGGCTCTGCCGCAGCAACGGTATCTCCGTGGATGCCTCGTGGACGGCGATCTACAACAGTGCCTACGTAAAGGGCATCAATAACCTGTATCAGTTCGACGTGGGCGAGGGCTCCGGCTGGATGTATAAGGTCAACGGGAGCTTTCCCAACTACGGCTGTTCCAGCTATTCTCTAAAAAACGGCGACACAGTGAGTTGGGTCTATACCTGCGACTTGGGCGCGGACGTAGGCGGCGGCAACGCACTTGGCAACTGATCCCTCAAAACCTCCAAGAGCCATCCCCGATCGGGGATGGCTCTTCAGGCTGTCGAAAAAGCCGCTGGCTTTTCTCGACAGCCTGCAATAATGCCGGTGTTTTCGTGCCGCGAAGCGGCACGAAAACACTCGCTTCGCTCCACGCACGCCTTGCATAGCAAGGCTTAGCGCGGCATTTGATCCGATTCGAGGCGGGCTTTGCCCCCTCGAGCTCCCCCTGTGAGAAAGAAAAACTGCACGCGCAGTGGGGTTTATCGACACGCAGGACAGAGACGGCGTAAGCCGTCTCTGTTCAGGCTGTCGAAAAAGCCATTGGCTTTTCTCGACAGCCTGAAATAATGCCGTTATTTTCGTGCCGCTTCGCGGCACGAAAATATTCGCTTCGCTCCACGCACGCCTTGCAGAGCAAGGCTTAGCGCGGCATTTGATCCGATTCGAGGCGGGCTTCGCCCCCTCGAGCTCCCCCCCCCTGTGAGGAGGAAAGACTGCACGCACGGCAGGGGTTTATCGACACGCAGAAGAGCCATCCCCGACCGGGGATGGCTCTTTTGGCAAAGCCCCCTGCCCATGGGCGTTTCAACCACACAGGAGAGCCATGCCGGCGTGCCCCAAAGCAGCTGCCATTACGAACGGCGGGGCAAAATCCGCACCAAAGAGCAGGATAAATCGCACGTTCAATGCGAAATGCCGCTTTTTCCTGCTGGATTTTTCCTTATGCCGCGCACGCTGCCGCGGTGCATATTCCGCGCACGTCGGGTGAACACTACCCATGTAAATTTTGCTTTGAATGGAGGAATTTCATATATGAAGGCAACAGGCATCGTCCGGCGCATCGACGACCTCGGACGCGTGGTCATCCCCAAGGAGATCCGCCGCACCATGCGTATCCGCGAGGGCGACCCGTCACAGATAACATTGGCACCGTGGGAGCGTTTCAGCTTCGCCATGCTGGACTTAGCCCGCCGTTCGGGGTGGTAACTACATCAGAAAAGGCTGCACGGTCGAACCGTGTGGCCTTTTAATTTGCGTAAATACGCAAAATTCCAGAAAGTGAATATTGACTTGCTTTCGGGAGTACAATATAATGAGGTCAAGAAAACTGCGTAATTACGCAAAATTCCCGAGTGAGGTATGGGTATGATTGAACGGAAAAAATATCTGGAACGGCTCATCGCAAGAAAAGAAAACGGTTTAGTGAAGGTCATCACCGGCATCCGGCGGTGTGGAAAGTCCTATCTGCTGTTCAATATCTACAAGAGCTATTTGAGATCCATCGGTGTGGAGGACGAGCAGATTATCTGCCTTGCGCTGGACGATGACGAAAACATCCAGTACCGCAATCCGCTGGAGTTGGGCAAATACATTCGTAGCATGACCACAGATGAGAGCAAGACCTATTACGTGTTCCTCGACGAGATCCAGAAGGTCGTAACCATTCAGAACCCCTACATTCAGGGCGCGGAGGATAAGATCGGCTTTGTGGACGTGGTCCTCGGCCTGATGAAACACGATAATATTGACGTGTATGTGACGGGCAGCAACTCGAAAATGCTGTCCTCGGATATTTTGACCGAATTTCGCGGGCGCGGCGATGAGATCCGGGTCAATCCCCTGTCTTTTGAGGAGTTTTACCACGCCTACGAGGGCGACAAGCGGGACGCTTGGCAGGAGTATTATACTTACGGCGGCCTGCCCCTCGTGATGATGAAAAAGAGCCACGAGGAAAAGGCAAAGTACCTGCAATCCCTGTTTGATAAGATTTATCTTGGCGACATCATCGAACGGAACAAGATCTTGCACGATAAGTCCGTTTTAGATGATATTCTGAACATCATTTCCTCCTCGGTCGGCTCCCTGACCAACGCGGGTAAAATTGCCAAGACCTTCCGCAGCGAGCGGCAGGTCAACATCAGCGATGAAACTGTCAGCCGGTATCTGGAGTTTTTCGTGGATGCCTTTATGATCTACAAGGCAGACCGCTATGATGTGAAGGGCAGAAAATATATCGGCTCGCCGCTGAAGTATTATTTCAGCGATGTGGGCTTGCGAAATGCCAGACTGAATTTCCGCCAGCAGGAAGAAAATCATATCATGGAAAACATCATCTATAATGAACTTCTGTGTCGTGAGTTCAATGTGGATGTGGGCGTGGTGGAGTACTGCTACAAGGATGAGCAGAAAAAGAGCAAGCGCACACAGTTGGAGATCGACTTTGTGGCAAACAAGGGGAGCCGCCGGTATTATATCCAATCTGCCTTGACCGTGGCGGACGAGGAAAAGCGGGCGCAGGAAGTAAACTCCCTCAACCGCGTGGGGGACTCCTTTAAGAAGATCGTGGTGGTGAAGGACAATATCATCCCATGGCACGATGAGAACGGGATCCTGTATGTGGGCATCGAGAAATTCCTGCTGAATGAAACAGTGATGGAACTGTGAGAGGGTAGCGAGGTGTTACTATGTTCTACAAAATGATCGAAGCCAAGCGCAATGAGTGGTTGGCTTCGGAGACTTGCACGGTCAAGGCGGTCATTGACTACATCGTAAAAACCGGGCAAATGCGCGATGCGCAGGTTGAGGCAATCAAAACCTATCTGTTTTTGAAAATTGCGTGTGGCTGCAATCCTTTAGCAGAGCTGTTCTGCGAGGGTGCGTTCAATACGCTGGATCTGGATGATTTGGAGGTATCGCACAGCACCCGTAAATATCTCAAAGAAAACAAAGCTGCGGCGGCACTGTTTGAATACGCCTGTCTCACCAACGATGCAGGAGCGCAGGCCTCTCCCAGGTTGGAACAGCAGATCCGCAAAGAACCGGAAAGCATTGATTGCCATGCGTTCTTCCGCAAAGCCTTTTATGGACTGTCGTACACCGACTACCTGTTCAGCCTCCCCATGGGTGCAGGCAAGACATATCTGATGGCGGCTTTTATCTATCTGGACTTATACTTTGCACGGAATGAGCCGAAAAATTCTGCTTTCGCACATAACTTTATTATCTTTGCGCCCTCCGGCCTGAAGTCCTCCGTTGTCCCCAGTCTGAAAACCATTCAAAACTTTGATCCTACATGGGTCATTCCCGAACCGGCCGCTTCGGAACTCAAGCGCATGATCTCCTTTGAGGTACTGGATCAGAGCAAAACGGCAAAGAAGTCCAACAAGACGAAAAACCCGAATGTGCAGAAAATCGCAAACTATCAGCCGCTGTCGGAGTTGTTCGGTCTGGTTGCCGTCACCAACGCGGAAAAAGTCATTCTCGACCGTATTCAGGAAAGTCAAGGTCAAATCAACCTATTTGAGGAAAGTGATGACGAAAAAGATCGTCAGGCGAATGAGCTGCGCAACTTGATCGGCAAACTCCCCGCTCTGTCGATTTTCATTGACGAGGTACACCACGCTGTCAGCGATGAGATCAAACTGCGCGCTGTTGTCACACGTTGGGCGGAAAATGATACGGTCAATTCAGTCATCGGCTTTTCCGGCACGCCGTATCTGGAAAAAGCAGAGAAAATCACCGTGGTGGACAATCTGTCAGTCGCCACGACGGAGATTACAAATATCGTGTATTACTACCCGCTCATTAACGGTGTTGGAAATTTTCTCAAGCGTCCGGTGGTGAAGATCGCGGAGCTTGCGGACAGCAGCCGTATCATTGAAGCCGGTGTGCGTGAATTTTTTGAAACCTACAAGGATACCGTCTATGCCAATGGCACAGTCGCAAAGCTGGGCATCTACTGCGGAACCATCGAAAAGCTGGAAGAACTTGTTTACCCGCTTGTCGCAAAAATCGCCGCGGAATGTGGCTTTGGCAGCGACACCATTCTCAAGTTCCACAAGGGCAATAAGCAGTATCCCCAGCCTGCCGACAGCCAGATGCAGTTTGATTCACTGGATAAAGCAATTTCTAAAATCCGCGTTGTTCTGCTGGTTCAAATCGGCAAGGAGGGCTGGGACTGCCGCAGCCTGACTGGGATCATCCTCTCGCAGGAGGGCGACTGCCCGAAGAATATGGTGCTGCAAACCTCTTGCCGATGCCTTCGTCAGGTGGATAAGAACGCGCCGGAAACGGCACTCATCTACCTCAATGACAGCAACGCGGACAAGCTCAATGCTCAACTCCAACAGCAACACCGCATTTCTCTGAAAGAATTCACCGAGGCCAGCCACGGTAAAACTGAAATCAAGCGGTATGACCGCACCGCTTATTTGAAGTTGCCCAAAATTGATTTCTACCAGTTCAAAGTCAATTACGAAACCCAGACCGTGGAACCTGCCGCTCCGGAATCAAAGATCCCTGTTGCCGCAGACGAAGCGAAGGTGTCTGATGACATTATCAAGACCACCGACCTGACTATGGAGACTCAGAACATCAAGGTGGATGATACTGAGCGCGGCACAGAACAGGCGACCTTTGTCATGTGGCTGCTTCGTATTGTCAAGGGCAGCTTTGGTTCACTGACCATGCAGGAATTAAGCCGCTACAGCGATTTGCTGCGGGAGGTCTATTTGACCGTGACCTACGAGCGCGACGGCGTTCGTTACTACAGTTCCCGCTACGACCATGCTATGGTGGAAGCAAATATCCGAAAGGCGTTCTGCGAAAAGCGCACCTTCATTACAAAGGAAGAACTTATTCCAGAAGAAACCAGCCTGCTGAATATCGCAAATTTCACTCCCACAGTCCACACAGAGAAACCGGACGATTACTACCCCGCACAGGACTTGGTAGAACGCATCATTCTGGATGATAAAGGTAAGTTGAAAGTCAGCGCAAAAGAGCAGGCCATGATGGAGTTGGCAGAGGAAACCGGAAATACCGCCATTTTGGAGATGCTTCGCAAACAAAATTCGTCCCATCCGCAAAAAGACCGCACCTTCCACTATCTGCCCTACCACACAGACAGCGGCTTTGAGCAGACTTTCCTCAAAGAAGTCCTGACCTTCGATGAGGTTGAGCGGCTTGGCTTGGAGGTCTACTACAACGGCGACCGTGCCATGACAGAATTTAAGATCAAGTGCTATCAGCGCCTGAACGGTGGCTGGCGATATATTGGAATGTACACGCCGGACTTCCTCGTTCTCCAGCGCAGGGATAGTAAAATTCACAAGGCCATTATCGTGGAAACTAAGGGCGGTATTTATGCCAATGACCCTGCATTCAAGGATAAGCGGACTTTTATGGAAATGGAGTTCTCTCGCTATAACAATCAGGCGTTCGGCTATGAGCGGTTTGAGTATCTCTATTTGGAGGATACTCTGCCCGAGGCGGAACGTATCAGACAAACACATAAGAAAATCTGCGGATTTTTTGAAGGAGTATAGTATGAATTTTTTAGACTATAGAGAAAAATTAGGGATTGGATACTGTGATGAGGAGAAATTCACCTTTTTCCTCACAAAAATATTTAACTTCTTGAACGGCATTTCCGAATACCCATACTCAGGATGTGTTACAAGTAGTGAGTATTTTTCTTTCTGCAACTTAACAGGTTCTCGGTGTAATCAGCAGCTTTCTGCTGGCTATCAAAATCGGGAGCGTTTCAACGAGTGTTTAACCATATTAGATCAAAACCACATCAGGTTAGAAGAGTTTTTGGCTTATTATATTGCCTTCACAAATTCAATAGAACCTCAAAAGTCTCTTCCCCAAAATTGGACAAGAGGACATTTTGCGAACTTATTAGTCCAAATGTTAACCGAATCGCACATTCCAATCGAGTTGATAAAGAGTGGTGATGAATACTTTGCTTTTCCCAAAGGCGCAAAAGAATTGGACGATGCTCTTGTTTCTGAGCCGTTAGAGTGGTTAGCTGATTATCCTGAGTCGCGCAAGGCATTTGTAAAAGCTCTAAGAGAATATTCAGAAACAACTTCGGATAACGCCAGCGATATTGCAGACAAATTTCGCAAAACCTTGGAAAACTTTTTCCAAGAGTATTTTGGAGGCAACAAGTCACTCGAAAACTACAAAAATACATATGGGACATATTTGAAAAGCCAAGGAGTTCCTAAAGAAGTAAGTGGAAATTTTGAGACATTGCTTCAAGCATATACAAGCTTTATGAACAACTACGCAAAGCATCGAGATGCCACAAGCAACAGACTTCTGGAATACCTTATGTATCAAACAGGTAACATCATTCGTCTCCTGATCACATTAAAACAAGGGGAGGACAAACAATGAATATCAAACCTACAGTAGATTTTGATGACAAATATCTGAATGCAAAGTGTAAAGTGATTGAATGTATTAAAGCGCTGAATCAACTAACTCCGGAACAAAACCAGCAACTGGCTCGAGAATGTTTTGCCTCCATGGGGATGGCAATGTCACTTGAACAGTTCATACACCACATGGAGAAGGGAGGACAAGGATAATGCCCATTAAATACATTCCCTTCATTCCCGAACCCGTGGAGGGGCAGGCGGTGCTGGGCAATTTCAACCGCATTCTGCGCTACAAGGGCGCGGACGAACTGTCCATGACGCTCCAGCGGGGAATGCCCCTGTACGAGATGGAGAAGCAGGAGACCGTGGGCGAGAACACCGGTGGCAACATGGTCATTCGCGGCGAATGCGTGTCTGCCTGCGCCTATTTGAAAGAACAGGGCGTTCAGGTCGATTTGGTCTACATCGACCCGCCCTTTGCCAGCGGCGCGGACTACGCCAAAAAGGTCTATATCCGCCGCAATCCCAAGGTTGCCGAGGCCATCGCGCAGGCGGAGCGGGAGCTGGATGTGGACGAGCTGAAAGCCTTTGAGGAAAAGATGTACGGCGATGTCTGGGATAAAGAAAAGTACCTGAGTTGGATGTATGAAAACCTCATGGCGATCAAGGGCGTCATGAGCGAGAATGCGTCTATTTGGGTTGAATTGGACAACCACATTGGACACTATGTTAAAATCTTGCTGGACGAAATTTTCGGTGAAAATCACTTTGTAAACGAGATTATCTGGAAACGGACATTTTCTCATTCTGATGTTGGCCAAGGTGCAAAACATCTTGGTCGGCTTCACGATGTGATTTTCCTATACAGCATGAGCGATGAATATACACTGAATACGGTCTATACCCCCTATTCACAAGAGTACATCGATAACTTCTTTCGGTATTCAGATGATGATGGCCGCCGCTACCGCTTAGTGTCCATGATTGGTACAGGTGGTGCAGCAAAAGGAAATCCTTTTTATGAGTTTATGGGTGTCTCTCGATATTGGCGTTATAGTCAAAAGACAATACAGGAGTTGGTAGAAAGAGGATTGGTTGTTCAAACTAAGCCAGGTGCTGTTCCTCAAAAAAAGAATTATTTGGATGAATCTCCCGGTGTTCCCTTACAGGATATTTGGACTGATATTGCACCTGTTCAAGGCGGCTCCATTGAAAATGCAAATTACGCCACACAAAAACCGGAACAACTACTTGAAAGAATTATTAACACTTCCTCTAACAGTGACATGCTCGTTGCCGACTTCTTTGGCGGCAGCGGCGTGACTGCCGCCGTTGCCAACAAGCTGGGGCGGCGCTTTATCCACTGCGACATCGGGCTCAACTCCATCCAGACCGCCCGCGACCGCCTCGTTACTGATGGCGCGGAATTTGATGTACTGGAGATCAAGGACGGCGTACAGCTTTACCGCAACCCCGTTCAGACGATGGATAAGATCAAGTCCCTCATTCCCGGTCTAAAAAACGAGGACGATTTGGACTCCTTCTGGGAGGGAGCCATCTCTGACAGCAAGCTGGGCATGATTCCTGTCTATGTGCCGAACCTGATGGACAGCAGCTCCAAGCTGCTGGATGTGGTGCTGATGAACCGCATTCTCCATCAGGCCATCCCTGACTTGGATAGTAGTGTGAAAAAGGTCATCGTGTATTACATCGACATCACCGACGAGGACGAAATTCGCCGCTTTATCGCCGCGGACGACAGTACCACCGTGGAGATTGAGCTGCACGACCTGAAAACGGTGCTGGACGATGTGGCCATTGGGGACGAGGTATCGTTCCATTGCGCAGAAGTCCATGATGACCTCTTCGGCGGCTGGCAGGTGGTGATCGACAGCTTCGTCAGTGACCGCGTGCTGCAAAAGATCACAGAGTTCAACAACAAAGCCCGCATGAACACCTCGCCCAAGAAGCCCTTCAAGCCCATTGAAATCAGCGAGGAGGGGCTGGAACTGATCGAGTATCTGAGCCTTGACTGCACTGCCGCTGACGGCGCATGGCACTCCGATAGCGAGATCAAAATCGACAAGCTGGGTTATGTCATCCGCAACGGCGAGAAAACCAAGGAGTTCTGGGACGGAGCTATCCGCAGCGAAAAGAAACCGCTTAGATTGAAGATTCGTAATATCTGCGGAGATGAAACCATGTGGGAGATTTGATAACAGGCATATAAGAGGTGGCAAAGATATGGAGGAAAAGCCCAATACTTCTGTTATAGAAATGTACTCAATCAACAAACTGACAGATGCTGTTTTAAGGACAGGCGTCATCGAACCCGACATTCATGAAAACGATAAAACACCCTCGTGGGATGGGGAAATGAGACTATATCACTCAAGCAAATTTAATAAATCCAATTTAGCGGGGCGGATTCCTGTCCAAGTCAAGGGTACTTGGGTTGAACGCTTTCAAAAAAACAAGGCGACATTTCAAGCTGAGGTCAGTGATTTACGTAATTATCTAAATGATGGTGGTGTTATCTTTTTCCTTATCCAAATCAAGAATTATGATGATTACAAAATTTATTATACTTCGCTTTTGCCATTTGACCTCAGACGCATATTGGATTCGGCTGGTTCGCAGAAAACCAAGCAGATAAAATTGGATCTATTCCCGCACAGATATAAAGATGGCATAATACGAGTTTGCTATGATTTTTTGACAAATAAGCGGAAGCAAGCCAGTTTACTTCCCGATGTTCGCTCTGTTCAGGATTTGGAAAAAACATCATTAGAAATCGATAAATTGCAGTTCTCTGTGCCAAGTATCGGCTTAAAAAATAGAGATGACCTTTTTGAAGAATTATTGAGCCATCCCCAATACATCTATGCGAAACCGAAAAATATTGACCTTGCTTTTGCTGTAGATAAGATATATCCTCAAAAAATTATAACAAGACAAAAGAACGAAATAGTTGTGAATGGAGAAGTTTTATATGACCACATAGATATCATTCAAGCGCCAAATAAGAAACGGCATTTTGAACTTGGCAGCGATATTACAATCACCGCAAATAATCATCATTTTAATGTGAACTATAAATTCCAAGGAACGCTACAAGAACAAATCCGAGAAATGAAACTCATATCAGCAATGATGCAAAAACAACCCATTTACATCGGTAATGTTTTAATGCCTGTCTTTTCTTCTCTCGATTTTCATGGACATACGCTGGACGAGGTTTCGAACCGTTTGTCCGCTCTCCTGCGCGCAGATGCCACATTGAAGAAACTCCATGTCCAAAAAGATTTATCATTGGGAAGTCTAACAGATAAAGAAACAAGCAATCTCAATTACCTCGTAGATGGTATATTGGATGGTTCTACAGTTCCTTTGAAGTGTTCGGAGCAGCCCTCTGTTGGGAAAATTTCAATAGGAAATATATCACTTCTGCTTGTGCTGAAAAAGGCGGATAATGAAACAGGCTGCTTCATTCGTAACTTCTTTGAAATTGACGATCTGGTTTTAGCGGGAAAAGATGCTTCACCTGAACACGGAACAAGAGTAAGCCCTTACGTTCTCGTAACGGCCGAACAGCTTGAAACAATAGATAATGTAGACCTATCAGAAATTGTTCCATCAATACAAAAACAGCCGTATTCCGCTGTATATGGGGAACATATTCTCTTTCTTATTCTGGAACTTTTGAAATTATATGACAGGAGAAAAGATACTACCATCTTAGATGTAATAATTCAGTTACTTGACTTTTTGAGTGAAAAGGATGCTTCGCAAGTGGATCTATATCAAATTAATCGCTTGCAGACAGAGAAGCGTCGTCGGGAATTGAGTCCAGAAGAAATCCAGTACCTTTCATCCATGAAAACCAAGGGAATCCCTGCGCAATATCAGTTAGCCGCCAATATTCTTTTGGAGAGTTTTTATGAGGCTCAATTAATTTATGACCAGCTCTGCCCAGAAGAAAAAGAGGTATTTGCATCATATCCTATTATGAATCTTTGGAAAAGTAAGGACTGAGGGAGTAAAACTCCCTCAGTCCTCACTTTTTATACTTCTCCCTTAAGCTCCCATGCCCGCCGCGGGCGATATTCTCCTGTTCCTCTGGCGTCCAAACCTTCCATTCCGCATTCTCCTCTCTCAAGTCCAGATGCATGAAGCCTCGGTAGTTGATAGCTGGATCAAAGTCCAGATCCCCCTTGATATGCCGACGCCATGCTGTGCTGTCCGGCTCCGGCAGAGACACCTGCTCGACCTCATAGGTTTCCAGTTCTCCAAAGGAATCGATTTCCCGTAGGAAATCCGATGCGGAGATTTTTCCTTTGAGATACCTCCCTCTGACCTTGACCGCTGCACTGATCCATTCCTGATAGCGAGCGTCGCTCACAGGCTTCAGCCGATCCCGCTGGTCTGGTGGAGCGTCCTCATAACGGTTCCGTCGTTCTTCCATCCTATGTCGCAGAACATTGTATATCCGCAGTGCCTCATCCAATGCCGCACCATCCTTGCCCTTGAGTTTTGGCCCCAGCGCCTTGCAGGACAGTCCGTCGATCACACGGTCGCAGTAGTGCGTTTCCGCAGAGGTTTTCGGAATGAAATACTGCCAGCAGCACTCACACCGTGCGATACGCTTTTTCTTCTGGCGGAAATAAAGCTGCAATTCCAACAGGTACAGCTCAAAGATATTTTCAGCCGTATACCGCAACCGGTGTCCGAACGGCATCGGCCTGCAAGGAAAGAACTGGTGCATTAACGCGGGGTATGCCTCCTCCAACGCTCCATACCGCTTCCACTGCGCGGCGCGCTCATAATCGGCAAACCCGATCTCCAGCAGATTTCGAAGACGCAGCTGTGCCCTGCACGGCTCGTCCAGTGCCCGAAGAACTGCGGCACCTTTCTCGGACGGAAAAATCGGCGAACCATTGTCCTGCATTGCCATTGCGTCCTGAAGATGTTCAGCGGCATAAAAAGCGGAGATGGTATCGATCTTCATGATCCAATCAGGCAAGTCGCCGATCTGCTTTTCAAAATCCTCATAGTCCGAATAGGGAACATCCATGCGTTCCAAAAACAGAGGATGCTCCGTCCAGAGCCGCTGGATCACGGCATGGTATTCCGCAAAATCCAGAGAAGTAAACCGAACCAGTTCCTCCGCTGGCGTTCGACCCCTGAGTTCTTCTGCACGCCCATCCTTGCCAACCAATAAAATATCGATGTTCTCTCCGGTATCTGTTTCCAAAAAGATGCCGGAGATATTCTTTTCGGGAGCGGTCAACTTGGGGTCACGCAGTCCGAGCTGTAGTTGCAAGTCTTGGAAAAATCTCGAAAACCACTCTTCCATGTAAAAACCATCTCCCTTCCTTTACAGTATCAGTATACCACATTGACAAACCGGAAAGGAGAAATTTTTATGAACCGACTGCAAACCATTGACGCGGACACGCTGCAAAGCACCGCTTACGAACCGGTCTCCTTCGTGGTCGACGATCTGCTTCCCCAGGGACTGCACCTGCTGGCAGGCGCGCCGAAGATCGGCAAATCGTGGCTGGCGCTGTGGC
>ERZ1026844.571-NODE-571-length-26285-cov-8.158216_pt1 | contig 26285 bp, 25 predicted proteins | sample MGYA00380152_ERZ1026844 | MGnify/ENA primary metagenome ERZ1026844 (study PRJEB33269, sample SAMEA4719788) | human gut metagenome | biome: human-associated habitat; feature: organic feature; material: feces | place: Cameroon | collected 2013-10 ... | reverse complement strand
TTAAAATAAAAAATTATTTTATGAATTATTATTTGATTATGCCAGAAAAAATTGGGAAGGAGATTTATGATAAAAACTGAGCAGAATATGTTGAATATAGGACTGTGGACGATGCAATTATTGAGTTACAGAATATAGGCATGCCTTGGTATCTTTCGATGATTATTAAAAATGATTATGCTGGTTTTTCGACTTTTGAGGAAGGAACATTGGTTGACATAAATGTGGAGATGTTAATTCAAAATCTTGATTGTAACAAGTACAAAGATAAAGTCTAAGAAATAAGAACAAATTTTTCATAAAAATGTATTGTGTGGCAATTATACGATAGGTGTCATGAAGTGTATTTACAAATTTAGAAAAGGGAGTAATTTACTAATGAACAGTGACAAATATATTTTGGAGAGAGATGGACAGATTGATTTTTATAATACATTTATGCCTCGTGTTGATCCTAACTGGACCTTGGATGATATTTTGAGCGATAATAATGATGGAGTGGTAAATGGAAATTTGCTTGAGTTCAAGCTACATGTGACAGATTTAAACTCTGTTCTATTTCAATGCATTAAGTATTTATCTTCATTACGGATTAAAGGAAAACCTTTGCCGGCAAATATTTTAATAATAGATTTAAATATGGCTATACTTTGGCTTTATCACTCTGAAACCTATCTTCAATATATAGAAAAGATATACGCAGGAGCAGCATCAAAAGATAATGCAGCTTTTATTGGTGAAAGTGCTGATAAAATACTACATTATAATAACTCATTTGAGGCAGAAGAAATTGTGACACTTCTAAAACAAGATTATTATACAAAGATACACATAGATGAAAACTGTATTGTTGGATGGGCAACGGCTTTCTATAAGAGGGTTCCAACAGCACGTAAGGAAGATTTCTTAGGGGATGATACAGGAAAGCATAAAACAATTGGAGAGATTAGAAAGCCTATTCATTTTGCAAAATATATTTATCCATATACAGGTCAGACAAATGTAAAATTTAATTATCTTATGGATAGATTGAACGATACGTTACAAAAGAAAAATCTGGGAGCATTCTATACACATGAGCTTTATGCAAAAAATCTCTTGAACTTGTAAGAGAGGCAATTAAAAGGGTACCGATTGGAAATGACTATATAATAATTGACAGATGTGCAGGCACAGGAAATTTAGAGATGGGTATGACGGACGAAGAACTGTCACATTGTATTGTATCTACGGTAGAGTACTATGAATATAAAGTTCTATTAGAATTGTTGGGATCTAAAGTCAAGCATATTATTCCACCAGTTGAAGAGGATGAAACATTTAATGCAGGGCTTGTAACGGGGGCGGATGCATTGAGCAGGGAGTATATAAATAATCCTATTGTCAGGCAGTATATTGATAATCCTCAATATACGATTATCCTCTTTGAGAACCCACCATTTGTTGAGACAACATCGCTAGAGCATCAAAGAACAAAAAAATCAAAATATTCTTCCACATGGAAAAATAGCTATGTTGTTCAAGAAATGAAGAAAGAGATAAAAGGAACCGCTGGCAATGATTTAGGAAACGCTTTTATCTGGTCAGCATTTAAATTCTATTTAAGACAACCTTTAGATAGTTATATTGTTTATTCGCCTGTAAAGTATTGGAAGGCACAACATTTGATAGACAAGAAGTTCTGGGGAGGCTTTGCTTATAATCGTAAATATTTTCATACAAATATAGATGCTTGTATTATGGTTGCGAGCTGGGGATATGATGATGTAACTAATGAATGTATTATGCTTGATGGGTATAATATTGTAGATAATGAATTGACTGACTGTGTTAAATTATCTGTAAATAAAGTACATGATCTTTTTAGTGCCAAGTATTATGAGAAAAGAAAGTTTGATGATGCAACGTATGATGGTATTTTATGTGGTCTTAATGGATTAGAAGCTGACTCAAATGTAAAAAAGAGAATTAAGCCAATGTTCAGTAATAGAATGTTGGGCTATCTTGTGGCCGATAGTGTTGGATTTGATAATCCAGACGCAAAATCGTCTTTACTTGTTGCAGGTAGATACAATGGAAACGGTTGTTATATATATAAGGATAATTATCTAGAAAAATTACCTTTGTTTTGTGCTTCACGCTATATTACATATAATAGGACATGGACTGAACGAGCGCGAATTATGAAATCAGCAGATGGGGCAGATAGATATTTGCAGGATGTACAGAGTGGAAAATTAAAGCAATTCTTATTAAAATCGTTACTTTTTACCTGTCTTGAAATGCAAAATCATATGCGTACATTTATTGGAAGTGACAGAAGATTTTACAGAAATGAATTATGTCTGGATGATACTAATGGAGAGACAATGGCTAGTGAGGCACTTAAAGAATTGCAACAAGGTGTGAAAGAGAGAAACTTGTTTAAACAATGGGGTGTTGTATTGGAGTATGCGAAGAAGTCGGATGGATATAATAGTGATTTGACATATGGGGTGTATCAGATATTTGCAGAGCTAGACACATCTCATAAAGATGAAAAAACAGGTGCAACAGTATGGGACAATATAGAATTACATACAGCTTTAACGGCACTCAAAACACTTGTGAAGGAATATTATAACTCTGAAATTGTACCAATATTGTTTGAATATGAATTCTTAAAATGAAGAATGTAAGTGGGGAGAGAGGAAGAATAAAGGGATGTTCAAAAGAGATTCAAAGTTAATGTAGAGACTGTGTGTAAATTTATTGAAAAGAAGGAAAAGGAATGATTAGGGGGAATTTCATTTCTGTTGTCTGGGCAATCGAGGATAATTAGAAAATTTTCAGGTAAATAATACACAAGTAGTTAGGAATACAAGGTGACTAATGCGATAGAGCTTCTTTTCGTAAAAGGATGAAACTGCGGTACGAAGGACTATACAATTTTTTTGGGGGGGAAGGTTGAACCTGGTGGAAACAGTATTCATGCGGCATACAGGGAATTGAACGAAGAAACAGGAATCAGAAGAAATCAGATCACACTTTTCCCACTGATGGATATCACTTATTATCATCGGAAATTTATTCTGGAACTATATGTGGGACAACTTCATGATGAGGTAGAGTTAATTAAGGACTTACCAATGGTGCGGTGATTTAGAAGAACAACAAGGGCAAGTATATTTTAGCTAATGTGGATTCACAATACATATTAGTCGAAATATGCTTGCCCTTTTTATAATATTTGACTAGCAGATACAAAGAAAATAAATCAAAGAAATGAAATAAAAAATATCGAAAATAATATTCAATGTTGATTCTGACAATAATTAATGATATAGTATGTGTACTGGAGGAATGAACTATGGTAAACCGTGTAGTTAGAATAGAGAGCATTACAATTAAGAATTTTAAGAACGTTTTAATAGGAACAATTAATTTTGAAAATAAGCGTAAGGCATATAAATCAAGTGTGTTAGGTCTTTATGGGCAGAATGGATCTGGAAAGACTGCTCTGATTGACACTATTCAGTTACTTAAATTGGCCTTGTGTGGTAATCAGATTCCCAATAAGTATGCAGATTATATTAATGTAGATGAAGAATCAGCAATATTGGAATACGAGTTCGTAATGCGTTATCCAGAAGAAGAATATAAAGTATGGTATCAGTTTGGGTTGAAAAAAGCCACTGACGAACCGGCTTCCAATGCAGAGGAAGAGTTAGATACAAATGCAACTACAAGAGTAGAGCTGTTTGACGAGGTGCTTTCTTTCTCCTATGAATCAAAAGAAGAAAAGTTACGTAAAGCTCCATTAATTGATACAAGAGTTGATGAACTATTTGCGCCTAAAGCAAAACTTGTCGAGTTAGTTGGCGACGATAAAGAGCAATATATGGATTTGCTGGTTACGAAAAGATTAGCAAAGACGATGTCCAGAAGTTTCATCTTTTCAAGAGAATTAGTTACCCAATACCGGAAAAACTGTGAGAACAGCATTTATATGAACTTAATAGAAGGTTTATATTCTTATGCACATAGAGAATTATTTATTATTGGTACAGAGAGTATTGGTCTAATCAGTTTGAATGAATTGCCCTTAGTTTTTAAGTATAGGAATGATAAGTCTGAGACTATAGGAAGAGTAATGATTTCTTTGGACAGACCAACATTAATTCCGGAAGAGTCCTATAATCTTGTTGAAAAGGTTATGGAAAGTATGAATATTGTTCTTGAACAAATTGTGCCTGGGCTAAAAATAGGAATTGTTGACTTGGGAGCAGCAATGACTAAAGATGGGAAAATTGCCAAACAGATTCAACTTATGTCTTTGAAAAATAGTAGGGAAATTCCATTTTGTTATGAGTCAGAAGGAATTAAGAAAATAGTTTCAATTTTACAGCTATTAATTGTTGTGTATAATCATCCATCGGTAACAGTTGCGGTTGACGAGCTGGATGGAGGTGTATTTGAATATTTGCTTGGGGAATTATTGAATATTATTTCTGAAAAAGGAAAGGGACAGCTTATTTTCACATCTCATAATCTTAGACCGTTAGAAACGATTGATAAAGGATTTATTGCTTTTACAACAACAAATCCGGAAAAGAGATATATTCGTTTAACAAATGTCAAAGGGACTAATAATCTTCGTGATTTCTATTACAGAGATATTGTATTAGGAGAGCAGAGCGAGCAGATATATAATCCAACCAATAATTTTGAAATTGCATTAGCGTTTAGAGAGGCGGGTGAAGCGTTTGGCTCGTAAAAAGGTTGTTTTTGTAATAGTAGAAGGTCCATCTGATGACACGGCATTAGGTATTACATTAAATCAGGTTTTTGACAAAAATTCGGTATATATACACATTATGCATGGTGATATCACTACACGAAATGGTGTCACTTCGCAAAATGTGGTTTCAAAAATAGGAAATGAAATAAAAGAATATGCCAAATCTAATCATTATAAACCATCTGACTTTAAACAGATTCTACATATTGTGGACACAGATGCGGCTTATATTTCAGAAGATAAAATTATTGAAAGTATAGAAAATGAGGAACTATCTTATCAGGATGATGGGATTCATACAAAGGATAAAGATAAGGTTATATCTCGAAACAAGCAAAAGGTGGACAATCTGCTTCGGCTAAGAGCGTGTGGAATTATTTGGCGGGTTCCCTACAGAGTGTACTATATGTCTTGTAACTTGGATCATGTGTTATACGATAAGAGAAATAGCACCGACGAGGAGAAGGAACAGAACGCTTATGATTTTGCTAGGAAATATAAGAGTGATATTGATGCATTTTTAGAATCTGTGTGTAACTCATCCTTTTCTGTAAAAGGGGAATTTAAACGATCCTGGGAGTTTATTGAAAAGGATATGCATTCAATCAATCGATATACGAATTTGCCAATATGCTTTGAAGAATACTGGAAATATCAGGGGGAATAAATGAAAATATATAACAAATTAGTATGAGATAAGATACTGGAACTTATTGAATCAGATGGAAAGAAATGTGTAACGCATATCCTATTTGAGAAAGAGTACATAGCAGCATTGGAAACAAAACTGGATGAAGAAGTTGAGGAACATCAGGTAGATAAAAATTTAGAAGAAATGGCAGATGTTCTTGAGGCACTTCGGGCAATTTGCATTGCGAGAGGATATACATTGGAGGAATTGGAACAGTTGAGAGCGAAGAAGGCTGCTGAAAGAGGTGGATTTGAGGAGCGGATATTTTTGGAATATGTGGAGTAATTGTAAAAATGTAAAATAGTCGTTTAATGCCTCTATGTAAATATTGTTTGTCTGTGCCAAGGATGTTATAGATTACTACATTGTGGACCGAGTTTTAATTTTAAAATAGCATAATTAAACTTATAGAAGAGACCGAAATGGAAAATTTCAAACATTATGATTGCATCGTTGTTTTTAACAAAAACAGAGACAAAATTCTTTTCTGTAAAAGAATGAAACCGCCATACGAAGGGCTATATAATTTTGTGGGTGGGAAGGTTGAAACTGGTGAGAACAGTATTCATGCGGCATACAGGGAATTGCACGAAGAAACAGGGATCAGCAGAAATCAGATCACGCTTTTTCCGCTGATGGATATCACTTATTATCAGCGGAAATTTGTCCTGGAACTATATGTGGGACAACTTCAGGATGAAGTAGAGTTAATTGAGGAAAAGAATCCGCTGATATGGATGCCACTCACAGAGGATTTTGCAGACTCTGGGAAATATGCGGGCGACAAGAACATTGCCCACATTGTGACGATAGCTTTGCAATATTTTAGCGGAGGAGAATCATAAAGGAATACTGACATGAACATACAGATATTTGGCACAAAGAAGTGCAATGATACCAAAAAAGCGGAGCGTTTTTTCAAGGAAAGGGGAATCAAGTACCAGTTTATTGACATGAAGGAAAAGGGCATGAGCAAGGGCGAATTTACTTCTGTTGCCCAGGCAAATGGTGGTATCGAAAATATGGTTAACTGGGAAGGCAGGGATAAAGATACGCTTGCCCTCATCAAGTATATAGCAGACGAGGATAAACTTGAAAAAATTTTGGAAAATCCTCAGGTAATTAAGACACCGGTGGTCAGAAATGGAAAGCAGTCCACCCTCGGCTATCAACCGGAAGTCTGGAAGGGGTGGAGCTAACAGATTATCCAGCACGAAATAGACCACTGCAATGGTGTGGTAATTTAGAAGAAAGAGTAGGAATCATAGATGGAATTTTTATGTTATGCAAAATGTACCACTTGCCAGAAGGCGAAAAAGTGGCTGGATGCGAATGAAATTGAGTACACAGAGAGACCAATCAAGGAGCAGAATCCTACCGTGGAGGAACTGAAAGCATGGCATCAGAGAAGTGGACTCCCGCTTAAAAAGTTCTTTAATACCAGCGGACTGCTTTATAAGGATATGAAACTGAAAGACAGACTTCCGGGCATGAGTGAGGAGGAGCAGTATGCACTTCTTGCCACGGATGGAATGTTGGTAAAAAGACCCATGCTGGTGGGGGACGACTTCGTGCTTGTTGGCTTTAAGGAAACGGAATGGGAAGACAAATTGGAAAATAACTAGGCATCGTGACTGTCTGCCCAGAGGAAACAGCAAGTTGCTTTTTCACCCGATACTTTTCTGTTATGATAGCAATAATGGAGGTAGATGCGATGGAAACAAGAAATGTTATTTTGGAACTTCGTACGAAAAAGGGGTTATCTCAGGACGAATTAGCAGAAAAGGTTATGGTTACAAGGCAGGCAGTATCCCGGTGGGAAAATGGCGAAACAGTTCCCAATACGGAAACGTTAAAACTTTTATCAAAGGAATTTGCTGTTTCAATCAATACACTTCTGGGTGCCCCGAGGCAGCTTATTTGTCAGTGCTGTGGAATGCCCCTTGAGGATGATGGGATGATAAGCCATAACAGCGATGGCACACTGAATGAGGACTATTGTAAATGGTGCTACGCCGATGGGACTTACACCTACAGTGACATGGATGACTTGATTGATGTCTGTGTCAAACACATGGTCAACGAAACATTCACCGAGGAACAGGCGCGGTTATATATGAAGGAGATTCTTCCGAAACTGGATTATTGGAAAAGGTATGAAGAACTGAGTGACAATGGGCAGTTTGAGGCTTTTAAGAAACAGCTCTTGACGGAAATCAATGATCTTCATATAGAAGGTCTGCCTAAAGTCGAGAAGTTAAATGCGCTTGTCGGGAAGTATGTGAACCTTGAGTATCCGCTGCCCAACGGCAAAAATGTGAAGTTCCTGGATGATGAGACCACATATTTAGGCAGCCAGTTGGAATCCGAGTTTGGCGGAGACCGATGTTTTGGCGTGCTTGCAAACATGGATTTTATTATGATTTGCACCTATGAGGCAGGCGGAGCCAATCCGGAACTGGTGCTTTATAAGAAGAGATAAAAAATAAAGGCAAGTATATTTCGGCTGATTTGGATTTACAATTCATAATAGCCGAAATATACTTGTTTTTTTAATGCTATTCGGCTATTATGTAATAGAAATACAAATTAGCCGACAAACTATGGAAAGGCAGGGATGCCCTTATGAATTATATAAAAAGAAGTTTGGAAAAGGTTGTTTCTGAGGTTACCAAAGAATATCCGGTTGTATTGGTAACCGGTCCAAGACAGGTTGGCAAGACTACCATGCTTCAGAAACTCATGGAAGGTACAGAGAGAGACTATGTATCTTTGGATGATTTGAATGAAAGAAGTCTTGCAAAGAATGATCCGGAATTATTTTTACAATTGCATAAGCCGCCCATATTAATTGATGAGGTTCAGTATGCACCGGAATTATTTACGTATATAAAAATTCATGTAGATAAGAGTCATAATCCTGGCGATTTTTGGCTTACCGGTTCACAGGTATTTAAACTGATGCATGGGGTTCAGGAATCCTTAGCTGGTCGAGTTGCAGTTTTATCGTTAACCTCATTATCACAGGCAGAGATGTGCGAGGCACAAATGGAACCATTTACCATTGACCTGGAATCATTGGGAAACAGAGGAAAAGCGAGAAAACCTGCAGATACCAGGGGAATTTATGACCGGATTTTCAGAGGCTCTATGCCAGCTATTGTAAGTGGTCAAAATAGCAATAACCAGATTTTCTACAGCAGTTATTTAGCCACTTATATTGAGAGGGATGTAAAAGAATTATCGGATGCGATAGATTCCTTAAAGTTCTTACAGTTTATTACAGCAGTAGCTGCAAGATGTGGACAGATGTTGAATGTTGCTGACATTGCAAGAGATGCAGACATTAATCAGAAACAGGCAAAGGACTGGCTGGGTATACTGGAGACCCTGGGCATTATATTTTATTTGCATCCCTATTCTAATAATTTATTGAAACGCCTGGTTAAGACACCGAAATTATATTTTTATGATACGGGATTGATTTGTTATCTGACCAAGTGGAGCAGCGCGGATACCTTAGAAAGTGGAGCCATGAATGGTGCAATTTTAGAAAATTATGTTGTTGCCGAAATACGGAAAACATATTTGAATAGTGGAAAAGAACCATTTATGTACTATTATCGGGATAAGGATGCAAAAGAAATTGATATCGTCCTGGAGCATGATGGAGTGCTCAATCCAATCGAAATAAAAAAATCGGCGAATCCGGGACCGGAACTGGTAAAGGTTTTTTCTTTACTGGACAAGTCATCCACACCCCGGTCAAAAGGAGCAGTAATGTGTATGAAACCGGAATTATCTGCAATCGATAGAGAGAATTATATTGTACCTGTCTGGATGATATGAGATATTGGAGAAATTGAATACAAGTACGAAATATCGGACATATAAAAGAGTAATATAAGACTCAGAGACTCAGATGAGTTCACTGGAATGAATCAAACAGGCAAAGAGCAGAGGCAAAAATAAATGTATCGCGTTTTTAAGATGGTTCCGCCAGGGTTCTTTAATAACCTGGCAAGTGGCAGTAATCAAAGAATTTATGCGGATTGTATCCAGCTGATTTACAAAGAATACGAAAGGGAGATTAGTTACCGCATTCCAAGAAATCGGATACGGGATTCGCTGGCAATCTATTTTTTGGAACATCATGTGGAATTGTCTAATGAAGACTATAGTGGAGATAAGACAGCAAATGATATGGCAGCAGCTGTATTGCGAAAATTCCTTTCCAGGGAAACCGGGTGGCTGGATGAGGAAATTGACGATGCCACTTACGAAAAACAAATTGTCATGACAGAAAACGGAATTGCATTGGCAGAGTTTTTAAATCAGCTGGAAAAGCCGGAAAAGGAAGAATTTTCCAGCTATATTTATAATATCTACAACACGTTAAACAATCCGGAACAGTGGCGGGACAATCCTTATGTAAACGGAATCAAAAACATTAACAAAAATGCCCGCCAGTTATCGAAAGCGTTAAAAAAGCTGTCTACTTTTATCCGTACCATTATCGAAAAAATGGTACAGGAGAAAACACTGGAAAGTCTGACGGAGAACATTCTGGAATATTGTGAGGGTAATTTTATCCGGGAGTATTCCCGATTGACGAAACAGCAGAACATACATATCTATCGTATGTTTATCAGGTCAAAACTGGAAGGCATGATTACCGATGAGTCTGTCTTTGAGAGCATTGTAGAAGACTGCGTGAGGGAAGAAGGACTGGAGTATGGAGAGGCACAGGATGCTGTGCTGGATATGATTCAGGCCACCAAACGATTTCTCGTGGAAGATTATGACCAAATCATGAGAGACATTAAGCATAAAATAAATGTGTATCTTCAAATCGCGGTTGGAAGAGCCAGATTTATACGGAATCGTGAACATGATATCCGCGGCAATGTGGAACGGACAATGCGTTATATCATGGAAGAATTAACAGACCTGTCCATGAAAGATAATCTGCCAGAGGAGATGAATGCACTATTTACCATGAATAGACATGAGTTTCTGGATGAAGGTTCCATTCGATACCCCCGGAAGAATCAGACCATTAAAGAACCGGTGATGGCGGAGATTGAGGAAATGACAGAGGAAGCTCTGCAGGCGGCAAAAGAGGCACAGCAGAGAGAGGCATATAATCCTTATTCCAGTGATTTGATGAAATTGTATCTGGAAAAGAAAATGGGTGATAGCAGATCAATTGTAAGCGAGGAATTACCCTTGAACAGCAAAAACGATATGTTGGCGAATCTTTCTTCCATTGCCTATGCGAAGGATAATGGATTTGACATTGAAGTACTGGATGGCTATTACGAGGCGAACGATATGATTTTGCGCCGGTTTAAGATTACAAGGGAGGAGCCCCAATGAGCATAGATACATCGTGGAATGATCTTACATCATCGGAAAAGGATTTATTTCAAAGAAGCTGCCGTAAGCTTTTAAAGCAGACCTTTCTTGTCAGGGATAAAGATGACGAGAATAAAAAGCTATATTTTTTCACCGCAAAGAGACCGGATATCTTTACACAGTATTTTTCGTTTATTGGCTTTGATATTGTGATTGACCGGGAAAATGGAGTAGTGATGCTCAGAAACTGTGGAGATTTCGGAGAAAATGGAAAAATTCAGGCAAACAGGCTGGCACTGAAAAAGGCAGAAAGCATGGTTTTATGCTGTCTGTGGACTTTATATGCAGACCGTTTGCGGAGCGGCAGTCTGGCACAGACTATTCTGGTATCTATGACGGATTTGAGATTTGCATTGGAAAAATATGGGTTGAAGGAACCCCTGGATAAAACGGTAATGACCAATATATTAAACTTGTTTTCCAGATATAATCTGATTGATGTCAATGGAAAAATCGGAGAGGCAGATTGTCTGATCCGCTTATATGCCTCCCTGCAGTTTGCGCTGGATAGTGAGGAATTCAAAAAATTCGTGGAGGCGACGGAAAAGCGTATGATGTCAAAAGACGGAGAGAAAACAGAAGACACAGAGGAGGAGACCTGGGATGATGCAGAATAGAAAAACCGCCACGAAACTGCTATTGATTCAATGGTCCCGTTTTCAGAATATGCCGATTAAATTAGGCGGCTCGACTCTTTTTACCGGTGTAAACGGAAGTGGAAAATCTACCATCCTGGATGCAATGACTTATCTGCTTACCGGAAATACCCAATTTAATAAAGCGGCGAAAGACAGGGACAGAACTGTAAAGGGATATGTGAGAGGAGATACCAAAAGTAACGGTTCTATGCGATATCTTCGCCAGGGGCAGGTTATCAGTTATGTGGCAATGGAATTCTGGTCACCGGTGGAACAGGAGAAGATGGTAATCGGTGTGTGCATCGAATCACCGGATGAAGTTTCTTCGCCCACCAGCAGCTGGTTTATCTGCAGAAATGCAGTTATGGAAGATATCAATTTTGCAACTGTTGAAGGAAAGCAATTATATGTTACGCCCAAAAGCCTGTTGCAGATAAAGGGTACGCGACTCAGTTCCAAACAGTTTATGGGAAAAGAGAAGGGAATAGAGCAGATTGCCAGAACACTGGGCTTGCGTTGTGATGTGGGAAAATATCGTTCTAAACTGGTCAAAATGATGGCATTTAATCCGGAAAATAATATTGACCAGTTTATTGCAGAATGTGTTCTGGAACCGGGTAAAGTGAATTCCTTGAAGGAACTTCGCCAGCAGAGAGAACAGTTCGAACATATCAAAAAAATATACGAGGACTTGCGCGACGGAAAGGCAAAACTGGAAGAAGTAGAAAAGAAGACACAGGAATACGAGAGCAGAAAACGCAGTCTGGACATTCGTGAAATGCTTTTGAAGTACCAGAATCTGAGAGAAAAGCAGAAAGAAAAAGAAGATATTCAAATTCGTCTGAAAGTATTGGAACAAAAAATGGCGGATTTGAAAAAGCAGAAAGAAGATGTACAGGAACTGTTTGAGGCCGCCAGAAAAAGATTGGCGATTGCAGAAAGTAATGATACCTTTCAGGGAATGCAGACATCGATACAGAATCTGGAACATCTGATAGAGTCGATACAGTTTAAAATCAGGCAGGAAGAAGAACAGCTTGCAAAATTGCTGCATTTTCAGAAAGCATTGTCTGGGGAACTGGCCTGGACACTAGAGGGATTGGAGGAAGATTCCGTTAAATATCTGTCACATATCGGTGAAGAAGACTATGCAACCGAGAAAAAACGGCAGGAACTCATTGTTTATCTGGAACGTATGGCAAAGGTACAGGAAAGCCTTGAAACGGAAAAGGTGCACCTGACAGATGAGGCTGATACGATAAAGCAGGAACTGGCAAGGCTGGAACAGCAGTTAAAAGTGCTGGAATCCAATCAGGTAATTTACCCGGAAGAAATCCTGCGGGCGAAACAGGTAATCAAAGAGGAACTTGCCAGGAAAGGAATGATTACGGATGTCCGGCTGTTTGCAGAACTGGTACAAAAGATAAAAGATGTATCCTGGAGGAAAGCGATTGAAACATTTTTGGGACGCAAGAGATTCTACATCATAGTGGATGGACAGTATTGTCATGAGGCAATGAAAATTCTGCGGGATAAGAAATTATATGCAGCCAATGTGGTGATTACTGATAAACTGCCGGATTCCGAAGTAACAAAGGGCTCTGCGGCTGAGCAATTAGTGATCCCCAATGTATATGCCAGAAGATATGCAAACTATTTGCTGAATGGAATTCACCTGTGCGATTCTCTGGAAGAACTGCATGAATACCCCAAGGGTGGATTAACGAAAGATGGAATGCTGGCAAAGAGCTATTCGGTAGCTTGCATGAACATGAAAAACACTCAGATTTGTATGGGGCAGGATGCCATTGAGGTACAGAAAAAAGCTATTCTTGCTCAGAAAAATGGAAAACAGCAGGAATGGAGGGAAACGTTAGACGAGCTGGAAAAAACAAATACAAAACGGAATTCCCTGAAGAGTATAGATTTTGTATTGGAAGATTATCGGTTGGAGGCACCGGAACTCTTTTCGGAAAGTTGTGCAGAAAAGAAGCGTTACGAAGATAATGTGAAACAGATAAAGGAAAATCCCGAATTCCTTTCTGTACTTCAGGAACAGCAGGATGCCAGAGCAGCTTATGATGAAACTGCGAAAAAGAATACCGCGGTTGACCGGCAGATCGGGTCTACAAACAATGAATGGGAGGCAGAAAAGAGCCGACAAAAAAACATTGCCGGCGAGATTTATAGTGCGAAAAATGCATATGATGAAATCAGAATGATGCATTTGGAATTGGAAAAGCCAATGCTGGAAGAATATGAGAAATTGTATGCAAAACGGGGTGAAGTGAGAGTTATCACGGATAAAACCGTGCAAAATATGCGGGCGGAATTGGATGCCTGCATCAAAACACTGGAAAATGCACAGTTGGAATACTGCAAGATTTCTGAGATTGACATTAATAAGCGTGGAGTTGGCTATATTCCTTTTTACCGGGAAGAGTACCGGAATATTGCCAATGTTAAAATCGAGGATGCACATAGCCGCCTGGTGGAGCAGTCCCAGAGGCTGGAAAGTGCTTTTATGAACGATTTTGTTGCAGAGATCAATGAGACAATAGGAGAGGCAAAACGGGAGATTGATGCCATTAACCGGGAATTAAAGCAAATTCCATTTGGACAGGATACCTACAAATTTAAAATGGAAGAAAAACCGGACCGCATTCTGTTTTTCCGTATTTGCAAAAAATTGGAAAATTATATGGATTCTCCGGAAGTGTACATGAATTCCAGTCGTGACGATGAAGAAATGGAACGGGATATCCAGGAATTTATGAACATGATTCTCAGCGAAGAGGACGAGGAAGAATATACGGACTATAGGAAATATTTTACCTATGACATGGAGATTACCAGCCGGCAGGGAGAGGAAGAAGTGACGGCAGACCTTTCAAAAAAACAAGGCTCAGCATCCAATGGAGAGAAACAGACGCCCTATTTTATTATCTTGGCGGCCAGCCTGCTCCAGTGTTATCCCAGACGAAACTGCTGTGCCCGTCTTGCCTTTATTGACGAGGCGTTCTCGGCTCTTTCCAGAGAACGAATTGAGCAGATGGTAAAATATTTGGAGGAAAATGATTTCCAGGAAATCTATGCGGCACCGCCGGAAAAAATCAGCAGTATCGGTCAGTATATTCAGTCGACAGTCAGCCTGGTTACCACAGGACGCTACACACGGGCAGTGGAGGGATTAGTGAAACCAAATGAATTTAACATCTAATCAGAGAAAAGCTTTGAATGGCTTACTGAATAAGTACGAGAGAAGTAAAACCTATGAAGGAACGAACCTGGTTACACAGAGCTTTACAGTAGCCCCCACAGCTATCTGGGAGGAATATCATTCTGACTTTGCGGATGTGGAGCAGATAAAAGACTTTGAAACTGAGATGGAATATCTGGAAAAGCAGGGATTTCTGACTGTTAAGCGAAAGGGAGGAGAAATCCACAGGCTCATCGCCTGTAATGAACGAATCCCGGAGTATTATGAAATCCTGCAGAGAAAGCCCAAGAAGGATGCGATACAGGAACAAATGGATTTCTACAGAACTTGGAGCGAAAAGGGAAATTCATTGATTACATCTTATTGCAAGGAGCAGCTGGAGCGCATTTCTTCCGGAAAGAAAGCTGCCTGCACGATAGAGATAGCGGAAAAGCTTTTACGACTATTGAGCTACCTGTTAGATAACAGGGAAGAACTATTGGAAAGAGAACTGTCCATGCTCGTTTTGTCGGACAGTAAGGCATTTGAGACGAAATATCGTGCCAAAATCTGCAGACTTCTATGTGAATATATGGATTTTGAAGGCAAATTGGAAGGCATTGATAATGACAGGGAGCGGGAAAAAGTAATCCTTGAAGAATTTAATGTCTATGCCAATCCGTCCTATGTTTACCTCAAAGGAAAAGTAAATATTGGTTTGAAGAACGGCGGGCAGCTGATTATCGGAGAGGCACCACTTGCCCTGTCCTCAGAGCTTATAAAGGAAATAACATCCTTTGTGGTAGAAAATCAGAACATTGTCACCGTGGAAAACTTAACTTCTTTTCATCGGGTAAATGCCCGGGAGAATACCTATATTTATTTGGCCGGTTACCACAACACGGAAAAACAGTTGTTACTTAAGCGGATTGCAAAGGAAAATCCCGGCAGGAAATGGTTCCATTTTGGGGATATCGACCCGGATGGTTTTTACATTCTGGAGCATTTGAAACAAGGCACCGGAATTGACATCAAACCTCTTTTTATGGGAACAGAACAGTTGGAAATGTACAGAAAATACTGCAAGCCGTTGAATGAAAATGACCGGGTAAAAGCCAACAATCTGATTCAAAAAGGCTGCTATGTGAACGCACTGCGGTATATGCTGGATCATAACTGTAAACTGGAGCAGGAAATTGTGAGAGATGATTTTTGTTAAGTATGTTCCACAACAATACTTACCGGAAAGACATGGAATATTCCAGAAAAGATTGCTTTGCTGTTGGCGAGTATAAGAAACTCCCGAATGAAGTCGGTGGCAGGGATACAGCCCTTCCGGAAGAAGTTGTCGATAAAATAAAGGCTCTGCTGACGGAATATAACGCCAAGGAAGCAAAGACCTTTGAGGATATTTTGGACTTCCATGTGAAGTTTGAGCGGATCATCCGTTCAGGACGGCAATGGTCGTGTGGGACATTTGATTATGTTCAAGGAATGCCTGAAATATAATATTGTTCCGTTCATCACGATTAAAAAGGGCACTTGATTTCTCAAATGCCCTAGTGTATAATCTAGTCAGAAAGTGAATCGGATATGACTCCGATTTGCCCTCAGTGTTAAAATGTTTATAAGAATAGCATCCTAAACTTTGGACGGTGTGGGATGCTATTTCTTTTTATTATTATGATTGTCTATGTAAGACAGAGCCGAAAAAATTACTAACACTAAAGTTAAAACTTCAAGCGTGTTCATAGGGCATCACCCTCCTTTGTAAACTAGAGGGCATCTAATAATCGGAAAATCACATCCTACTTTCGTTTCAATTACACAATATCAGTATAACATAAAGGGAACAGATGTTTAAACAAAAATCGTGTGAAAGCTTCCTGTGTACGGCTATCCAACTGTTCCAAATTTGTTTTTCCATCTTTGTGAATGAGCATGTTAGCGCAAGCCAAAGCAAAAATTTCACGATCAAATTCGATTCCGTAAAGCTGGACATCTTTGATTGTGGCAGCCTTCTTGGTTTTTACGCCACCGGCTTCTTTAACCATATTGCACATAGCCTTTACAAGAAAGGCACCGGAGCCGCAGGCTGCATCCAATACCCGGTCGTCTTTGTCAACTTCAATCAAACGATACATAAAGGATGTAATATGGTCAGGAGTAAAAACTTGCCCGCTGTCAGATTTCTTCTTGTAACGATTGAATTCGTTGAAAAAGATACCCATGACATCTTCGCCGTTCCAAAAATCGGAATTTACACAATCGGAAATCTCGGCAATCCATTCAATGAAGTTGTCGATCGCATCCTGATTTGTTGTATTGTTCATTTTGATTTCAGAATAGACTTCTATCAGCAGATCAAGCTTGAGATTTTGCTTTCTGCTTTCTTCCAAAGACTTTGAAAGCGTACTAAGAATAGAATTCTTCATCAGGGTGAAATCCATTCCTTTGACCAGCAACGCTCCATATCGCTTGCCAACTAATGCACATGCGGTAAAGATCATCCGGTGATACAAGTTCTTGATACCAAAATCAATATACAGACAGTCGTTAATGCGTTTGGTAAGGTTGTAGATCTGTTGCTTATCAATAGTGTTCTTGGTAAATAGCGTCAGATAATATGACTTATCCTGTAATGTAGGTGCGGTAGATTCCGCTTCGATATTATCAAGGAAAACACGGATGTTTTGCCCATTATACAAAATACCAACAACATGCTTATACTGCTTCAAGACGATATTGCAATTTTTCTTCAGTTCTTTTACCCATTTTTGAAAAGAAATATCCTCTGCTTCAGACTTGGTTTCCAGAATGATTGCAGGAATCCCTTTATCCTCCGGGAGATACCAACCATCGGGCTTGTCGATAACGCCCTTAAATCCCAATTGATTAAAGGTTGTAATTTGACCGGTTCCTTGTTTTTATTCCAAGGCTTTCTTAATGAGCCATTCGTTGCAAACGGTTAACCTTTTCTGTACTTTGTTTTTCTGCCTCTTCCGTCCTGATAGATCAAGCCGTCTGTAACCATGCGTTTTAGAATACGGCTGGCCGTTGTTTGGCTGACATCCAACAGTTGATCCACATCGCTACGCACTACATAGCCGTTTTGGGCAATCAAGTCCAGAATCTTTTCTTCATTGGATTTACGTTCATTAGGCACGCTATCAGTTGCCTTAACGGCATTTCTATTGGGGAGTGTAATTTTGAAAGCGTTGTTTGTTACTTCAATTTTAGGTTCCAACCCTGTGCCTGCGTATGCTTTCATGATTTTGGGCATACCGGTTCCGTAAGCTTCAATCAGCTGTAAGCGATAGAAGATAGCTGCTAATTTCGGATTTCTGCAAACGGAGAGTCCGAGCATAATGTCATCCAAAGTGATTCCGGTAGGCAGACCGCCCACGGATACAAATTCGATTCGATCATCATAGATACTGACAAGGGTGCTGGCACTAAAAGAATAATCTCTATGCACCAGAGAATTCATCAATGTTTCTCTCAGAGCATCCTCCGGATAATCTTTGGTATCAGTTCGGTATAGTCCCTCAAATGTGGCCTTGGTTTGATTGTGCAGATCGAGATAGGCATACAAATCCTCCATCTGCTGAAACAGCGAACCAGTAAACTCACGTCTATCTTGGAATACGCTCTGATCAACACCGGCAAAGGTTGCAGCCTTGATGGTATTCGGACATTGGTCGGACAGAAGCAACGCTACATTGGAGTAAATGCCGTCCGAGGAAACCATTCCCAAAGTCTGCATCTTAGTAGCATCATAGGGAACCTTCCTCTTGGCAAACTGTGCTTCAGCTGCCTGAAATGACAAATTCTGCTCCAAAGAGCGCATGGTTTCAAAACTGTCGCCATCGGTTTCTTTAATCATTTTTCGGATGGCGGTATCAGAGGCAGGATCTGTAGATGTACCATTGCGGACATACACGCCGCTGGGCTTTAATCCCTTGCTGCCCAGATAATAGGGACGGTCTGTACCCTCCTGAACGATCACGGCGATAATTTGTTTATCATCTATCACCTGTGTCTCGTAGTGGACAAACATCGTAATATCAGGTTTGATGGAGTCCCGAACCATGTTATTTATTTGCAAGGTAACACGGTCGGCACTATCCACACCAATCACCGTACCATTGTCCTCAACACCAATGTAAAGAGTGCCGCCTTTTGTGTTAGCAAAGGCAATCACCTCTTTGCAAAGGTCTGCAAAAACCGAAGACTTGAGTTCGATAGTTTCGCTCTCAATAAATGTCATAAGGCACCTCCTGTAGTTTTCCTAATCACCATTATAGTCATTGTAGTCATTCTTGTCAATTCATATTCGTGTGGTGATTAGAAAAAATAAAAAGAGGGTACGAATCCATATTGAGTGGAAGCGTACCCTCGATGATATAGCGATGAAATTATTTCCGTTTTCTTTTTCCCTTGCCGTGCGTCATGCTGCCTTTACCACGCTGGCTGATCGGGCTGTTCATGTGCTTGGACAGTTTCAGCACTTCAATCAGATTTGCAAACTGCTCCATGGTAAGTGCATCATAGTCAATGACAAGGTTAGCGAAGAACAGACGGGCTTTCTTTTCTTCGGTGCTGCACTTGTAGTCCATGGCATAGATAATAAAACAACGGAGGTGTTTACTACTAATTTTACTACTAACAGGTAGTAACAACTTGCAGGGTTATGCTCCGATTTGCCACCATCTGTAATTTTAGAGCATATTACTATACCCCCAGAAACCCTTGCAAAACAGGGTATTCCGGGACAAATCAAGGAGAAACAAAACTATGATTAAAGTACTTTTCATCTGCCACGGCAATATCTGCCGCAGTCCGATGGCGCAGTATGTGTTTGCAGATATGGTAAAGAAACAAGGAATCGCTGACTTGTTTGAAATCGATTCAGCGGCGACCAGCAGGGAGGAGATCGGCAATGGGGTGCATCATGGTACAAGGCGCAAGCTGGCGGAGATGGGGATTCCATGCGGCAACCACCGCGCACGTCAAGTAACGAAAGCAGATTACGAATATTTTGACTATTTGATTATTATGGATGCCAATAACCGTCGGAACTTGATGCGTATCTTAGGCAGTGACCCGGAGTACAAGGTGCATGGGCTGCTTGATTTTTCGAGACGGCCCAGGGATATCGCCGACCCATGGTATACGGGCAATTTTGACGTGACCTACGAGGATATTGCAGAAGGCTGTACGGATTTCCTGCAGCATGTGATGAAATGAAGCGCACGAAGGCACCGTTTTCTCGGGAAATTCGCTAAAAATTCGTTTCCATTCGGTACAATAAATGCCATAATATTCTTATCAGTAAAGGAAATACACAGGAGGCGTACATCATGTTCAGAAAAATGCGTCGTGCCGAGAAGAAGGCCATTCCAAACGAAGAAACGATCAGACTTTTGCAAGAATCCAAGCGCGGAGTGCTTGCGGTAGCAGGAGATGACGATTATCCGTACGCAGTTCCGGTTAATTACTACTATGATGCAGCCGCCGGGAAGATCTATTTTCACTCGTCGCTGGCGGGCCATAAGGTGGACGCCATGAAACGCAACCCAAAGATCTGCTTTACGGTTTACGGCGAGCCGGAGATCAAGGATCTTGACTGGGCACCGTATGTGAAGAGCGTGGTCGTTTTCGGCAAGGCGCAGCCGGTTGCGGATCCTGAGAAAAAGCGTGCAGTCCTCAAGACCTTCGCCATGAAGTACTATCCAAATGAAGCGGAGGCTGACGAGGAGATCGAGCTGGATTTTCAGGCGGTGCAGATGATCGAGATCACCATCGAGCATATGACCGGAAAGGAAATTCAGGAGAAATAATGGATATCGCAGAGATTTTTTTTCAGAACGAGAACAGGCACAGACTTATTGAATACGATCTATACGAAAGCTGTCTGAAAAGGCAGCTTTTTTACGGATGCTATTTTCTGAAAATGTTGATGCAGCAGCGAAAAGGCATTCGAACGGATCAGATTGGGCAGGGCAAAGTCGGTTTTGTCAAATTTGTCGAAGTGACCATGAAGATTGCAACCTTGCTAGTTCCGGCAGCAGAAGTGATCAGTATCCTTTTGAACACAACTTGTTTTTTGGCCCCGTTCAGAATCTGCGGTGCCGTCATCGGCGCATTGGGAGCAGCTGTGTTCGTGACATCGTTGGTGACGATGCGGTACAGCCGGGGGCTTGACGAACATATGTCCGATATTCTATGCTAGAAGAAAACCTTAAGAATACCAAATGTTGATTGAAAAGGATGGAATAAAAAGCATGGGGAAATTGATCTTTTCGCTGGTTTTGCTATTGACTACAGAAATCATTTATCTGATCACAGGAAGAAACCGACGGCAGATAGCGCGTATCCCCAAAGGGATGGCAATCTTATGCCAGCCGCCAGGACAACGGTATGTCGCTTATGCAGTAGGCGTATTCCAACTTCTTTTTGTTGCCTTTTTCCTCGTACTTTACATAAAAGACGGCGCACCTGCAGAAGCGCGGCTGATGTGGAGCCTGCTCGTCATAACCTCAATCTTGATCTGCATGCTTCTGATTTTCTGCGGGAATGTGGCAGGTCGGGACTGCGTTTATTTTAACAGCAGGGAAGTCCGGATTGAAAAGCCCTTTCGCAAGTCCAGAACCTTTCAGTGGGAGGAAATCCGAAAAGTAGACGGTAACTTTGACAATGCAGTCAACTTATATCTTCTGGATGGAACCAAGGTTCTTACCGCAAGGCTCGGAATGGTAAATTATGATGTATTTTGCGATATGATCAAGAAAACATGCCCAGAAAAGACTGCCAGCTACTATCGTTCCCATATGTACGAAGAACCGCAAAAATGTATTCTGCGCTATGGCTCCGAGTATTATCTTCTGGCAGCTATGGGCATCGGCATTCTCCTGATTTATATGGCAATTCTGGTGACTGTAGCAGCGGAGAGCAGCATCATACAGCAGTTTCTGCAGGGTGATTTTTCCCAGAGGTTCGCGCTTTGGTTTGCACCTGTCTGCGGAGTCATCAGTATCGTGTTCCTGCTTGTGATGCTCAATACAAATATCCGGTATTCACAGGAAAAAATGACCATCAAATACCCACTGCACAGAAAACGTGAACTTTACTGGAGAAACATCCAAAGAATCGAAATGGCTGCAGTGAAAAAAACGGAAAAAGCGGAATGGATGAAGCTGCGGCTGTACACACGGGAAGGTAGTTACAAGATCAGTTTCAAATTCCTGACACATGGAAAAGATGAATTTTTATCCATGCTTTTCAAGATGATTCGAAAATATGGAATTTCCTGCATGCAAACAGATAAATAAACAGAGTAATGGAGAAAATACTTAAATGTGATCATAGATATCCAGCAATAGTCTCCAACCCGTTCGTGAAGATTAACTGGGCATGTAATAACGCATAAGGCTAATCCCCAAATAAAGCTTGGACAACTATCCTAACACACAGAGAGTTATGCAGATGCCTTTTTTAGAACAACGGCAGGCTCATTGTTCCGTTATTTTGGCAAGCGTTATTCCGATGTTATTGATATTATTCCGTTAAAGTAGTATACCATATCTTAGACTGGAGGGATATTCTATGTATATGACAGTAAAACAGGCTTCTGAAAAATGGGGCATTTCTGATAGAAGAACCAGAGTTCTTTGTTCGGCAGGGAAAATTCCGGGTGCGTACCAGGAAGGACGTGGATGGAAAATTCCTGTGGATGCAAAGAAACCCGCTGATGGTCGTTATAAGTCAAAGGAAAGCCTTTTGGCACAAATTGACCGCAAGAAGGTAGAACTGGACAGCAGAAGACCTTTAACTGCGGGTGAGGCTGCAAGGCTCAACGAAGAATTTATCGTAGAGTACACATACAACTCCAATGCCATCGAAGGAAATACACTTACACTGCGAGAAACGGATTTAGTTCTTCGTGGTCTTACGATTGACAAGAAACCGCTGAAAGACCATATGGAGGCAGTCGGTCATAAAGAAGCATTTGATTTTGTGAGTGAACTGGTAAAAGATAATGTTCCGATTAGTGAGAGCATCATCAAACAGATTCACTATTTCGTTCTTGCAGATAAGAAAGAAGACCGTGGTGTCTATCGTAGAGTTCCGGTCCGCATTATGGGCGCACAGCATGAACCCGTGCAGCCGTATCTGATTGAACCGAAAATGGAACAGCTGCTATATGATTTTGCTGCAAGCACAGAGCATATCGTGACAAAGCTGGCTCGTTTTCACATCGAGTTTGAGGGCATCCATCCCTTCATTGATGGTAATGGCAGAACTGGAAGGCTGCTTGTAAATCTTGAGTTGATGAAAGCCGGATTCCCGCCTATAGATATTAAATTTACAGACAGAATTGCCTATTACAATGCATTTGATGAATATCATGTAAAGCACAATCTTTCGGCAATGGAAAATCTGTTTGCAGGATACATCAATGCTCGACTGGATATGTATTTAGATATATTGCAGGATTAATCCACCTGCTTCTGAACATGGAGGTCGCCTATGTATTGTTTGTATTGCAGATTTTGCTTTAGAAGAAATGGGTCAAATGAATAATTTCCGATCTGGTACTGGGCTGCGCCGAACGTGGTAAACACGTTTGTAAAGCAATATGATTTTTCTCATAAAAAAGTCGTGTTGTTCGCCACATCCGGCGGCAGCGATATGGGGAAGACCGCTGAGAAACTGCAGCCATTTCTAGGAAGCGAGGCTGAGATTGTCGATGCCAAAGTTATGAATGAGAATCCAGGCCTCGAGGCACTAAAAGCCTGGGCGGTCTATTAAGAATTAAAAATTTCTACTTGACCAAACGAGGGAGAACAAACCAATGAAACAAATCGAGGTGCGGGGTGCCCGCGTACACAACTTAAAAAATAGACGTCAACGTGCCTTTGAACCAAATTGTGGGGATTGCAGGCGTATCCGGCTCGGGAAAATCTTCTCTAGCGCTGGGTGTGCTGTATGCGGAGGGTTCCCGTCGCTATCTGGAGTCGTTATCGACTTACACAAGGCGCAGAATGACCGGGGCCGCACGGGCGCAGGTGGATGAAGTCTTGTATGTACCTGCCGCGCTTGCGCTGCATCAAAGACCGGCAGTGCCGGGCATCCGCAGCACGTTCGGAACCGGAACGGAGCTTTTGAACAGTCTGCGGCTGATGTTTTCCAGGCTGGCTAGTCATCGCTGCCCAAATGGGCATTATGTACCGCCGACGCTGAAGGTTGCAGCCGAACAGGAGATAATCTGTCCGGTGTGCGGTGAACGTGTACAGCCGCCTAGCGCTGAAATGCTGGCTTTTAACAGTCAAGGCGCTTGTCCGACCTGCGGCGGTACCGGCATCATTCGTACAGTTGACCGCGCAAGTCTGGTACCTGACGAATCTCTTTCCATCGATGAAGGTGCGGTGCGGCCATGGCAGACTTTAATGTGGTCTTTGATGAAAGATATCGCAAGAGAAATGGGCGTGCGAACCGATGTGCCGTTTTGTCAGCTGACAGAAAAAGAGCGGGATATCGTATTCAACGGGCCTGCGGTCAAGAAACACATCGTTTATCAAAATCAGACCAGCGGTGCAGCCGGAGAAATGGATTTTACCTATTTCAACGCTGTCTATACAGTGCAAAACGCGCTCTCCAAGGTGAAGGATGAAAAGGGTATGCAGCGGGTAGAAAAGTTTCTCAAAGAGGAGATCTGTCCGGATTGCGGCGGCTCGAGACTTTCAGAGGCAGCCAGAGCGCCGATGCTGCGTGGTCAGCATTTGGATGAAGTTTGCCGTATGACACTTGCGGAACTGGTCACTTGGGTTGCCGAGGTGCCGGGATCTTTGCCGCAGGTAATGCGGCCGATGGCAGAAAGCATCTGTGAATCCTTTCAGGACACAGCAAAACGGCTGATGGATTTAGGACTGGGCTACCTGACCCTTGACCGCGCGGCGGCAACCCTTTCCACAGGAGAACGGCAGCGGATGCAGCTGGCACGAGCGGTCAGAAACCGTACGACAGGTGTGTTATACGTACTGGATGAGCCATCTATCGGTCTGCACCCATCCAACATCGATGGTCTAAATGCTGTGATGCATGATCTGATTGCTGACGGCAACTCTGTGGTGCTGGTTGATCACGATACGCAGATTCTTTGTGAATCCGACTGGATCATTGAAATGGGACCTGTGGCCGGTGCCGGAGGCGGTCATGTCATCGCGGAGGGAACGATCCCGCAGCTTATACAAAATCCAAATTCTATGATTGGACCATTTCTGTCTGGAGAGGCGAATGCAGCCCTGCGACCTCGCATTTCGGAGACAGAACTGTTTTCCCTCGGGCAAATCCATATGACCACCGACACGATTCATACGGTCAAACCTCTGGATGTTAAAATTCCGAAAGGACGACTTACGGTTGTGACCGGTGTTTCCGGTTCCGGCAAGACAACCATGGTGCTGGAAAGTCTGATTCCGGCGCTGCAGGCTTTTGCGAAAGCAACTTCGCTTCCCGCACATGTCAAAACCTTGGAGGCAGAGGGCATCTCTCATGTGAAACTGATTGACGCCACACCGATCGGCATCAACGTGCGTTCGACGGTCGCGACCTATGCAAATGTGCACGACGAACTGCGAAAGCGTTTCGCGAAGAGTGAAGACGCGAAAAAATATGGGTACAAGGCAGGAGATTTTTCCTACAACACAGGGCGTCTGCGGTGTCCGGTATGTGACGGAACCGGTCAGATCAGCCTGGATATTCAATTTCTGCCGGATGTTGATGTGCCATGTCCGGAATGTAATGGCTCCCGTTATAGTAAAGAGGCGGAGCTTGTAAAATTTACCGATCCGAACGGGAAAGAAGTTTCACTGCCGCAACTGATGGCCATGGATGTGCAAACCGCGCTGCAAGCCTGCCATGACATGAAAAGCGTGCGCCAGCGCCTTTCTGTCCTGCAAGATCTGGGGCTGGGTTATCTGACGCTTGGTGAGGAAACCCCGAGCCTTTCCGGCGGGGAAGCACAGCGTCTGAAACTGGCCGGCGAGATGGGAAAAGGGCAGAGTGATACGGTGTTTATCTTCGACGAACCGACGATCGGTCTGCATCCGCTGGACGTTCGGACCTTGCTGAAGGTTTTTCAAACCTTAATCGAAAGCGGCGCCACCGTCATTGTGATCGAACATGATCTGGATGTCATCCGCAGCGCGGATTATATCATCGATATGGGACCCGGCGGCGGGGAAGCCGGCGGAATCATCGTCGCAACAGGTACGCCGGAGCAAGTGGTTGCGAATAAAAATAGCATTACCGGAAAATATTTATGTAAATAAGTTGGGAGATAATAGGTGAAAATACCCCGCAGCGCATGCACCATGAGATCTATCTGAGTGGTGCCAGACGTACCGCCCCGGAGAAACTGAAAACGGTCATCCGGTACCCGATTAAAAAATAGAGATTTGTTACTGATGTTGTATGCTCTAAAAGTCCTCATTCCGTCCGCTTACCTTGCCCAACACGGCGAGGGCGTGAACAAAAACAAGACTTTCAAAGATG
>ERZ1026844.567-NODE-567-length-26307-cov-16.393418_pt1 | contig 26307 bp, 27 predicted proteins | sample MGYA00380152_ERZ1026844 | MGnify/ENA primary metagenome ERZ1026844 (study PRJEB33269, sample SAMEA4719788) | human gut metagenome | biome: human-associated habitat; feature: organic feature; material: feces | place: Cameroon | collected 2013-10 ... | reverse complement strand
TGACCTAAGATATGGAACGTGAACACAAAAAACATCGCGTCACCCCCTTTCGGGGCTTGACTAACCGCCTGCCGTATGTAGCAGCGTCCTTGGGGGCAGTATACACCCAAGGGGTGAAAATGTCAATTCGGGGCGAGGCAACGGACTTGACAAAACGGGCGGGGCGCGTATAATAGTAGATAGAAGGGGACGCTGCAACAGGCGGTCAACCCCAACGAGCTATGGATTGGGTTTTATAGGCTTACAAGCCAGCAAAAACCGTCACCGTGCCGGGTGGCGGTTTTTGCTTTTGAGTTTCTGAATCCGCATCGAGATCGAGTGACCTAAGATATGGAACGTGAACACAAAAAACATCGCGTCACCCCCTTTCGGGGTTTGACTAACCGCCTGCCGTATGTAGCAGCGTCCTTGAGGGCAGTATACACCCGAGGGGCGAAAATGTCAATTCGGGGCGAGGCGACGCACTTGACAAAATGGGCGGGACGCGTATAATAGTAGATAGAAAGGGGACGCTGCAACAGGCGGTCAACCCCAACGAGCTATGGTTTGCGTATGGACTTTAGCCGTCCAAAGAAACCGTCACCGTGCAGGGTGGCGGTTTTTGCTTTTGAGTTTCTGAATCCGTATCGAGATCGAATGACCTAAGATATGGAACGTGAACACAAAAAACATCGCGTCACCCCCTTTCGGGGCTTGACTAACCGCCTGCCGTATGTAGCAGCGTCCTTGAGGGCAGTATACACCCAAAGGGGCGGGTTGTCAATTTACGTTGTCAAGGTGCAGGCGGGGGCGGTTACACCACCAGACGCATACGCTCCAGACAGCGGCGATGCTCGGCACTGGTGGTGCGGATGTAGATGCGCGTGGTGTTGATGCTGCTGTGTCCCAGCAGATCCGCCAGCTTCGCCAGATCGCGATTCAGCCGGTAGAACGTCCGGGCGAACAGGTGGCGGAAGTTGTGGGGAAATACCTTCTTGTCGGAGACCCCGGCGGCGCGGCAGAGGGCTTTCATCTCCCGCCAGATGTTGCTGCGGTCAAGGGGCGCGCCGCTGCGCGTGACGAACACGGGGCCGTAGGCGATGCGGTGCTGCTTCATGTAGCGGAGCAGCTTCTTCTGGAGCCGCGTGGGGATGAGCACCCGGCGGGATTTGCCCTTGCAGCGGACGACAGCCACGCCGCGGCGGGCTGCCTCGGCGGTGATGGAGGGCAGCTCGCTGACGCGTATGCCCGTGGCGCAGATAGTCTGGAGCACCAACGCCAGCCGCGTGCGCCCCGTCTCGCGGGCGGTGCGGACGAGGTCGGCGTACTCCTGCGCGGAGATCTCCCGCTCCTCCGGGCTGTACGCTTGGTACTGGATACGCAGGCGGTGCACGCGACATTCCTCGTGACCCACCATGCACAGAAAACGGCTCAACGCCGCCAGAATGGAGTTGACGCTGCCGGCGGCGTAGTTTGCCACAAGCTCCGCCTTGTAGTCCAGCATGGCGTCGCGGTTCAGCGGGCGGTCACCCAGCCAGAGGGCGAAGCGGCTGACGTCGCGGAGGTATTTTTCCAGCGTGGCGGCGGATTTTTCCTCGTTTCTCAAGGTGGCGCGGAACTGGGAAAGCTGTGCATCGGTGATGGTCATGGCGGTGCCTCCAAAATCTATTATTTAATAGGTATATTATACGGCGGCGGGGTGCGGTTTTGGAATGGGAGATTTGCCGAATTTGCGGGGAATTTGGCGGAAACTATCGGCGCGCCCCCGCGGGCGGCAGTTTTTTTGTTTTTGGAGAGGGTTTTGCGGTCTGTTCCGGCGGGGACAGGTCGGTTTTTTTCGCGCAAAAACCGGGGGAAAACGCGGAAATAAAAAGTACAACATAATGATGTTTACGTTGTAAAGCGCGGGAGCGGGGACGGAGCGGAGCCGGACGCAAACATAATTTTATGGAGGAAACAAACATGAAGAAGATCATTGCAACTGTGTTGGCTATGGTCATGGCTCTGGCTCTGTGCACTACTGCTTTTGCTGCCACGACCTATACCAACTGCTACAAGTGGAATGGCACTGGCTGGGAGAAGTATGACCTGTCCGACGTTAGCGTCTCCTACACCAACCCCACTGAGACCAAGAAGAACGGTGAGTTCAAGAGTGCTACGGCGGTCTTTTTTTTGATTGCCTCCGGCGGGTTACTTTTGTCAACAGCGACAAAAGTAACCAAAAACGCCGTTTAAGGGAAGGGGGATTCCGAATTTCCCCCTTCCCTTAAAAATCCCTTCCCCTTGAAGCGTCCAAAGGGAAAGGGCGTGCGCGCCCTCTCCCTTTGGAAACTCTCTCCCTGTGGGGTGGGCGATTATCAAATCGCGCCTTTTGCGGTGCAACGCACCGCAAAAGGTAGGTGCGGCGCATTGCGCCGCGAGAATTATTTAAAGCCCCCAGAGGGGGCTTTAGGGGGACGGATTGCCACGGCAGCCTGCGGGCTGGCTCGGAATGACAACACTATGGCAGTCCGAGGCGAGGGGGTCGGATTCCTATGCCAGTCTGCGGGCTGGCTCGAAATGACAGTTCTAACGGGAGCGACATGACGGAACGGCGATATTCGCTCCAAGTTGCGATGGTAGAGGGGGAAGCTACTACCGTGGCAATAGGCAGCGTCAGCGAAGCGGTAGCGGAAAGCTGTGGGGGCACAGTCCTTTTGACCGACAGCGGCACTCGGGAAAGGCAATTGCGCGAGGGACACAAGGCAAATTTGCGGCAACGCATAGCGCGCCAAGGGAATCCAAAACCGTAGGTTTTGGTGGCGTTCTTTCTCACCTTTCTTTCGCTATTGAAAGAAAGGTGACCGCCGGAGGCAAACGTAAGAAACTCCGCCGGGGGGCGGAGGACGGGAGAACGGATTGCCACACCAGTGACGTCGGTCACTGGTTCGCAATGACAACACTATGGCAGTCCGAAGTGAGGAGAGAGAAGGATTGCCACGGCAGTGACATCGGGGACTGGTTCGGAATGACAGGAGGGACGGGGCTGGCACGGAATGGCGGCAGCGGGGCAGTCTGAAACGCGGGGCTGGAAAAAATAAATAAAAAATTTTGAGGTTGTTGACCGTTTGTGGGCAACAACCTCGTTATTTTCGGGGGGTATATAGGGCGTAGGGTGGGAAAGGGAAGTAAATTTATGAGGGGGAACGGATATGAGGTACAGAAAAAACGGTGTGGTCGCGGTATGCGGTGCGTGCGACCTGTGCGGAAAGGAGCTGCGGCGAGGCGAGAGGTAGTACCGGGTCAGCGGGGAGAACGTGTGCAGGGGGTGTCTGGCGGAGTTCGCGGCGCAGATACTGGCGGCTTACGAGGTGACGGGAGGCGAGGAGGATGCGTGAGAGGGCTCCGTGGAAGGAGGTGCGTGCCAAGTACGAGGGCGGAGGGTACAGCTTTCGGAGCTTGGCGGAGGAGTACGGTGTGTCGAAGCAGACGGTGGCGACCCACGCCGGGAAGGAGGGCTGGAGCGGGACGAAGCGGTGGCACAACACACGGGTGAAGGGGAGCCGGCAGTGTTTGCGGGAGGCTGCCAGCGGGCTTTTGGAGGTGACGCGGCAGGCGGTGCGGCAGGTGGCGGACGGCGGTGAGGCGGATGTGAAGGAGCTGAAGGAGCTGGCGGGGATATTGCAGACGCTGGCGGGGCTGGAGCGGACGCTGAACGGTGCGCCGGCGGAGGAGGCGGCGCGGGACGCCACGGTGCAGGTGGTGATGGGAGAGGAGGCGGAGGAGATGAGCAGGTGAGGAGGAGGGGGACGGGGGAGATGCCAAAGGGCGATTATCAAATCGCGCCCCAGCCGCCGCTCCTGCGGCGGCTGGGGTAGGTGCGGCGCGTTGCGCCGCAACAATATTAAAGCCCCCAGAGGGGGGCTTTAGGGGGACGGATTGCCACGCCAGTGTGAGCACTGGCTCGGAATGACAGTTCTAACGGGAGCGGCATGACGGAACGGCGATATTCGCTCCAAGTTGTGGCGGTAGAGGGGGAAGCTGCTACCGTGGCAACAGGCAGCGGCAGCGGAAAGCTGTGGTGGCACAGTCCTTTTGACCGACAACGGCACACGGGAAAGGCGATTACGCGAGGAACATGAAGCAAATTCACGGCAGGGCATAGCGCGCTGAGGAAGTCTTGAAACGTAGTTTCAAGCGGCGTTTTTGGGTACTTTTGTCGCTGGAGACAAAAGTACCCCGCCGGAGGCAACACGTAAAAAAGGGTGACACGCCTGCGGCGCGGAGGGAGACGGATTGCCACACCAGTGACATCGGTCACTGGTTCGCAATGACAACAATATTGGGAGGTGGTTTGGAATGACAAAAGTGGAGCAGTCCGAAGATTGCAGAGGGGCAGGACGGGGGAGGTGCGGCGGAGAAGGGCGGGGAGCGAGGATGATTGGAAAAAAGGGGGAGGAAGATGGAATTGTTTATGGGGACGCCCAGCGAGAAGCAGAGGGAGTTCCTGAAGTGTGAAAAGAAGTACATCGCCTTTGGCGGGGCGAGAGGCGGCGGAAAAAGCTGGGCGGTGCGGTGCAAGGCCAAGCTGCTGGCGTTGCGCTATCCCGGCATACGGCTGCTGCTGGTACGGCGGACGATGCCGGAGATCGAGGCGAACCATCTGGTGTTCCTGCGGCGGGAGCTGGCGGGGGCGGCGGTGTACCGCGCAGGGGAGAAGCGGTTCGTATTCGGAAACGGGAGCGTTTTGCAGTTCGGGTACTGCGCCAGCGACAGGGACGCGGAGCGGTATCAGGGCGCGGAGTACGACGTGATATTCTTCGACGAGGCCACGCAGCTGCAGGAGCGGTGGATGCGGCAGCTGGCGGCGTGCGTGCGAGGGGTGAACGGGTTTCCCAAGCGCATTTACTACACGTGCAATCCGGGGGGACCAGGACACGGGTACATCAAGCGGCTGTTCATCGACAGGCGGTATGAGCCGGGGGAGAACGGGGAGGAGTACGCGTTTATCCCGGCGCGGGTGACGGACAACGGGGCGTTGCTGGCGCAGCAGCCGGAGTACGTGAAGCAGCTGGAGTCGCTGCCGCCGAAGCTGCGGGCGGCGTGGCTGGAGGGACGGTGGGACGTGCTGGCGGGGCAGGTGTTTCAGGAGTTCACCGACGACCCGGAGCACTACGTGGACAGGCGGTGGACGCACGTGATCAAGCCCTTCGACATTCCGAGGGAGTGGAATGTGTACAGAAGCTACGACTTCGGGTACGCGAAGCCCTTCTCCTGCGGCTGGTGGGCGGTGGACTTCGACGGGTGCGTGTACCGGATCGCGGAGCTGTACGGCTGCACCGGAACGCCGGACGAGGGCGTGCTGTGGACGCCGGACCGGCAGTTTGCGGAGATACGGCGGATGGAGGAGGAGCACCCGTACCTGCGGGGGAGGACTATACACGGCGTTGCCGACCCCGCTATCTGGGACGCCAGCCGAGGGGAGAGCATCTATGAGACGGCGTTGAAGCACCGCATATACTTCGTGAAGGGGGACAACCGGCGGATCCCTGGGTGGATGCAGATGCACTACCGAATGAGCTTCGACGAGGAGGGGTATCCCATGCTGTACGTGTTCGAGGGGTGCAGGGCATTCATACGGACGGTGCCGGGGCTGTCGTACAGCACCACGGCTCCGGAGGACGTGGAGACAAGTCAGGAGGATCACGTGGCGGACGAGAGCCGGTATTTCTGCATGATGCGCCCCATCGCACCGCGAACGGGGGCGTGCGGGAGAAAAATATTTTGAAAAAATAGAGAGGGTGTTGCACGTTTGTGGGCAACAGAGGGGCGGTGGGGACGTGGGGACAGAACGTGAAAGGGAGGTGCTCGCATGGAGCGGGAGACGACCGTGACGGAGAAAAAGCCGGGCATGGACGGCGCACCGGTAAAAATCGGCGCGGCGGAGGCACGGGCGGCGGCAGAGGTGCTGCGGCGATACCGGTTGGGAAAGCAGAATCTGGACAGGCGGATCATCGACAACGAGCAGTTTTGGAAGATGCGCCACTGGGAGCAGATGGAGAAGGCGGGGGAGGGAGGCAATCCCGGCGACCCGCAGCCTGCCAGCGGGTGGCTGGTGAACTGCATTCTCAACAAGCACGCAGACGCCATGGACTGCTATCCGGAGCCTACGGTGCTGCCCAGAGAGCCGGGGGATCGGCGGGAGGCGGAGGAGCTGAGCCGTATCCTGCCGGTGATACTGAAAAATAACCGATTCAAGAAGGCGTATTCTCAAGCGTGGTGGAACAAGCTGAAGTCCGGGTGCGCCGTGTACGGCGTGTTCTGGGACGCGGGGAAGCTCCACGGGCTGGGGGACATCGAGATACGCAGCATGGACGTGCTGAATCTGTTCTGGGAGCCGGGGGTGCAGGACATCCAGGAGTCGGAGAACTTCTTCTGCACGGAGCTGGTGCCCAACCGCAGGCTGGAGAGACAGTGGCCGGAGCTGGAGGGCAAGCTGGGAAGAAGCGGCGTGCAGGTGAGCCGGTATCTCTATGACGACAAGGTGGACACGTCGGAGCAGTCGCTGGTGGTGGACTGGTACTACCGCACGGAGGCGGACGGCAGAGAGGTGCTGCAATACTGCAAATTCGTGGGGGAGAACGTGCTGTACGCCACGGAGAACGACCCGGAGGCGGCGGAGCGGGGCTGGTACGACCACGGGAAGTACCCCTTTGTGTTCGACGCGCTGTTTCCGGAGGAGGGGACGCCCTGCGGGTACGGGTATGTGGATCTGTGCAAGTCGGCGCAGAAGCAGATCGACCTGATGAACCAGGCCATTCTGAAAAACACGCTGGCAGCCGCCACACCGCGGTTCTTTATCCGCTCCGACGGCGCGGTGAACGAGAACGAGTACGCCGACTGGACGCGTCCCTTCGTGCATACCAACGGGAATCTGGGCGCGGATTCCATCGCGCCGATACGGGTGCCCGCACTGGACGGCGTGTATGTGGCGGTGCTGCAGAACAAGATCGCGGAGATGAAGGAGACGGCGGGCAACCGGGACGTGATGAGCGGCGGCACCGCCGGCGGCGTGACGGCCGCCACCGCCATCGCGGCGTTGCAGGAGGCCGGCGGGAAGCTGTCGCGGAACATGATCGACGACGGGTACGAGGCGTTTTCCCAAGTGCTGACGCTGTGCATCGAGTTGGTGCGGCAGTTTTACGACGTGCCCCGGCAGTTCCGGCTGCTGGGAAAGGACGGCGGGACGTTCACCAGCTTCGACAACAGCCGATTGCAGCCGAGGGCATTGCTGACCGGCGGCTATCGGGTGCCGGAGTTCGATCTGGAGGTGATGGCGCAGGACGAGACGCCGTACCAGACCATGGAGTACAACCAGCTGGCGTTGCAGCTGTTCCAGATGGGCTTCTTCCGCAGCGATATGGCAGAGCAGGCGTTGCGGTGCCTGGAGCTGATGCAGTTCCGCAACAAGGACACACTGGTGGAGGTCATCCGGCAGGGACAGAGGGAGAGCGACCAGCGGGAGTGGCTGACGGAGTCGCTCCGCAGGGCGGTGACGCTGCTGGACAAGAGCCAGGGCACCCATCTGGGGGAGATGCTGGAGGGAGAGCTGCAGAGCCACGGGCTTGCCGCCGGCAGGGCGGAGATGCGCCGCAGCAGCGCGGTGACGCGGCAGCGGCAGAGCACGCGGCAGGCGGTGCGCCCCCGATGATACGGGCGCGGTGCGGCAGGAACCGTCTGGTGATGGGCGGTCATGCCGGGTACGGAGAGCACGGGAAGGACATCGTATGCGCGGCGGCATCCGCGCTGGTGTACGCGCTGGCGGAGGTACTGCGGGAGACGGGAAGGCTGGCGGAGGCGGTCATGGAGCCGGGCCGGGCGGAGGTGACGGGCAGAGGGGAGTGCTGCCGGGAATTCGCCATGGCGCGGTGCGGGCTGGAGATGCTGGCGAGGCAGTATCCGGAGAGCGTGGAATTGGGTCGTGACCTACCACGGGAAGGAGGCTCGGAATGGACGAGCGGGAGATGACCACGCAGGAAAACGCGGAGGAGAGAACGGGCGGTACGGCTCCCGACGCCGGGGAGCAGGAGAAGGACGCCGAGGAGGGCTTCGAGGCACTGATACGCGGCAAGTACAAGGAGGAGTTTGACGCGAGGGTGCGGAGGATCTTAGACGGAAGGCTGCGGGGACTGCGGCAGGAGAACGAGAGGCTGCGGCAGGCGGCGGCAGAGGCGGAGATCATGGGGCGGCGGCAGCAGGAGGAGCAGCTGCGGTGCGCCATGGAGTTCGCGGTGCGCCGTGCGCGGCAGCAGCTGGTGCAGTCCATCGCCAGCGGCGGCAGCCGTGTGGCGGAGAACGCCGGACGGCGCAGGAGCGTCAGCCGGTGGGACCCCAGAGGGTTGAGCGGCGAAGAGCTGGCCGCCATACGGAAGCGGGTGCAGAGCGGGGAGAAGATCCGGTTTTGAGAGAAGCCCCGCGAAAGCGGCGCGGCTGCCTGCCGTGGTGCAGGAGGAGCACTTGAAAATGCGAAAGGAGAAAGGAATATGGAGATGAATTTGCAGATGTTTGCGGAGAACACCCAGACGACCGGTGGTCTCAGCGCGGAGATGAAAACCTATTACGGCATGGAGCTGCTGGAGAACGCCAAGCCCCAGCTGGTGCACAACCAGTTTGCCGCCACGAAGGGGCTGCCTACCGGCGGCGGCAAGACCGTGGAGTGGCGTAAGTTCGGCGCATTCGACAAGGCGTTGAAGCCCCTGTCCGAAGGCGTGACACCCGACGGCAGCGGGATCTCCGTCAGCTATATCACCAAGGAGCTGGCGCAGTACGGCGACTACACCACCGTGTCGGATATGCTGGATCTGACCGCCATCGACGACGTGGTGCTGGAGATCACCGATCGCCACGGCAGCAACATGGGGCTGACGCTGGATACGGTGACGCGCAACGAGATCCAGCAGGGCAAGCAGGTGATCTACGCGCCCAAGCTGGGCAGCGACGGCACCAAGACCGAGGTGACGAGCCGCAGTGCGCTGGACAAGGACTGCCGCATGACCAGCGAGCTGGTGGCGAAGGCCGCCACCCAGCTGAAGAAGATGAACGCGCCCACCTTCGAGGGGAAGTACGTGTGCATCATCCACCCCAGCGTGGCGTTCGATCTGCGGCAGGACGAGGCGTGGATCGCGGCACATCAGTACGCCGGGGCAACGGAGCTGTTCTCCGGCGAGATCGGTGAGCTGCATGGCGTGCGCTTCGTGGAGACCACCGAGGCGAAGATCTATCGCGGGGAGCCTCTGGCGGCGAACAGCCGCACCCTGAAGGTGAAGTCCGGTGTGATGGACTCCACGGAGGTCACCTTTGAGGGCGGCACCGTGGCGGCAGGCGCACTGGTGGGACGCTATGTGGTCATCGGCGGTACCCGTTGCAGGGTGGTCAGCAACACCGCCGCAAAGATGGTGCTCAGCGAGGCGGTGAGCGCGTCCGCCGGCGACGAGATCGCGCCCGGTGAGGGCGGCAAGGACGGCTGCGCCGTGTATGGCTGTCTGTTCCTGGGCAAAGGCGCATACGGCGTGGTGGATCTCAGTGAGGGTACGGAGGTCATCGTGAAGCCCCGCGGCTCCTCCGGCACCGCCGATCCGCTGGATCAGCGTTCCAGTGTGGGCTGGAAGGGCGTGCACGCCGCCGCGATCCTGTACGATGAGTACATGGTGCGCGTGGAGTGCGGCAGCAGCTATTCTGAGGAGGACAAGTCCAACTGACGAAAGACGGCGGGAGGGGGCGCACCCCTCCCGCCGGGAGGCGGAACGGCGAAAGGAGAGAGGCTGGTATGAAGGAAAAAATGGTGACGGTGACGCTGCCGCGCGGCAGAAAGCAGGAGGAGAACTTCGTGATCGTGTCGGTCAACGGCAGAAGCTGGAAGATCATGCGCGGCGTAGAGGTGAAGGTGCCCCGCTGTGTGGCGGAGGTGCTGGAGAACGCGCAGATGATGGCCGAGGAGGCCAGACGCTACGTGGACGAGAGAGCGTCCTGAGGTGGCGGAGATGGCAAAGACGACGGCGGGGCAGGTGCTGCAACGCGTGGACGCGCTGCTGCCCAACAGCTGCGAGAAGGCGGAGAAGCTGCGCTGGCTGGCGCAGGCGGAGGGGTTCGTGCTGCGGGAGATCTGCCGGGAGACGGAGGACCTGCCGGAGATGACCGAGGGCACGGCACTGACGGCGGAGCCGCCCTTCGACGAGATGTACCGTCATTACGTGGAGTCGCAGATCCACTATGCCAACGGGGAGACAGGGCGGTACAACAGTGCCGCCAGCCTGTGGAACAACGGATTTCTGACGTACCGGGACTACCGTGCCCGCAGGGAGGTGCCCGAGGGCGGCGCGGCGGTGCTGCGCCTGTGCTGAGAGGAGGCGGGGAGGATGTATTTTCCGAAGCTGAAGGCGGCGGCGCAGCAGCACGCGGCGGTGGAGCGGTTCGGCGGACTGGATCGCAGGCCGGGGAGCGGCGCGGCGTGTCCGGCGGAGATGGAGAACCTGTGGAGCGGAGGATACCCGGCGTTGGAGACGCGCCCCCGGCGGAGCACGGCGGGGCTGCTGACGAAGCCCTACGGCGTGGCGGAGAAGGACGGGCTTTTCTGGGTGGACGGTAACGCCATGTACGCCAACGGCGTGAAAACGGGGCTGGTGCTGACGGAGGGGGACAAGCAGCTGGTGAGCATGGGGGCGTACCTGCTGGTGTTTCCGGATAAGAAGTACATCAACACCCAGAGACTGACGGAGTTCGGCAGCATGGAGAACGTGCGGGAGAGCGAGGGCACGGTGACCTTTTCCCTGTGCGACGGGAAGGGGCGCGCACTAGGCAGCTACTCCGTGGGGACGGAGGCCCCCACGGAGGCCACGGCGGGAGAGCTGTGGCTGGACACGGGGCTGTCGGTCAGCGTGATGCGGCAGTACGACGGCAGCACGTGGGCGGAGATGACGGACGTGTGTACGAGGATCGCCGCCACCGGCATCGGCAAGGGGTTCGCCGTGGGGGACGGCGTGACGGTGGCCGGGTGCGGCACGGTGGAGCTGAACGGGCTGCACAGCATACGCGCCGTGGGGGACAATTTCCTGGTGGTGCCGGCTCTGTGCAGGACGCTGGACAGCCAGACGGCGACGGTGACGGTGATACGGAGCATCCCGGACATGGACTTCGTGGTGGAGCAGGGAAACCGGCTGTGGGGCTGCAAGTACGGCATCGTGAACGGGCAGGCGGTGAACGAGGTGTACGCCTGCGCGCTGGGGGATTTCCGCAACTGGAACAGCTTTCAGGGGCTGAGCACGGACAGCTATGCGGCGGCGAGAGGCTCGGACGGTGCGTTCACCGGGGCGGCCGCCTGCATGGGCGGCGTGGTGTTCTTCAAGGAGGACTGCATGGAGCGGGTGTATCCCGCCGCCGGAGGCGGGTACCAGATCGTGACGGTGGCGTGCACCGGCGTGCGAAAGGGTGCGGGTCGTACCGTCGCCGTGGCGGACGGCGTGGTGTACTACCTGGGAAACGACGGGGTGTATGCCTTTGACGGCAGTATGCCGGTGTGCGTATCCCGCGCGCTGGGGGAGAACCGGTACGTGGGCGGCACAGGCGGCGGCGAGAGCGGGCGGTACTGGCTGTCCGCCAAGGACGCAGAGGGGGACTTCGAGCTGCTGGTATACGACACCCAGAGGAAGCTGTGGCACCGGCAGGACGCCACGGAGGTGGTGGGCTTTGCACGGAGGAACGGGCACATGCTGCTGCTGCGCCGGGACGGTATGCTGCTGGACAGCAGCGGGAGCGTGGGGCAGAAGGAGAGTGCCGTTGCGTGGAGCGTGCAGAGCGGAGAGCTGGGAATGTATACGCCGGAGCACAAGTACCTTGTGCGGCTGGAGCTGCGGCTGCGCTTGGAGACGGGCGCGGCGGTGAAGGCGTATATCAGCTACGACGGCGGCACGTGGGAGCAGGTGGGCAGCGTGACGGGGACGGAGGAGCAGACCCGCGGCGCGGTGCTGTATCTGCGCCCCCACCGGTGCGGACAGCTGCGGCTGAAGCTGACGGGCAAGGGCGGCTGCCGCCTGTACAGCGCGGCGGCGGTGTATGAGAAGGGAAGTGAGAGGCTGTGAGTACACTTCCCATGCCCATGGCACCGGCGGGGTCGGTGCAGGAGCAGGTGACGCAGCAGTATCTCTATCTGGTGCAGATGAGCCAGCAGCTGAATCTGGCGTTGGGACAGCTGGAGGAGCTGGGCGGCGGCGCGGGGACCGCCTCCGCCCAGCGGCAGGCAGGACGGTACACCGGGAACAGGGACACCGCGGCGGCGCAGGAGCAGTACGACACGCTGCGGAGCATGATCGTCAAGACGGCGGAGCAGGTGAAGAAGGTCACGGAGGAGCTGACGGCGAGGCTGGAGGAGGAGTACGTGGCAAGCTCCGATTTCGGCAGCTACGTGGCGAGGCTGAGTGCGTATCTGGAGGCGAATCCGGAGGCGGTGACGCAGTATTACAGCTTTTTCTCCGACCTGCGCGCCGACGTGGAGGCGGTGGACGCCGCCTTTGCCCACTACAAGGTGGACACGGAGGGGTACATCCGCACGGGTATCGTGTACTACGACAACGACATGCCGGTGTACGGCGTGGCGGTGGGACAGGGGCTTATGTGCCGGGAGGTGGATGGACAGAAGGTGGTGGAGCAGAGCAACTTCCGGGCGGTGTTCACCGCCACGCGGCTGTCCTTCTGGCAGGACGCCACGGAGGTGGCGTATGTGTCCAACAACCAGCTGTACATCACCGACATCACGGTGCTGGGCACCGTCTGTATCGGCGAGTGGAGCGTGGAGGCGGCGGAGGGCGGACTGGCCTTCCGGTGGATCGGAGGGTGAGTAAGTGAGCTATACGGCATTGGACAGCATCCAGTGGGGCGGAACGCCGCGGATCGGAGTGCGGTTCGGCTACGACAGCCGCCGCAGCGGGAGTGCCATGCAGTACCGGATCTATGTGACGGTGGAGCCGCTGACGGGGGCTTCGTACTTCGGATACCCCATCTATCTGTCGGTGTATGTGGACGGGAGCTGCGTCAGCAGCGGGTACACGCTGAAGGCGGCGTCGCCCAACCGGTGGAGCAGCAGCATCGAGTACGACAGCGGCTGGGTGACGGCGGCGGGGGCGTCCGGCTCCGCGCCGCTGACCATACGGCTGTACAGCGGCTCCGGCTCCACCCGCGACGACAGCTACGGCTACGCGCTGCCGGTGGAGCGGGCGGAGTCCATCGGGGATTTCTCCCTGACGGCGGGAGATGCGGTGGTGGGTCAGACGGGGACGCTGACCATCACAAGACCGGGGTACGGGTACAGCTTCGTGTGTACCTACGCGCTGGGCACCGCCTCCGGGAGCATCGGCGATCTGCGGACGGTGAGCAGCAGCAGCGGGCGCGTGGTGTACCAGTGGACGGTGCCGGAGAGCCTGGCGCACCAGATCGCGGCGTCCACATGGGCGAGCGGCACCGTGACGGTGAAGGTGTACAGCGGCGGGACGCTGGTGGGCACGCTCCGTGCGCCGTTTACCGCCTATGTGCCGGAGAGTATGCGCCCCGTGGCGACCTTGCAGGTGTCGGTGGTCAACGACGACGCGGCGGTGCGGGACTGGGGACTGTGCATACAGGGCGTGAGCCGGTTGGAGTACACGGTCACCGCCAGCGGGCAGGGCGGTGCGTCCATCCGCACGTGCCGGTTCCGCTTCGGCGGGCAGGAGCTTGCCGGAAGCAGCGGCACCACGGGGCTTATCGGCGTCAGCGGCATACTGGTGCCCACGGTGACGGTGACGGACAGCCGCGGGAGATCGGTGACGGTGCAGGGCGAGGCGGTGACGGTGTGGGAGTACCATCCGCCGGTCATCACTGCCTCGGCGGTGGTGCGGTGCGGCATTGACGGCACGCCGCAGGACGACGGAGCCTATTTGAAGGTGAAGTGCGCCGCCGCGTGCTCGCAGATACAGACGCGGAACAGCGTGCAGATCCGGGCACGGTTCCGCCCCATGGGGGGCGCGTGGAGCGGCTATACGGAGCTGCTGGGCGGCCTGGAGCAGCTGCTGGGCGGCGGGCTGAGCCCCACGACCTCCTACGAGGTGGAGCTGAGTGCCAGAGACACGGTGGGGCATATACGCACGGTGCGCTACACCGCCTCCACCAGTCAGGTGACACTGCACCTGCATAGCGGCGGAAAGGGCGCGGCCTTCGGCAAGTACAGCGAGACGACGGGGCTGGAGTGCGCGTGGCCAGCGGTGTTTTACGGCGATGTGGCGGTATCCGGCGGGCTGACGGTGAACGGACAGCCTTTGGAGGCGGCGGTGTTCCCGGTGGGCAGCGTGCGTCTGACGGACAGCGCGGCTCCGCCGGACATCGGCACCACCTCGTGGCAGAGCGTGGAGACGGGGATCGCCGGTGTGTACGGCTGGCGGCGCGTGACATAAGATAAGGGGGAGGACGAGAGATGGCATCGACATACACGATGGTGGCTTACGGCTCGCAGGGCAGCACGGTGCGGCAGCTGCAAAATGAGCTGAACAAGCGAGGGTACGGTCTTGCCGAGGACGGTATCTTCGGCAAAAAGACGAGAAGTGCCGTGCGGGACTATCAGAAGAAAAACGGACTGACCATGGTGGACGGCATCGCCGGTGACGAGACGTGGGGCAGTCTGCTGTCCGCGGCGGCGGTGCAGGAGCCGCAGCTTACGCCGACGGCGCAGGGCACCTTCGTGACGGCGGCGGAGAGCACGCCCCGCGCAGAGGTGACGGCGGGCACGGCGCGGCGGCTGCGGGAGCTGGAGCAGGGCTATACGCCCTCGGACGAGGTGACGGCGGCGCGGGCGTACCGGGACAGCGTGGCCGCCATGGAGCCGGGGGCGTACCAGTCCCGGTTCGAGGAGAAGCTGCAGGAGCTGTACGACCAGATCGCGGGACGCGAGGCATTCAGCTACGACCCGGAGGAGGACGAGGCGTACCGCCGGTACGCAAAGCTGTACGCCGCAAAGGGCGCGGCGGCCATGGAGGACACGCTGGGGAAGGCGGCGTCCCTCACCGGCGGGTACGGCTCCAGCTATGCCCAGAGCGCGGGACAGCAGGCGTACAACGGCTATTTGCAGGAGCTGGCGGCTCTTGTGCCGGAGCTGCGGCAGGCGGCGTTGGCGGAGTACCGGCAGGAGGGGCAGGCGTTGGCGGATCAGTACAGTATGCTGTCCCAGCGGGAGAAGAACGACTACGCCCGCTATCAGAACGAGCGCGCCGACTGGCAGAAGCTGCTGGCGGCGGCGCAGGACGAGTACGAGAGCGCGGACAGCGGCGACAGAAAGCTGTACCAGACGCTGCTGGGACATTTTTCCGACAAGGCGGAGCAGGAGAGGAAACTTTCCGCCTCCGGCGCACGTCTTACAGACAGCGGGGACGGCACCAGCGGCGGCGAGAGCCTTAGCTCCACGGCGGCGGACAGTTTGCAGCGCGCAGTGCAGAACTATCTGAAGCGCGGGAACGGGGATCTGGCGCAAAGCCTGGCGTCGCGGTACACCGCACGTATGACACCCGCCCAGCGGCAGCGGTTCGAGAGACTGTTCAGCGGGTACGGTATGACCCTTGCCTGAGGGCACGGGAAAAGTGCTTGCATTGAGGGGCGGCGTATGGTATCATACGGAGGGAAAATTGCGAAGCGGCGGAGACGCCGCAGCGGCTGCTGACAGAGGGAGCCGTGGGAAAGGAGAAGCAATGGAGAAGATAAAGAGACACTTTTTGCGCCGCCTTGCGCTGGTAATGGCTCTGCTGACGCTGTGCTCCGCCGTGCTGGTGGGCTGCGGCGATAAGAAGGAGCAGGACGATGATACCAATGAGGACGAGGTCATCGTGCAGCCGGAGCCTATTGAGCTGCCGGAGGGGATCAGCTTTGACGAGAAGAAGTACCCGGACGTGATCGGGTTCATTCAGGTGCCCAATGCGACCCAGTGCGCTATCAGCAAGGGTCACTATCTGGCGCAGAGCCCCAAGTCCACCAAGAGCAACACCGGGTATGACGACGACTATTATCTGAATCGCGATCTGGACGGCGTGACCAACAAGGCGGGCTCCCTGTATATCCAGGCGTACTACAACAAGTCCGACCTCAGCGATCCCGTGACGATCATCTACGGGCACAACATGGCGAACCGCTCCATGTTCGGCGGTCTGCAGAGCTACGGCGAGACGCTGAAGTTCGACGACAACGCCATCATGTACATCTATCAGCCGGGCCGTCAGGTGACGTACAGGTTCTTCGCCTGCATCCCCTACGACACCAGCCACATCCTGTACTACCACGACTTCACGGACGACAAGGTGTTCAACGCGTTCTTTGAGGCTCTCGGCAAGGCCGCCGACGACCCCAAGTACAAGAGCGACACGGAGCAGAACGCCTTTTACAGTGCCGAGGGCTGCGTGAACGTGGACAAGAAGAACCTGCCCACCGCCGGTGACAAGGTGATGGTGCTGTCCGTGTGCAAGAATGGCGACGACTACCACCGTTATCTGCTGATGGCGAAGATGGTGGAGGACACCGCCGCCCCCGTCGTTATGACGAAGGAGGAGGCGGAGGCCGCCGGTGTGACGCCGGACCGTATTCTGGACAAGGATGCGGTGACGGGCACCACCGTGACGAACAAGACCGACGGAGCCGACAGCAAGACCGATAGTGCCAAGACGGATACCTCCAAGCCCGACAGCGGCAAGAAGGACAACAAGCAGAGCTGAAGCGCGACGTATAAAAAACTCCCGAACCGGAAGGCTCGGGAGTTTTCATTGGGGGTCAGATCTTCTCGCCGCCGGTCTGCGCCAGCAGGTCGGACAGGGACACGCCGTCCAGATAGTCGTTGATGATGCCGTTCAGCTTTTCCCACATGGGGAGGGTGGTGCACTGCCCGGCACGGGGGCAGGTGTTCTCCTCGCCCTCCAAGCACGTGACGGGAGCCAGCGAGCCCTCCGTCAGCCGCAGGATCTCGCCCACGGAGTAGTCCGCCGCCGGGCGGTTCAGGCGGTAGCCGCCGCCCTTGCCCCGCAGCCCGTCCACAAGACCGGCACGGGACAGCACGGCGATGATGCTCTCGGAGTATTTCTCGGAGATACCCTGCTTTTCGGCGATCACGGGCAGAGCCAGATACGTGTTGGGGTCGCTCTGCGCCAGCTCCAGCATGACGCGGAGGGCGTAGCGGCCTTTGGTAGAAACAAGCATAAGGAGACTTCCTTTCCTGCGCTTTGATAAACATAGTATACCACTGTGTTTATGGGATTGCAAGCATAAAGAAAAAAGACACACGAGCGTGTGTCTTTTTTGTGGTGACCCGTACCGGATTCGAACCGATGTTAAAGGCGTGAGAGGCCTCTGTCTTAACCACTTGACCAACGGGCCGTATAGAAAATCACCGGCGATTGGGTCGGTGAATCTCTACTGGTACACCTTCAGGGACTCGAACCCTGGACACCCTGATTAAGAGTCAGGTGCTCTACCAGCTGAGCTAAAGGTGCATACCTGTCAACGGAAATATTATAGTCGATGTTTGCGGAGATTGCAAGAGTTTTTTTGCGGAAATGGGAAGAAAAATGAGGACGGGGGACGCCATGACGGCGTCCCCCGTCCCCTTTGGGAAAGGGAGAAAGAGAATAGGGTGTCGTTTTTCAGTCCTTCCACTCCACGTACAGCTCCCGAACGCCGGTGCCGGCGGTCATGGCGGGGGCGGCAGGTGCAGCGGTGGGTGCGGTCTTGGGCGCGTCGCGCTTTCCGATGAATTTGGGAGCCACCTGCGGGAACAGGGCAAGGCTCAGCACGTCCTCGTCGGACTTGGCAAGACCCTTGAACTCCTCCCGGTACTTCTCCAGCTCCGGCTCCAGCAGGTCGGCGGGACGGCAGGTGATAACGTCCTCCGGGGCGATGCCCGCCTTGGCGCGGACGTCCTCGCTGACCGCACCGGGCAGCTTGCCGTACTCACCCTTCAGCATGGCGCGGGACTCCTTGGGGAACGTCTTGTACCGCTCGCCCATGATGACGTTCATCACCGCCTGGGTGCCCACGATCTGGGAGGAGGGGGTGACCAGCGGCGGATAGCCGAAGTCCTTGCGGACGCGGGGGATCTCCGATAGCACGTCGTAGTATTTGTCCTCCTTGCCCGCCTGCTTCAGCTGGGAGATCAGGTTGGACAGCATACCGCCGGGAACTTGGTACAGCAGGGTGTTGGTGTCCACCCGGAGCACCTTGGGGTCGAGATAGCCGTCGTCCTGTAGACGCTGCGCCACCTTGCGGAAGTGGGCGGCGGCGGTGGACAGCTCCTCCAATCGCAGCCCGGTGTCGCGGACGGTGCTCTGCAGCGTCGCCACAAGGGACTCGGTGGCGGGCTGGCTGGTGCCGTTCGCCATGGGGGAGAGGGCGGTGTCCACAATGTCCACGCCGGCGTAGGCCGCCATCAGCAGCGTCATGTCGCCGGTGCCGGAGGTGTTGTGGGTGTGCAGATGGATGGGGACGGAGACGGTCTCCTTCAATGCTTTTACAAGGGAGTACGCCTCCATGGGCAGCAGCAGGTTCGCCATGTCCTTGATGCAGATGGCGTCCGCGCCCATCTCCTCCAGCTCCTTCGCCAGACGGACGAAGTACGCCTCGTTGTGAATGGGGGAGATGGTGTAGCTGAGGGCGGCCTCCACCTGACCGCCGTATTTCTTGGTGGATCGGATGGTCTGCTCCAGATTGCGGACGTCGTTCAGCGCGTCGAAGATCCGGATGATGTCGATGCCGTTTTCGATGGATTTGGCGCAGAAAGCGTCCACCACGTCGTCGGCATAGTGCTTGTAGCCCAGAATGTTCTGTCCGCGGAACAGCATTTGCAGCTTCGTGTGCTTCACGTGCTTGCGGATGGTACGCAGACGCTCCCATGGATCCTCGTCCAGAAAGCGCATACAGGCGTCGAACGTTGCGCCGCCCCAGCACTCCAGCGAGTAGTAGCCGACGCTGTCCAGCTGCTCCAGTGCCGGGAGCATATCCTCGATGGTCATGCGCGTGGCGGCTTGGGACTGGGGAGCGTCGCGGAGGATGGTATCGGTGATAAGCAGCGGCTTATTAGAGAGAAATTCCATAGACATTGACAGTACCTCCAATCAACCGAACAGGGAGATCAGCACACCGGCGGCGATCGCCGAGCCGATGACGCCCGCCACGTTGGGGCCCATGGCGTGCATCAGCAGGAAGTTGCCGGGGTTCGCCTCCTGCCCGACCTTCTGGCTGACACGGGCGGCCATGGGCACGGCGGACACACCGGCGGAGCCGATGAGGGGGTTGATCTTCTCCTTCAGGAACAGGTTCATAAACTTCGCCAGCAGCACGCCTCCGGCGGTGCCGCAGCCGAACGCCACCACGCCCATGCCCAGAATGGCGAGGGTCTTGGGGCTGAGGAACGTGGCGCCGGTGGCGGTAGCACCGACGCTGACGCCGAGGAAGATGGTGACGGTGTTCATCAGCTCATTTTGCATGGTCTTGCTGAGACGCTCCAGCACGCCGCATTCCTTCGCCAGATTGCCCAGCATCAGGCAGGCGACCAGCGGCGTGGCGGAGGGCACCAGCAGTGCCACGAACAGCGTGACCACTACGGGGAAGAAGATCTTCTCCTTCCGGCTGACTTCCCGCAGGGGACGCATGACGATCTGACGCTCCGCCTCCGTGGTCAGAGCCTTCATAATGGGCGGCTGGATCACGGGCACCAGTGCCATATACGAGTACGCCGACACGGCGATGGGACCCAGCAGTGCCGGTGCCAGCATAGCCGTGACGAAGATCGCCGTGGGGCCGTCGGCACCGCCGATGATACCCACGGAGCTGGCCTCCGCAGCGGTGAAGCCCATCAGGCGGCAGCCCACAAACGTCAGAAAAATGCCCAGCTGCGCGGCTGCGCCCAGCAGCAGGCTCTTGGGATTGGCGATCAGGGGGCCGAAATCGGTCATGGCACCCACGCCCATAAAGATCAGACAGGGGTAGATCCCCAGCTTGATGCCCAGATACAGCACATCCAGCAGCCCCACGGATACGCTCTGCCCCACCGCCACGGAGGAGAGCACCGCCTCGCTCACACCGGCACTCTGCAGCTCCGCGAGAAGCTCCGCCGTGACGGGGCTCCCGCCGAACAGCTCCCAGTGGACGTGCCCTCCGGCGAACAGGATCTCGTGGAACATATTCGCTCCGGGCAGGTTCGTCACCAGCATACCGATGGCGATAGGCACCAGCAGCAGCGGCTCGAACTTCTTCACAATGCCCAGAAACAGCAGCAACACGGCGATGACCAGCATAATGGCGCACTTCCAGTTATCACCCTGAAACAGCTGGTAAAAGCCTGTGCTCACAAAGAAATTGGCAATCGCTTCCATGTGCAGCCCTCCGGCGTCAGCCGATGGTACACAGCAGCGCGCCGGACTCCACGGAGGAGCCCTTGACGGCGGCAACAGAGGTAACGGTGCCGTCGCAGGGAGCCATGATCTCGTTCTCCATCTTCATGGCCTCCAGGATCATCAGCACCTGCCCCTTCTTCACCGCGTCGCCGGCGGCGACGTTCACGCTGAGGATATTTCCGGGCATGGGGGCGCAGATCCTCTCGCCTCCGGCAGCAGCCGTCCTTGCCGCAGCGGGCGCGGCAGGCGCAGCGGGCGCGGCGGCGGGAGCACTTCCGGTGATCTCCTCCAGCTCCACCTCATACACGGTGCCGTTGACGTTGACTCTGTACTTCTTCATGGTGAGATCCTCCTTCACACATTACACTTTCTTCATGGATACGATGCGGATGGCGGAGACATCCGTCCCCATGTCCTCGGCGATGGCGGCACTGACGGCGGCGATCATCGCGGGAGTAACGCCGTTCGAACCGCCGTTGACGGCGGGGACGGCGGCGGGGGCAGGAGCGGCAGCCTTCGGCGCGGTACGGCTGCACAGCCAGCTCATCACCGTGATCAGCAGGATGATGCACAGCAGTCCGGCGAACACCGTCCCCAGACCCAACAGCACCACGAACAGGTCGGAATATTCAGGCATGGATCAGATTCCCTCCCATACTAAGTTTTATTGCCCATATTGTACCAAACATTTGGTAGGATTGCAACGGAAAAAACGTCGAAACCTATAAATTCGTAAGAATACCTAAAAAATTTTTAGCTTACTTGACGAACTGCACAAACTATAACGAAACAAGATTTCCTATAAGGAAAACACCTTGCAAATTCTCATTATTGTGCTATACTGATTCCCGATTCTGCACGGGGAAGGGAGGGCACGCCATGGAATACAGGGACGTGGTGCGCGGCCGCTTTCTCTCGCGCCCCAACCGCTTCATCGCGCTGGTGGAGCTGGACGGCGCGGAGACGGTCTGCCACGTGAAAAACACTGGCCGCTGCCGCGAGCTGCTGATCCCCGGCGCGTGGGTGTACCTGACCCCCGGCACCGCGCCGGGGCGCAAGACCGCCTACGACCTTATCGCCGTGGAGAAGGGCAGCCGCCTCATCAACATGGATGCCCAGGCACCCAACCGCGTCTTTGGGGAGTTCGCCCGCACCTTCGACCCCCAGGCACTCTCCGTCCGCCCGGAATACCGCTTCGGCGCGTCCCGGCTGGACTTCTGTCTGGAGCGTCCCGACGGGCTGCATCTGGTGGAGGTCAAGGGCGTCACGCTGGAGGAGGGCGGTCACGCCCGGTTCCCTGACGCCCCTACGGAGCGGGGCGTGAAGCACCTCCGGGAGCTGATCTCCGCCGTGGAGCAGGGACACCGCGCCACGGCGTTTTTCCTCATTCAGATGGCGAACGTCGCGGACTTCGCCCCCAATGACGACACCCACCCCGCCTTCGGCGCGACGCTGCGCCGCGCCGCTGCCGCCGGGGTGCAGATCGCCGCCTACGACTGCCGCGTTACCCCCGATTCGCTGACCGTGGGCAGCCCCGTGCCGGTGCGGCTGTAGATCCCCCCGGCGGGAGGAAGAAGGAAGAGAGACTATGACGTTACTGGAGATATTCCTCATCGGCATCGGCTTGAGCATGGACGCCTTCGCCGTGGCGATCTGCAAGGGGCTGGCTATGCCCGATAGAGTGCATAAAAAAAGCGCGCTCCTTATCGCGCTGTACTTCGGCGTATTTCAGGCGGCAATGCCCGCCCTCGGCTGGCTCCTGGGCTCCCAGTTCGCCCGGTACGTGACGCGCTTTGCGCCGTGGATCGCCTTCGCGCTGCTGTCTTGGATCGGCGGCAGCATGATCCGCGAGAGCCGCGCCCCGGAGGGGGAGGAGCAGCCCTCCGACGGGCAGGTGCGCCACCGGGAGCTTTTCGTGCTGGCGATAGCCACCAGCATCGACGCGCTGGCGGTGGGCGTCACCTTCTCCATGGTGGAGCTGTCCGTCTCCGTCTGGCTGGCGGTGACGCTGATCGGCTGCACCACGTTCCTTATCTCCCTGTGCGGCGTGTTCGTGGGGAACGTGTTCGGCGCGAGGTATAAGAACAAGGCGGAGTTTGTGGGCGGCGTCATACTGCTGCTGATTGGCGTGAAGCTCCTGCTGGAGCACCTCGGCATCTTATAAGCAAAAGCAAAGAAAGCAAAGAAAGCAAAGAAAAAGACCGGCACCGCCGGTCTTTTTTCTATCTGAAAGCGTAAAAGCATACATCATAAACGTAGTGCCCCCTCCGCCTGGAAAGGCGGAGGGGTGGTTTATTCCGGATCAACGCGCGAGAGTATGAGCGTTTCGGGCAGAATTGCGGTTGATTGCTGATCAATGGGAAATAGCTTCAGCGTGTGTTTGTTCGGCATATCGTATTTGCAAGATACGGTTTCTATGATGATTCCCTCGCTGTCGTGCAAACACAGATCGACGTGATGCGGGGAACGGCCGTCCCTGATCAGCGGTATGTATCCAGTACTATCAAATCCAAAAGACACTGAGTACCGTTCTCCGCTCCACATAATATACGCCTCGTATGCGTATCGTTGAATACGACCATCCATTGAAGTCGTCGCTTCATCAGACACAGCAATAGTAAAGGCTCCGTCAGGACTGCTCCAAAACGTATTTTGCTGATTCCAGGGAAAGTATTTTGCTTTGAAGCTACTTTCGATCTGCACAAAAACAACGAAAAGGAGTATTGCTGAAACAAGAACCAACAAGAAACCAATAAGAAATCTTTTTGAGAACCTATTCATTAACGCCTCTGCTATCTCTATAAACCGCATATCCAACAACAAATTTGCTTGTAAAGCTTACTCCAAAGTTATCCCATGGAGCGGCGCAGGTCACTCCGCCAGCGATTCCCGAACCTCCGCCACAGAGGCTTCGTACTGCTGGTACAGGGACTCCGACGCAAACAGCCGCAGCGACACGATGTTGACAGCGTTCGAGGTGAGCCGCCCCGCCGTCATGGGGTTCGAGGAGGTCACCATGAGATACGCGCCGCCCGGCACCTCCCCTTGCCACAGGGTCAGCTCGTCCCGCGGCATCTCCGTACCACTGACGGCGTCGAACAGCACATCGTTCTCCGGGAACCCGCCGTACAGCTTCTCCGCCAGCGTAAAGAGGTATTTATAGTCCGCCCATTCCGGAGCCTTTGTCTGCTCCGCCGTCCGCTCCGGCCAGCCCGGATCCGATTCCAGCTTCCGGATCAGCAGCGTCCGCCCCGTTTCCGGCAGATCGTAGCTGTTGACGACAATGCCGTTCAGATTGTTCTCCGCGCCCTCCGGACGCAGCATGTATGTCACCACGCCGTCAACGTCGTGCTCCAGCGTCTGCGAGATCTCCCAACCGGGCAGAGCGGCCTCCACGACCTCTGGCGACAGGGGGAATGTGGGCTGCGCCGTCCTTGTCCCGGACTCCGCCTCCGCTTTCGCCCCGCACCCGCACAGGAGCAGCACCCCGCACAGGATGACCACTAAGAATAAGTGTTTTCGCATGGCTGTTCCTCCTATTTTTTGTTATTGTATACCACAAGTATAAGGCATATTCCACAAAAAAGCGTTACAAAAAGATGACAAAACGCCGCCGTCCCACGGGACAGCGGCGTATTTTCGCATTTTTACAGCTTTTCCAGCACAGCCATGGTGATCCGCGCCGTAATGCCCCACAGGGGGTGGGGCAGCCCCCGGAATACCGGCACCTCCAGCCGGTAGGGACGCCACGGATAGTCCGCCGTCACCCCGGCGTCCCCGTAGGGGAAGTCGGGAGCCTCCACCGCCAGCTGCCGCACATAGACCTCCGGTGCCTGCTGCCGCAGCACCCGCAGGGGCAGCAGGAACGTGTCCGCCACCTCCGCCGCCTCCGGGCGCATCGTCTCCAGCGACGAGGGGTCAAGCTCCCCCAGCACGGGGCGCAGCAGGCTGCCCGCCCGGATGTGGATAAAGTCCATCTCCCCGATGACCGTCACCGCGCTCTCCGGAATGGACAGCTCCTCCCGCGTCTCCCGCAGCGCGCATTGGACGGCGTCCTCCCCCGGCTCCCGTTTGCCGCCGGGAAAGCACACCTCCCCCGGCTGATGCACGGCGGCGGAGCGTATCTCGTAAAGCAGACAGTATTCTCCGTTTTGACGAACCAGCGGCACCAGCACCGCCGACCCGCCTTCCTCGCCCATCAGCGTGGGCACGTGACCGGTGTAGTAATTACGCAGCGCGGAAATATCCATGTGTAACCCTCGTTTCCAACTTGAACATCAATAGCTTGTACAGGTACCATCGATCAACAAGAGCAGCCACGGTTTTGACGGGCAGAAATGCGCCCATACTGCGTCAAGTCCCTTGGCAATACGGCAAGTATTCCCTGCGGGTCTTTTCTTGTCTGGACGCATTTCTGCGCCGACAAAACTGCTCGCACCTGCCAGCGATGTATTTTCGAGTGATTTTTGCTTTTTGAGACGCAGGCTTGCTGGCGCAAGCCAAGGCGAAAAGGGGAAAAAGCACCGGAAAGACACGCTGTCAGGCGTGGTTGCTCTTGTTAATCGATGGTATGATTTCTACTGGACACGGCGCAGGAACGATGACACGGCGAAGCTCCCCCGCCGTGGGGCGGGGGAGCGGCTTATGCGCGATAAATCGTCAGCAGCCGCAGCCGCAGCCACCGTTACTGCCGCCGCAGCTGTTGTTGCACCCGCAGCCGTTGCCGCAGAACAGGAACAGCAGGATGATGGCAATGATGATCCAGCAGCAGCTGTTACCGCCAAAGCAAGAATTCTGATTACACATACCGTAACCTCCTATGAAAATTTGACCGCCTTGTGGGTCTCATTCTCATAGTATGCTGCTGGCGGAAAAGTGTTCCATCAGGGCTGAGAAATGCGATAGCTAAGTGTCAATAAAGTGTCAACAAAGTGAATATCTTCGAAGAAAACGCCCTCTTCTTTCGTAGAAAGTTCCACATTTGTGAAATTCCAGAATCCGCGCACGCCCAGCGCGATCAGCCGGTCGGCAAGGGGCTGCGCCACATTCTGCGGAACGGTCAGAACCGCCACATTCGGGCGATAATTCGCTACGTATTCCTCCAATTCATCCATAGAATGAACGGTAACGCCGCGAATTTCTGTGCCAACTAACGAGGGGGATACGTCGAAAGCGGAGTCAATACGGAAGCCCACCTTCTCGAAATCAAAGTTTTGCAGCAGCGCGTGCCCCAAATGTCCCACTCCGATGACAATGATCCTGTGTCCGCTGTCGATTCCGAGGATATGACCAATCTCCGCGCGCAGCTCCGCCACGTTATATCCGTAGCCTTGCTGTCCAAATTCGCCGAAACAGCTGAGATCCTGGCGAATTTGGGAGGCGGTGATGTCCATTTTTGCACCCAGCGAGTTGGAGCTGATCCGCACCACACCCTTGTTGTAAAGATCATCCAGATAACGGTAGTAGCGGGGGAGTCGGTGTATCACAGCATCGGAAATTTTCTGCTTTTTCATAAACATTCCTTCTTTTGCGTGGTATACGGCGTGTCAGCCTTGGTTATTGTGCTTATTTTACAACAAGTTCGCGGAGTTGTCAACTTTTTTAACAATCTTAATCTGAAAAAATTGTCTTTACTTTACTCCTGTTTAGTGGTATAGTATTAAAGCTGTCATCCGTGACGGCTCACAACCCAATACGCGCCCGTAGCTCAGTTGGATAGAGTGACAGACTCCGACTCTGTAGGCCGCTGGTTCGAATCCAGTCGGGCGTACCAAAATATTTTCCCCCTGCTTATGGCAGGGGGAAAATACTTTATTCAATTGTTTCCACCGGTAATGGGTTCATGTTTCCCACCCACTGGTGTAAAAACGCGGAAGCTTGGTTTCGATTCAGATTGTCGTGGATTTTT
>ERZ1026844.565-NODE-565-length-26421-cov-23.815482_pt1 | contig 26421 bp, 22 predicted proteins | sample MGYA00380152_ERZ1026844 | MGnify/ENA primary metagenome ERZ1026844 (study PRJEB33269, sample SAMEA4719788) | human gut metagenome | biome: human-associated habitat; feature: organic feature; material: feces | place: Cameroon | collected 2013-10 ... | reverse complement strand
AGGTGGAATACTTGGCGGACACGATGCCCACCACCTCGCCGTACAGGTTCATCAGGGGGCCGCCGGAGTTGCCGGGGTTGATGGAGCAGTCCACCTGGATCATGTTGAAGGGGGTGCCGTCCACGTTGATGGCGCGGTTGCAGCTGGACACATAGCCGCCGCTCATGGAGAACGTCAGCTCGCCCAAGGGGTTGCCGATGGCCAGCACGGTGTCGCCCACGTTCACGTCGGTGCTGTCGCCCAGCGTTACGGGGGTCAGCCCGGTGGCCTCGATCTTCAGCACCGCCACGTCGTAGTCGCTGTCGCCGCCGATAACGGTGGCGTCGTAGGTGTCGCCGTTATACAGCGTCACCTTCACGGAGGAGGCACCGCTGACCACGTGGTAGTTGGTGACCACATAGCCGTCCTCGGTGATGATGAAGCCGCTGCCGCTGGAGGCAGACTGGGTGGTTTGACCGAACACGTTGGTGGTGGAGGAGCAGTTGATGGACACGGTGCTGTTCACCGTGGAGGCATAGACCTCGGCGGGCTGCATCTTCGTCTGTCCGTCCACCTTCTTGACCTGGACGGTCACGGGCTGACGCCCGCTCTCCTGAATGGTGGCCTCGTTATCGGCAGAGCCGCCCTTTGCCAGCACCGCGCCGCCGTAGCCCGCCGCGCCGCCCACAAGGACGCACACCAGCACCAGCGCGGTGAGCTTCACCCACGTTTTGCGGAAAAAGCCCTGCTTCTTCGCCGGGGACGCGCCGCCGCTCTCCTGCCGGGGAGCCGGTGCGTAGTCGTCTCTGGGCATCTCCCGGTTGGTGAAGCGGTACATATCGTTTCTGTCAAATTCATCGTTATACATAGCGGATACCTCCTGTGGTACAGTTTCGTATAAGGAACGCCTTCCCGTCTTGCCGCGGCGGGAAAAGCGTGGTATGATGGAGGAAGCAGACAAGAAGAAGCGGTGCCTGCTTCAGAGGGCTCTCGCTCTTTCTGATTTATAGAATACTCGGTTTTCTTAATTCTACCTTTAAGTTTTCCGGTGAAAAAGTGAACTTTTTTTGAACGGAGGAGCCAACGTGCTGCGGATCGACCAGATCAGACTGCTTCCCGGCGACAGTGAGGAGCTGCTGCGGGGCAAATGTGCCAAGCTGCTGCGCGTCCCCGCCGGGGACGTGACATCCTGCACCGTGCTGCGAAAAGCCATCGACGCGCGGGAGGGGCTGACATTCGTATACACCGCCGCCGTGGCGGTGAGGAACGAGGCGCAGGTGCTGCGCCGCTGCCGCGACAGGCGGGTGACGCCCTACGCGCCGGAGGTCTACCGCCTCCCCTCCCCCGTCTCCCCGCCGGAGACGCGCCCCATTGTGGTGGGCGCGGGACCGGCGGGGCTGTTTGCCGCGCTGGTGCTGGCAAAATGCGGCGCACGCCCTATCCTATTAGAGCGGGGGCAGCCCGTAGAACAGCGGCAGGCGGATGTGGAGCGGTTCTGGCGCGGCGGCGCGCTGGACACGGAGAGCAACGTCCAGTTCGGCGAGGGCGGCGCAGGGGCGTTCTCCGACGGTAAGCTGAACACCGGCACCAAGGACGTGCGCCACCGGTTTATTATGGAGACGCTGGTGCGCTGCGGCGCACCGGACGCTATTCTTACGGACGCCAAGCCCCACGTGGGCACCGACAAGCTCCACATCGCCCTGCAGGAGCTGCGGCGGGAGCTGACGGACAGCGGTGCGGACATCCGCTTCGGGGCGCGGCTGGAGGGCGTCACAGTGGAGGGCGGCGCGGTACGCGCCGTGACGGTGCGGCAGCACGGGCAGGTCTGCACCCTCCCCGCCGGTCAGGTGGTCCTGTCGCTGGGACACAGCGCGAGGGACACCTTCGAGATGCTCCACGGCGCGGGACTGTGCATGGAGCAAAAGCCCTTCGCCATGGGCGTCCGCATCGAGCACCGCCAGGCGGCGATCGACGGAGCCCAGTACCGGGCACTGGCGGGGCACCCCTCCCTGCCGCCCAGCACGTACAAGCTGTCGTGCCATCTGGGCAGCGGGCGCAGCGCGTTCAGCTTCTGCGTCTGTCCCGGCGGGCAGGTGGTGGCAGCCGCGTCGGAGGCGGGGCGCACCGTCACCAACGGCATGAGCGAATACGCCCGCGACCGGGAGAACATCAACGGCGCGCTGCTGGTGAGCGTGACGCCGGAGGACTTCCCCTCCCCGCACCCGCTGGCGGGTATCCAGCTTCAGCGGCAGGTGGAGGAAGCCGCCTTCGCGCTGACCGGCGGGTACAACGCCCCCTGTCAGCGGGTGGAGGACTTTTTGGCGGGGCGGCCCTCTGCGGGACACGGCGCCGTCCGCCCCAGCTACCGCCCCGGCGTGGTATACACCGACCTGCGCCGGTGCCTGCCGCCCTTCATCGCCGAGACGCTGTCTCTTGCGCTGCCGGTGCTGGGGGAAAAGCTGCGGGGCTACGACGACCCGGACGCGCTGCTCACCGGCGTGGAGACGCGCTCCTCCTCCCCGGTGCGGCTTGTGCGGGACGAACACTGTGAGGCAAATATACGGGGCATCTATCCCTGCGGTGAGGGGGCGGGCTATGCCGGAGGCATACTGTCCGCCGCCGCCGACGGGATGCGGTGCGCCGAGAAACTTTTGGAGGTTTACAGATGAAAAAAATCGCGGTCTATGACAATTTTACGGAGCCGAAGCACCGGCAGCAGATCGACGCCACCGCCGCCAAGTACGGCTTCACCGTGGACTACTACGCGGTGCCGGAGACTGTCCCGGCGGAGAAGCGGGACGAGTACGAGGTCATCTACGGTATGCCCAAGCCCGGTGAGCTGAAGGGCTTCCGGAACCTGAAGTGGTTCTGCGGCAGCTTCGCCGGTGTGGACGCCTATCTGGACGAGGCACTGTACCCCTCCCCGGAGGTCATGCTGTCCAATTCCTCCGGCTCCTACGGCGTGACCATCGCCGAGCACATCGTCATGGTGACGCTGATGCTGCTGCGCCACGCCCCCGCCTACTGCGCCGACCAGACCGCCGGACGCTGGGGCGAGGTGATGCCCATGCGCTCCATCATCGGCAGCACCGTCACGGTCATCGGCACCGGCGACATCGGCACGGAGTTTGCGCGGCGCGCCAAGGCGTTGGGTGCCAAGTCCGTGCGCGGCGTGCGCCGCACTAAGAAAGCCGCCGACCCGGCGTTTGACGAGATACACACCAATGAGGAGCTGGACGCGCTGCTGCCGGACACCGACATTCTCGTGCTGGCTCTCCCCGCCACCGGCGAAACGAAAAACATCCTGTCGGCGGAGCGTATCGCCCTGCTGCCCCGGCGCGCCTATGTGGTCAACGTGGGGCGCGGCAGTGCCATCGACCAGACGGCACTGGTGGACGCGCTGAACGCCGGACGTATCGCCGGCGCGGCACTGGACGTGTTCCAGCGGGAGCCGCTGCCGGAGAACGACCCGGCGTGGACTGCCAAAAATCTGATCGTCACGCCCCACATCTCCGGGCAGATGAGCCTCGGCTACACCCGCGACCGGAACGTGGAGCTGTTCTGCGAGGATCTGGAGCGGTACGGCAAGGGCGAAAAGCCCGCGCGTCTGGTGGATCGTAGGATCGGCTATTAAACGCCAAAGGGGGTGCGCGACATGGCGGAACGGGTGATCCTGCACTGTGATCTGAACTCCTTTTTCGCCTCCGTGGAGTTGCTGGACAAGCCGACGTTGCGGGACGTGCCGGTGGCGGTGTGCGGCGACCCCAAGTCCCGCCACGGCATTATCCTCGCCAAAAACGAACCGGCGAAGAAAATGGGCGTCAAAACCGCCGAGACGCTGTGGCAGGCGCGAAAAAAGTGTCCTGCGCTGGTGCTGCTGCCGCCCCACCACCGTCTGTACGAGGAGTATTCCCGCCGGGTGAACGAGATCTATGACCGCTTCACCGATCTGGTGGAGCCCTTCGGCATCGACGAGAGCTGGCTGGACGTGACCGGCAGCCTCCACCTGTTCGGCGGCGACGGCAAGGCGTTGGCTGACCGTATCCGCGCCACCATCCGGGAGGAGACGGGGCTGACGGTCAGCATAGGCGTGTCCTTCAACAAGGTGTTCGCCAAGCTGGGCAGCGACATGAAGAAGCCCGACGCCACCACGGTGATCCCGGCGGAGGGCTGGCAGTCCATGGTGTGGCCGCTGCCCTTGGGGGATATGCTCTTTGCCGGACGCACCGCCACGGAGACGCTGCGGAAATACGGCGTTGAGACGGTGGGGCAGCTGGCAGCCTGCGACCCCGCCCTGCCGGAGCAGCTGCTGGGCAAGATGGGGCTTCAGCTGTGGCAGTACGCCAACGGCATGGACAAAAGCCCGGTGAAGCCCCGCCACGCGGCGGAGCCGGTGAAATCCGTGGGCAACGGCACCACGTTCCCGCAAAACCTCGTGCGGTGGGAGCAGCTCCGTGTGGGACTGCTGCCCCTGTGCGACAGCGTCGCCACGCGGCTGCGGCAGCAGGGGCTGTACGCCGGGGGCGTCAGCTTGTCCATCAAGGATGCCTCCTTCAAAACCGTCAGCCGCCAGATACGGCTGGACGCTCCCACCCATCTGATGCGGGACATCCACCGCACGGCGATGCAGCTGGCGGGGCAGCTGTGGAAGCCGCCCACGCCGGTGCGCGCCATGACCGTCACCGCCCTGTACGTCACGGAGGACGGCGACGCCTTCCGGCAGCTGGATCTGCTAGGCAGCGCGGCGCAGGAGCGGAGCCAAAGGCAGGAGAAGCTGGAGGGCACCATGGACGCCATCCGCCGCAAGTACGGCAGAGGTGCCATCGCCTTCGGCGACGGGCAGGAGACCGAGGAGGATCTCCCGGAGCACGAATAGCGGACAGCTTGAAATAAACTCCTCCGCGCGTGCAGTCTTTCTTCCTCGCAGGGGGAGCTCGAGGGGGCGAAGCCCGCCTCGAATCGGATCAAATGCCGCGCTAAGCCTTGCTCTGCAAGGCGTGCGTGGAGCGAAGCGACTATTTTCGTGCCGCTTCGCGGCACGAAAATAACGGCATTATTTCAGGCTGTCGAGAAAAGCCAGCGGCTTTTTCGACAGCCTGAAAGAGACGGCGTGCGCCGTCTCTTTTTTCCGCCCGTATACGGACAGTCCCACGCGGCATAGGCTGAAAGCGAAAGGAGCGATGCGTATGCTGTCCGCCGCGCTGCTGCTGTTGTGCAACAGCCTGTTTCTGTCCCTGCGTCTGTCCGGCTCCGCCGGGTCGTTTCCCAAGCCCCTGTCCGCCGAGAAGGAGCGGGAGTATCTGGAGCGGTGCGCCGCCGGTGATCTGGAGGCGCGGAACCTGCTGGTGGAGCACAACCTGCGGCTTGTCTCGCACATTTTGAAGAAGTATTACACCCAGTCCGCCGATCAGGAGGATCTCATCTCCATCGGCACCATCGGGCTGATCAAGGCGGTGAACACCTTCCGCCCGGACAAGGGCATCAAGCTCGCCACCTACGCCAGCAGGTGCATTGAGAATGAGATCCTCATGTACTTCCGCTCCCAGCGGAAGGTGCAGGGGGAGGTGTCCCTCAGCGACGCGCTGGACACCGGCGCGGAGGGTGACGCCCTGTACCTCAGCGACGTGGTGGGTGAGGAGGACACCATGCTGGAGGAGCTGCAAAGCAAGGATGACCGCCAGCTGCTCCGCCGTCTGGTGGCGGAAAAGCTGACTTCCCGCGAGGCGGACATCGTCCGCCGCCGCTACGGGCTGGACGGGCGGCTGCCCCAGACCCAGAAGCAGGTCGCCGCCCACTACAACATCAGCCGCAGCTACGTCTCCCGCATTGAGAAGAAGGCGTTGGGAAAGCTGGAGGAGGCGTTGCGGGGCAGACTTTGATGGCGATTTCCCGTCAGTTTTCCACGCCGGGCGGCGCGGTCTTGTTCATGTTGCATGAGCAAATTCCGTCACTTTTACAGAAATTTTCATAACCGTGCATTGAAATTCCCGGCGATTTTGTTATAATGATGACGAACAATTGGAAAACCGGAGGAAACCTATATCCATGAGAAACCTGAAGTGCTTTATTGCGGATATGCGTAAGCGCGTATTCGCCGAGGTGGCGCGGCTCGCCTACGAGGGCGGCGACTATCGGCGGATGGAGAAGCTGCCCTACGAGATCATCCCCGGCGAGGTGGGAAATTACCGGGACTCCATCTTTTTGGAGCGTGCCATCGTGGGTGAGCGCATCCGTCTGGCGATGGGTCTGCCCCTGCGCCCGGTGGGTGAGCACAGCGTGCTCAGTGACGGCGTGGAGGAGAGCGCGATCGCCGAAAAATATTACGATTCCCCGCTGGTGAACATCATCAAGTACGCCTGCAACGCCTGTCCCCCCACCCATTTCGAGGTGACAAACGCCTGTCAGGGCTGCCTGTCCCGGCACTGCCAGAACGCCTGCCCCAAGAACGCCATCGTCATTGAAAAAGGGCAGGCGCACATTGAGCAGGAGAAGTGCATCAAGTGCGGCAGGTGCCGCGACGCCTGCTCCTATCACGCCATTATCAAGTTCACCCGCCCCTGTCAGGAGGCGTGCGGCATGAACGCCATCGGGCAGGACGAGTACGGACGCGCCAGCATCGACCAGAGCAAGTGCGTCAGCTGCGGTATGTGCTTGGTGAACTGCCCCTTCGGTGCCATTGTGGATAAGGGGCAGCTGTTCCAGCTGATCCACGCCATCCGCCGCGGCGACGAGGTGGTGGCGGTGATCGCCCCGGCGTTCTGGGGTCAGTTCGGCGACAACGTGACGCCCGGTCAGATCAAGGCCGCCATGAAGGAGCTGGGCTTCTCCGCGCTGGAGGAGGTCGCCGTGGGTGCCGACCTCTGCGCGGTGGAGGAGGCGGAGGAATTCCTGCGTATGGTGCCGGAAAAACAGCCGTTTATGGCGACCTCCTGCTGCCCCGCGTGGTCGGTGATGGCGAAGAAGGAGTTCCCCGGCTTCGCGCCGTATATCTCCATGACTATGACGCCGATGGTGCTGACGGCACGGCTGCAGAAGCGGCGGAACCCCAACTGCCGCGTGGCTTTTATCGGTCCCTGCGCCGCCAAAAAGCTGGAGGCGAGCCGCCGCAGCATCCGCAGCGACGTGGATTTCGTCATCACGTTCGAGGAACTGCGGGGTATGTTCGAGGCGAAGGAGATCGACTTCAATAAGATCCCCGATCTACCCTCCCACTACGAGGCCAGTGCGCCCGCCGTGGGCTTCGCCGCAGGCGGCGGCGTGGCAAAGGCGGTGGAGGCGGTCATCCAGCGGGAGCATCCGGGGTTGGAGGTCAAAACCGTTGCGGCAGAAGGGCTGAGCGAGTGCCGGAAAATGCTGCAGCAAGCCCGGACAGGCAAATATGACGGCTATTTGCTGGAGGGAATGGCGTGCCCGGGAGGGTGCATCGCCGGCGCGGGCACCGTGCAGCCGCCGGAGAAATCCCGGAGGGCTTTGGAGAAATACAAGGCGGTGGCGTGCATGGAAAACCCGCTGGATTCCGCGTATCTGAACCACATCCAGCTGCTGTACGAGGACAGCGAGGACTGGGATCCCGTGGGGCACCACTAAGGCTTTTCCACACGCTGACGGGGACAGAGTCGCATTGAAATCTATATTGTACAAACGGTTGTACATCCACTTGTACTAACGAAACAGGAGCGACCCGGAATCGGGTCGCTCCTGTCAGGCTGTCGAGAAAAGCCGCCGGCTTTTCTTGACAGCCTGAAATAATGCCGTTACTTTCGTGCCGCGAAGCGGCACGAAAATATTCGCTTCGCTTCACGCACGCTTTGCAGAGCAAGGCTTAGCGCGGCATTTGATCCGATTCGAGGCGGGCTTTGCCCCCTCGAGCTCCCCCTGTAATGCGGAAGGACTGCACACGCCGGGGGACTTATCGACAAGCAGACAGGAGCGACCCGGAATCGGGTCGCTCCTGTTTTTTCATTTGTTATTCTGATTTTACTCGATAACAGGCAAATTCTTGACCACGGCGGCGCAGCGGGGGCACAGGTCGGGGTGACCGGCATCGGCACCCACGGTGGGCAGCACCTTCCAGCAGCGGGCGCATTTCGTGCCGGCGGCGGGACGGACAGCCACGGTCTGCTCCGCGCCCACGGTCACGCGCACCTGAGAGACGATGAACAGATCCGCCAGCACGGTGGCGTCCATGCCGGTGAGGAACTCGTCACCGGCGGTGACGGTGAGATCCACCTCCGCCTCCAGACTCTTGCCGATGGTCTTGTCGGCACGCGCCGTCTCCAGCGCGCCGTTGACGGCGGTGCGGAGGGCGGCGATGCGCGCCCACTTCGCCATCTCCTCCTCGGAGAGCGCGTAGCCGTTGTAGGGCTGCACCATCTCGTTGAACAGGACGTTGCGCCCGTCGTCGCAGGAGCGGTGGGGCATCGCCAGCCAGATCTCGTCGCAGGTGAACGCCAGAATGGGGGCGAAGAGACGGGTCATGGCGTCGAGGATCAGGAACAGCGCGGTCTGGGCACTGCGGCGGGAGAGGCCGTCCGCCTCGTCGCAGTAGAGGCGATCCTTCAGAATGTCGAAGTAGAAGGAGCTGAGATCCACCACGCAGAAGTCGTTGACCATGTGGGAGACCACGTGGAACTCGTAGTTATCGTAGGCGGCATACGCCTTGGTCAGCAGGTCGTTGAGACGGGTGACCGCCCATTTGTCCAGCGGCAGCATATCGTCCGGCTCCACCAGACGGTCGGCATCGAAGTTCACCAGATTGTCCAAGCAGAACTTGGCGGTGTTGCGGAACTTCAGATAGTTCTGGCTCAGCTGCTTGAAGATCTCGTCGGAGCAGCGGACATCCACATGGTAGTCGGAGGAGCCTGCCCACAGGCGCAGCAGGTCGGCACCGTACTTGTTGAAGATCTCGGCGGGATCCATGCCGTTGCCCAGAGACTTGTGCATGGCCTTGCCCTCGCCGTCCACCGTCCAGCCGTGGGTGACGCACTCCTTGAACGGTGCGCCGCGTCCCAGCGCGCCCACCGCCACCAGCAGAGAGGACTGGAACCAGCCGCGATACTGGTCAAGACCCTCGATATACATGGTGGCAGGCCAGAAGTGCTGGTCGCGCTCCATGGCGGCGAAGTGGGTGGAGCCGGAGTCGAACCAGCCGTCCAGCGTGTCCGTCTCCTTCTCGAAACCCGCCGCCTTGCCGCAGTGGGGGCAGGTGAAGCCCTTGGGCAGAATGTCGGCGGCGTCCATGTCGAACCAGGCGTTGGAGCCCTCCTTTTCAAAGAGGGACGCCACCGCCTCGATGCTCTCCGGCGTGCAGATGGGCTTGCCGCAGTCCTTGCAGTAGAACACGGGGATGGGCAGACCCCAGCGGCGTTGGCGGCTGATGCACCAGTCGGTGCGCTCCAAAATCATGGAGCGCATACGATCCTTGCCCCACGCGGGCACCCAGCGGACAGCCTCGCAGGCGGCGATGGCATCGTCCTTGAAGGAATCCACAGAGCAGAACCACTGGGGGGTGGCGCGGAAGATGATGGGGTTCTTGCATCTCCAGCAGTGGGGGTAGCTGTGGATGATGTCCTCGCTGGCGAACAGGGTGCCGTTGTCCTTCATGTCCTGCAAAATGACGGGGTTGGACGCGTCGGTGGTCATGCCCTCGTACTTGCCGGCGTAGGCGGTGTGCTTGCCCTGATCGTCCACGGGCACCACCATATCCATGCCGTACCGCTTGCAGGTCACATAGTCGTCGGCACCGAAGCCGGGGGCGGTGTGGACGCAGCCCGTACCGGAGTCCATGGTGACGTAGTCCGCCAGCACCAGACGGGAGGTCTTGGGCAGGAAGGGGTGATCCGCCAGCATATTCTCAAAGAAGGAGCCGGGGTGGGTCTCCACGATCTCGTAGCTGTCGAAGCCGCCCAGCTTCATTACCTTCTCGGTGAGAGCCTCCGCCATGACGTACATTTCGCCGTTGGGAGCCTTCACCACGGCGTAGCTCTCGTCGGGGTGGAGGGCGATGGCAAGGTTGCCGGGCAGCGTCCAGATGGTGGTCGTCCAAATGACGAAGAAGAGCTTGCTCTTGTCCAGATGGGACAGCCTGCCCTGATCGTCGTGGAGGGGGAACTTCACGTAGACGGTGGTGCAGGGGTCGTCCTTATACTCGATCTCCGCCTCCGCCAGAGCCGTTTCGTCGTGGGGGCACCAGTACACAGGCTTCAAGCCCTTGTAGATATGGCCGTTCTGGTACATTCTGCCGAAAACGCGAACCTCCTGCGCCTCGAAGCCGGGATCCATGGTCTTGTAGGGGTGCTCCCAATCCCCCACCACGCCCATGCGTTTGAAGCCGTCCCGCTGAACGTCGATATAGTGGTCGGCGAACTCGTGGCAGGCGGAGCGGAACTCGGAGACGCTCATCGCCTTGTGGTTCAGCTTGTTCTGCTTGATGATGGCGGACTCGATGGGCATACCGTGGTTATCCCAGCCGGGGATATAGGGGGTGTAGTAGCCCCGCATGGCGTACATACGGGTGATGAAGTCCTTCAGGGACTTGTTCAGGGCGTGACCCATGTGCAGCGCGCCGTTGGAGAACGGAGGGCCGTCGTGGAGGGAGAACAGGGGCTTGCCCTCGTTCTTCTTCAGCAGCTCGTTGTAGAGGTCAAGCTCCTCCCAGTGCTTCAGCATCTCCGGCTCGCGCAGGGGCAGCCCCGCCCGCATGGGGAAGCCGCTCTTGGGCATATTCAGTGTCTTTTTGTACTCCATGTTGCTTCTCCTTTTATCGAAAGTTCTTGAAAACAAAAATAAAAACGGCTCTGTCTCCTCAAGAGACAGAGCCGTGATAAACGGTCCCTGCGGTACCACTCTCGTTGCCGCAGCGCGGCCACTCGCTCCCCCACAAGATGGGGCGGGGAGATGGTAACGGCTCCCTGTGCCGTCCGCGCTTACTCGGTGAGCTTTCAGGCGGATGCTCCGGGGTGATGTTCGCTATCTGCGTCCCGTCCGCCTTGCACCAAACGGCGGCTCTCTTCGCGTGGACGCGAGGCACTACTTGTCCCCTTCATCGCAGATCCAATATTGGTGCCAATGTAGCACGGTTCGGGAAAAATGTCAAGAGGGAAGGTGAAAATGGTGGGCTTTCCGGGGTGTTTTCGGCTAAATTATACGATAATCGCCCTTCGCCGCCGCCTGTTCCCGGCGTATTTTCTCCGAGGCGAGGGCTTCCTCCAACGCCACGATGATGCTGTTGGACACCAGAAATCCCCGGGGCGTGAGACGCCAGCCCCGCTCCGTCCGGGTCGCCAGACCCGCCCCCTCATATTGCAGGAACAGCTCCTCCATGGGCTGAAAACGCTGGCGGTATGTCAGCTCGAAGCGGCGGCGGTCGATGCCCTCCGCCGTGCGGAGGGAGAGCATGACGTATTCGTAGTCGCGGGTCAGCGTATCGTCGGACTCCGACTCGGAGAGCACCAGCCTGCCGGAGAGGTAGCTGTCCAGATCCCGGATGTAGGCGTAGCGCACGCCGCCGAAGTCGGAGTGGGCACCGGGCCCGAAGCCGGCGTATTCCTCCATGTGCCAGTATTTCAGATTGTGGCGGGAGGCGAAGCCGGGGCGGGCAAAGTTGGAGATCTCGTACTGGCCGTAGCCGTTTTGCTCCAGCAGCGTAACGGCGTAGAGGTACATATCCGCCTGGGTATCGTCATCGGGGAAGGTCTCCGTCAGGCGACGCTCGTACAGCGGCGTGTTCGGCTCCAGCTTCAGCCCGTAGCAGGACAGGTGCTCGGGGTGCAGCACCACGGCTGCGGAGAGGGTGTCCTGCCACTGCTGCATGGTCTGGCCGGGGAGACCGTAGATGAGGTCGAGGCTCACGTTCCGGAAGCCCGCCTTACGCACGGCGGTGACGGATTCCTGCACCTGATGGAAGGTGTGGACGCGCCTGACGGCGCGGAGCAGATCGTCGTCCGCCGACTGGACGCCCAGAGAGATGCGGTTGAAGCCGGCGCGGCGCAGAGCACGGAGGGATTTGACATCGCAGGCGGAGTCGGGGTTCGCCTCCAGCGTGATCTCCGCCGCCGGCGACACGTCGAAGCGTTTGCGGAGGGTGCGGAGGAGCTTGGAGAGACGGCGGCTGCCCAGATAGCTGGGGGTGCCGCCGCCGAAGTAGATGGTATCGACGCGGTGGGCGGAGGCGCGGGGAGCGACCTCCTCCATGTGGCGGAGGAGGGCGGCGGTGTAATCGTCCATCTTCGCCTCGCTGTGGGGCAGGGAATAGAAGTCGCAGTAGGCACACTTCTGGCGGCAGAAGGGGATATGGACGTACAGCCCCAGAGGGGATCTTTCTCTCTTCATCATTCACGCACCTGCGGCGGCAGGATGGTCACGGCATCGTAAAAGCAGTTGACCTTGCAGCTGCGGCAGCCGATACAGTCACGCTGCACCACCTCGTAAATGCCGTCCTGCCGCTGGAGGATGCACTTCATGGGGCAGAACATGGCGCACCAGCCGCAGCCGGTGCAGCTCACCGGGTCGATGACCGCCAGCTGCACCGCCTTGCGTCCGAAGGGGTGGGCGGGATCGTGATCGTACATGGCTGAGCACTTCCTTTCCTCGTTTTTCCCGTCTATTATAGACGCTTTTTCCGCCGTTGACAAGTATAGAGGCGGCGGAAACGGCGCATATTACGCGGGAAGGGATGTGATGGCGTGACACCGAAGGAATATGACGCGCTGGTGCGGCAGCTGTCGCCGCGCTCGCCCATTTACAAGGACACGGCGTTGGCGTTCGCCGTGGGCGGCGGTATCTGTACGCTGGGGCAGCTGATCGGAAGGCTGTGGGAGCAGCTGGGGCTGACGGCGCAGGAGGCGGGCACCGCCACGGCGGTGACGCTGGTGTTTCTGTCCGTGGTGCTGACATCGCTGGGGCTGTACCACCGGCTGGCGCGGTACGCCGGAGCGGGCACGCTGGTGCCCATTACGGGGTTCGCCAACGCGGTTGCCTCCCCCGCTATCGACTTCCGGGCAGAGGGACTGGTGACGGGGACGGCGGTGAAGATGTTCACCGTGGCAGGCCCGGTGATCGTATATGGCACGGCAGCCAGCGTGGTGTACGGGCTGGTGTTGTATCTGCTGGGGTGAAAGAAAAAAGAACCGTCCGGAGACGGTTCTTTTTGTATTTCGGATAAAGACCTCAGATGTACTGGCGCATACCCTCGGTGGCGGTGTCCTCCTCCGCGCTGACGGTGACGGTGAACTTCACGCCGTTCTTCTCGCTGAAGCGATCCAGCCAGTGGAGGAACGTCTCGACTGCCTGCAGGTCGGTGCTGCCGGCGATCTTGCAGAGGTTGTCCACGAACACATGAGAAATATCGTAATTGCCCGCGTACAGACCGCAGAGGAAGCCGCGCAGGCAGTCAAAAGAATCCACGTTATACTCACCGGCGTTGACCAGACGCACGTTATAGCTGACGTCGTAGGTCATATCGCCCTTCGGCTCGATACATACAACACTGCCGCCTTCCGATCCCACGCTGTTGTGGATCAGTTCGATGAGCTGCTTCGTCTTGCCGGCACCGTTGGCACCCATGATCAATCTAACCATAAGAAATCACTCCTTTGTCTTTGGTGGTTTCCACCTAAGTACAGCATACCATACTGTCGGGGAAATAGCAATGCAGAAAAAGTAAACTATTTTTTGGTGAATTTTACTTTTCCAGCTTACGCAGCAGCTGACCGCGCAGCTCCTCGTAGCCCGGCTTGCCCAGCAGGGCGAACATATTCTTCTTATACGCCTCCACGCCGGGCTGGTCGAAGGGATTCACGTCCAGCAGGTAGCCGGAGAGGCCGCAGGCGTACTCAAAGAAGTAGATCAGACCGCCCAGCGTCGCCTCGTCAACGGAGCCTGTGCGGAGGGTGACGTTGGGGACGCCGCCCTCCACGTGCGCCAGCAGCGTGCCGTCCATCGCCTGCCGGCAGATGAAGTCCATGCTCTTGCCCGCCAAAAAGTTCAGGCCGTCGCCGTTGCCCTCGTCGTAGGGGACGGGGTTCTCGTGGCGGGACGCGCCGAAGCGCACCACCGTCTCGAACAGGTGACGCTCCCCCTGCTGGATGTACTGCCCCATGGAGTGCAGGTCGGCGGTGAACTCCACGCTGGCGGGGAACAGTCCCTTGTTCTCCTTGCCCTCGGACTCGCCGTACAGCTGCTTCCACCACTCGGACATGAAGCGGAAGGACGGCTCGTAGGCGGCGAGAAGTTCGATCTTCTTGCCGCTGCGGTACAGCTCGTACCGGGCGGCGGCGTACTGCCACGCGGGGTTGGCGGTCATATCCGCCTGCGCGCAGGTGTGCATCATGTCCGCCGCGCCCTTCAGCAGCGCGTCAACGTCGATGCCCGCCACGGCGATGGGCAGCAGACCCACGGCGGTGAGGACGCTGTAACGCCCGCCGATGTTGTCGGGCACCACGAACTCCTCGTAGCCCTTGTCGTCCGCCAGAGACTTCAGTGCGCCCTTGTGGGCGTCGGTGGTGGCGTAGATGCGCTTTGATGCGCCCTCGGCACCATATTTCTTCTCCAGCAGCTCACGGAAGAAGCGGAACGCCACGGCAGGCTCCGTGGTGGTGCCGGACTTGGAGATGACGTTCACGGAGAAGTCCACGCCGTCCACCAGCTCCATCACCTCGGTGAGCGCGTCGGAGCTGAGTCCGTTGCCGATGAAGTAGATGTTGGGGGTGTTCTTCTTTTTCAGGTTGTAGTTGGGGGAGCGGAGGCACTCGATGACGCCGCGGGCACCCAGATAGGAGCCGCCGATGCCGATGACCACCAGTGCCTGTGAGTCGGACTGAATACGCTCGGCAGCCGCCTTTACGCGCTTCAGCTCCTCCCTGTCGATGTTCTCCGGCAGGTGCACCCAGCCGGTGAACTCGCCGCCTGCGCCGCTGCCCGTTTGCAGACGGTCATGGGCGATGCGGAGACGGGGGGACAGTGCCGCCTCGTAGGGCAGGGGGAGAAAGCTGGTGACGTTTTGCAGATCGACCTGTATCATACGTATGTACCTCCTTGCAGTACGGTAGATTCGATTTGCCCTATCGTACAACGTTTCCGGAAAAAAAACAAGGGGAAAATCGGCACAGAACCACCGATTTTCCCCTGTGGCTTACGACGCGAACACCGCCATGCGGAGGAGATCCGTGAACATACGGCTCCACGTGCGGGAGGGAACGTCCTCCGCCGACAGCACCGGCACCGTCAGCAGCTCCTCCCCGCCGCTGCACAGCGTCAGCGTGCCCACCGGCTGTCCCGCCGCCACAGGCGACGTGAGCGTATCCGGCAGCGTCAAGTGACGCTCCAGGGAGGACGCTTTCGTTTTCTCCACCACGGCGGTGGTGCCCTCGGCGGGCAGCGTCAGGGACACCGTCTCCCGCTCCCCCATGGTAACGGGCAGGACGGGCAGCGGTTCCTCCGGCGCGGCGGACACCAGCGTGTAGGCGGAGAAGCCGTAGTTCAGCAGAGCCTTGGCGTCGGTGTTCCGCTTATCGCTGCTCTCCCCCTTCATCACCACGGCGATCAGCTCCATGCCGTCGCGCTCCGCCGTGGCACTGATGCAGTAGCCGGCGGAGACGGTGTAGCCGGTTTTTAAGCCGGTGGCACCGTCGTACCAGCGGATGAGCTTGTTGGTGTTCGCCAGATCGAAGGTGCCGTTCCGGATGGAGTCCGTCCAGATGGTGGTGAAGCGGCGGATGTCCGGGTGGCGCGTCAGCAGCTCGCGGCTCATCACCGCCACGTCGTGGGCGGAGGTCACGTGACCCGACGCCGTCAGCCCGGTGGGGTTGACGAAATGGGTGTCGTCCATGCCGAGACCCCGTGCACGGTTGTTCATCTGCTCCACGAACAGCTCCGTGACACCGGAGACCTTTTCCGCCAGAGCCACCGCGGCGTCGTTGCCGGAGGAGACGCAGACGCACTTGAGAAGCTCCTCCACGGTGATGTGCTCGCCCTCCGACAAGAACACCTGACTGCCGCCCATGCCGGCGGCGTTGGCGGAGACCATCACCACGTCGTCGTAGGAGAGTGCGCCGCTGTCGATGGCGTCCATGGTCAGAAGGAGCGTCATAATCTTCGTGACGCTTGCCGGCTCCAGCTTCTCGTGCTCGTTTTGGGCGAAGAGGATCGTGCCGGTGGTTTTTTCCATCAGCAGCGCGGCACGGGAGGTCAGCGGCAGCTCCACCGCCGCGGCGCGGACCGGCAGCAGCGCGGCGAGGAAGAGAAGAAGGAAAAGCGGGGCTGTGGGCTTTTTCATACGGTCGCCTCCATGTGTTTTTTTAATGGGTATGCTGCGGGACAAGATGTTCATGCCCTTTCGACAGAATTTCCGGTTGCAAAACGGCGGATGATGTGATACAATAGCCCGGTAAGTGACGTGCAGGGTTGGTATATCGGTATTACAGCGGCTTCCCAAGCCGTTAAGGCGGGTTCGACTCCCGTACCCTGCTCCAAGTTAACAAACAGGTTTAGATGCCATGCGGTGAAAACCGCATGGCATCAAGCCTTTCCGGGGTTTTCCACACCCCGATTTAACGGTTTTGAGCATGGATGTCAGAGCCGTCTGAGAGGCGTTCGACGTGATTTGAACCCCTCTTTTTCTGCTTTTGGCGAAATGATCGGCTGCGGCCCCCTTTTGTACGAAGAAGTCCCTCGCAAAAAGGGGGTTTTTTTCATAAAAAAGATACACAAAGTTTAGAGCGTCGGTTTGTTGGTTTCGTAGAACCATCAACCGGCGCTCTTTTTGCATTTTCAGGACAGATCAAGGGCGGAAGCCCGGAGAGGAGCAATATGCGAAAACCAACAAGACCGCTGGCGCGGCGGATCGACGAGCGGCAGCCAGTGCCCTATCAGCAGAGGTCACCGGAACCGGTGTTTTGCACCGAAAACGAGCGATGCCATGGATGCCCGTATCCCGCCCACGGCATCATCTGCTGGCACCGGGATGGCACTTGTCTGCGCACAGATATGGAAGAAATAGAAAGGAGACGCAAATATGATTCAAGCGGTTCTCAGTAACCCCAGCCGTCCGGAATATGGTGTGGCGACCATTCCGTTCCCCATTCCGCATGACCAGTACGCACACTGCATGGAGCTGCTGGAGGCGTTAGAGATCGGTGACGCGGTCAAGACGGACTGCAAGGTGGAGAAGGTCGACAGCTTCTACACTGTTCTCAAGCGCACGGAAATGCTCACGGTCAATGTGGAGGAGCTGAACTACCTTGCCAAACGGTTGGACAGCTTCGACACCGGCGAGGCCGCGCAGTTTCAGGCGATGGCCCACAAGCTGGAGCTGTTCGAGCTGAAGGATCTCATCAACCTGACCTTCTGCTGCCAGCAGGCCACGGTCATCACCGACTTTTCCGACCTCGCCGCCATCGGCCGCGACCACTACATGAACCTGCACGGCGGCAGCGCAAGTGTGGATGAACTGAACAAACTGGATGGCGAGAAAACCGCATGGCAGCTCATCGAAAATGGCGGCGGCACGATCACGCCCTACGGCGTGGTCTACGACAACGGCATGAAGCTGGAACAGGTCTACGACGGCCGGTTCTTCCCCCGCTATTACTACAAGCCGAATGTCATCACCGTTGCGGTGACATCCAAAGCCGAGCCGGAGGACACCGAACACATCACATGGCTGTTCCTCCCCATGGTGCAAGAGGAGATCGACCGCGCCCTCCTTCGCGGGGGCATCACAGATCACGCCGATGTCCGCCTGCGGCTGGAGAGCAGTCAACTCCCCGATGAAGTGGATTTTCTTCTGGATATGGAGTACGGAACTCTCTCTGATCTCAACGAACTGGCAGAGGCGACGGATGGGTTATCAAGAGCGGATATGGAAAAGCTGGGCACCGTGGTCACGCTGGCAGAGCCAAAGTCCGCGGCACAGATCAAAAACCTTGCGGAAAGCCTTGACCTCTTTGACTTTGCCCCCGGCGTGCATACGCCGCAGGACTACGGCAAGTACATGATCCAGCAGTCCGGCCACTTCGACTATGACGAAAACCTCGACGCTTTTTATGACTATGAAAAGTACGGCACGGAGCGCATGAACGCGGAGGACGGGATGTTCACCGACCGGGGCTACATCGCCTATAAGGGCTATATCAGCATGGAAGAAGTGATGAACGGTGGTCAAAGCAACCACATGGTGATGGGAGGGCTTTCACAATGATCATTCAGGCAGAACTGAAGTGTAAGCAGACCGGGTGTGAGGCAGACACCTGTGCCGTGGATAAGGTCATCGAGCTGCCAAGCCCGCGGTTCCGGCTGTTCAGCCGCGCACTGCTGGCTGACTATGATTTCATCGCAGAGAACAAAAACGCTGTCCGACACGATGATGACGCCAGACACTGCCTGCTCATCCTCGACGCGGAGGGAACGGACGGATTCCTTATTGACCCGCAAGGCTACAACTATGCCCGATACAGTGCCTTTGTCCCCAACGCCCGCAGCTTGCTGACGCCGGATATGGCAATTGACCACAGTTACCTATCGTCGGCAAAACCTTGGTGGGACGAGGACCGAGATGAAATGCTCCGCATGACATTGCACGTCAATGGGAAGCCGGACTACACCCTCATCCTCCCTGCCGACGAGAAATACCTCGATGCTGTGAAGGCTTACCTCGATATTGATGTTTTCGCGGATGCCATGCTCTGTGATATTCGCTTCAAGGTGCCTTACATCGGTGAGTTGATCCGTGATACGGATTGCCCCGCCGTGGAGGATTACAACGATTTTGCCGAAGCCTTGGAGGACATCTGGCAGAAGGACGGGATGCTCCTGACCTACGCCGCCGTGCTGGAGGCAGAGAAACCGGAAACCCTGCACCGTGCCTGTGAGCTCCTGCGAAATCTGGACAACTATCAGCGCATCACGGAGGATGCCTACGGTTACGGTCAGCAGCGATTGCAGGAAACGCTGGGGCTGGACGATGAAGCCATCTATGAGCTGGAGGGCTACATGGATTTTGAAAAATACGGTCAGGATTGCATGGAAAACGACTGCGTGACAAAAACAGAGTTCGGACTGCTGCGCCGCTTGGACCCGCCCTTTCCGGAGCAGCGGCATGGACAGAGGATGATGTAAGCAAAAGCGGCTCGATCAATCTGGAACGAGCCGCTTGATAGGCAGACAAACTGGAATTTATTAGGCAAACAGAATAAGTGCAACACCTGTGATAAGCAGAACTATACCAACAACAAACTCTATCATTCCCACTTTCTTTGCGTATTCTTCTTTCTTCCGACCGGCTTTGAAGTCCGCCTCAAACCCGTTGATAAGATTGTATTTCTTTTTAAAGTAAATGAAGTATCCAAACAGAAGGAAGGCCAATCCCAGAACTACAGCCAATACCTTTAGGAATATCATATAAACACCTCCACAAAAAATTCTGATTTGTTTGCCACATCATAGCACACCCCCAAAAATGTGTAAAGCCAAATTCTACAGCGAAAGGAGAGCTTAACCTTGAAAGATGCAACGCAATTTCATATCCGCCCTGCCCGCCCGGAGGAGGCGGGCTTATTTTATACCCCGCACCCCGAAGAAGATAAGCGGCTGGGTACCGTTGGCCATGTCCGCATGGACTTCGGGCGCAGCGGCAACGAGTTCTGGCATACCTGGTGGCCTCGTGGCCCGGAGGAGCTGAACAGCCCTGTGTTCAAATCGGAGCTGCAAGAGGTCGTGGACACGCTGCGGGAGAGTGTGCTGAAAAACCGCTTCGCTATGGAGCGTTTCTGCTATGAACACGGCGGGAAAATCAGCGGCGGCTGGACACAAAACTACGGTTACATCGTGGAAACCGAGCATTACCGCTACTGCCTGCGCTACAATCCGTCCCCGGGCGATTATAACTGCTACTGTACGGCCTATGATCTGGATGTCCAGCGGCAGAACATGGCACAGAAGGAAGTGCCTCACATGGAAATAGGGGGCATGATATGAGCATGGGAACGGCTTGTGCCAGAGGGCCTCCCACCCTGTCAGACCATTCTAAATCTTTCCGTTGACTTACGGATGGTTGTGTGGTAGTTGTTTGTGCTACCAAAAACACGAAAGGAGAAACGCACATGAAAAAGAGGATCATGACACTGATGATGGGGACGCTCCTGCTGCTCACGGCCTGTGGGCAGACGGGGAGCAATTCCGCATCGAAAATGATGCCGGTGGCGGCGGTACAGAGCGCGGCACAGACCATCGCGCCTGTTGAGGACACGGTGCAGGAAGATGTCGACTTCCTGCCCGCTGAGGAGGGCGTCGAGGAGGTCAAGGGCGCAGATGACAAGGAAACTCCGAACCCCGCCAAGGACGCGGATACACCTTCCGACAAGACGGAGGAAACACCGCCTACACCTACTGGAGAGGAGCAGTCCGACGTGCCGGAGCAGCCGACTACGCCCGAACAGCCGGTGATGCCTACACCTGCACCTACCCCGGCGGAGAAGCAGGAGGAAGAACCTGCGCCTGTGCCTACGCCCGAACCTGCGCCTACGCCGAAGCCTGCCGCCATCGGGAACATCTACTCCATCGCGGAGGCCATTCAAGCGGGCAACGAGTACGCAAGAGCGCAGTACGGCGTGACCATCGACACCAGCATGACCACCGCCGACTCCAGCTACTTCCCCGGCACGGCGGACAGCGTGGCATGGTTGGCAGAGAATGGCGGACAGGCGGCACTGACCGCCGCCGTAAAGGGTAACGTGGACGCCACCTTCGCCTGCCTCGCCGCCATGGACGGCGCGGAAACGGTCAGCGCGTATGCGCGGTTCAACTGCACCGCCCGCTATGATGCGGCATCGGACGAATACATCGTGGTGGTGCTGTACGGATAAACCAACTGAATACCCGACCGGAAGACCGACAGCGTGAGCTGCCGGTCTTTTGCGTTGGGAGAAAGGACGAACATGAAGAAAACAATTCCTAAGCTGTTGACGCTGGTATGCCTTTTAGTAGCAATCATGGGTCTGTCCATCGTGACCGCCCACGCAGCCACGGTCACAGGCACGATCAGCGGTGGCAACGAGTACCGATACCATGAGGACAGGTCTCCCGTACCGCAATGGGGCGCATTTACCAGCACAAAGCTGAAATACTTTACCCGAAATGATACGGGCGCGACTGTACCCGCCTACTGCATGGAGCCATCCGTTCGCTCTGCCAGCGGTGATCTGAGCTACTCTTCCACCAGTTGGAGCAGCCTGAGCTGGAATCAGCGGTACGCTGTGACGCTGGCACTCTCCTACGGCTACGGCGGCAACTATGATTTTTATGGCATCCATCCCGACTGCGCGCAGCTGGCGACACAGGCGGTGATTTGGGAGTTCGTGTGCGGCTACCGCGGCACGACCTATCCCTACACCCTGTATGATACCACCTGCGCCAACCTGTTCCACTACGCCGGCGACGGCGTGCAGGAGGCGTATGACATCCTTATTGACCGCATTATGGGTCATGGCGTGATCCCCAGCTTTGCGGTGAAGTACCGCAATCAGCTTTCGGATGCCAATGCCATTACGCTGACATGGGACGGCAGTCAGTATGTGGGTACAGCCACCGATACCAATGGTGTGCTGTCGCAGTACTACTTCCGGACCAATATCAGCGGCGTAACCGTCAGCCAGCGGCGTAATGTACTGACCGTGACGGCCACAAAGGACGCCGCAGCGAAGCTGAACGGTTATATCAGCAGCGACTACGGCTACGCACTGGATGTGGAGGGTACGGAGTCTGTGCTGTTGGAGCCCAGCAATGGCAGCAATTATCAGGCTTGCGCCGCGCTGATCTCACTGCCAGACCCCGTATGGGCGTATATCCACTTCAAGGTCAACATTGTGGAGGAAAAGGGCAGCCTGACCATCAATAAGGTGGACGCGGAAACCGGCAAGGCACTGGCAGGTGTGACATACCGGCTATACGACAGTGCTGGCAAAAAGGTGGCTGACATGACAACCAGCGCAGATGGCAAGGCAGTGTTCAAGGATCTGCCGCAGGGCAAGTACAGCTATCAGGAGATCAGCGCTCCCTCTGGCTTTGTGGTGGACAACACCAAGTATCAGATCACCATTACGGCGACCGCGCTGAACATTACACAAAAGAGAACCAACACGCCTGCCAAAGCCAGCATCGAGATCGTCAAGGTGGACACTGATCACAAGACCCCACTGCAAGGAGCGGGCTTCCGTCTGTATGATGCTTCTGGTAAACAGGTCGCGGAGGGCTACACAGATGCCAACGGAAAGCTGATATTCTCCAACCTGCGGTTGGGCAGCTATACCTACAAGGAGTTCAAAGCACCAGACGGATATGTTTTGGACAACACGGTGTACTCCGCTGTGCTGAACCAAAACGGGCAGGTGCTGAAGGTCACTCGCGAGAATATGCCGGTCAAAGGCAGTATTGAGGTCTTGAAGGTGGACGCAGAAACCAAGCAGCCGCTGGGCGGTGTGGTGTATCGTCTTTTCGACGCCGATGGCAACAAGATCGCGGATGGCACGACCGATGCCACCGGCAAGGTGACGTTCTCCGGCCTGCGACTTGGCAAATACTTCTATCAGGAGATCGGCACCGTAGACGGCTATGTGCTGGACGAGACCAAATACGATTTCAGCCTGACCACAGCAAACCTTAATATCAAGGTCACTCGCGAGAACGCACCCGCTAAGGGCAGCATCACCGTCCGTAAGGTAGATGTGACGGGCAGCCCGCTCACCGGTGCAGAGCTGCTGCTGGAGACCTCCGCAGATGGCAAGACATGGACGGAGGTGGGCAGAGTGACCACCGACAGTACAGGCGTTGCCAAGTGGGAGAATCTTAAAATCGGTGTGCAGTACCGTGTGACGGAAACCAAAGCTCCCGCAGGGTATACGCTGCTGACTGAGCCGCTGTTCGCCGGAGTATTGGACAGCAGCAACCGCGATATTACCATCACCGCCTGCAACAACGCAGGATTTGCCCTGCCCTTCACAGGCGGCACGGGCTTTGCTGCACCCATCCTGTTTGTGGCACTCATGCTTTGCATGGGTGTTTATTTTTGCAAAAAATCTGATTTTATGAATAAGGAGACAACCAAATGAAAAAGATCCATCGCGTGTTCGCGCTGCTCATGGCCATTGTTATGGCTCTGGGTCTCATCACCACAGCGTTCGCAGAGCCGATCATCGACCCCGGCAAGAAAGCATCCCTGAGCATCTACAAGTACGACATCACCAAGGCCAGCAACGACGGTGCGTGGGATGCTGAGTCCTACGTTTCCACCGGCCTGCGTGACGACGCGGTTATCGACAAGCTGAGCAAGTACGCCATCCAGGGCGTGGAGTTTACCTACCTCCGCGTCGCTGACATTGCCATGAACAGTGAACTGGTGGATGGCCAGCGTCGGGTGGGTGTGCTGTATGGCTTCGACAGCTCTGACCGCAGCAACGCCGTGCTGTCTGCCATCGGCCTGACCGGCGCAGACGCACACAAGACTGAGAACGGCGTCAACTACTTCACCAGCGGTGTGCTCAACAACAAGCTGTCCACCGCGCTGACCGCCAATGCCACCACTGTCAAGAATGCTCTGGAGGCCGCTGTGAAGAACGGTGGTGTTGCTATGGCGGAGACCGATGCCACCGGACACACCTCCGCTGATCAGTTGGAGCAGGGTTTGTATCTCGTCGTGGAGACCAGAGTCCCTGAAAACGTGACCTCCACCTGCAATCCTTTCCTCGTGTCCCTGCCCATGACCACCATCGACGGCGCGGCGTGGAACTACGATGTCACTGTTTATCCCAAGAACCAGACCGGCAACCCCAACCTCGAAAAGACCGTGCGTGAGGCCAAGAACTCCACCGGCAAGAACACCGGCAGCCTGACCGACATCAAGGACGGTTACGAGCATACTGCTACCGCATCCGTGGGTGATGTTGTGGACTATCAGATCATCAGCACCCTGCCCGCGATTACCTCCAAGGCTTCTTCTCTGAGCGAGTACACCTATGTGGACACGCTGAGCAAGGGCATCCGCTACAACAAGAACGACGTGGTCATCGAGTTCTTCAAGGACGCTGGCTGCACCGACAAGATTGCCACCTGGGCGGTGAACTCCGGCAAATTTACCGTGGGTTACGATGATACCGCCAACACCATGACCATCCGCATGACCGATACCGGTCTGGCGGAGATCAACGAGGCAACCACCGTTTACACCGACAGCGTGAAGCGCGGCTATTCCGACTGCACCATGCGGATCACCTACGCCGCCACCCTGACCGCCGATGCCAAGATGGGAGATACCGACAACCCCAATGAGGTCGTGCTGACGTGGCGCAGAACGAACAACACCTACTTTGATACCCTCAAGGATTGCTGCCATGTGTACACCTACGGCATCGACGTTCTCAAGCAGTTCAGCGATAACGGCGGCAACCTGCGGAATGTGAAGTTTAAGCTGCACAATGACACCGATGATGTATTCGTGGTTGCCGACCTGACGGATGGCGTGTACTATGCCAAGGGTTTTGCGGCAAAGAAAGCTGACGCTACTACGTTCATTCCCAATAGCAGCGGCCACATCGTGGTCAAAGGGCTGGAGGACGATGCTTACAGCCTGACCGAAATTGCTACCGACAAGGGCTATGTGCTGCTGAAGGACGCGGTCAAGATCGTTATCAAGACCGCTGAGAGCGGCCAGTGCGAGAAGTGCGGTGTGAAGCTGCTGACCGCCTCCGCCACCATCAACGACAAGGATGTCACCATGAGCGAGGGAAATGCCGTCGTGCCGCTGACTGTGGTCAACAACCCCGGCTTCGATCTGCCTAAGACCGGCGGCTACGGCACGTGGATGTTTACTATCGGCGGTGTGGCTCTGCTGGGCGCGGCGGCGTTTATCGTGATTCGCAGCCGTAAGCACAAGAACGAGCAGTGAAACGCTGGATACTGGCGGCGGTTTGCGGTGCTGTGGCACTGGGGCTTCTACTCTATCCGCTGATGGGAGAATTTTTGAATGAGAAGTATCATTCCAACATAGAAACCGTCTACACCGCAACCATCGAAGATACCGACAAAGCTGAGCTGACTGCCCAGCGTGAAGCCGTGCAGCAGTACAACGCCATGTTGTCCGGCGCGGCAACCATTACCAAGGGAGGGGCATCCGCCCCTCCCTTGGCGTATGCCGAACAGCTCACGGTGGGCGGTGTCATGTGCTACATCGATATTCCCAAGATCGGCGTATATCTGCCAGTGCAGCACGGCACGGATGCGGACACGCTGGAGCGCGCCGTGGGTCATGTGGTCGGCACATCCCTGCCGGTGGGCGGCAGTAGCACCCATGCGGTGCTGTCGGCACACAGCGGCATGGCGAGCTCCAAGCTGTTTTCGGACATCGACCAGCTTGCAGTGGGCGATATGTTCTATATCCACGTGCTGGATGAGGTGCTGGCATACAAGGTAGACGCCATCAACACGGTGCTGCCTACGGACACGCACCTGCTGCAAATTGAGGACGGCAAGGATTTAGTCACGCTGGTGACGTGTACGCCGTTCGGGGTCAATACCCACCGATTGCTGGTGCGAGGCCATCGGGTGCCGTATGTGCCGGAGCAGGAAGCGACTGCCGCCGCAGAAAAACCAGCCGCGTCCTCGTGGACGCGGCACTACCTTACCGGGCTGGGCATCGGTCTTGGCGCGGTAGCTGTTGCAGGCGGCGGATACTTCCTGATGAGGAGGAAACGCCGTGCGTAAGACATACCTCTTGCTGGCGGCACTGTTGGCTGTGGCGGGTATCTGCGTCATGCTGTGGCCGGCGTTCACTGGACATAGGCTGCAAGCCGACACAGACGCCGCCGTGCAGAGCTTCCTCGAAGAACGAAAGCCGGAGCAGCAATATCCCGAACTGCTGGCGGCTCTACAAGAGTATAACCGCCAGCTTTACGCAGAAAAGCAGTGCAACCTCACCGACCTCGAAGCCTGTGAGGAGCCTGCCGCCGACCTGACCACCTACGGCGTAGCTGACGAGATCATAGGCGTCTTAGAGATACCTGCTATGGAGCTTATCATGCCGGTCTACTTGGGCGCGTCCGACGCTCACCTTGCCGCAGGCGCGGCGGTGCTGGGCAATACCTCCGCACCCATCGGTGGGGATAACACCAACTGTGTCATCGCCGGCCACCGGGGCTGGCGCGGAGCGGACTACTTTCGGCACATAGATAAGCTGGCTGTAGGGGATACCGTAAGGCTCACCAATCTATGGGAGACGCTGACCTACACCGTGGCAGACATTCAGATCATCCAGCCGCATCAAATCGAAAGAATCAAAATTCAATCAAACCGCGACCTGCTGACGCTGCTGACCTGCCATCCCTACGCCAGCGGTGGGCGGGAGAGGTATGTGGTGTACTGCGAAAAACTGCCCACCATGAGCCAATCACGGTGAGCAGT
>ERZ1026844.564-NODE-564-length-26473-cov-4.064009_pt1 | contig 26473 bp, 31 predicted proteins | sample MGYA00380152_ERZ1026844 | MGnify/ENA primary metagenome ERZ1026844 (study PRJEB33269, sample SAMEA4719788) | human gut metagenome | biome: human-associated habitat; feature: organic feature; material: feces | place: Cameroon | collected 2013-10 ... | reverse complement strand
GGATTATGTCGGCATCTCCCGCCGCATCGAGCGGGATGAAGAGAGGTCGAGACTGCGCAAGATCCTGAACGAGATCAAGCCCGACGGCATGGGCGTGATCGTTCGCACGGCTTCGGCGGGCAAAAGCAGGGAGGCGTTCAAGGAGGATCTCGACGGCATCGTCAACCTGTACAGGGAGATCGAAAAGCGCGCAAAGAACAAAAAGGCCCCGGCGCTGCTGCACGAGGAACAGTCCCTGCTGTTTCGAACGGTGCGCGATCTGCTGATGAAGGATGTTGACCGCGTGTTCGTGAACGAAACGGGGACGTTCGAACAGCTCAAGGAGATCGCGGACATGATGGCGCCGAAGCTCAAACCGCGCATCCTGCTCAAGGAGAGCGAGGCGCTCTTTGAACGCTATGAGACGGAGAGCAAGATCGATAAAGCGCTTGCCCGCAAGGTTTGGCTGAAGAACGGCAGCTACGTCATTATCGACCGCACGGAGGCGCTGACCTGCATCGCCGTCAACACGGGAAAATTCGTCGGAAAAGACGATCACCGCGACCAACTGCGAGGCAGCGGTCGAGATCGCACGGCAGCTGCGGCTCCGTGACATCGGCGGCATCATTATTATCGACTTCATCGATATGGAGCGTGAGAGCAACCGCACCATGGTGCTGAACACGCTGAAAAATGCGCTGAAGGACGACCATACGCGCTCGCATGTATTCGGCTTCACGCACCTGGGTCTTGTCGAGATGACGCGCAAAAAGACGGGGCGCAGCCTCGGAGATACGCTGCAAATCGTCTGCCCCTATTGCAGCGGCGATGCGCATGTGCTTGCTCCGGAGACCGTGATGGGCAAGGTCAAGAAGCAGACCATGCAGGTGCTCAAGGGCAGCAACAACAAGCGAATGCTCATCGAGGTACATCCGGACGTGCTCGCGGCGATGGAGTTCGCGGAGAAGAAGCATGGCCGCGTGTTCCCGGAGGACGCGGGCGGCAGCTATTATGTGCGCGCAAACCCGCAGCTGCATATCGAGAAGTTTTCGGTGCGGCCGCTTGCGGAAAAGCGCCTTGCGGAAGCGAAAAAAGAGTGCAAAATCATCCGCTGACGGGCATTGACAGCGGTACCTGGCTGTGATATGATTTATCGGTGAGCCGCACTGGGACGGTCGAAGTATGCAGTTTTGCATCACCGCGCTCGGGCGAGTCTGGTAAGAGGAGGTGCAGCACTGTGTATGCAATCATTCAAACCGGTGGAAAGCAGTACAAGGTCGAAGCCGGCGACGAGCTTCTCGTCGAAAAGCTGGATGCAGAGGTGAACGCTGAAGTCGAATTCGACGTTCTGCTCGTGGCAGACGACGCCGGCGTCAAGATCGGTACGCCCGTTCTGGACGGCGTGAAGGCCAAGGCGAAGGTTGTGGAGCACGGCAAGGGCAAGAAGGTCATCGTCTTCAAGTACAAGCCGAAGAAGAACATCCGCACGAAGCGCGGTCATCGTCAGCCGTACACCAAGGTCGAGATCCTTTCGATCGGGTAAGGCGAGATGATCCGGATCGTGATGCTCCGGCGAAACGGTGCGACGCTCGGATTCGAGTGCAGTGGTCACGCCGGATATGCGGAAGCGGGAAGCGACATCGTGTGCAGCGCGGTCTCCGCGCTCACGGCGGCAGCGGCGAACGGACTGACCGAGGCGGCGAAGATCAAAGCCTCTGTCACGGACGACGGCAAAACGCTTCGATGTGTCCTGCCGGAAACGGTGGGGGAGCGGCAGGCGCAGGACGCGCAGCTGCTGTTCGACACATTGGAGATGGCGCTGTCCGGCATCCGCAAAGACTATGGAAAGTATTTGAAAATTTCTGACAGGGAGGTGTAACAGATGTTGCAAATGAATCTGCAGCGTTTTGCGCATAAGAAGGGCGTCGGCTCCTCGCGCAACGGCCGTGACAGCGAAAGCAAGCGTCTCGGACCCAAGCGTGCGGACGGTCAGTTCGTGCTCGCGGGAAACATCCTCGTCCGTCAGCGCGGTACGCATTTCCATCCCGGCAATAACGTCGGTATCGGAAAGGACGACACCCTGTTTGCAAAGATCGACGGCGTGGTCCGCTTTGAGACCAAGCACGGCGGCAAGAAGCAGGTCAGCGTATACGACGAGGCGGTCGGCGAGTAAGCCGAAAACGGAATTTATTGCAGACAATGCGCTTTTGTGGGCAACCATGAGAGCGCATTTTTTGTGTACCGAACTGCGCCTTCTGCTGACCGCATACAGTCAACTCACCGGCGACATCATGCAGACCAACATCGAGGAATCGGATGTACCCATGGTACAGGTGTCGGAGCACTGGGGAGCGCGTGAGAGCCATGCGCTGTGGCAGGGGAAGATATTCACGGTCGAGCAGTTTAAGGCTGTATGCGGCTATGGTGAGCCGTCAAACCCGGATCACATTTATTCCTACAACTGCCGCCATACGCACTACCCATACTGGCCCGGGATCTCCGAGCCGATTGAGTACCAGCGCGAGCCGGGGCCGTTCACCGTCAATGGGCGGCAGTACACCTACTACGAAGCCACGCAGAAGCAGCGGGCGATGGAGCGGCAGATTCGCGCCTTGAAGCGTGAGGTGAACGCTGGAGGCGACAAGGCGACCTTGGGCAGCGAAATCCGACAGCGGACGCGGGAATACAAGGCGTTTTCGGATGCTTGCGGTATCCGAGAAAAACTTGAAAGATTGCACGTTTTAGGGTATGATAGGAGTACGTCAGCGAGGGTTCAGAAAGCCGTAAAAATCGAGGATATCAGGAAGCTGATTAAATCCGATGCGGTAACAAAGAAAGTGAACGTTCAGAAACAGAACCGCCACATTCTTGGATCCCCTGGATGTATCGAAGGACGGAGTTATATCTACGGAGATGTGGAGACCGCGCAGGCTCTTGTTGATCGGTATCACGGGACAGGGGATATCAAAACGACTTTAACTGGTGGATGGAAAAATAGGGAAGCGGTGAACGCGCAGGATATAATCGGTGTGTGTATAGATGGGGAAACCGGAGAGGCCGTCGAGACCAATCGTTTCACAATACATTACGGGGGCACAGGAACGCATGTCGTTCCAGCAACCCCAGAGAGGAGCAGATAAACGTGGAGCTGTGGCGATATAACGGAAAAAAGGTTCGACTTACCGACATCAATGGTAAGGTATGGATTGGCTTCGCCTACGACTATACATCTGCTTTGGACAACCCCGATGGTGTTCCCTGCATCTCGATCCGGTCGGTCGAGTTTGAGGAAGGAGATATTTCGACCATAGAGGTTCTTGAGGAGTAGCGATGGACAACTTCAAAGCCGTTTACCGCATCCTGCCCGCATTGGAAAAGGCAATGGATCTGCCGGCGTTCGACGTGCAGCAGATCGGGCATGAGGCGCTCGGCGCTACGCATGAGCGCTGGTGCCGGTACATGGAGATGATGGCAGACGTCGGGTACATCACGGGCGTGGAGATTCAGCGGTTCATCACCGGCGAGACCTCGGTGGACGCGCGGGACATTCGGATCACGCGCAAAGGCTTGGAGTACCCGCAGGAAAACGGCATCATGCGGAAGCTCTATAAAGCCGCCAAAGGCATAGCTGTTCCGTAAAACTGAATCAACGATTTCACAAATGAAAGCAACGAGTACCGTTGCTTTTTTATTTGCGTCGGCGGACGTAAAGCGCGGAATCTTGGCGAGAAAACGCCGTAATAAAATCGTATAGGAGGATAAAAACATGAAACGCGAAGAGATCAAGACCATTCTGGGTGAAGGCGCTGCGGATGAAGTAGTAACCAAACTGCTGGACGCTTTACATGCAGAGATCGAGCCGCACAAGACGGCGGCGAAAACGGGGATCGCAAAGCAGCTTGAAAAGGCGAACGGTCTGCTGATCGCGGCGTTTTTTGCACCCGGCTTTACAAAGCCGAACGAGGCCAAATGACGCCGCCTGTTCCACACAAAACGACGAGGTATGAACGAGCTGTAACGATTCCGTGAATTGCGGGGCAATTTTCTTGCGATTTTTGCCCGTGACAGCTACACTTTGAATGGAATCCTGTTGCATATAAAGGGGAAATGACGTTATGAAACGTAAAGCGCTCTGTCTGCTTTTGATCCTTGGCCTGGTGCTGTCCGGGCTGCCGCTCGACGGGAGCCATGCGGCCTCCTATGAGACGGGCGTGATCAACGCGGACGGCGTTGCATTCCGAAAGGGCGCTTCCTCGGACAGCGGCCGCATCCGAAGACTTCAAAAGGGGACGGTCGTCGAGATCCTTGCAACGAATGTGAATGCGGAGTGGCATAAGGTCAAGTACAAGAGCGAAACGGGCTATGTGAACCGCATGTATGTGGATCTGAAAAAGGCGGAAGACGCGGACGCAAGCTATCGCGGAACGGTCGTCAACTGCAAAGAAAACGTCAACGTCCGGGCAAGCGCGAACAAAGACGCCGAATTGGTGGGACTCGCTGACAAGGGCGCGACGTTCCGCGTCACGCGGGCGAATCTGGCGGGCGGCTGGCACGAGATCAGCTATAACGGAAAAACGGGGTATATCTCCGCCGATTACCTCGAACTGTCGCGGGAAGGCGCGAGCGGACAGCTCCTCTCGCTGAGCGTCAGCGGCGGGACGATGTCGCCGGCCTTTTCGCCGGATGTGTACGGTTATGTGATCGATGCGACGAGCGGCGATGTTCGGATTAGCGCCGAGGGCGCGAAGGGCGCAAAGGTCAAGATCGGCGATTCCGGCAAAAGCACCGTTACGGTTTCCATGCCGAGGCACGGGAGCAAGACCGTGCGCATTTCCGTTGACGGAAAGGTGAAATACAGCCTGTACATCGTGCGCGGCGCGATCACGGTGGGGACATGGAACATCAAGCGCGGCAACGGAAAGCTCACGGAGATGGGCTGCCTCGTACAGGCGCAGCAGCCCGACCTTATGGGCGTGCAGGAGGTCTATCGCTGCAAGAGCAAGACGGTCGTTGATAACCTGCTCTCCCTGCGCACGAAGGAGATGCAGAACACGAGCTTTGCCAAGACCGTTTCCTACGCGAGCGGCGGCGAATACGGCATCGGCCTCCTGTCGGCATATAAGATTGAGTCTGCGGAGACAAAAATGCTCTCAAGCGACGGGAACGAGCAGCGCGTGCTGCAAAAGATCGTCGTCAAGATCGACGGGCGCCGCGTCTCCGTGTACAACACGCATTTTTCCTATGAATCGTCGGCGACCCGCTCCAAGCAGTTTGCCGAGGTCAAGAAATGGCTGGACGCGGACACAAACAAGTATAAGATCCTCTTTGGAGACTTTAATGCGAAGGCTTCCGAGTTTTCGCAGCTCGGGAAGGGATATACCGCGCTGAACGCCGCAGATACAAGGTTTTATGACTATGGCGCGGGGCTCATGTCAAAGAGCGAGATCGACAATATTGTGGTCACAGATAATATTACAGTTTTGAATGTACGAATGATCGATGAGCTGCTGTCAGATCACAGACCGATCTTTGCGTACCTGACGCTGGACTGATCGAGAGAAGCGAATGCGCTGCTGAAACAAAAAGCGGCGCATTTTTCATACGCCGCATCTCCGCAGTTTCCCCCTGCCGTTTTGCTGTTCTGCGGAGAAACCGTTTGCTTCTGGAATCTATTTTAGCGCAGGAACTTAAAAAAGCAAGGCGGGCAATTTAGCGGAAAATGTCGATGATATATGATCTTGATCGAAGCCGCGCAAAAAAAAGAACCCGCATCTTTGGAGAATGCGGGTTGATGTTGCCAAGGGTGATACGGATCAGAGCGCATTGGCCGCTTTGCCGTCGCAGCCGAGCACGTCCACGATCTTGTGCGCGACCATTTCCTTGATCGCCTGACGGGCGGGCTTGAGGTACTGGCGCGGGTCGAAGTGGGACGGGTTTTCCGCGAAATACTTGCGGATCGTTGCGGTCATGGCAAGACGCAGGTCGCTGTCGATATTGATCTTGCAGACGGCCATTCTTGCAGCTTCGCGCAGCATGTCCTCGGGAACGCCGATGGCATCGGGCATTGCGCCGCCGTATTTATTGATCTCCTCAACGAACTTCGGGATAACGCTCGATGCGCCGTGGAGCACGATCGGGAAGCCGGGCAGACGGTTCTCGACCTCTTTGAGAATGTCGAAGCGGAGCTGCGGCTTCGTGCCGGGCTTGAACTTGTAAGCACCGTGGCTCGTGCCGATGGCGATGGCCAGAGAGTCAACGCCCGTGCGGGTCACGAAATCCTGTACCTGATCGGGATCGGTGTAGGAACCGTCGCCGATGGCGACCTTGACGTCATCCTCGACGCCTTCCAGACGGCCGAGTTCACCCTCGACGACAACGCCGTGGTCATGCGCATACTCGACGACCTGACGGGTCAGCTTGACGTTGTCCTCATAGGCGTGATGCGAACCGTCGATCATGACGGAGGAGAAGCCGCCGTCGATGCAGCTCTTGCACAGTTCAAAGGTATCGCCGTGGTCGAGATGGACGCAGATCGGCAGATCCGTTTCGATGCAGGCAGCCTCGATGAGCTTCATGAGGTAGGTGTGGTTTGCGTACTTGCGCGCGCCGGAGCTGACCTGAAGGATCAGGGGGGAGTTCAGATCTTTCGCGGCCTCGGTGATACCTTGAATGATCTCCATGTTGTTGACGTTGAATGCGCCGATGGCATAGCCGTTCTTGTACGCATCCTGGAACATCTTGGTACTGGTGACGATAGGCATGGTATCTTCTCTCCTTTGGATGTATTTTATCGCGGATATTATACCCCAAAGGTCGAAAAATTGCAACGCAGACGAAATTTGGTTATAATGAAAAAAGATTCAGTAGGAGGTGACCAGGATGAAAGAGAAGAGCCTTTCCCTCATTGTCCCGGTTTATAATGAGGAAGAAGTGCTTCGGGTATCCTATGAGAGAATGAAGACGGCCATGGAGACGACGGGGTACCCCTTCGAGATTCTGTATGTGAACGATGGCAGCCGCGACCGATCGCTGGATATTCTGCGAGAGATCGCGGCGGAGGATCTTCGGGTAAAGGTGCTGTCGTTTTCAAGAAACTTCGGGCATCAGACCGCCGTGACCTGCGGCATGGACGCTGCAAAAGGAGACGCGCTCATCATCATCGACGTGGATCTGCAGGATCCGCCGGAGCTCATCCCCGAAATGGTGCGGCGTTGGGAGCAGGGCGGCGAGATCATCTACGGCAAGCGCCTGAAGCGCGAGGGCGAGACGCTGTTTAAAAAACTTACCGCGGCGGCATACTATCGCCTGCTTGCTTGGATGAGCGCGTACCCCATTCCGCTGGATACGGGCGATTTCCGCCTGATCGATCGGAAGGTCGCGGACGTGTTCCTGCAAATGCGGGAGCATAACCGCTTTTTGCGCGGCATGTCGGCCTGGATGGGATTTCGATCCGAGCCGATCGAGTATGAGCGGCATGAACGCTTTGCGGGCAGCACAAAATATACGCTGAAAAAGATGCTCCGGCTCGCCATGGACGGCATCACGGGCTTTTCCGATAAACCGCTGACACTGCCCGGCATTCTTGGGATCGGCATTTGCGTGACCGCAGGATTGGGATTGATCGCGCTGATCGTGTGCGCCTGCACCTGCGGCGCTGCGCCGTGGCTTTGGGCGCTGGACGGCGTTGTGCTGCTGCAGGGGCTGACGCTCTGCTGCATGGGCTTGCAGGGCATGTACTTCGGAAGGATGTACGACGAGCTCAAGGGCAGGCCGCTGTACATCGTGTCGGAAAAGATCAATGTCGATTAAACAATCATTTTTTATCGAAAGAAAAAAGATTTAGCTTGCACTTCCCGCGGGAATGTTGTAAGATACCAGAGGCTTATAGGTTTAAAAGAAGGATTATTTAGAAGGAGGCTATTCTTTATGGCTATCAAAGTTGGTATCAATGGCTTTGGCCGTATCGGCCGTCTCGTGTTCCGCGCTGCGGTCAACAACCCCGAGATCGAGATCGTCGGCATCAACGACCTGATCACTCCGGATTACATGGCGTACATGCTCAAGTATGATACGATCCATGGCCGCTTCGAGGGTACGGTCGATTACACCGAGAACTCCCTGATCGTGAACGGCAAGTCCATCCGCGTCACCGCGGAGAAAGATCCTGCGAACCTGAAGTGGAACGAAGTCGGCGCAGAGTACGTCGTCGAGTCCACCGGCCTGTTCCTCACCAAGGAAAAGGCGGCAGGCCACATTGCGGCAGGCGCAAAGCATGTCGTCATGTCCGCGCCGTCCAAGGACGATACCCCGATGTTCGTTATGGGCGTCAACAACGAGTCCTACACCTCCGACATGCAGTTTGTGTCCAACGCATCCTGCACCACGAACTGCCTCGCGCCGATCGCGAAGGTTCTGCATGACAACTTCGGCATCACCGACGGCCTCATGACCACGGTGCATTCCATCACGGCGACCCAGAAGACCGTTGATGGCGTTTCCATGAAGGATTGGCGCGGCGGCCGCGGCGCGTCCTACAACATCATTCCGTCCTCCACCGGCGCAGCCAAGGCAGTCGGCAAGGTCATCCCGTCCCTGAACGGCAAACTGACCGGTATGTCCATGCGCGTTCCGACGCTGGATGTTTCCGTCGTTGACCTGACCGTCAACCTCGCAAAGCCCGCCAAGTATGACGAGATCTGCGCAGCAATGAAGAAGGCTTCCGAGAACGAGCTCAAGGGCATCCTGGGCTACACCGAGGATCCGGTCGTTTCTTCCGACTTCATCGGCGATCCGCACACCTCCATCTTCGACGCCAAGGCCGGCATCGCCCTGACCGATACCTTCGTGAAGGTCGTTTCCTGGTACGACAACGAGTGGGGTTATTCCAACAAGGTGCTCGACCTCATCGCCTACATGGCAAAGGTCGACCATAAATAAGACGCTCTGCCGAAGGGGGTCTGGCCATAGGAAAACAACGGCCCCCGCACGCGCAGCGTTCACAGAACGGACAACAGCCGCAGCAGCCTTTCTGCTGCGGTTGTTTTTTTGCGGAATGACGTTTCCCGTGTTATCATGTCAATATCGGGCATATCGGTCGAACCCCGACGGACTGGCGTCCTCCGGTTCTTTCTCTACGGAGCGCAGAAACCGTGTCGCTTCGCCGTATTCTACGCTGCATGGGTGTGAAGCCGCCGTATTTTATGGGATAATTCAGGAGAAGGGGAGGCGAATAAATGGATCAAATCAAAATCGGGAGATTCATTGCCGATGAGAGAAAAAGAAAGGGATATACCCAGAAACAGCTTTCCGAACGATTGGGGATCAGCGACAAGACGATTTCAAAATGGGAACGGGGCAACGGGTTTCCGGAGGTATCCCTGCTGCTGCCCCTGTGCGCTGCGCTGGAGATAACGGTGAATGAGCTGTTGTCCGGCGAAAGGGTATCCGAAGAAGAATATCGCAGAAAAGCGGAGGAAAACATGGTAAATCTGGTCAAAGAAGCGCAGGAAAGCAAAAAGAAAATCATCCTATCAGCAATGGTTGCCGGGCTTACGCTGATTGCAGCCATTCGTTGTTTCTTCTGGCGGGAGCGCTCGCCCTGGAAACGTGGCTGCGGATTCTGCTGATCGTTACAGGAGCGGTTGTGGTGTTCGGCGGGATTGCGATCGCGTGCATTCTGGATATAGAGGCAGGTGCATATGCGTGCCCCGAATGTCACCATCGGTTTGTACCGGATATGAAGTCCTATCTTATGGGGCCGCACACGATCACCAAACGAAAGCTGGTCTGTCCATATTGCGGGGCGCGCAGGTACTGCAAAAAGGTCCTGACAAAGTAAGGGGTTATACGATCCGGCCAATGGCGCCCCGATTACGGAGATCGGCGGCGCCCCTTTGCTGTGGAGGGCGAGCCGCCCGGCCCGAACCTCGCTGCGCGGGGCGAAGTTCAAAATGCGTCCGTAAGAACATGATCGAAGTATTCGCCGGTTTTCGGGTCGGCAAAACGCTTGTCCAGAAAGGGCGAGTAGGTATAGGTCTCGATGCTTCGCGCGATGGGGTCAAAGCGCAGCAGACGCAGATAGCCGTAGCCCTCCTTCTTATCGCCCTGCGGGTTGTACATGAGGGAATAGACGGTGCGGTCGGGCGTGCCGTCGCCGTCGTCGTCAAACTCGTCGGTGCGCAGACTGTCGCCGCGGTTGTGGCCGCAGAGCACGAGCCGCACGTTCGGGTTTTTCGCGAGGAGCTCGTCCTGGTCGAGATAGCTGCTTTTATACAGTCTGCCCCGCCCGTCGATATAGCGATGGATCAGCACAATGCCAACGCGATCCCGATGTGCGGCAAGCGCGTCGTTGATCCAGTCGTAAGCGCCGGGAAACCGCCGGGTAGTGTTATAGCCTACGCCGAGCACGATAAAATCCGCGCCGCCTGCGGAAAACAGGTCATAATAGATGAGCCCGTCCGCAAAGCACTTGTCTGCGGGGAGGTCGTTTAAAAAGTCACAGTGCAGGTATCCGTCATAGCTATGCCTCCGCACGCCGATGTCGTGATTCCCCGCGACGGGATAGAAGGGAACCATGCCGCGAAATTTTTCAAGCGCAAGGTTGAAATTGTCCCACTGGTAGGGCCTGAATCCGTTGTCCACCAGATCGCCCGTGTGAAAAACGCAAAGAATGTTCTCCCGCTCAAGATTATCCCGAATATAACAGCCCATGCTGTCCAGCGCTTCCGGCGAAAAACAGCTCATGGCTTGCGTATCGGTCATCCAGACGATGGAAAACGGCGTCGGGATCGGCGTAGGAGAGGGCGTTGGGATCGGCGTCGGCGCGGGCGCTGCGCTTTGCACAGGCGAAGGAACAAAAGAGTTCTCCGCGGTCTGTTCCGAAAAAGCGGCGCTTGTGCAGCCGACAGCAAGACCGGCAAGCAGGAAAAGGAGAAACAGATAGCGGATATGTTTATTCATCGTGTGACTGCTCACTTCCGTCAAGACTTGTCAAAAGCATACCATGGATTTCCCGGAAAATCAAACAAGGCCGGAGGCTGCGGCGCAGACGGCGCGGGAATTCTTGCAATTTAGCGCGGCTTAGGGTATCATAGATAAGGTCTATTATGGGGAATTCTGAATTGAGAACGCTTGGAGGAACAACGCTATGGCCTACCCGCGGGAACTGATCCGCAATTTCTGCATCATCGCACACATCGACCACGGCAAATCCACGCTTGCAGACCGCATGATGGAGCTGACCGATACGGTCGCGGCGCGCGACATGGAGGAGCAGCTGCTCGATTCCATGGATATCGAGCGCGAGCGGGGCATCACCATCAAGGCAACGGCTGTGCGCATGTTCTATCCCCACAGCGACGGCAAGCGGTACATGTTCAATCTCATCGACACGCCGGGCCACGTAGACTTTACCTATGAAGTCAGCCGTGCGCTTGCCGCCTGCGAGGGCGCCGTGCTCGTCGTGGACGCGACGCAGGGCATCGAGGCGCAGACGCTTGCAAACGTGTACCTTGCCGTGGACAACGGCCTCGAGATCATGCCTGTGATCAACAAGATCGATCTGCCGTCCGCACAGCCGGAGCACGTCGTGACGGAGATCGAGGATGTGATTGGGATCCCGGCAGAACACGCGCCGAAGATCTCGGCAAAAAGCGGACAAAACGTTGCGGAAGTGCTTGCGCAGATCGTGGATCTCGTGCCGCCGCCCAAGGGAGACCCCGCCGCACCGCTCACGGCGCTTATCTTTGACTGCGTGTACGACAACTATAAGGGCGCGCTGTCCTTTGTGCGCATCGTGGACGGCGTTGTGCGGCCGGGCGACCGCATTCGTTCCATGGCGACGGGACGCGAGTTCGATGTGACGGAGGTCGGCGTGTTTACGCCGCAGCTCACGCCGACGGACGAGCTGACCGCAGGCGAGGTGGGATACATTTCCGCCTCCATCAAGAGCGTTGCGGAAACGAAGGTCGGCGATACCATCACCTCTGCCGCGAACCCTGCAAAAGCGCCGCTGCCGGGATACAAACAGGTCAACCCGATGGTGTTCTGCGGCATTTATCCTGCGGACGGTGCGCATTACGATGATCTGCGGGACGCGCTCGACAAGCTGAAGCTGAACGATGCGTCGCTGTCCTTTGAACCGGAGACGTCCGTGGCGCTCGGATACGGCTTCCGCTGCGGCTTCCTCGGACTGCTGCACATGGAGATCATCCAGGAGCGGCTCGAACGCGAGTTCGACCTTGATCTTGTAACGACTTCACCCTCGGTCATCTATCGCGTTCGCATGATGAACGGCGAAGAACGTATGATCGACAATCCCTCGAACCTGCCGCCCGTGACGGAGATCGAATATATGGAAGAGCCCATGGTGAACGCCAACATCATGACGCCTTCCCAGTATGTCGGCACGATCATGGAGCTCTGCCAGGACAAGCGCGGCATCTTCCAGGACATGGATTACATCGAGGAAACGCGCGTGTCCATGCACTATATCCTGCCGCTCAACGAGATCATCTACGACTTCTTCGATCAGCTGAAGTCGAGGAGCCGCGGCTATGCGTCCTTTGATTATGAGCTGCGCGAATACATGCGCTCGGATCTTGTGAAGCTCGATTTCCTGCTCAACGGCGATACCTGCGATGCACTCTCGACCATCGTACACCGCGATAAAGCGTATGCGAAGGGGCGCGCCGTTGCCGAAAAGCTCAAGGAGGTCATTCCGCGTCAACAGTTTGAGATCCCGATCCAGGCCGCGATCGGCGGGAAGATCATCGCGCGGGAGACCGTCAGCGCCGTTCGCAAGGATGTGCTTGCAAAGTGCTACGGCGGCGACATCACGCGAAAGAAGAAGCTGCTTGAAAAGCAGAAAGAGGGCAAGAAGCGTATGCGCCAGGTCGGTACCGTGCAGGTGCCGAGCGAAGCCTTCATGAGCGTGCTCAGGATCAACTGATGGAACCCGCTGGCATTTATCTGCATATCCCATACTGCGTAAGAAAGTGCGCCTATTGCGACTTCGTGTCCTTCCCGGAACCGGGTGGGGTGCCGGAGCCGTATGTCGGCGCACTTTTGCGGGAGATCCGTCTTGTTGCGGAGCAGACGCCGAAAAGACGGTATGCGAGCGTGTTTTTCGGCGGCGGCACACCCTCGCTGCTCAGCGGCGAACAGCTGCGACGCATTCTTGAAACGCTCGGAGAAGCATTTGACATTCTGCCGGATGCAGAGATCAGCATGGAGTGCAATCCCGGCACGGCGACGGAGAAAACGCTTTGCGCCTATCGCGCGGCGGGCGTGAACCGGCTTTCCGTCGGGCTTCAGTCCGCAGACGACGCGCTGCTTGCCCGTATTGGCCGCATCCATGACTATGCCGCATTCTGCCGCACTGCAGCATGGGCAAAGCGCGCGGGCTTTGAGAATTTCAATGTGGACGTCATGCACGGCCTGCCGGGGCAGACGGCGGCGCAGTATCTCGATACGATCCGCCGCGCGGCGGAGAGCGGAGCGACGCACGTTTCCGCCTACGGACTGATTCTTGAGGAGGGGACGCCGCTGTACCGCGCCGTGCTTGCAGGGCGTGAAACGCTGCCGGATGAGGACGCGGTCGCGGACATGCAGGACGCGGGTATTGCGCTGCTTGAACAGTGCGGCTTTGCACGCTATGAGATCTCCAATTTTGCGAGGGACGGGCATGTATGCCGCCACAATCTGAACTACTGGCGCAACGGCGAATACTTGGGCTTCGGCATTGCGGCGCACGGCTGCATGCGGCTGGACGGGAAGTGGACGCGCTTTTCTAACACGGAGAGCCTTCGCACATATGATGCAAAGCTGCAAAAAGGCTGTCTGCCGCGAAACGAGACACTGCGCTTGCCGCCCATCGAGGAGATGTTCGAGACGGTGATGCTGGGGCTCCGCGCGCTTTCGGGCGTGTCCCTGCGCGAATTTTTCAGACGCTTTGACGTGCGCCTGGAGGAAATCTATGCAGAACCGGTGGCGCAGCTGAGACGTGCGGGATGGCTCAATGAAACCGCCTATTCTTCGGGCTTTTTGGCGCTCAATGGAAAGGGACTTGACCTTCAGAATGCGGCGCTGCAATTCTTTCTTTCCTGAATTCACCGGATTGTCACATTTTTGTTCAGTCCCTTGCTTGACTTTACTGCCGGGGAGTGCTATTTTTTTGCTTAGAGATTAGCACTCGACACAAATGAGTGCTAACAAAACGGAAGGGCGGTGACTGGCGTGAAGCTCGATGCAAGAAAGCTGAAGATTTTGCAGGCGATCATTGACGAGTATATTCTCTCGGCAGCGCCGGTTGGCTCGCGGTCGATCAGCCGCACGGCGGGGTTCAACCTTTCCAGCGCGACCATCCGCAATGAGATGGCCGACCTTGAGGAAATGGGCTTCCTCGAACAGCCGCATACCTCCGCGGGACGCATCCCGTCCGACAAGGCGTATCGGCTGTATGTGGATAATATCATGAACCGTGCGGCGCTCAGCGAGGACGAGATCAAATACATCCGCTCTCATTTTACCGGGAAGGTGGACGAGGTCGAATCCGCGCTCAAGCAGACCGCGCAGGCATTGTCGGATATTACGCAGTACACGGCGATGGTGCTTCCCCCCGAGCTGGACAACGACCGGCTGCGGCACATCCAGCTTGTACCGCTCATCGAGGGCAAAGCGCTCATCGTGGTCGTAACGGACACGGGGTTTGCAAGGGATGCGATCATCCGTGTGGATGAGCATATGACGCCGCTCGAGCTTGAGCAGATCTCGCATCTGCTGACAGATCGGTTGCACGGGTGCCGCATGGATGCGGTCGGGGATCGGATCCAGCAGGTGCTGTCCGAGGAACTGTCGGGCAAGCGGGCGTTTCTTACGAGCGTTGTGGATGCGATCTCGAGAAAGATCGCACCGAAACCGCACGATGTGGAGTTGTCCGGCACGGTGAACATGCTGCACTATCCGGAGTACAGCGACCTCAACAAAGCGCGTAACTTCCTGACCGCAGTGGAAGGCCGCGAGGCGCTCTACGGAATGCTGAAGAAAGCCAGTTCTCTCGAGTTTACGATCACGATCGGGCAGGAGAACGAGCATGAACCGCTCAAGGACTGCAGCGTTGTGACCGCGACGTACCGCATGGGCGATACTCCGATGGGAACGCTCGGCATCATCGGCCCGACGAGAATGAATTACAGCAAGGTCATCTCGGTACTGGAGTACATGAGACGGAGTCTCGGCGAGGTCCTGACCAACTACATTGAGGAGGACAAATAACCTTGTCAAAGCATAAGAAAGAAGAAGCGGTGCAGACGGCGCAGGAAAGCGTCGAAACACCGGAAGCACCGGAAACGGCGCAAACGGACGCAGAGCAGACAGAAACGAAAACGGCCGAAGAGGCCGCGGAGCCCGAAAGCTACACGCTGACCGCGGAGGAGTTCAAAACCGTGCAGATGCACATTCAACAGCTCCAAAAGGAAAAGGACGAAACGGTCGCGTTGTTGCAGCGTAATCAGGCGGATTTTGACAACTATCGCCGCCGCAATGCGTCGATCCGCTCGGACAGTCTTGAAGAAGGGCGCAGAGAGTGCATCAAGGAACTGCTGCCCGTGCTTGACAACTTTGATCGGGCAATGGCAGCGGACAGCGGCGACGAGGGCTGGCGCGAGGGCATCGTGCTCGTGCAGCGGCAGCTCATGGATACGCTCGGAAAGCTCGGTCTCAGCGAGATCGATGCGACCGGCGCATTCGATCCCAATTTCCACGAAGCCGTCATGCAGGAAAAGGCAGAAGGACGGCAAAGCGGCGAAATCCTCGCGGTGTTCCAAAAGGGATATCGCGTTGGCGACAAGATCGTGCGTCATAGCATGGTCAAAGTCGCAGAATAATAAAGAAAAGTTTGAAAGAAAGAAACAGGAGGATACAGTTATGGGTAAAATTATCGGCATTGATTTGGGTACTACCAATTCCTGCGTTGCTATTTTGGAAGGCGGCCAGCCCGTCGTGATCCCGAACTCGGAGGGTTCCCGCACCACACCGTCCGTCGTCGCGTTTAAGGACGGCGAGCGCATGGTCGGCACGCTTGCAAAGCGTCAGGCGATCACGAACCCGGAGCGCACGATCTCGTCGATCAAGCGCGACATGGGTTCCGACCGCAAAGTGCATATTGACGGCAAGGACTACACGCCGCAGGAGATCTCGGCCATGATCCTGCAAAAGCTCAAGCAGGAAGCGGAGAGCTATCTCGGCGAACCGGTCACGCAGGCGGTCATCACGGTGCCGGCATACTTCACCGACAGCCAGCGTCAGGCGACGAAGGATGCGGGCCGCATCGCGGGTCTCGAGGTGCTCCGTATCATCAACGAGCCGACGGCTGCCGCACTTGCATACGGCATGGATAAAGAAAAGAACCAAAAGATCCTCGTGTACGACCTTGGCGGCGGCACGTTCGATGTTTCCATTCTTGAGATCGGCGACGGCGTGTTCGAGGTTCTTGCAACGGCGGGCAACAACCGCTTGGGCGGCGACGACTTTGACCAACGCCTCATGGACTACATCGCGGATGAGTTCAAGAAGAGCAACGGCATCGATCTGCGCTCCGACAAAATGGCGATGCAGCGTCTGAAGGAAGCTGCCGAAAAGGCAAAGATCGACCTCTCCGGCGTGGCGCAGACGAACATCAATCTGCCGTTTATCACGATGGACGCTTCCGGCCCGAAGCACCTCGACATGACGATCAGCCGTGCGAAGTTCAATGATCTGATCAGCGACCTGATCGACAAGACCCGTATCTGCGTCGAGAAGGCAATGACCGACGCAGGCCTCACGACCGCGCAGATCGACAAGGTCATTCTCGTCGGCGGTTCTTCCCGTATTCCCGCTGTGCAGGAGATGGTCAAGAAGATCACCGGCAAAGATCCCTTCAAGGGCATCAACCCGGATGAGTGCGTCGCTATCGGCGCGGCCATTCAGGGCGGCGTTCTCGGCGGCGAGGTCAAGGACATTCTGCTGCTCGACGTTACGCCGTTGTCCCTTGGCATCGAGACCGTGGGCGGCGTGTTCACGCGCCTGATCGACCGCAACACGACCATCCCGACGAAGAAGAGCCAGATCTTCTCCACCGCCGCAGACGGCCAGACGAGCGTCGAAGTGCATGTGCTGCAGGGCGAGCGTGAAATGGCGCAGTATAACAAGACGCTCGGCCGCTTCCAGCTTGCAGGAATCGCACCCGCACCGCGCGGCGTACCGCAGATTGAGGTCACATTTGATATCGACGCGAACGGCATTGTTCACGTTTCGGCAAAGGATCTCGGCACGGGCAACGAGCAGCAGGTGACCATCACAGCCTCCAGCAATCTCTCCGAGGAGGAGATCAAGCGCGCGGTCGACGAGGCGGAGCAGTTCGCAGGCGAAGACAAGAAGCGCAAGGAGGAGGTCGAGGTTCGCAACCAGGCTGACCAGCTTGTGTATACCACCGAGAAGAGCATGAAGGAAATGGCCGACAAGCTCGATGCAAACGACAAGGAGTCTATCGAAAAGGCACTTGCAGACCTGAAGAAGACGCTGGAAGGCAGCGACATCGAGATGATCAAGACTGCGACCGAGCATCTGACGGAGGTCAGCTACAATGCATTCGGCAAGGTGTATCAGCAGCAGGCCGCACAACAGCAGGCAGGTCAGCAGGCTGGCGGCGCGAACTACGGCGCGCAGCAGGGCGGCGCAAACGAGCCGCATGACGACAACGTGGTCGACGCAGACTACGAGGTCGTGGACGACAACAAATAAACCCGCCGAAACGAACGGCGGCAAATGCAGACGGACGGAGGGCGCACACCGTGCGCCCTCTGCCTGAAGGGGTGAGGGGCTTTGGCAGAGAAACGAGATTATTATGAGGTGCTCGGCGTACCAAAGACGGCGACCGAGGCCGAGATCAAGAGCGCATTTCGCAAGCAGGCAAAAACCTGCCATCCGGATCTGCATCCGGGCGATAAGGAAGCGGAAGCGCGCTTCAAGGAACTGAACGAGGCTGCGGAGGTGCTGTCCGATCCGGATAAGCGCGCAAAATACGATCAGTTCGGCCATGCGGCATTTGATCCGACGGCGGGCGGGCAAAACCCCTTTGAGGGCGGGTTCGGCTTCGGCGGATTTTCCGATATTTTCGACACCATGTTCGGCGGCGGCTTCGGCGGTTCGTCTCGCTCACATAACGGCCCCGTCCCGGGGAACGATTTGCGCTATAATTTGACGCTGACGTTTGAAGAAGCGGCGTTCGGCGCGAAAAAAGAGATTCTGATCCCGCGCGAGGAAAGCTGCGAGGCCTGCGGCGGCACGGGCGCGAAGCCCGGCACGGAGACCGTTCGCTGCACGACCTGCGGCGGCACGGGGACGGTGCGTACACAGCAGTCCACGATCCTTGGCTCGTTCACCTCGACGCGTCCCTGCTCGGCGTGCAACGGTACGGGTAAGATCATTAAGGAACCCTGCTCGGACTGCCGCGGTACGGGCCGCGTCCGCAAGAATAAACGCATCGCAGTGAACGTTCCGGCGGGCATTGACAACGGACAGACGATCAGCCTACGCGGCGAAGGCGAAGCGGGGCAGCGCGGCGGCCCGCGCGGCGATCTCTATGTGACGATCAACGTGCGCCCGCATAAGCTGTTTCGGAGAAAAGGGTACGACCTGTTCTGCGAAATGCCGATCAGCTACACGACTGCGGCGCTCGGCGGCTCCATCGTTGTTCCGACGCTTTCGGGCAGCGTAAAATATACCGTGCCTGCGGGAACGCAGGCCGGCGCGACGTTCCGCCTGCGGGAGCAGGGCGTACAGCGGCTCCAGAGCAGCGGCAAGGGAGATCTGTTCGTAACGGTCGTTGTGGACGTGCCGAAGCACTTGACGGACGAGCAGAAAGAATTGCTCGAAAAGCTCGCGGAAAGCTTTGGCGACGCACAGCCGCGTCCGACGCGGCGGAGCATTTTCAACAAGAAAAAATAAAAGCAGATAAAATGACAAAGGACTGCGGAGTGTGCGCCGCAGTCCTTTTCTGCTGTGAAGCCAAACCGTTCTGCTAATTGCGGAACAAACGGTACAGCGCATCAAGTTCCCGCTGATTCTTAATGATCTGTACCTTGTCCGGATACCGCGCCGCAACGAGTCGAAAGGATTCCATGCGCGCAGGGGCGCAGCCGTCTAGGAGGATCCAGCGGAGAAAGGCGAAATCGAGCCGTTCCGAACAGCCGGGCGCGACGCTTTCCCGCACCCGCCCGTGATAGCGGATCCTGCGGCGGATCAGGCGGAACAGACGACTGAGTCGTGGAAAGAGCAGGATAATGATGCGGTCGGAGGCTTCGAGCCGTTCCGCAAAGGAATACATTTGATAGTTTCCGTCAATCACCCAGCCGTCCGGATGCGCAGAAAGAAACGCCGCGACTGTTGCAGCGGCGTCCGCATCGGAGCGCTCGATCCAGTTTTCCGAAAAATGCACCTGATCCAGATAGAGCAACGGAAGATGCAGACGATCGCTGAGATATTTTGCAAGCGTTGACTTTCCGCTGCCGCTCAAACCGAGAATTAAAATTTTCATAGTTTACCGATGCAGCTCATAGAGATCCAGATAAAGCTGCTTTCCTTGTTTGGAGCACACATCCTCGTGCGCGATCTTTTGCGCGTTCAGCCCCTCAATGAGGCGGACGCTCGCGGCGTTTCGCATGTCCGTTTCATAGCGGAACCGGTGATAGCCCCGTTGCACAAGAAACTCGACGAGCAGCAGGAGCGCTTCCCGGCCATATCCCTGCCCGCGGCAGGACGTTGTAAGCCAAAGCCCAAGGTCGACCGTCTGTCCCCAAAGGCCGTGCGCCTCGACACTGCCCATAAACGAGCCGTCTTTGGACACGATGAGCCGCACAAAGCCCATGCGCGCCTGTTCGCGCAGATAGCAGTCGTGAAAGTATTCCGCGGCGTCCCGAATGTGCGGAAACGTCTCCGCAAACTGATAGCGCGCGGCTTCCGCGTCAAAGCCGTTCAGATAGTCCCGAAGATAGGCCGCACGGAGCGGGATGAGCGTCAAACGCTGTCCTTCGATACGGTCGGTCGTCAAAATCCAGTCGTTCAGTGGGATGTTTCCTCCAGAGTAAAGAATGCCTGCTTGCCGCGGCTGTCCATGAGCTGCAAAACAAGCGGTGCGTCGGTGGGAACGGTATAGGACTTCGGCAGGTTCGGCACGCAGTCCGTTAAAACCGGCAAAAACCGTTCGCCTTGCGCCGTGCCGATCGCAAGATAGATGACGGGATGCGTTCCGTCCAGCGACGCAGCGGAAACAGAAACACAGCAGCCGTGCCTTGACGGCTCGGTTGTGTATGAAAGCAAGTGGGCCTTACCCTCCGGCGCTTCCATCGCGGCGTTATATTGGATCGACAGCGCGGCCTGCGTTTCCGCATCTCCGTTTTCCGGAGAGAGCAGCGTGGAAACTCCGCCGCGGCGGAGCTGACGCAAACGCAGACAGTACAGCGCAAAGGGCGAAGCGTCTGCCGCGACGAATCTGCGGCCGAGTTTGCTTGCCGCCGCCGCGGTCGTACCGCTGCCGGAAAAGAGATCCATAACAAGGTCGCCCTCTTTCGAGGACGCGCGGATGATCCGCTCCAGCAGAGCTTCGGGCTTTTGCGTGGCGTAGCCCACACGCTCGCGATCCTTCTGCTGCAAGTGCTCGATGTCTGCCCAAACGTCTGTCGGGTAGATCGGCGTGTCCTCATAATAGGTATAGAGCTTGCCGCCGGAGCGAATGGAAAAACAGACGCGCCCATTCTCGTCTACATAGCGCTTCATGTGATTACGTTTCTGTGCGCCGCGCGGCTTGCCGACGGAGCGGATGTCGAAATATACTTTACTGCTCTTTCGGTAAAAGAGAATATTGTCGTGTTTTCTCGGGTAATAGCGCGTGCTGCGCCCGCCGGTCTTATAGCTCCAAATGATCTCGTTCATGAAGTTGCGGCGGCCGAAAATCTCGTCCAGCAGCAGCCGGAGCACAGCGCTCATACGGTAGTCGATGTGCAGATACAGCGCGCCCGTTGGCGCAAGCATCTCGTGACAGCCGCGCAGGATTATTCGCATCCAATCGAGGTATGTTTCTTCCGAAAGCGTATCCGAAAACGCGGGGAGCGTGAGCGTTTTTTTGCCGCGTCCGAGCTTCAGGCGGAAGGAGTCGCCCGTGCCGAAGGGCGGGTCAAGGTAGATGAGCTGGATCTTTCCGCGGTAAGCGTCAACGAGCGACGGCAGCGCATCCTCGGCGCGCGACAAAACAAACCGCCCCGGACCGCCGTAGCGGTGCAGCTCTTCCGTGCATTGGATACGCATATTGATACCTCCGACGAATTCAGCGATTGTCGGTCACATGCTCTGCTGCATTGATGTGCGTTTGGGCGCAGCGCTTCGCGCGTTCCGCGTCGTGGGCTTTGAGCGCTTCATAGATCTCACGGTGCTCGCCGAGGGATACCGGCGCGCGGCCTTCGACGGTCAGAGAATTCATGCGCTTTGTGCGGATGATCTGATGCAGGTTTGTCAATAAATTCCGTATGGCATTGCTGCGGCAGGCGTCGTAGATGATTTCGTGAAACGAGGTGTCCAGCCGCACGAGATGCTCGACGTTATTCTTTCTTGTATAGAGATCCATAAGCTCCAGGATCTCATCCATGCGTTCGAGCTGTTTCTCCGTGATACGCTCGGCCGCCCAGTAAGCGGCCTGTCCTTCGAGCAGCGCGCGGATGGTGTAGATATCGGACAGGTCCTCATCCGTCACGCCGCGCACCATGACGCCGCGGTTGGGCAGAGAAACGACGAGATCCTCACGTTCGAGCTGCTTGAGCGCTTCACGCACCGGAGTGCGGCTCACGCCCAGCTCTTCTGCGATTTTCATCTCGATGAGCAGATCGCCGGAATGATACCGTCCGTCTGTAATAGCCTCATATAGATGGTGATATACCATATCGGAAAGCGAAGAAAACTCCTTCGCATCATACAGCATTGTCATGTTCCGTACTCCTTCTATAGTATCTTACATTGTTGCGCAGAAAAAAACAAGACATGACAAAAACGCAGAGCAAATTACGATCCTGTCGGCTTCTGTCAACGCGATGATTGCAAGTCTGTTTGTCCTGAGGAACACATATAGTGTTGCAAACGGGAGGGACATGCAGCATGGAACAGCAAGGCTGGCGGCGGGTGCTGCCCTATCTTTCGGATCGGGTCGCGGCGCTGCTGTCCGAGGTGCCGGACACATTGCCGATTGAGGAACTGCGCCTGCGCGCGGGACAACCGCTCGAACTGTGCTATGCCGGAAGAGACCGGCTCTTGTATGCGCCGGGCGGCAGGCCGGGCGCGACGGCACAGGACTGCGAGGAAACACTGCGTCGTATCACGGAAAACTCGCTCTATGCATGGGAAGAGGAATTGCGGCGGGGGTTTCTGACGCTGCCGGGTGGATGCCGCGTCGGTTTGGCGGGCCGCGCGGTGCAGGAGAAGCAGGGCGTTTCCCGCTTGGTGGACGTTACGGGACTGTGCATTCGGATCGCGCGCGCAGTAAGGGGCGCTGCGGAGCGGGCTGCGCCGTATTTGCTGGACGGGCAGGGCGGGCTGTGTTCTACGCTGATCGTTTCCGCGCCGGGAGCGGGAAAAACGACGCTGCTGCGTGACCTTGTACGGATCGCTTCCTGCGGCGCACAGGGGCTGCGTCCCGCCCGCGTCTCCGTTGTAGATACGCGCTATGAGCTTGCGGGAGCGGTACGCGGGGAGCCGCAGTTCGATCTCGGGCCGCGAACGGACGTGCTGTCCGGCTGCGGCAAGGCGGAGGGCGCGCGCATGATGATCGCAGCCATGTCGCCGGAGATCATCGCGGTGGACGAACTCGCGGCGCCGGATGAGATCGCCGCCATGACCGAGGCTGCTGCTTGCGGCGTGCGCGTTCTTGCAAGTACGCACAGCGGGAACGCCGCGCTGCTGCGAAAACGAACATCGCTCAGACTGCTGCTTGCTTCCGGACTGTTCGAACGCATCGTGCTGCTGAGCCGTCGCCGCGGTCCCGGGACCGTGGAAGCGGTGCTGGACGCAGACTGGAATGAAATCGCTACGGAGGAATTGCCATGCAGAAGATCTTTGCCATCCTGATCGTCTTTTTCGCCTGTACGGCATTTGGCGCAAGGAGCGCCGCAAGACTGCGGCAGAGAGCCACCTTTCTCGCCGCGCTGGAAACGGCGCTGCGAAGATTTTTGCTCGCTATGGAATATGAAAAGAAACCGCTGGAACGTCTTGCGTCGAAACGGGTCTACGGCGAAGCGCAACCGCTGTTTGACGCGTTTGCGGAAGCACTGTCCGCGGGGGCGCGGCCGGAAGCGGCGATGCGGCAGGCTGTGCAGGGGACAAAGGACGGTGCGCGCGCATGGCTGCCGCTCGGTGATGCAGAGGCGGCGCTGCTTTCGGAATTTGCCGCGATCGTCGGTACGCCGAGCGCAGGAAGATATGCGGAGGGCGCGGAGCCGGTGCTGCAGCGTCTGCACACGGCCGTTGAAGCGGCCGGCGCGGAGGAACGCGGGAAAGGACGTGCATACCGCGCGACGGGGATGCTCTCCGGCGCCGCGATCGCGATCCTTATGCTTTAACGGAGGGGGGAAGGCATGGACGTGGAGATCCTCTTCAAAATCGCCGGCGTCGGCATCATTACGGCCGTTGTGGTCCAGCTTCTCAAGCAATCCGGAAGGGACGAGATGTCTATGGTCGCAACGATCGCCGGACTGATCATCGGCTTGCTGATGGTGCTCGGCATGATCGACGAGCTGTTCACGAGCGTGCGGCAGGTGTTCAAGCTGTATTGAGGAGCGGTGATGCAGGTGTTTACAATCGTATCCATCGGCGTGCTCGGCGCGATCCTTGCGCTTACGGTGCGCCAGCTTCGCCCGGAGGCAGGGCTTTTCATCGGCATTGCGACGGGCGCGCTCGTATTGCTGCTAACAATGGCGGAGCTCACAGGCGTTTTGGATGCGCTGCGGGCGCTTGCGGCCGATTACAGCATTCCCACAGAATATGTCGGCGTGCTCGTGAAGATCATCGGCATGGCGTACCTCGTTCAATTCGGCGCGGAGATTTGTAGGGACGCAGGCGAAAGCGCCATAGGCTCGCGCGTGGAGCTGGGCGGCCGGGTGCTGATCCTGTCGCTGACACTTCCGGCGGCAGTCGCGGCGGTCAAGGCCGCCGCAACGCTCCTGCGGGAGACCGCGCCATGAACGGAAAGCGGGTCTGCGCGGCAGTATTGCTGCTGCTCGTTCTTTTGCCGTTCGGACGCGCGCTTGCGGCGCCGGAGGAGGACGAGGAACAAACCGGCGGCACGGACGCGGGCATTGAGGAGGGCGTTTCGGCATGGATGGATGCGCTCGATACGGAGACCTGGGGCGAACTGCTTGCACTGCTTCCGGAGGAAGCGCAGCAGCTTTGGAGCGGAACGAACCTACTCGGACAAATCGAAGCCTACGCCATGGGGCGCGATCTTCCGAATGCGGAGGACGGATTCTCGGCGCTGCGATCTGCGCTGCTGGATGGGGCAAAACGGCAATTCCCGCTGCTGCTTTTGCTCGTGGGGATCGCGCTGCTGTCCGCCTTTGCACAGACGCTTTCCGCTTCGCAGGATACGGCAAAGACTGCGGCCTTTGTTTGCAGATGCTTTGCGCTTACGGCGGCGCTCGCCGCGCTTGCGGGCAGAACGCGGACCTGCATGGAAGCGATGACGAGCCTTGTAAAGTTCATGGAACTTGCGCTCCCGGCGCTGTTTACGCTGCTGACCGCGATGGGTTCCGTGGCGACGGTCGGAATCTTTCAGCCGGCAACGGCGCTGCTCTGCGGCAGCGTGGCGGCCTGTATGCGCACGGTCGTTTTGCCGCTTGCAGTGATCGCAGGCGTACTTTCCATGATGGACCGCCTGAGCGAACGGGATGTGCTCGGCGGGCTTGCCGGAACGCTGAAACGGACGGAAAAGTGGATCATCGGCGCAGTGACGACCATATATATCGGGGTAATGACCGTGAGCGGGATCGGCAGCTCCGGACTGGACGGGCTGACGGTCCGAACGGCAAAATATGCCGCTTCCAGCATGGTTCCCGTGGTGGGCGGCATGGTGTCCGGCTCGTTCGATACGGTACTCGGCTGCGCGTCGCTTGTCAAAAATGCGCTCGGCACGGCCTCCATCCTGCTGTCCGCGTCCATCGTGCTCGCGCCGGTGGCGGAGACCGCCGTGCTCGCGCTGCTGTTTCGGCTGTCCTCCGGGCTTTCCGGCGCAGTGGCGGATAAGCGGCTGACCGGGATTTATGACGGCGCGGCGGACGCGCTCCAATATGTGGTCGCAAGTCTCGTCGCCGTGATGCTGATGTTCATGGTGACGGTAGGCTTGCTGATGGCTTTGACAAATTATGTGACGGGAGGCGGTTGAACGTGGCGGCGCTTGCGGAACTTGCCATGCGGCTGTCGGTCATGGCGCTGCTGCTGGGCGCGGGCGAGAGCCTGCTCCCGACAGGCGGCATGAAGCGGACGGCGGCGCTTGGCGCGGGGCTTGCGTTTGTATCCTATACGGTGAAGGAAATTGTGGGCATACTCGGACGATTGGGGGTATAAATTTGCAGAAGGAGAGAGAAACGGAACGGGGCGACGGGCTGCTGAACCGTCTTGTCAAGCGGCTGCGCGGCAGCAAGAGGCTCGAGCTGCTCGTCTATGCGGGGATCGCGGCGCTCGTTCTTGGTCTGTATCTGTCGGGAACGGGAAGGTTCGGCAGATCCGCGGAAAAGCAGAGCGGCAAACTCACGGAGCAGACCGCCGCGGAAACGGGGCAGAGCACAGAGGAACGGCTAAAGGCGGTGCTGTCCACGATCCGCGGCGCAGGTCAGGTGGAGGTGATGATCACATATGAGACAGGGAAAGAGATCGTGACGGCCATGACGACAAACACCAACACCAGCAGCTCGGAGAGCCAAAACGGCGGCGAGGCCAGCAGGTCAAGCCAGATGAACGAGACCTCGCAGCCGGCCACTTACAACAGCGCCGACGGGAACGAACCCATCGTACTGTACGAGAAGGAACCGACCATCCGCGGCGTTATCGTCGTCGCGGAGGGCGCGGCGGACGTCACGGTACGGCTCGATCTGCAGCGCGCCGTGCGCGCGGTACTGGATATTCCGGTCTCGGCGATCGAGATCTTTGAGCGAACGGGCGAGAGCAGTTTGAACATTGGATGATGAAGGAGGAAATGAACGGATGAAACGTTGGAGCAGCGAAAAACTCAGGTGGAACAGAAAGCTGATCACGCTGGGAGCGGTCGCCCTGCTGCTGATGGGCGCGATCGCAGCAAACTTCTTCCTCGGAGGGAAAAAGAAGGCGCCGGCAAAAAACAGCAGCGCAATACCAAAGCTTGCCTGAAACCCGATGGCAAAAATATTTTTGATGCGCGACATATCTTTTTTGCCCCAATATTGAC